>Ga0335081_10012249_pt1 | contig 13894 bp, 12 predicted proteins | sample Lox_Sample_35_FD_206713 | JGI IMG/M metagenome (GOLD analysis project Ga0335081, IMG submission 206713) | Soil microbial communities from Loxahatchee National Wildlife Refuge, Florida, United States - Lox_Sample_3.5 | ecosystem: Environmental > Terrestrial > Soil > Wetlands | place: USA... | reverse complement strand
AACTCTTTGATCACGAGGGACGGTTCATTCCGGAGTTGGCGTCGCTGGCACCTGCCGGGGAGCATCGGATGGGCGCTAACCCGCACGTGAATGGCGGGCGTTTGCTCGATGAACTCGATATTCCGGATTTCACGAACTATGCGCTCGATGTCCCCGGACCGGGTGAGGTGGTGGCCGAGGCGCCCCGCAAGCTGGGTGAATTTCTGCGCGACATTATCAAAATGAATTCGAGGAATTTCCGTTTCTTTTGTCCGGACGAAACGAACTCTAACCGTCTCAATTCCGTCTTCGAAGCCAGCGAGCGCTGTAGTCTTGCTGAAATCATCCCCATCGATGACCATGTGAGCCCGGACGGGCGAATCATGGAAGTGCTGAGCGAGCATTGCTGCGAAGGATGGCTCGAAGGCTACCTGCTGACTGGGCGTCATGGCGTGTTTTCATCCTATGAAGCGTTCGCTCAGGTCGTCGATTCGATGGCGACCCAGCACGCGAAGTGGCTGGAACAGTGCAGAGACTTACCCTGGCGCAAACCGATTGCTTCGTTGAATGTTTTCCTTACCAGCCACGCCTGGCGCAATGATCACAATGGATTCAGCCATCAGGCACCGGGGTTCGTGGCCAATGCTCTTGCGCGGCGCAGCGAAACCATTCGCGTCTACTACCCGCCCGACTCGAACTGTCTGCTGAGCGTGATGGACCACTGTCTGCGCAGCCGCAATTACCTCAACATTGTTACGTGCGGAAAACAGCCGGAGTTGCAATGGATGAATATGGACAAAGCCGTGGATCATTGTTCACGAGGCGCGTCAAAGTGGGACTTCTGTTCGAATGACGGCGACTCCGAACCCGACGTAGTCCTGGCTTGCGCCGGCGACGTGCCTACGATCGAAACCGTCGCCACCTCATGGCTCCTTCAGAAGTACGTCCCCGGAATTAAGGTCCGAGTAATCAATCTCGTCGACCTCGGTGTCCTGGCGAGTCCCGATGACCATCCCCATGGCATGGACAATATTTCCTTCGAAGCTCTCTTTACACCAGATGTCCCGGTAATCTTTGCGTTCCACGGCTACCGCTGGGCGATTCACAGTATCGTGCACGGACGTTCCAACGAGGGACGTTTTCATGTGCGTGGCTTCATCGACAGAGGAACGACGACCACCCCGTTTGATATGGTGGTCGTCAACAAGCTCAGCCGATTTCACTTGGCAATGGATGCGCTCAAGTATGTTCCTCGACTGCGGTCGAAGGTCTCGGACGTAATCGACATGTTCAATCGCAAGCTTTATGAGCATCACGTCTACATTCGCGAGCACCTCGAAGACATGCCAGAAATAAAGAACTGGCATTGGACGAAGGACTTCACAGCTCCGAGTACACCGCCGCCGCTAGCTAAGGGTCATCCTCGCGATCAAGTTTTCACTGATTCATAACGAAACCAGCCTGCGTTTGAGTATTGATGTGAACCTTGAATGCGACAGCATCGTCGATACCATCGTCCAATAGCACACCGGGTCCCGTACAGCTTAAATGCGGACGCCGCATTCAGTACGGAATGCGGAAGATTCAGGGAGAATCAACATGATGTGGCTTGAATCCAGGAATACTGACGGTATGAGAAGAGTCCCGGCGAACACCCCACACTGTATCCAGCCAAATTCGCGGGCGCATGGTCAAGGGGATGATCGAAGCGGCAGCGCTCGCCGGCTCTTTTTCATTTGCCACCCCCGTCACTTCAGAGAGGGCGACTGATATGGCAGGGGTACGGCATTCCACTCTAAAGGTCGGGCCCGTTACGGTGTTCTATCGAGAGGCGGGTCCCGAGGGTAATCCGGTTCTGTTGTTGTTGCATGGCTTCGCAAACTCATCGCACTACTTTCGGCACCTGATGCCGCTGCTGGCGGGGCGCTTTCATCTGATTGCTCCCGACCTGCCTTCCTTTGGCTTTACCAGGGTGGATGGAGAAAGTTATCACTACACTTTCGCTCAATTGACCGAAACCATCCAAGCGTTCGTAGAAGCCCTGCGATTACGACGCTTCGCCATGTATGTCTTTGATTACGGCGCGCCGATCGGATTCAATCTTGCAGTCGCCGATCCCAGCCGCGTTACGGCGATCATCTCGCAGAACGGTAACGCCTACGAAGACGGATTGGGTGCAGGCCCGTGGGCTCCCTTGCGCGCCTATTGGAAGCAGCCCTCCGCGGCCATTCGTGACCAACTCAAGGAACGTATGTCGCTCGATGGAGTTCGCGAGGCGTATTTCCAGGGCGTGCGGGATGTCTCCAGGATCGAACCCGAAGCCTATTGGCTCGATGCTGCACTCCTCGCGCGACCCGGCATGATGGACGTGCAAGTCGATCTCAAGCTCGATTACAAAGCCAACATTGAACGCTATCCCTTATATCAACAGTACCTCCGTACGCATCAGCCCCCCTTGCTCGCCATATGGGGGAAAAATGACAGCTTCTTCATTCCGCCGGGCGCGGAAGCATTCAAGCGAGACGTGCCCAACGCGGTGGTGAAATTCCTGGACGCTGGACACTTTGCTCTTGAATCCAACCCGGAGGACATCGCATCAGCAATTCTGAAAATGCCCATGTGACGTTGCTCGTCACGGAACGGGCAAGGCTAGTTTGAGATTACTCGCAGCTACTTAAGGCTTAAGAAAACAGAATCGATTCTTAGAAGGAGAACAATATGGCAACAAAAGGAAAAATCCTGGTATTAGTATCGAGCGGTCACGGCTTGCCCTTGAAAGATGGCAAGGTTTATAAGGGAGCTGGCTACTACCTCAACGAGCTGACGGTTCCGGTCCGTGCCCTGATGAAGGAGGGCTACGAAGTCACCTTCGCCAACCCCAAAGGCAACACGCCGCAAATGGACGTTCATTCAGCTGTGCCTGACTTCTTCGGTGGGAGCGAAGCTAAGCTGCAGGACTATCTTAAATTCCGCGACACATTGACCGGGCTCAAGAATCCAACTCGTATTTCGGATGTCATCGCATCAGGCCTGGATCAATATGACGCCGTTTTCGTCCCCGGCGGCCATGGCCCGATGATGGATCTTCTCGATGATCCCGACGCTGGCGCCGTGATGAGACACTTTCATAAGACATCCAAGCCGACGGCAGTGCTCTGCCATGGCCCGATTTCACTTCTCTCGGCTTCTCCGAATTCGAAGCAGGTCGTCGCTGCGCTGGCGGCGGGCGATGCCGCCGGAGCGCGGGAAAAAGCCGAAGGTTGGATATATACCGGGTATAAGATGACCATTTTTTCGACCGCGGAGGAGCAGCAGCGGGAGCCGCTCGAGATTGGCGGAAAGGTTCTCTTCTACCCGGACTTCGCCTTAGCCACGGCAGGGGGCGACGTAAGTGTGGCCGCTCCGTGGCAGGGCTACGTCCTTCAGGATCGCGAGTTAATCTCAGGTCAGAACCCGTTTTCCGATGAAGCGCTTCTCAAACTTCTTCTGCCGGCACTCAACCGCGCAAGAGCAGCCGCTTGAGACCGGTGGTAAGGTTCTTTTCTACCCGGACCTCGCCTTGCGTACGGCGGGCGGCGATATAAGTGTAGCCGCTTCATGGCAGAGCTACGTGCTCCAAGATCGCGAGCTAATGTTAAGTCAGAATCCGTTCTCTGATGAAGCGGTTTCTGAAACTTCTTCTGCCGGCACTTCAACCGGAAAAAGAAATCTGTCGGTAAGTTTTTCACACTGCTTCATAAGTAAGAGTAGTCGGGGGGCGTCTCGCGACATAGATCGGCAGAGAGGCCAGACTTTCAATCGCAATTTACGCAGCCATTCCCTTGGCGTTCACGAAGCCGTGGATTGCGGGTGCCTGCTACGTCGTCGTTGCGATCAATGTGGCTCATCCCCGATCGGCGCATCGAAAGAAAACTGACGCACGATCCAGGTACTCCCCCCAATGTCGCCGCGTTGATGATCAGATTCGTCAACACCTGTCGTGTAAGCAATCGATCAATCAGACCCGCACAGGGGCCTCTCGGGCAGTAACTCTCCCCGGCAGCATGAGCCAGCTTCGTAAACTCAGGCAAATTTAGCTACGCAAACTTAAATTGCAATTAGGGCCAACGCGCACAACCCTTCCACTGCGTCGCGAATCAATGTAAAGGAATACTTTCCCCCAACCTGGCGCTGCGGCTCGCGGGACCCAAAGCTTCTTCCTCTTATGCAGCGTGTGCATTCGACTACGTCAACTCCATACATTTCAACCAGACGGTAAGGACAACCAGAAGAGTTTGCTGGATTCCTGAAGATGGCGCGTCGCAAATGGTGGGGCACCGTTTGACTTGACGTTAACTCGAATTCTTCTGGTCAAGAGCAAAGGAGACAATTATGAAAGTCGTAGTGATTGGCGGTACTGGCCGCATTGGATCCAAGGTTGTCAACAAGCTTCGCCAGCACGGACACGAGGCGATAGCAGCAGCGCCCAACACGGGGGTCAACACCGTGACGGGCGAAGGGCTGGCCGAAGTGCTCAAAGGTGCCTCGGTTGTCGTTGACGTATCAGACTCTCCGGAGTGGGGAGACGCGGCAGTCCTGAAGTTTTTCGAAACGTCGACTCGTAACCTCCTCACCTACGAAGCGGCTGCAGGCGTAGGACATCATGTTGCATTGTCAGTGGTGGGGACCGACCGGCTGTCTGAGAGCGGCTACTTCCGCGGCAAGAGCGCGCAGGAGAAGCTGATCAAAGAATCTTCAATCCCCTACTCGATCGTGCATGCGACGCAGTTCTTCGAGTTCCTCAAGGGCCTTGCCGACTGGGAGATGGTCGGTAGCAAGGTGCATTTGCCTCCTGTGCTCTTCCAGCCGATGGCTGCCGACGATGTCGCTAGCGGCGTAGCGAGGGTCGCAGTAGGCCCACCGGTAAATGGGATCGTCGAAATTGCAGGCCCGGAACAGTTTCGTCTGGATGAACTAGTCCGCCGACGCTTGGCCTCGCTCAAAGATCCCCGCGAAGTCATCGTTGATGCAAACGCGCGTTATTCGGGAGCGAAAATCAGCGAGAAAACGCTGCTTCCCGGCAAAAACGCACGACTCGGCGAGACGCGTTTCGAAACCTGGCTCAAGCAGGCCGCAGTGCAAAAGTCGGCTGCGTGAAGAGTAGCTGCACGAAGAAAGACTCGTGCGGCATAGTCAGGTCAGTTGGCAGTTTCCACAGATTCATGAATTGCCACAAAGGAACTCACGGTGCGCTGCGAAATTCGTCGTGTTTCTTGTGAACCCGCCAAGTAAAAACCACAACTGCGAGCAGTTTTGCTCGCACAAGGACAGAGAGGAGATTCGCAATGCATACAATGCTGAAACCCGTGGAGGATACAAACAGGAGCTTGGACAATGAGTTGGTTCCATCGCGCTACGCGCTGAAGGTCGGCGCGATTGACGTGATGGTGGTCAGCGATGGGGTCCTATCGCTGCCAGGCGTGATGTTGGGCCACAATGCCGAACCGGCTGTCCGAGCGGCCTGGCTGCAGGACATGTTTCTGCCGCCCGACGTGCTCGACTGGGCGCTGAACGCGGTTGTGGTCCGCTGCAGCGGCCGGACAATACTCATTGACACTGGTATGGGGATGGAGTTCCCGGACTTGCCGCGGACCGGGCGGTTGGTTGAGCGACTTGAGGCCGCTGGCATCGATCTCGCATCCGTGACCGACGTGGTGCTTACCCACATGCACATGGACCACGTTGGCGGGCTGCTCAGCGACGGGGTAAGAGATCGGCTGCGTCCTGACCTGCGGATCCACCTGTCGGCGGCGGAGGCCAAGTTCTGGGAGTCACCCGATTTTTCACGCGTCTCCATGCCGCCGGGGTTCCCTGACGCGCTTCGGCAGACGGCCAAGCGGTTCTTAAAGGAGTACGGCAGCCAGCTGCGGCCGTTCGAGAAGGAGTACGAGGTGGCGCCGGGGGTGGTCGTCACGCGCACTGGCGGCCACACCCCCGGGCACAGCGTGGTCCGCCTGGCGTCTGGCGGAGACCGGCTGATGTTCGCCGGCGACGCTATATTCGAGGTCGGGTTCGACCACCCCGATTGGTATAACGGCTTCGAACACGACCCCGAGGAGGCGGCCCGCGTCCGGGTCGGTCTCTTGCGGGAACTGGCGGCGACCGGCGGCGCGCTGGTGGCCACTCACCTGTCGTTCCCGTCCGTCTGCCACGTGGCGGCCGCTGGCGACATCTTCCGTTGCGTACCGGGCTTCTGGGATTACTGACGACCTGTTGGGGTCGCGCCGGACCAGGCGCGCCCCAGACCGGGCGCTATCGGCGCGCTTCGGGAGTTCCTTGCGGGCTCACGCCCGCATAAAACGAATATGACTGTCGTAATCAGACCATGGACATCGAAGGCTCAATTGCTGCTACCATGGATTTAATTGGGCGTCGATCGGGATGGTGCGCTGGTTCATCTCTCCGTCTTTTAGTCTGCCTCCTGGTTGAGCATATTTTCCTGTTCGAAGATGCCCATGATTGAGTCTGACCTGAAACAGCAATCTGAATGACAGATTTTGGCAAGGCGAAGACCAGATCACTTGGCGAGGCACTGAAATCACGGTTCAAATCGGCACTTCTCGGAATGGAAACGGGTTTGCCGTAGAGAAACCAGACAATTGGAAGACGGTGGATGAGAAGCGAACGGAGTTTGAAACACGTTCGAAATCTGGAACGGAAGTTTTGGATCAGCACTGCCACAGTCACTTTCTTCATCTTGGTGTTGACGGTGCTGGACGCTTACTTTTGGGGCTTTCGCTAGACATGATGCCGGAGTACGGACACAGCAAACTTAAAGAAGGAATTAATCAAGGGAAATACGGCCTTGGCCTCGACTGACAAAACGTGCTGGACCGTGCGGCCTTTCGCACTTGCTCTATTGCTGGCCGTCTTGTTTGCAATTGTTGTAGCTCAGGCCTTTCCGCAGGCGGTCCTCGATTTTTCGGATTTTCACGGCAACAACTCCCCTCTGCAAGTCCATGCCCGGAGCACGTCCGCTCCCGTTATTGTTACGGTTGCGGTCCTTTGCTTAACCTGCACCGAATTGCCGCGCGAATTCAGTCAGGTGGATCTACTTCTACGAGCCGACTTCGGCTCTGACCTTCCCTTGCTCGCCGAACCATCTTTACGTATTTAGTTTCTCCCCCCCGGCTCGATTCCTAGTAAATCCAAAATAAAACTCCGCCTTATCGGCGTAATAGAGGGGACAAATGTCGAAGCAAAAAGGGTTTTCGCTCATTGAGTTACTGATTGTCGTGGCAATTATTCTGATCATCGCTGCCATCGCTATTCCGAACCTGCTGCGTGCGCGTATTGCAGCCAACGAAGCGTCGGCTGTGCAGTCGATTCGCACCATCAACACGGCTTCCATTACCTATCAGGCCACCTACTCGAATGTCGGATTTGCGGCAACTTTGGCTGCTCTTGGACCAGGTGGCGGCAACACCACTTGCGGCACGCCGGCCTCGACTGCGGCTTGCCTGATCGATGCGGTGCTGGCGAAGGCAAGCGCGGCGGCTACTCCGAAGAGCGGCTATTACTTCACCTACACGCCGGCAGCGGCTGCGGGTGGAACTGTGAATGACTACACCGTAAGCGGCGACCCGGCATCGTTGAACCAGACCGGCGTGCGCGGCTTCTGCTCAAGCTCGGACGGCGTCATTCGCTGGAAGAGTCCCGGACCGACCGGTGTTACCACCACCGCCGGCTGCGCGGCATTGACTGCATTGCAGTAGCGGGTCCGCAGTGCCATGTTTCTCTGAAACAAGGTTGAGACTGAATCCGCAATAATCAGGAACTGGGAAGAGCGGTCGCGTTCGGGTGAAATGCCTGGCCGATTGGTTCTTCCCCATACTCTTCTTCGGAGTAATCCTCACCTCTGACGCCCACTCGCCTGTCTCTTACTTCTGCGAGGATGGTGCGGGGCTATCGCGCGGCGTTGGTTCTCTCGGCGATCTGATTACGCCGCCCGCGCGCCCACCACAACGTGACTGTCGTAATCAAGCCATGGTCACGCAAAGGCCTAACTGCTGCTACCATGGCTTTAATTGGCGTCAATAGGAATTGTGCGCCGGGTCAAGTTGTCTGGCGACAATTACTTCTAGTGTTCTAAGCGCATTTCCTGTCCGAAGATGCCAAATTGGGGCCTTGACTTGAAATATCACTCGAATGACAGATTTTGGCAGGGCGCAGGCTGACTTATAGGCCGGGCAACAGGATTACGGTTGAAATCAGGGCTATTTTTATTACTTGCAGAGTGGAAACGAGCTTGCGAGTAGAGGGCCGGGACACTTATTTGGGCCTTTCGCCAGCCGGACGTTGACGATACTAAGACCGTGGGGCCAACCTTCATCGGCCTGACTGAGGGAAAAATGCCGAAGCACAGAGGTTTTTCGATTATTGAATTACTGATTGTAGTGGCGATCATTCTGATCATCGCTGCCATCGCTATTCCGAACCTGCTGCGTGCGCATATCGCGGCTAACGAATCGTCCGCTGTACAGTCGATTCGTGCCATCAACACGGCTTCCATTACTTATCATTCCACATACACAAACGTTGGCTTCCCGGCAACTCTGGTGGAGCTGGGACCCGGCGCCGGCAATACCACTTGTGGTACTCCGTCCTCGACTGCGGCTTGCCTGATCGACGCCGTGTTGGCTAATGCGGGCGCGGTCGCTAACTCGAAGAGCGGGTACTACTTCACCTACACACCGGCAGCAGCTGTGGGCGGAACTGTGAACGATTACACGGTGAGCGGCGACCCGGCTTTGTTGAACCAGACTGGCGTACGTGGCTTCTGCTCAAACTCGGATGGCGTCATTCGCTGGAAAAACCCTGGCCCGACCGGTGTTACGACCACCGCCGGCTGCGCGGCCCTAACCACATTGCAGTAAGCCGGATTGCCGGACTGGGACACCCTCCGGCACGGATATAACACGCTACCCGCTATTGGGGCTTACCGAGTGTAAGCGTTTCCGGCTTGGCTCCGTTCACACCGAAGGCGTATTTGAACCCGTACCACGGGTCGGTCTCCGATCGCAGGGTTACTTTTGGCGAGGTAATCGGAATCATCCCAGAATCTCCCCGGCTCGAGTGCACGGAGAAAGACGTGGCTCCCTCCGGAACCTGGACTGTCGGCTGATATGGCACGCTTTTCGTGCCGTGTTCCATTTGGAAAATGATCTGTGGATGACTGGCAACTATATTGGGAGGGAGTGACAGCGACAACTGCGGCACATGCTGCCCTGTAGTTTGTGCCTGCACGGACGGCGGCGGTGCCGAGGCACTCGATGTCATGACCGTCAGAAACGACGGCAAACCGATGCCCAGATAAAAGACCTTTTTCAGGTCCACTTCGCCCCAAATTCCTGCCACGATGGCCCCACACACGGCGAAGATCACCATCGCAAGCAACATCGAGATGCGAACATCTTTGGGCTCAATCTGATTCTGACTCAGGCCAATGGCAAGTCTGAGAAGGGTTGGGAAAATACCGCCGAGTGCGCCAACCAAGAGGATGATCAACGTGGCGCGTTGTTTTTGAGCTGAAAGGCGAGCCGCGGTGGCCATAGGGTCTCCTTGTAACCTCGCAAGGATGAAACAACTGCGGTCACCTGCACTATACGTCAAGTGTCGAGACACATCAATCTGGACAGAGTCTGATTTTTGGACAGACTCCCACCCTTATCTTTCAAAGCGTCCGGCGCACTACCTTTTGCCTTAATGCTTCATCACGCCAGGTACTGACCAAAAAAATGTTCCGCCGCATGTGGACCTGGCTCTCACTCCCTGCGTGACTCAGATCACGGATATTTATAGCAATCCAAGCAGAAACTGAAGGCGGCAATCCTTCGGTCGAGTGAACAGTTACGTAACCGCCAGGCCAGGAGACGGTCCATGTGTGAATTCTGCTTAAAGCACGGGGAAGGGAAGAAGTGGTATCTGGAAGCAAAGAACTATTCCGAAGATCTAGCGAGCGATGTCAAACGGCGAAAAATGATCGCGAAGTTCTTTGAGCACCCCGCCGATCCCGGGCAGCTTGTTCAACAAGCCGAACGCCTGCAGAAGCTCCCTAAGTTCGTGCGCGACTGCTTTGTTTATCTGATCACGCGGAAGCAAAAGAAGATCCATTATGGGCAGGTCGTGCCGATCGAAGATGTAGAGAAAATCTTTCAATTGACAAACTCCATCGTCCGCGTCGCCTGCTATTGCCGCTATCAAACGCTCGGCAAAGAAAAACGCTACTGTTACGGAATCAGCCTGTCGCCCGAAACTGGTATGGGCGAAATTGTGGCCGGACTCAGCGACAGTTTTCTTTCCGGACCGGACACCGCCGGTCTCGAGACACTCACGCGCGAGGAGGCCCTGGAGGCATTTCGCAAGCACGAGCGTGAAGGCCTATGTCACACGGTGTGGACATTTCGCACGCCGTTCATAGGAGGTTTGTGCAATTGCGACCGCTCCGATTGCTGGGCCATGCGTTTCACCCTGTCACACCAGGTCCCGATTATGTTTCGTGCAGAGTACGTCGGCCAAATTGACGCTGATGCCTGCAACGGATGCCGCCAATGCATCCGCCAGTGTCAGTTCGGGGCGATGACCTGGAGCGCCGCCAACAAGAAGGCGGTAATTGACCAGCAGTGGTGCTACGGCTGTGGCATTTGCCGAGCCGTATGTACGGAGAACGCCATCGCGCTGGTCGACCGTGCGCAATCCTCCGTCGGCAATTTGTGGTGAGAGTGAGTGTCTCGCTGCATTCGGAACAAGTATGGGGCGGGTGGCCCGACAAAGACGGGTCTACGCTGACGAAGATCACGGCTATAACGGAAGCCCGCGCCAGTGCGGATAGATTTCCGCTCCGAATGATTTCAACGCTGCAGCCGATTCTGCATCAGGACTGCCGTACACCTCGAAGCGTGCGATCGCCGCAAAGTTAAGCACCTTTGGAACCAGCTCCTGCACCACCGCGCTCGCCAGATGGTTCTGCACGGCATCGGCATTGGCGTAAGTTTCGAGCAGGCGGCAGCGGCTGTGATCGTTACTCAGATACCATTCGTAGCCCAGCGCGCCGGGCTCATTAGCTGTTCCTTCAATCATCGCCTTGACCATGGCTGCAAAATCTTCGAACTTCCCCCGGTGGATGGTGAAGTCGATCAGGAAGTGCACCTTCTGCTGGTTCATCTGAATTTCTCCTGGCTACGCGGCCTTCAGAGCGCGCGAGTCGAGTGAGAATCCTAACTGATGCAATCACGGGATTATACCCAAATCCCCCGTCAGGAACGCGCAGTGACAATCAAAACAAGCGGCTGCGGCGCGTGGCTGCGGCCGCTGCGACGCCCTAAATGACCCTCTTGGCAAAGAATGGTGCAAAACACCCGGGGCGGCGATCGACAATACCTCTATGCAGAAAACCAAAAATACATCCGGTGTGTTCGTTAACGAACCTAACGGTTAGAACATCAGTGTTAGTATTGGGACACTCTGAAGTAAATTTGTGCAATAGAGGTTGTGCCATCATGTCTCCCACACGCTCCTGGGAACAGATAGCAGCGGACGCCAGCAAGGAATTAGACCCCAAAAAACTGGCTGCGTTGACGCAAGAATTAAACGAAGCTATCAAAGAGCACCTGGCGAAGCAACACGCCCGGAGTATGTCGGGGGGCGACGAATCGAAAACCAAATCAGCGTAGCCTCGGCCGGCCAGATGCCCTCTTGAACTAAGCGCGTTTGCCGGCTGAATCGCTTCAAACCCATCACTGACTCCGAGATTCGACTTGCTCTTGCGGCGCAATCGGTGTTAACTGATTGCTTCTCCCGTAACTACCCTTCGCGCCGGGACAAACGCATTGGCAGAATCTGACCGAGCCACTGAACCTGCAGGCCAATCCCTGACGACAGGTATCCTGACCGAAGGCGTCTCGATAGCCGAAGCGGAAGACTCTAACCGGCCACGCCGCGTCATGGGGTTCCGCGATCTGCTGCTGTTTTACGTAGTGACCGGGATCAGCCTGCGCTGGATCGCGAGCGCCGCCGCAGCCGGACCAAGCTCGATTGTCATCTGGGTCGGGGCATGGCTTGGGTTTTACACTCCGCTGGCGCTCACGGTGATAGAACTCTCCTCGCGCTATCCGAATGAAGGCGGCCTTTATGTCTGGAGCAAACACGCCTTTGGCGACTTCTCCGGATTCATGTCGGCCTGGACCTATTGGACCAGCAACCTTCCTTATTTTCCGGCAGTTCTTTATTTCGCCGCCAGCAACATAATTTATATGCGGCCACAGGCCTGGGGGCATCTTTCGGGCAACGCCACCTTCTACATTGTTTTTTCTCTCGTCACGTTGGGCGGGGCAACATTGCTGAATATTGTCGGACTGGATGTTGGCAAATGGCTGCACAACCTGGGCGCTCTGGCCATGTGGGTTCCGGCTGGGATCGTGATCATAATGGGGGCGATTGCCTGGCACCGCTTCGGCTCGGCCACATCGTTCACTTTTCACTCGATGACTCCCAGCACCCACCTTAGCGACATGATCTTCTGGTCCCTGCTCGCCTTCGCCTTTACGGGATGCGAGACCGCATCCTTCATGGGGGAGGAAATCAAGAATCCGCGACGTACGGTGCCCTGGGCCCTGTTTGCCGCGGGTCTTACCGTAGCCCTTGGATATATTTTGGGGACAATCGGCGTGCTGCTTGCGCTGCCATCTTCGCAGGTGAGCAGCTTGCAGGGGCTGATGCAGGCGATCTCTGCGACGGCGGCAAGTATCGGGTTTTTCAAGGTGATTCCGTTCGCCGCGTTTCTGATTGCGCTTAGCAATGTCGGCGCGGCCAGTGCGTATTTGGCTGCCGTCGCCAGATTGCCATTTGTCGCCGGTCTTGACTGCTTTTTGCCTGCCGCGTTTGGGAAGTTGCATCCCCGTTGGAAAAGTCCCTGGGTTGCGCTTCTCACCCAGGGAGCGCTGGGTGGGGTGTTTATTTTCCTGGGGCAGGCGGGAACCAGCGTTAAAGGCGCATACGACGTGCTCGCGGCGATGGCGGTCATTACTTTGTTCATCCCGTACCTCTATCTTTTTGCGGCTCTCATCAAAGTCCAGAACGAGCCTGCCGGGCCGGAGGTGATTCGCGTGCCCGGAGGCAAACCGATAGCAACGCTCGTCGGTGTCATCGGGTTTCTGGTGACAGTGTTGACCATACTGTTGTCGGTCATTCCGCAGCCCGACGAGCCAAACAAGCCCCTGGCCGTGTTGAAAATCGTAGGAGGGTCGGTGGTGCTACTGGCCATCGGCGCATGGATCTACTGGGCAGGGAAGAGACGGGCCGCGCGGAGCATGTAGCGGCCGGCCACTCTGAGATGGTCATTCCGAGCGCAGCGAGGAATCTGCGATTTTGCCACGAGCTAGCAGCCACAAGCTCGAAGCTAGTTCACACCGGTATCGTCGTCTTCCTCGCCGGATTGAAGAATGGCATCTTGACGATCTTTGCCGTGACTCTTTGCCGCACGGCCTCGATCGTGATTTCCATTTGCAGCTTGCGGCCAAGCTGGGCGTGATCGGTTTCGACGCTGCAGAGCGCAATCATCTTTTTCAGCACGGGAGACCATGTCGTTGTCGTCGCCTTTCCGACCTGTTTCTCTCCGCAATAGACAGGGACGGCCACGCGCGATGCCTGGGTAGGCGCGGCCGGCGTTAATCCGAACTGCTCGTAGCGTTGTTCTACTTCAGGCCAATCGATTTCGAGTCCGACAAATTGCCGAGCAACGCCTTTTTTGTTGTCACACGCCAGCGCAGCTTTGCCAATGAAGTTTTCCTTGTCAAGATGAACCATCTTGCCGAAGCCCAGCTCATAGGGCGAATATTTCTGAGAGGGAATCAGCGCTTTCTTGCTGCTGATGTAATCC
>Ga0335081_10012246_pt1 | contig 13897 bp, 18 predicted proteins | sample Lox_Sample_35_FD_206713 | JGI IMG/M metagenome (GOLD analysis project Ga0335081, IMG submission 206713) | Soil microbial communities from Loxahatchee National Wildlife Refuge, Florida, United States - Lox_Sample_3.5 | ecosystem: Environmental > Terrestrial > Soil > Wetlands | place: USA... | reverse complement strand
AACTCGCCCATGGCGCGCGCAAACGATAGGATGGTTCCGGCAATGATACCTTTCCTTGCCAACGGCAGAATAACTTTGAGGGCGGTCCAGTATTCGGAGTGCCCAAGCGTATAGGAGGCGCGGATGAGGTTTTCATCAACGGATTCGATAGCAGCGCGTGCCGTTTTCACCATGAGCGGCAGCGCTACCACAAACGACGCGAGTACCGCCGCATACCAGGTGAACATGATACTCCACCCGGTCCAGGCGTATAGGTGGCGGCCAAGGAGCCCGTTCCTGCCGAAGAGGACAATGAGGTAATAACCCGTGACCGTCGGCGGCAGCACGAGCGGCAGTGTAAGTAGTATATCGAACAGTTCCTTGCCAGGAAAGTTCTTACGGGAAAGGCAGTAGGCGGCAGAAAGGCCGACGATTACGATAAACACCGTCGCGACCGCCGCCACCTGAACAGAAAGTTTCAGGGAGAACAACAGGGAATCATCCATTATGTAGCTCCTGTTCTCTCCGTATAGCAGAGTATTGCTTTGCCGCTGCTATCGGCTTAAATCCATACTTGGAGAGTATTGTTTGACCTTCTGCAGAGGTAACAAGGGCTATGAAGCTCTTTGCTGCTTTCTCATTCTTCGAACCTTTAACAACGGCAATGGGGGAAATGATGGGTTTATGGCTCGCTTCAGGCGCAGTTAAAATAATCTTGATGTCTTGCTGCATCATCGCATCAGTTGAATAGACGACACCGGCATCCACTTCTCCCCGACCTACATAATCGAGCACCTGTCTTACATTCTCAGCAAAAATCTGCTTTGTTAGTATCATATCAGATAACTTGTAATAATGGAATGTCTCGTCTCATATCTTCCGGCCGGAACGGTGTTCGGATTGCCAACGGCGATTTTCATTATCTCTGCCTTTTTCAGATCTTCAAATGAGGTGATTGTGGTCTTCGAGGACGAAGGAACGATGAGAACCACGGAATTCGCGACTAGGTCTGTCCTCGTATCCTTCACCACAAAAACCGCACTGTCGAGTTCATCCATTTCCTTGAGAGCGGCAGAGGCAAACACGTCCATCGGAGCGCCGCCCCTGATTTTATACCTTTGTTCATCGTCTCTTATGTGATTAGAGAGTGATTAGAGAACATTAATAGGTCTCAGTCTGCATTTATCAACAATGAGTGCTACGCACTTCACGAATCGATGACCAGACAGTTCCAAATTTCAGCGAATACCAGTTAACTGTGTCATCACCTAAACGTGTCAGCCGAACGTTGTCTGAAATACGCATCCCTGTTATTGAACTCCATCCGTGGTTCCCGAAAGGATTCGTTCATATGTTCCACAAGCTCACTCGCATGATTCAATTCTATCCTTGCAGCCTCAGAGCTTGCGAAAGCGATCCCAGGGTTCGTATTCCATCTAGCAGCACAGCCATCCTATATCCCAACAACCCGCTCCTAGTCTCTGCTAGTACGCAGCAACTGGGCGGTTCCGTGCACGTCACCTTCATGGTCCCTTTCCCCCCTCTGTTATAATAATCATTTGATAAGGACTTAAGATGCAAGGTAACTGCCAGATAATATATCTTACCTTTCAGGTGATTACGAGAGAGCAGAAAACTCGGATATGATGTGCAAATGAGCACGTGCACGCGACAGATGCACACCTGCGAGCGGCGACCGCGACATGCAAGGGATTTCTGTTCAGACGGGTAGTCCTTTTGTTGGGCTTCATCTGGGAATATTGGCATAGGAAAAAGGACAGCGGATTTTGCGAACATGATCACAGGATCTCTCGAAGGCGGTCCTTACAAGGTTCAAGGTTTCGCTGGTTTAACGGTGCACCAAACAACCTACTCATAATATTGGCCGACTCGATATCAGTAAAGCGCCAAGTGAGTTCCCCATCTCCAACTCTTGAAGAGGATTTGTGTGAATCAGTGGTGCAAATCACTGATGTTAACGTTAGCAGCACTATTCAGCTGTCTTCATAGTCAATGGAAATCAAAGGCCATGGTTGCAGGAAAGGATAAAATCGTATTGAAAAATACCTATGTAGATGGTTTTTATTTTCTATATGATATAATAAAATGGATTGTATTTGCAATTTTACTGGCGGACCGACAAACAGAATTATTGAATATCATTCGGGGGTGGAGGTGCTGGATATGGCGGACGATAATGACGCAAGGGAGAAGTTCAGGCTTACGTCGCTCAGCCATGGTGCTGGCTGAGCCTGCAAGCTTGGTCCAAAGGTTTTGGACCAGATTCTCCAATCGCTCCCGAGGGTGACAGATCCGCGCGTGCTGGTGGGGACCGAAGACGATGCGGGTGTTTATCAGCTCAGCGATGATACAGTGATTGTTCAGACTGTGGATTTCTTCACGCCCATCGTGGACAATCCCTATGATTTTGGCGCGATTGCGGCGGCGAACGCGCTATCCGACATTTACGCCATGGGCGCAAGGCCACTCACTGCGCTGAACCTAGTGGCCTTTCCCAAGGACGGGCCGATGGAGGTGCTCGCCGAGATCATACGCGGCGGCGCAGAAAAGGCTCAAGAAGCTGGGGTCGTTATCATCGGCGGGCATTCCATCGATGATAAGGAGCCGAAGTATGGCATGGCCGTGACCGGAATCGCGCACCCGGCGAAACTTGCGCTTAAAAGCGGCGCTCGGCCGGGCGACGCACTCGTGCTGACCAAACCGCTCGGCATGGGCATCATCTCAACGGCGATCAAGGTAGGCAGGGCGCCGGAGAATATGATCGCAACGGCGACTGGGAACATGAAAGCGCTGAACATGGCCGCTTCAGACGCCATGGTCGAAATTGGCACCAAAGGGGCAACCGACATCACCGGATTCGGACTGCTCGGCCATCTGCACGAGATGCTTCATCGAAGCGGTGTCAGCGCGAAGCTATTCTTGTCGCGAATTCCTGTTATTGAGGGTGTCCGGGAGCTGGCGAAGTTCAGCATCCCCGGCGGCACGCGGGCAAACCTGAAATATGTCAACGACAAGGTGAACTGGGCAGAGGAAATTACTGAAGAGGATAAACTCATTCTCGCCGATGCCCAGACATCGGGAGGGCTTTTGATTGCGGTTGCGCAGGAAAAGCTTGAAGCGCTTCTTGTCGGGCTAGATGCACGGGGCGTCGAAATAAAGGCCGTTATCGGAGAAGTCACTTCAGGTGAACCAGGCAGGATATATGTAGGTAAAGAATAAGAGGACATGGGGATGAGGAGCAGATGCCCCTCCTGGTCCGCAAACCAGCATCACGGCGCGGTTCAAAGTCGTCAAGTATGCTTTTTCAGCCCTATCCAGTGCGGTGAAACAATAAGGGCCGTGGCGGATTCGATTCTCACTTCCCCTTTTCAATCAACGTACTGGCTTCAAAAATCGGGAAAACGTTGTTCGAGCAGCTGCCCATATGATGTTCTTCGTGAACGTGGGGGTTAGACTGACCACGGTAAACGATGAAATGATCGGTGTGTTAAAGGAAATTGCAGTTATGGGAGTAGAAATATTTTCTTGCGGCACTTACATTACAATCACGAGCAGAAACTCAACGTTTGCAACTGCGTCACAACGAACCGTATCGCGGAAGGAATGCAGAATTTCGACAAAGTAGTATGGATTTAGTACTTCAAGTCGCACGCCTGTAGATTTTCCAAGTGAATACAAGGCGGTTGATTTTCCCTGCTGACACACTTCACGATTCTGTGCATGAGAAAAAATATCTTTGCCCGCTGAATGATATTCAGTGTGGGGAATTATTCAAATCGTTATTGATACCCAGAATAAGTGCAGCAATAATCCCATCGGGGTCCCGGATCGAATTACAGATTTTCGGCAGCTCAATCTGGCTCCGGATATACTCTTCCTCTTGCCCGGTAAGATGAATGAACTGGATACCGGCCCGGTAGAGAGCACCGATTTGCTTACACCATACGACAGTGCCGCATTTTTGCCCGAAGACGCGGTCCTTCAGCCAAACGATTCCTGGCTGTATCGGTTTATGAACTTCGATCCCGATGCCGATTACGCTCAGATCCACAATCCGGACAATATAATTCGTCCACTGAAGATCCCTGAATGAAATAACGTCCAGGGAACACTTGCGGTCCGTGGCTGCAATATAACGCCTTACGCCCATTCTTTGATTTTGTCTTTTCTCATCCATGACAGGCAAAGCATCACAATCTTACGTGGCTTGTCAACACCATTCCACGGATGTTTCACGTATGGGGGTCAATGGAGATTTCTATTTTTTAACTCTTTCGCTACGAATGCCTCGATAGCCGATCGTGCATCCGAACCCAGGTCCGTGAATTTCACCCCATACAGACAGATTCCCGGTTCGGTTGTCAGCTTGACGATCCGTTCTACTTCGCCGTGGGCGCTGATGCGCATGTCGTTGGGGAGATAGAAGGAGAATGTTATGCGATCGCCTTGCGCAAGAATATCTTTGGCTCTGATCAGCATGCCCGTCGAGCTGATGTCTTCGGTGCGGTGTAGGAACGGCTTGTTGTTGAATTTGCCTTCAACAGAGACGTTGAGCGTGACCCGGTAAGCCCGCCGCGGAGCGACATCGAGGAGCTGCATCGCCTTGGCGTGGAGCCCGGCTTTATTGACCGGCATAGAGATGACAGCGTTGGGGCCGCACTGTTTGCATCGTGCCTGGTGAGTAACGTTATCCTCGCAGATGATGATGGTCGAGACTTTTCGCAGATCCGTGCTTTCCCGTATGGTGTTGAACACATCCTCAATTCTCATGCCGGGCAGACCTAATCTCGTGATGATGAGATCGGCTTTCTCTTTTCGATGAATGTCCAGCATCTCGTCATTGGTTTCCGCCGTTAAGACTGCTATGTCCACACGGTCGATAATCGCTTCATTCCTCAGGTACAGGCGGTTCAGATCATCCGATGTCAGTATTTTCTTCATCGTCGGCCTCTCGCTTCTCATCGCAGTTGGGTTAGACCTGGCATATCAAATACTCCGCAATCCGTGCAAATGTCGGGACTGCTGCACGCGAAAGAACCTGGTCATACTGTAGTACAAGACGCCGATGAACAGCGGCCTTCCTTGCAAAATTTATAAAAAGAGAATGGTGCGCCTCAAAACGCGGTAAAAGAAAGGCCGCGGGAGAAACAGTGGAAAAAGCGAGGAAATGTAATGCATGAGATAGAAGATGTCAAAGGCTTTTATTAATCCTGCGGTTCACCTTTCTGTCATTGTTTTTCTTGGAGGGGTCGTCAGTAAGGAGAAGTGCACCGTCTTCACCATACCCGATATATATAGTGTACCGCGGGCCTGCCGGACTTCCTGTCCCGCCGTAGATTTTCAGGATTCTCTGAACATAATCCTGCGTCTCTCGGAAGGGCGGGACGGTTCCCCACTTCTGCACAGCGGTCTCTCCTGAATTGTAGGCGGCAAGGGCGAGCGAGAGATTGCCCTCGTAGCGGTCGAGCAGATACCGGAGATATTTCACCCCGCCGTCGATATTTTCATCAGGGCTAAATACATTCCGCACCTTCATATCGACAGCGGTCTGCGGCATGAGCTGCATCAATCCCATTGCGCCTCTCCTAGACAGGGCATAGGGATTGAAGTCCGACTCGACTTTGACCAGCGCATGGACCAGCGCCGGATCGACGCCGTGGCGGTAGCATGCGCTGTTGATGATCTCGGTGAACGAAGAACCGGTCGAGTTTGCCTTCGACGATGACTGAGCCGACGAAGTTGGCGGGGAAGCGGGACGTCGTACATAATCGGGACGGGTATCACGCGTTGGTTCGGTTTTTATTTTCCGGTATTTCTTAGCAGTCCCGACCCCGACATTACTAAAATGAATAACGCCGTTTTCATCAATATACTGATATATGTCGGCGGAAGCCCGCTGGAAGGGGATGCACAGAAAAGCGGTGATTCCACATACCGTGGTTAATCGGCGCAACAACAGCCACCTCTCTGACAGAATGCGGGATAATGGGTTTTTGGATCGTCTATCCATGATTATGACCGTTATTATATAGTAATAAAAACTGGTTTGTCAATTAAACATAGTATTGAAAAAGACCAAAACGGAATTTTTTGTTTTTCATTTATCAAAATATTCAAATGCTTACAATCTTATGCGCCGATCAGGCATAAAATACGGTATGGAGAAGAAAACCAAAAATCCATGTCTGACACCACATTCAGACGTTTAAAATTGCCATTCTCATCCTGCGTGACTTGAGAAACCGTCCATATGGTTATATATCGGCAATTTTACGGAATTCTTAAGTACAAAATTGGACATCCCTGTGTTCTCAAGACTATGGGCAAAAGTTCCAACAATGGATTGAAAAAATATGCAAAAATTGCTTTTGGTGTAGCGGGGTTTATGAAGGATTTGTTCTAAGTCAGATCTGCGATCCGTTGCAATCAAACATGTACTGTGTCTTCTGGTCTTTAACATAAAAACCTCAGAAAACAGGGCATTAAACCGGAACACCATGCTAAGCTGCTCCCTAAATCGCTTTCGCGCATCTACGGTTGAGAAACGCGACAGGATCATGGCAAAAGGTCCGCCCCCGATAGCAGTGCTTTAAAACGTAATGCTGGAATTAAACATATAATCCCCAATGATCAAAAAACAGCTTGCATAATCAATACCGGATATGTCCTTTTTATTTCGCTTGACTCCTCTCCTGGAAGAGCTATAATTTATATAGAATCAGGACTAGTATAATCCTGTTGTAATGACGAAATTGGTATGTGTAAAAAGTGATGCAGTACTTTCAAGGAGGCTGGCAATGGCAACCGCGAACGTTCTAAACGAAAAAGGTTATCTTTTGGAAGTTTACCATGAGCTTGAAGAAATAAAAGAAAGGATCAATGGGCTACGGAGGGATCTTGCCGCGACTTACGGCCGTGAAAGCAAGGAGTTTATGACGCATGAGAGGCATCTTCTCGAGATGGCTGAATATATTGACTGGAAGTTGCAGATTCTTGAGAAGGGTACTGGTTTTGACTGGAAAGCCGCGGGTGAAAAAGATGTTGAAAGCATTGTATCAGTCCGCTCGCCCGAGATCGGCACCGGCCCGGATTTTTCCGGCGGATACCTGGGCGGATAGATGAGGCAGGCTTTGCTGGTTTGAAGGCGGCAGGTTTTGGCCTGACATCTTGTGAAATGGTATAATTAGGGGTAGGTGTGTGGAGCATAAATCATATCATAAAGGGAAAAGGAGGTGCTGAATGAAGGTGAGGGCAGCGATACTATTTCCCCTTGTTGCCGCAGTCGTGCTTGCGTTTGCCGGCCCGGCACTTGCGATGGAGATGTCGGGAGTAGTTACTGCCGTAGATGTTGAGAAAAGCACTATTACGCTGAAGTCTGAAAAGATGCCGGTTAGCTTCGATTGTGAAACAGGATCCATGGTCAAAGATATCAAGGTTGGGGATACCGTGACAGTCCAATTCACGGAGGAAGGCGGCAAAAAGCTGGCTACCAGCGTTACTCGTCTGGCTCCTGCTCCTAAGAGCCAGGAGACTCCGGCTCCATACAATCCACCCGCTTATTGATGGTTGTTGCTGCATCAGGGCAGGCCTTTGCCTGCCTTTTTTTTATTAAGGCACCCATGATTCCGGTGAACGCTTCCACTCGTTGCGAGGGAAATCTTCCATCCAATACGACAGACTACCATTCATCCTGGCGAATTCTTCCGGAGTGAAATAACCTCTTCGGACGATCACATAATACTTTATGCATTATGGTTTTTATGATATAGTTTCGCTGTCAGACATTTCCCCGTATTTTGCACATCTTACTCGAAGAAGCGATGTGCATGCTTCTTGTAGTAATATTCGAGGCGCTGGTCTACATTGCGGAATGGAATAGCCGTTTTTCTCCAAGGAAACAGGGCAGAACCTCAGAATGCAATTCGAATCGCTTAACCCTTTTGACCTTGTGGATGGTACGGAGGATAGGAACAAGAATATTCCTGATAACCCCTAACAAACATTCTTCGATAACATGTTTTCAGTGGCAATGATATATTCGCAAGGTGATCTCGACGCTTCCCGGGTTACCCTGCAATCCCGCGATCAGGACGGTTATAATAATACAAAAAAGAGAGGTAAGAGGAAAGGGCGTATCCACCTCGAGCCTTGGGCCAGGCATCTCGGAACAGCTACATCATGTCCGTGCGGGCGAAGATGCGGAAGCTTTGAAAAGGACTTAGGCCATGGCCTAGGATTTGACCATCAACAGAGTCCTTAAATTCACATAGTTCCCCAGATAGGAGTTTTTCAATGATAATTCAGATACTCAACATCGGTCTCCCGAAGAAGGAGTTGTTTCACGGCAAGGAATTCTTTACGGGCATATGCAAAAAACCGGTTACAATCCCTCTTGTGCTGACAAAGCAGGGCTTTGAAGGAGACGGAGTGGGTGACCTGAAGAACCACGGCGGAAGCGACAAGGCCGTTTGTGTCTACGCCCTCGATCACTACGAGTATTGGGAAGAAATACTCGGGAGAAAAATGCCTGATGCGGCATTTGGCGAGAATTTCTCCGTGACGGGCATGAAAGAGGATGATGTCTGCATCGGCGACATTTACCGAGCAGGCATGGCAACGGTGCAAGTGAGCCAGCCGCGCCAGCCCTGCTCGATGCTTGCCGCCAGGTACGGCAGACAGGATTTTGTGAAGCTTGTCGTGGATTCCGGCCGAACGGGTTTCTATGTCAGGGTGCTTGAGGGGGGAAATGTGAAAGCCGGCGACGAACTTTTCCTCGTTGAACAGGACCCACGCCAGGTATCGATCGCGTTTGCCAATCGTATCTATCATTACGATCGCAAAAACCGCGAAGGAATCGAGAAGGTTCTCGCGGTTCCCGCACTTTCGCAATCATGGCAGAAATCGTTTCTGGAATTAAGAGACCGGGCCTAGAGCTCTGCTCGGCCGCAGCGATACCGCTCGAAATCAGCTGTTCACGATTCACCTGCCGTGTACTACGTAGCTGTGAATTCTCAGAATGAGTGCTCCGGGAAGCGGACAAATTATTTTTTGGCATGCATGGTTCAACATATAATTGATCCACTTATACTTTTTTGATCCCTGTTTAGTGGAAGGTGGCCGACAGAGTTTTTTGAATAAAGTGATAGCTGCTGGTTGCCATGTATTGTGACGGCTCCTTTCTGGACTGAACAGCAGATGAGTCTTTTGAGAATCGGGGATTTCATCCGGCAATCGTTTTGGGAGAGTATTTGCTATGCGAAAACGACCTACTTCAAGCACCAAATCCATGCTGAAAGGGCTCGCGGTCCTTTACGAGGATAAAGACATCATTGTTGTGGACAAGCCAGCAGGCCTGTTGACCGTTGCCACAGAGCGGGAAAAATCGCGCACGGCCCACTCCATTTTAACGGATTACATCCGCATCGGCTGCGGAAGAAGCCGGAAACGTCTTTTCGTCGTTCACCGACTTGACAGGGATACATCTGGGACACTTATTTTTGCAAAGAGCGAAGAGGCGAAGTTACGATTGCAGGACCAATGGAAACATACCGAGAAGAAATATCTTGCAATAGTTCATGGTAAGTGCGAGAAGAGCTCGGGGACCATTACTACATATTTGGCAGAGGACAAGGCATATAAAGTTTATTCCACGTCCGACAGCACAAAAGGCAAACTGTCTCAAACGGCTTATAAAGTTCTCAGAATGACAAAGGGTTTTTCTCTGTTGGAGGTAACTCTGTTAACAGGAAGGAAAAACCAGATTCGCGTGCATCTCGCGGGCATTGGACACCCGATCGTCGGCGACATGAAATATGGTAAAGTGGATGAGCCCCTATCTCGCATGGCACTTCATGCCAGGCTGATTTCCTTTAAACATCCCTTCAGCGGCAAACAGCTCACCTTCGAATCACGAATACCTGCATTTTTTACAACGTTAGTGGGTCACATAGATCTGGAGAGCAGCCCTGCAAGACTTGCAGCTGCACCGACAAAAGCTGCACAGACACAGCTTTTACCAGACGGTTCGCCTAAAGTTCCCATCTGTCTAAACTCGTAAAGTCATGGCCAGCATTCTTTACATCTACTCTTAAAAACACAATCGAAGTTTGGCGCGCCCGGCTTGATAAACCCCTGCTTATGTGTTATGTTTTAAAGAGGGTTGATAGAGGGATGTGTTTTGCTGGTGACCAATCAGCGTAAACAGGGTTTCGTCATAATCGCGCCCTGCTTGCAACGCGCAAGTGATGCACTACACGAGGAGCGGAGGATGCCAAAACACTCAATCTTATTAGCTGACGATATTGAAAATCAGACAGATTCCGGCAAGAGGCGTTCGCAAGCGATCCGGGGCGCGGGCTCTTTTTTGGCACAGCGACTCAATGTCGGCATCGAGCTCCTTTACGTGGAGGATATAAATGCGTACCCGCATAGCCGGTACGACGCACTCCGCATTCGGGAATGGCATTCCCAACATCAGAAAAGACTGGAGGAGGTGAGCAGACGATTTCAAGACCCCGTTAAATATACCTTAAAGTTCGGTTCTCCTGCCGAGCGGATTCTGAAGGCAGTGCGATCCACGCCCTCCCCGGAGCTTGTTGTCGTGGGGACCCAAGGCCAAAAAGGATTGAAGCGTTTGCTGATCGGAAGCGTCGCTGAAGAAGTGATTCGCCATGCGAGGAGACCCGTTATGGTGATCGGGCCCGAGGCCCAGGGAACGGGCTGGAATTTTAACACTAAAAAGCAGCTAAAAATACTCGTTGCAACCGATCTCGGTAGAAACAGTCGCGCCGCCGAACACTATGCGCTTTCTCTTGCAAAGCGCATAGGAGGGGCGATTGTTTTGTTTCATTGTCTTGGGGAGAGTTTCAGGAGAATCATGACAGATTGTAGTATGGTTTCCGGATGGGTGCCGCTTAATCTTGAAGAAATTCTGGCGGGGATCAAAGAGGATGCCATCAAAGCCATTGAACAGAAAGTCCGCTTCTTTGAGAAACACAATGTTCCTTGCTACTACAAATGTGATGATAAACAGATAGCTTCTGCCTGCTCGATATATCAAGAAGGTGAAAAAGACTATTCGTTCGTGGTCATGGGGACCCATGGACGGAATGTCCTGCTCAATGCCTTTTTCGGAAGCACAGCCCGGGAAACGATCTTAAACGCATCGGTTCCCGTGATTACCGTTCACTCGGTAAAGTATAAGTTGTAGAACCACGCGCGAGAGTTTCCAGGGACCATAGAAAAGCAAAATGGAAAATCCAAGCCGGGAGAAGAAATCCAGTCTCGTAGAAGATATCGCCATTCAGATGATGAATTTGACAAGGGAGTTTGGTCAGCAGACGGCCGTCGACCGGATCAGCATCGATGTCAGGCACGGACAGATCTTCGGATTGCTCGGTCCTAATGGCGCTGGAAAAAGTACCACGATCAAAATGCTCACGACTCTTCTTGCTCCTACTTCCGGGACAGCAACCGTAGCAGGATTCAATATTGTCGCCGAGCCCGCTCAAGTACGGAGACGAATCGGATATGTTCCTCAAATGCTTTCCGCGGATGGCGCGCTAACAGGGCGGGAGAATTTATTGCTCTCCGCCAAGCTCTATCGTATGCCCAGATCAGAGAGAGCTGCCCGTATCGACGACGCCTTGGAATTTATGGGACTAGAAAACTCAGCAAGCAAACTCGTCAAAACGTATTCGGGTGGGATGATAAGGAGACTCGAGCTTGCCCAAGCGATGCTCCACCGCCCTACCGTCCTCTTTCTCGACGAGCCGACTATCGGGCTCGATCCGGTGGCGAAACGCATTGTGTGGGAACGATTGCAGGACTTGAGACGGGATTACAACATGACAGTCCTCATCACGACGCACGATATGGAAGAAGCGGACCATCTGTGCGACGAGCTTGCGATTTTGCATGAAGGGAAAGTCGCCATTATTGGCCGACCTGACGATTTGAAGGCGGCTATCAGCTCCACGGCCACACTGGATGATGTTTTTGCTCATTGCTGTGGAGTTCTGATTACAGAAGGGGGAAATTATCGTGACGTCCGACAAACACGGAGCACGGTCAACCGGCTCGGTTGATTCCTTTTCTCTCGTAGATTTCCTGGGACAGAGCGTTGCGATAGGAGAATCTGAACTAAAAAAACTTCTTCGTGATCCCACTGAGCTATTTTCGCGCGCTGTCCAGCCGATCCTCTGGTTGGTGGTGTTCGGGCAAGTTTTCAGTCGGGTCCGTGGCATACCGACGGGCAACATCAATTACCTGACATTTATGTGCCCTGGGATTTTGGCCCAGAGTGTATTATTCAGCGCGATTTTTTACGGGATCGCGGTCATTTGGGAGCGAGACCTGGGGATTGTTCATAAGCTTCTGGTGAGCCCGTCCTATCGAGGCGCTCTCGTATTTGGAAAGGCGATTTCCGCCGGATTTCGAGGGTTGATCCAAGCGTTTATCATCTACGTTATTGCTTCCCTCATGCGGATTGAGATTAACTTTAGCCCGCAAGCGATCCTGGGTGTGCTACTATCCGTTGTGCTCGGATCGGCGATTTTTTCGACTTTTTCACTCATTATTGCTTGTATCGTGAAGACCCGGGAACGCTTTATGGGAATTGGTCAAGTACTCACGATGCCGCTCTTTTTCGCCAGCAACGCGATCTACCCACTTGAACTCATGCCAGCCTGGCTCCTGGCCTTTGCGAGGATCAATCCTCTGACCTATTTGGTGGATATCTTACGGGGGCTTATGATTCAGGGCAGCCACAGCATTTACGGGTTCAAATTTGACTTTGCCATTCTGGGACTGGTCTATGCAATGTTGGTCATTATCGCATCGAAGCTCTACCCGACCTTAATACAGTAGATTTCCTTTTTCCGAATGCTTGCAGCGTCCGACCATAGGTCGGACATTGCAGCGTTCGAAAAATAACCTTCTGTGAAAAAAGGAGTCAGCGGTGATAAATGCAAATGGCATCACTATATATGAAAATATGGCAGAAATAGTCGATCCCGTTCATTCGTGCCTCATCGTCTGGGATGTCCAAAATGGACTGGTAGACAGAATTTTCAATCAGAAAGAGTTTATTGGCAACTTAAAACGCATGGTGGATATCTTGAGAAATAAAATGCCTGTTGCCTATACCTTGATAACCCCCGCTCCAAGGGAATATCAGTCATCCTGGAACATTTACAATATGATGAGGCGCTATAACGTCAAGAACGTTGACAAGCTGCCTAATTTTATGCCGCAGGGGCTCGCGAGAAAGAGAGATACCTGAAGCTGTAAAGCCAGCGAAAGGAGATATCCTTCTGGATAAATCGACGGCAAGCATTTTTATAGGAACAAATTTCGAGATAATGATGAGGAACAGGCATATAACAACTCTGATATTCACAGGCATAGCGACGGAGTTTGGAGTAGAGTCATCAGCACGTGATGCCTCAAATAGAGGATTCTACCCGGTGGTTATTTCCGATTGCGTCTCTTCGATAGACAAGGATTCGCATGAGCGATCTTTAACAAATCTCGCTAAGATCGTTATTGTGAAGAAGTCATCTGAAATATTGGAGAGTGTAATGCAATAATTATGTTATTGAAACGCGAATAACTGCCGCAATTTTCTGATAGAAGATGGTATCGAACTCATATGAAAGCATGAGGCAGGCTTGAGGTAAGGACCGAGTTAAGGCTTGAGAATAAGGCTAGAGAAAGCTGACAGCGTATAATCATTAATCTTAGCTGTAATAAACTATACTCTTTCTCCCCCGTTCCTTTTCTCACGTCGAGCTACCATGCCTGGAGATGGGGGATAGCGCTATTGCTAAACTATTGTATCTATTAAATGTTTTTTCCCTTCCACATAATATTCAAGATTTTTCAGTGCATTACAAGA
>Ga0335081_10012244_pt1 | contig 13899 bp, 10 predicted proteins | sample Lox_Sample_35_FD_206713 | JGI IMG/M metagenome (GOLD analysis project Ga0335081, IMG submission 206713) | Soil microbial communities from Loxahatchee National Wildlife Refuge, Florida, United States - Lox_Sample_3.5 | ecosystem: Environmental > Terrestrial > Soil > Wetlands | place: USA... | reverse complement strand
GTGGACAATCAACCGTCGCAAGGGAGGTGTCCATGAAGGGATTGAAGGTTGCACTCCTCGTTGCTCTCGCCTCGGTTGCGGTACCGCACGCACAAGCTGCCCAGCTCCCGGTGGGAGATCCCGTTGTCAAGACCGGAGGCGGGTCAGTCGTGAGGCCTGCGACTCCTGAGGCGTCCACGGCTCCGGCAGCGATCATTGTGTTTGATTTTGACATTTTCTCGCGGACAGGCAGCAGTCCCCTGACCAGCCCCTGTGTCCTCGAGCAAGGAAACCTCAAAACCGTGTCGCCTCGATGTCTGTTCCAGAACGACATCACGGTGGACGGCGTCGGCCAGACCATCACCACCCTGACGTTTGATGCCTTCGGCATCGACCCGAACACGGTGAACTGCGGCTTCCTTATCGGCAGTCCTTTTGGTGAATGTGGAGTTGACCCGCTTCCCCACGACGCCGGTACCGAGATCACCTTCTTTGGCGGGTCAATCCCGTTCGAAACCGACTTCAGTCTCGACTTCTACGGCTTTCCGGCGGATTTCACTTTCCCAACCCAGGCTACGCCCGCGACTCCGGAGCCCGGCACGGCGAGCTTGCTGTTGCTTGGCGGACTCGCGGCGATGCTTGTGCGGCGGAAAGCTCGCGTCCGGCTATCATTGTGATCTAAGCCGCAGCGAGTCCCAGCCCCACGCCGAATCATTTCCCGCCGAACCGGGCGAGTAACCGGCTGAATTGAGGGTTCCCCTTGAGACTGCCCAGTTCCGGGTCGTTCTGCGCCTGTGCAGTAGAAAAACCCATGGCAAAAGCCTCTTGAAGCGCCGCCAGAGCCTCGGCGGAGTGTCCGGCGAGCGTCTGGACCGTGGCCTCGTCATAGATCCCTTCCACGTCGTGCTGGTTGATGGCGCGAGCGCGGCGAATGAAACTGATCGCCTGGGCGTAGTCGCCCTTCTTGGCGTAATAGAGGGCGAGGCGCTCCATAGCGCCGAAGTCTTGAGGATTCACTTCGAGCTCCCTGTAGGCAAGCGAGATGGCTTTGTCGTAAGCAGTCGCGGCCCTGTCTTTCTGCCCCGACCAGCGCTCGGCATCGGCCAGGTTTCCGGCAATGGTTTCATCGTTCGGGTTCAGCTCCGCCGCCTTCTCAAACGCCTTCGTGGAATCGCCGTAGCGTTTCAAGTAGAAATACGCCGTGCCGAGATTGGAGTAGTTGTCGGCATTCGGCGCGAGGTCGAGGGCTTTCTGGAATGCGGGAATACACTCGGCGTATTGCGCCTCGCTGAGGTGAACGGCGCCCACGTTCTCATAGCCCCAGGCGTTGTCGGGCTCGATCTCAGTAACCTTCGAGAACGCGGTCAGAGCCTTGGGATAGTCGCCGAACCGGAAATAGGCGTTGCCAAGTGCGTTGTAATTCAGCCAGTAGTAGGGGTTAACGCGTACGGCGTGCTCGAACGCCTGGATTGACTGCACCTTGTTGCCGCTCGCCAGGTACGCACTGCCCAGCCGCCGATACACTTCGTCGGAGTCCGGGGCGAGTTCCAGAGCCCTATGCAGTTCCGTGATGGCCTCCGCGGCGTGGCCGGTGGCGATGAGGACGCTGCCCAGCGTGAAGCGCACCTCAGGCAGACTGTCGTCGAGACGGTGCGCCTGCTGGGCTGCGCCCATGGCTTTCTGGGTCCAGAAGCGGTCTTCGGTAGTGTTGTACATCTTCAGGCTCGCGTCTGCGATTCCGGCGTAGGCCAGCGCGAATCGAGGGTCCAGGGCAAGGGCTTCGTTGAAGTGGTCGATTGCGGTCTCGACGTTTTTCGGGTCTTGCTGGCGGCGCATGGCGTCGCGGCCCTTCAGATACAGGTCGTACGCTGCTTCATCATCGGTGGGACGCCGCCCCGTGCGGGCCAGTTCCTGGCGGCTCGGACGGAGATCGAGAGCGCGAACCAAGCCCGAATAGATCTGATCTTCGAGCGCCAGCAAGTCCTGCGAGTTTCCTGGGAACTCCCGGCTCCAAAGCAACTGGTGATGGACGGCATCCTGCAGGCGTACGACGATCGCGATCCGCCCGCCAGCCTGTTGAACGGTACCGTCCACCATCAAGTTGGCGCCAAGCTGGCTCGCAACCTTTTCGATGGGCTGGCCCGGCTGCGCCTTCTCAACCGCCGCTGCGTCAGCGAGGTGGATGCCCCCGAGCTGAAAGAGCTTGGCCGAAAGAGACTCCTGAATTCCTTCCCCCAAGTATCCGAGAGACCCGGTGTCGCCGAGCACCCGGAAGGCGAGCACCGCGACGTACTTTCCCTGGGACAGGGGCGGAATGCCCTGGGTGCCACCCGGAACCTCTACGCGAGCGTGAGGCCGAACGAGGAGGGCACGGACGCGAGGCATCGCCAAGAGGCCCGCAATCGCGAGGAGCACAACGCCGGCGCCGATCCAGGCGAGCCCGCGCCTCCGCCTCGCCTGCAGCACTGGCCGGTTCTGCCAGGTCGATCCCGCACTCTCCACATCGAGGTCGTTCAGGATTTCCTGGGCGCTCTGGTAACGGCGGCCCGGATCGCGCTCCAAGCACCGCAGAACAATGCGTACCAGGTAATTCGGCAAGGCGGGATTGACCACCTTGGGGTTGGGAGGGTCGCTCGTCAGGCGCTGGTACACGGCTTGGTAGCCGCCGGCGTCAGCGAACGGAATCTGGCCGGTGAGCATCTGGTAAAACACCAGGCCCAAGGCATAAATGTCGCTCCGCACGTCGGCCGGTTTGCCCTCCACCTGCTCGGGCGACATGTAGAGCGGCGTGCCCACCAGGTCGCCGGCGCGGGTCATCATGGCGGCACCCTCTTCCACGGACCTCGCCATCCCAAAGTCGGAGACGTAGGCGTTGCCCTCTTTGTCGACCAGCACGTTCTGCGGCTTCAGATCCCGATGCACCACGCCTTCGTTGTGAGCGGCGGCCAACGCGGAGCAAAGCTGCCGGACCATCGCCACGGCTTCATCCACCTCCAGCCGTCCCAGCCGGGCGAGCCGCTGATGGAGGTCCTCACCCTCGACGTAGGCCATGGAGATGAATTTCAACCCGTTCACGTCGCCGAGATCGTGAATCCGCAGGACGTTTTTGTTGGAAATCTTGCTGGCCAGCAGCAGTTCCTGCTTGAATCGCTGCATGGCCCTGTCCTGGTTGGCGAGCTCCGGCCGCACCAGCTTCAAGGCGACGATGCGGTCGAGATCTTTGTCGTAAGCCTTGTAGACGGCGCCCATGCCGCCGCGACCGAGCACCGACAGAATGCGATAACGAGGTCCGAGATCGGCGCCGGGCTCAAGGTTGCACGAGTACCCCGATGCGGAACCTGGAGCGGCTGCCGTTAGCTCGGAGAACTGGCTGGCAGGAGAACCGAGCGGCGTCGTGACGCCAGGATCGAAGTGCGTCTCGGCTTCCTGCGAGACCGAAAACGAGCTGCTGCATCGGACGCAACTGGTCGCGTCTTCGGTATTCTCGGCCTTGCACACGGGACAAGTCATGACGTCAAGCCGCTGCACATGTCGATAGTGATACGGCGCGGCCCTTGGGCCGCAACCATTCCACGTTCCGGCCCACCAATTGTAGGAGTTGCGCTATGCGGACGAACAGATCCCCCACCATGCCCGGACAACAGGATTGTAACCCACCGGCTGGCGCGCTACCACAGTTTTGCAATCCAGACGCCGGCGCTGTCCTACCAAAAATCTCGTTCGTCACGTAGAACTCACCCCGGAGCACAAGACGTGGCTCGGTTCTTCAGTTGGGCCGACTGGAGCGCCACGGCGTCGAGCTAGACCGGTCGGCGCGGCTAGGCCCTGAAGGATGTGAGCACGGAATTACCCTGCTCGATGTGACCCGGCGTTGGCCTCTGGACTTAGGCACAGACGTGGGCCACCTCTTCAAGCTGCACGTCGTTCGTAACGATGGTGCAATCCGCCGACCTCGGGCAGATCAATCACCCGACCCAATTCCGGCGGCTGAACGGCGCGCTCATGCGGAGCGTCTTTGGCTAACGAAAGATGAGTGCCTGAGTGCCCATAGTACCGGAAATAGGATTTCAGGATTTGCCGCAAGGAGGCTTCATTGAACACGATGACGTGGTCCAGGCATTCCCGCCGGATCGACCCAATCAGTCGCTCCACATAGGGACTCTGCCAGGGCGATCTCGGGGCTGTCCGGACTTCGCGAATCGCCATCGCTCGGACTCTTTGCCGGAAGACGTCGCCATAGATCGCATCGCGATCATGGAGCAGATAGCGTGGAGCCGTGTCCCACGGGAACGCCTCCGCGAGTTGTTGGGCCGTCCATTCCGCAGTGGGATGGGCGGTGACGTCGAAATGAATCGCCCGACGCCGGTGGTGGGCAAGCACAACGAAAACGAACAGCAGCCGAAAGGTCGCCGTCGGCACCACGAAGAAGTCGATGGAAGCCAACTGCGTGGCGTGATTGTTGAGGAAAGCACGCCAGGTCTGAGATGGCGTCTTCCGTGGATGCACCATGTACTTGGCGACCGTGGCCTGGGACACATCGATTCTCAGTTTGAGCAATTCCCCATGGATTTGAGGTGCTCCCCAAAGTGGGTTCGCCGGGCTCATCCTGCGAATCAGTTCCCGAGTCGCTTTCGCCAACCCCGGCCTTCCAGGCTGTCCGTGGCGGCTCTTCCAGGTCCAAGACAGCCGAAATCCCTTGCGCTGCCAGGCGATCACCGTCTCGGGCTTAACGATGGCGAGGGCACAGCGCCACCCTGACCGAAGGCACATAAGCCAGGTCCAGAACAGCCGGTCCGCCGAACTCAGGGGAACGCGCCCACGCTGCGACCTCCGCAGCACGTTGATCGGGTGGCGGAGTGCCAGGATCTCCAAGTGCAGAGCGGCCCGAGTCCGGAAGGAGGAACACAGGGCGGCAAAAACGGAAGCAAGAAGGGCGAGCGTAGGGGTGAGAGTTCACGAGCAGAACAGGCCAACATCAATTGATTCAATACAGATGAGGTTTCTGGCAGGCACAGGAGACGATCGTGTAGGATGAACTTGGCCGCCGCTGCGGACTTCAACGGCGCGCGGCGCGCCTTCTCAGTGGTGGTGAAACAACCTGCCAAGATCGGGACCAAATTCCCGGAATTCATTACCTGCGATGCGCCAGGCCATGGCCGTGCTTCCGCGGACCAAAGCATGTCCTACCGTGGCTTCGCTGGCGGGGTACCAGGCGTTGGCAATAAATGCCGCGCCGTAACTCCCTGCGACCGAGGAGAAGGCAAAGGTTTGGCCGCCTACGTCGATCGGGGTAATAAAGGTGTGAACAAGAGCGTAACGGGCTCGGGGCCAGACGCCGTGCAGCCCGGAACGATGATACCGGGGATCTTCGTGGTCAACGGCGGCAAACCCAGCCCTGATCGTGTTTGAAATGCCAGCCCTCGCGTAGCCGGAGGCAAGTCTTCGGCCAAATGCATCCGAACCCTGTCCCCATTCCACCGGATTGTTTCGCCACTGATTGTCAGCGGCTCCCAATGACGGGCCTACCACGAAGCCCGGCTCGGTAAAGGACTTCATATAAATATCAAAGCGATCGCCAAGTGTGAGCTGGCGGGCGGACGTGGAAAGTTCGGTGGGACTCGATGGCAACAGAAATTGGGATGAAGTGTCGGGAGCAGGCGAGGAAGAAGAGGATGACGGTAAAGAGCCAGGTGACGAAGGGTCCGCCGATGAAGGTGCCGGTAACGACGAGGATAAGAACGAGGGCGACGAACATGGAAGACTCGAAAACTCACATAGGGGCTGCTGTCCCTCGGAGGGCGATTCCTGGGCGTGAAGGCCACAGGCGACGAATAGCGAGAAACCGCAGAGGATGACGATTCGTTTTTGCATGAGTATTGTCCTCCAAGCGCGTCTCGAGTCTGCCGGTCATGGGGCCGCAAGGCATTCGTTCCGGGAAGCCGGCGGACCACACCTCCCTCCTTATGTCGTCTTACTTGTTCGTTGTGGCGGACGCGGTGGGCGGCTTGGCAAAGGTAAAGGCGTCGGTGAGCGTGAACGAGATCCGCTTTCCCGCGTCCAGCGCGACTTTCGGGGCCCGAAAGACGGCAATCGCCGTTCCCGTCAGCGCGCCGCCGGCGCAGAACGACACGTCGGCAGCCGCGCTCTTGGCCTTGGCCGAAATCGCGCCCTTCCCTTTTGTATAAGCGCCGCTTTCCACCTCCAACTGGTGTCCGTTCATCACCAGGCTGACCAACTGGAGCTCCACTTCGGCCTTGCCGTGCAGGTGCCCGCCCTTCTTGTCCTCCGTCATTCGGATGTGCGCTTCCGTGCCTCTCGGAATCACCACCCGGTTATCCATGAGCACGGAAGGATCCACGATGCCGGTGAGCAGATCGCCGGTGTGATCGTGGTTGGAGTCCACCTTGTCGGCGATGCGCACCGAGATCACAGCGCCCGCCAGCATCGTGACCTGCTCGGATTCGTCCGGCGAATCCGCCGGCTGGTCCTGGCCAGGTTGCGGCGGGCCGGGATTTTGCTGCGCGGCTCCCTCTGTTGTGTTGCGTTCTGCCTGGTGTCCCCAAACCGGGGAGGAGAACTGCCAAGCACGAGTCGAATGATGTCCCGGCAGCGGGGCCAGTAGAGTCCCCACAGCCAGGGCGAGCGTGAGTTCTAAATGCTTCGCTAACACCATTCCCACGGACCTCCGTGCCAACAGCGCTGGCGTCTTCTCCGGAGCAGGAGGTATGCCAAAAGAAACTGGGCCGATTCGGCAGTGCCGGACAACTCGCGCATCGTCAACATGTTAGGGAACCATCCGGCAGCGCGCCGGGCTCGCAGGGAGCTTCACCGCTACGCGAGATAGGCCCCAAACGACCGTGAAATAATTACCGGGTCCAAGTCAGACTCACCACTTACGGGCGAACGCTTGTCCGGGCGCCAGGCGCCGAGGTGAGCAAAGTCCGGCAGGGGCGGTTGAATATCGACCCTGAATTCAGGAACTTAAGGACACCTCCGGCAGGCGATCGCGATGAGGTGGACCTTGGGCATTTGGGAATTGCCACCCGCGTGCAGGAGTTTGCAGAGATGAAGGCGCAAACCGACCCTGCGAAGCGCAGAGTGCTGACCATCGGCGGGCTTCTGCGACCCCACCCCAAGGCGCTTGCCATTGGACTCATCGCCGTGATCGGCGAGGGCGTTGCCGGCCTGCTCGAACCGTGGCCGCTGAAGATAGTCCTCGACAACGTCTTGCACTCCAAGGCCACTCACGGCTGGCTGAGTCACGAGGTCTTCTCCCTCGCCGACGACGACAGGCTGGCGATCCTGAAGCTCGCCGTCCTGGCGGTGCTGGCTATCGCACTCCTTGACGCCGTCTGTTCGTACGCGGAGAAACAGGTCACCACCAGCGTGGGCCAATGGGTGATGCACGACCTGCGGCGGACCCTCTACTCGCACATTCAGCGCCTCTCGCTCGCCTTTCACGACCGGAAGCAGACCGGGGACCTCATCAGCAGCGTCACCGGCGACATTGACGCCATTCAGAGTTTTATGACCTCCGGATTGTTGGGAGCCCTGGTGAGCGCTCTGACGCTGGTGGGCATGGTGGGGGTGATGTTCTATCTCAACTGGCGCTTTACGCTGATTGCGCTCTCGGTGGCGCCGGCGCTTTTTGTGCTGGTTTACACCTACACCCGGCGCATCAAGAAGGCGGCGCGCGAGGCGCGGAAGAAACAGGGCGAAATCGTCTCGGTGATTCAAGAAGTGCTCTCCTCCATTCGCGTGGTGAAAGCCTTCGCCCGGGAAGACTATGAACAGCACCGCCTCGAGGAAGAGAGCCTGGAAGGAGTCGAGATCGCCTTGCGCGCCCGCAGCCTGAAGGCCCGCCTGGCGCCGCTCGTCGAGATCATCACGGCCGCCGGCACGTGCCTGGTGCTCTGGTTCGGAACGCGCCTGGTGCTCCACAACGCCCTTTCCGCGGGCTCGCTGGTGGTCTTCATCCTGTATCTGGGAAAGATGTACAAGCCCATGCAGGAGCTTTCCAAAATGACGGACGCGTATTCGAAAGCCGCGGTGAGTTACGAGCGCATTCAGGAGATCCTGGGTATCGACGGAGAGGTGAAAGACCTGCCGGGCGCGCGGCGGGCCCCGCGCTTCCGGGGAAGAATCGAATTCGAGCACGTGCACTTCAATTACCTGCCCGAATCCAGCGTGCTGCGGGATGTGAGCTTCACCATCGAGCCCGGCCAGTTGGTGGCGCTGGTGGGTCCGACGGGAGCCGGAAAGACCACCCTCATCAGCCTCATCCCGCGCTTCTACGATCCCATCTCAGGACGGGTGAAGATCGACGGCCAGGACGTACGCCGCTTCACCCAGAAGTCCCTGCGGCAGCAGATGAGCTTTGTGCTTCAGGAAACGCTGCTGTTCCACGCCCCGGTGTGGCAGAACATCGCCTACGGCAAACCGGAAGCCAGCCGCGCCGAAATCCTGCGCGCGGCGGAGCTGGCCAACGCCCACGAGTTCATCGAGAAAATGCCATCGGGCTACGACACCGTGACCGGCGAGCGGGGTGTGACCCTCTCCGGCGGGCAGAGGCAGCGCATCGCCATTGCGCGCGCCATTATTCGCCACACGCCTATCCTCATCCTCGACGAGCCTAGCTACGGGCTTGACGCCGCCTCCGAGAAACTGGTGTTTGAAGCGCTCGATCGCCTGATGGACGCCAGGACGTCGATCGTGATCGCGCACCGGTTCTCGACCATCCGCCGTGCCGACGTCATCTTCGTCGTCAAAGACGGCGAGATCGTCGAACACGGAAGGCACCAGCAACTGGTGGAGTCGGGCGGCCTTTACGCCGAATTATACGAATTGCAGTTCCGCCAGGACCGGGAAGACGACAGGCTGAAGCCGGTCGCCCCCCACGGTTGATGGGACGCGTGGGAATTGGGAGAACGGGGCCGCCTTACAGCTTCTCCAGCTCGGAGATTCGCTCGCGGACAACCTTCGTGAATCCATCCACTTCTGAGGGGGAATATCCGGCCGCCCGGAAGGCGTCGGCAATCTGGACCGGGGAGAGTTGGGCCAACAACTGTCCCATCCAGCGAGCGTCGCTGCGAGGTACGCGCTTGCCGATCCAGCGCAGCCGGACCCGCATGACGAACTCAGGCAGGCTGAAGACGTAGAGGAGCATCGGCCGGCTGGGCGTGGCGAAGTCGACGTAGCTGGGCGTGACCTTGGTGATGAACTTCGAGTGTTCGAAGGCGCCGAGATTGCCTTTCTTCTCCCTCGAGTTGCGGCCCGTGGTGCCGAAACTCGCGCCCAGGTCGCTCACCATCGCGGTCTCGCCGGCATCGCCGGATGATGCGACGCCTTTTTCCTCGTAGGTCGAGTTATTACGGTCGGTCAAGTCCCAGCTGTTGATGAGCGCCATCATCACGCGAAGGCCGTTAAGTTCGCGCGGGCTGAACGAGTTGGCGCGCCATTGCCAGTCGCCTGTCTTTTTTTGGCCCTCGACATAGCGCTTCAACCGCGCGTTGCGGACGACGCCGCCGGGCTCCACCAGGTTTTGGCCACGTTTCAAGTGAGCGGGCATCCCTTCCACCTTCAACTCCGGGACAAAATAATCCTCGTTGGTGGAATACCCGACCGCCCACACCATCCGCGAGGCCGCCGTCTCGGGGCGCGCCTCCGAGCCCAGTTTCACCTTCCACTTCACGCCGCCCTCGTCCCGCACCACGAACTTGGGATTGGTCCCGTGGAGGTCCTCCTTCACGAACGTGTAGACGGTGTGCGGAGCATCCGCCTGGCCGCCGGGCCCGTAAAAGAGATTTCGGGAGCGAATGTCCGAGGGATAGCGCCACAGCACCGGGGATTGGTGCTGTGTAATTTCTGCACGATCGCTACCGGCTTTGGGCCGCTCACTGGCGGCGCCGGGCGCTGAAAAGGCAGACACGGCCGCAGCCACGATCAGAGCCAAGATATTTGTTTTCTTAAACATATGACCGCCTCGGGGCACAGTGGCGCCCACGAAGGTGGGTGCAACAGAAATACCAAAGCGGAGCCCAACGCCTTCAGGCAGGTTGGCAGCACTCGTGCACGGTTCTGAAATCGGCCTCGAGAATCGAGCCGTCGCCGCCGGCCGTCGAGTTCGCTTTGAACGAACGCGAGAGCGAGTCTTCCCGGTGGAAGACCTGGGTGGATATTCGGCGCCCACGCCCAGCGATGAGGCGTAGCGCGGGTGGGCCGCGCCCGGTCGCGGCATGGAAGCCAGCCGTCAATCGCATCCGCGGAAGGAGGCGCAAGGGTGAAAGGGCAACGGTGGAATTGCTGATCCAACCCGGTGACGGCGTGATGCCCCTGGTGCGAGGGATTGCCAGCGCCAAAAAGAGCGTGGAGATCGTCATCTTCCGCTTCGACCGGAACGAAATCGAGCAGGCGCTCAATCAGGCGGCCAGCCGGGGCGTCTTCGTGCACGCGCTGATCGCCGCCAACAATCGCGGCGGCGAGAGGGGTTTGCGCCTGCTGGAATCGCGCCTGCTCGCGGCCGGAATCACCGTGGCGCGCACCCACAACAATCTGGTGCGCTACCACGACAAGCTGATCATCGTCGACCGCCGCACCCTCTACTTGTGCGGCTTCAATTTCACCTATCTCGATATCGAGCGCAGCCGCAGCTTCGGCCTCGTCACCCGCCATCGCGCTCTGGTGCAGGAAGCCGTGCACCTGTTCGATTGCGACGTCAAGCGCCAGGCTTACACGCCGCGCCTGGCCGCGTTTGTCGTCAGTCCGGTGAACGCCCGCAAGCAGCTTGCGGCTTTCATCCGCGGCGCCCGCAAGGAACTGCTGATCTACGACCTGAAGGTGAGCGACGCGGAGATGGTCCGCCTGCTTCAGGAGCGAGCGAAGGCCGGCGTCAGCATCCGCTTGATCGGCCGCTTGACCCGGAAGAGCGCGAAACTTGAGGTGCGCAAGCTGCACGAGTTGCGATTGCACGCGCGCGCCATCGTGCGCGACCGAAGCCAGGCCTTTCTGGGGAGCCAAAGCCTGCGCGAACTCGAACTCGACACGCGGCGCGAGGTGGGCATCATTTTCCGCGACCCCGCAATGGTCAGCCGTCTCACCAGGACGTTCGAGGAAGACTGGGTGAAGGCGGAACCGGCTGCACTTGAAGTGCGTGAGCGGACGTCCCCGGCGAGGGCGGCCCGAAAGGTGGCCAAGGCGGTGAGCAGGGACTTGCCGCCCGTCACGCCGGTGCTCCGAGAGGTGCTGAAGGATGTGGTGGGTAACTCGAACGGGCTGGACCTCGATTCCAATGAGGTGGAAGAGAGCGTCAAGGATGTGGTGAAAGAGGCCGTCAGGGATGCCGTGCAGGAAGTCGTTGAAGAGGCCGTGGAACAGAAGGAGACGGCGGAGGTGAGCTAGCCTGGCTGCGGTTATCCGGCCGTTATGAAGTGAAACGGGACGCCGGGCGAGCGGATGGATGCCGAGAGACGTCCAACCCGCCGGGCGGTGAGGTGGTTTTATGAAGTTGACGCTCATTCCACACGTGCTCTTCGTTTTCCTTTGCGCGCCGGTGGGGGTTTACTCGCAGCAGCCCGTCAATCCAGACTCTCTCATCGCTCAGGACTTCGAGAACCGCGTGGCGGATTATGTCAAGATTCACAAGCTGGCCGAGGCGAAGGTCCCCTCCTTGAAGCCTACGGACTCGCCGGCCTCGATCGCGGTGCGTGAGGACGGGTTTGCCCGCGCGATTCGCGCCGCGCGCCCCGGCGCACGGCAGGGCGATATCTTTACTCCAGCAATCAGCGCCGAGTTTCGGCGTCTTATCGCGATAACGATGCGCGGACGGAACGCGGCGCGAATTCGCGCCAGCCTGGCGCACGCTGAACCCGTGGACCCGCAGATTGCCGTCAATGGCAGCTACCCCATGCGCGCCGGCGTCCCCTTGCAATCCACGCCCCCAACGCTGCTCTTGAATCTGCCGCAGCTTCCGCATGAAGTAGAGTACCGGATTGTGGGCAGGAGCCTGGTTCTGCGGGATGTGAAGGCGAACTTGATCGTCGATTTCATGCCGCGGGCCATCCAGTAACCGGAGGCTTCGGGAAATGACACGCCGCTTCGCGGTTTTCGCCATGGTCGCGGGCCTGGCCTGGGCCCTGAGCCCGGGCTTGTCGCCCCTCTGGCCGACTACTCCCGCCGGGTCTCCGCTTCCGGCTCGCGGGGGGCAGGCCGCCGATGCCCGAGGACAATCCTCACCCGGAAAGCTCACCCTGCCCCTCAAGGCCGGATCGGTTCGCTTCGCGGTGATCGGCGACAGCGGGACCGGCAAAAAGGAACAGTATGAGGTGGCACAGCAAATGGCGGCTTATCACCAAAGCTTTCCGTTTGACTTCACCATCATGCTCGGCGACAACCTTTACGGGGGCGACAGCCCCAGCGACTACCGGAACAAATTTGAGCAGCCTTATCAGGCGCTGATCGAGGACGGCGTGAAGTTCTACGCCTCGCTGGGCAACCACGACAATCCCAACGAGTGTTTCTACAAACCCTTTAACATGGGCGGACAGCACTACGACACGTTCAAGAAGGGCAACGTCCGTTTCATCGCACTCGACAGCAACTACATGAACGAGCAGCAGATGAACTGGCTCACGCAGCAGCTCAGCAGCGCCGACTCGCCCTGGAAGATCTGCTTCTTTCATCATCCACTCTACTCCGACGGAAAGTTTCACGGTCCGGACCTGGATCTGCGGAAGCGGATCGAGCCCATTCTCGAGAAATACGGTGTCAACGTCGTTTTTTCAGGTCACGAACACGTCTACGAAAGAATCGTGCCCCAGAACGGAATTTACTACTTTGTGGAGGGCAGCTCCGGTGAGCTGCGTTATCACAACCTCCGGCCGTCGCCCGAAATGGCGGCGGGGTTCGACACCGACCGGGCTTTCATGCTGGTCGAGATTGCCGGCGACAACCTCTATTTTCAGACGATCTCGCGCACCGGCCAAACGGTGGATTCCGGCGTTCTGGCGCGGCAGACTACGAAGTCCGCAGCCACGCGTCCGATTAACCACGGCAACCCCAGCGCGTCGAGGCCCGTAAAGGCTGGAGTGAGTAACCGCCCGCTACCGGCCGGCGCCACGGCGCGCACGCAGGATGGCGAGCTTGTCGCGGGACTCGATCGGCCGGGGCTGCTCGAAGTTATGGGCAAATCAGTTGCGGGTGTTGATGACGGCGGCCGCCGCCCGTGCGCTGAGCATCTATCCTATACCCGGCCCGGCGCCGGAGCCAGCGCGCCCCGCTCGAGATCTTGAGCCGGTTGCCAGGGCAAAACGGCCGGCGACCCTAGCCAAGCTCGGCAATCGAGATGGAGCGACGGGTTTGGAGAAATTTCGAGGGCAAGCCAACCGCGGCTCGCACCGAGCCAAGTCCCGGATGTCAGTAGGTATTTGAAAAGATGAGTCCGGGGGGTGTTAGCGCGCGCCTCCCTGAGGTTCGCGGGGCTTAAGACGAACTCGCGGCCCATCTGGGTCTCGATGCGCTTGGCTGTTTAGCGATGCGTTTAAGAGGCAGCGTATCGGGGGACAATAAACCCCCGAACGCAAGAATTAGTCTGCGCGATGGCTGTCCTTCGCCAGAACCGCATCGGGCTGAAAACAATTGACTTTTTTCGGTGACGGCCCTCACCCTCTAGACACCATGTTTCCGCTGCTTTGTTCACTGCTTCGTCTTCTCGTTGCGCCCGCCAACCTCCGAGATATCGCCCTGGAGAACCTGGCCCTTCGTCAACAGCTCGCCGTGTTCAAGCGGAAGTGCCCCCGGCCGCGGCTTCGAGGAAGGGATCGCTTCTTTTGGGTCTGGCTGTCCCGGAGCTGGAGGGAGTGGCAGCGGGCCTTGATCATCGTCAGACCGGAGACGGTCGTGGCCTGGCATCGCAAGGGCTTTCGC
>Ga0335081_10012243_pt1 | contig 13899 bp, 18 predicted proteins | sample Lox_Sample_35_FD_206713 | JGI IMG/M metagenome (GOLD analysis project Ga0335081, IMG submission 206713) | Soil microbial communities from Loxahatchee National Wildlife Refuge, Florida, United States - Lox_Sample_3.5 | ecosystem: Environmental > Terrestrial > Soil > Wetlands | place: USA... | reverse complement strand
GGAACTCGCATGGGTTCATGGTAGGTCCCAAAACGGGAGGGCGCGAGTTACGGGGGACCAAGCGCATTCCCGCCGAGGGACAATACCCGAAGTGGGATTTATCACAGGCAACCTTTTTCGAGGGGACAGGCGCGCGGCGGGATTTCGCCCAGCGTTGGCACCACGGGCGAACCGAAGGGATTGCAGCAGCGATTGCGGGAACCGCTTGCAGGAATGAAGAGAAATCTGGAAACTGAGAGCGCAATTTTTCGATTGAAGGCGGCGTAGCGGACGTCAAAACGGCGAGCGCAGAGATGAACAGATGAACATCGGCCTATTCGGCGGAACTTTTGACCCGATTCACCTCGGCCACCTGGCTTTGGCCCGGGCGGCGCGCGAGCGCTGCGAATTGGGGCGGATTTATTTTGTGCCGTCGAACATCCCGCCGCACCGGCCAAACCCGCCGGCGGCTTCGTACTACGATCGCTATGCCATGGTCGCACTCGCCACGATGGGCGAGAAAGCGTTTGTGCCTTCGCTGCTGGAGGCGCCCGACGATGCGCCGGCTGCGCCGCCGGCGAAGCGAAAACACGCCGCGCCGGGGGCAAGCTACAGCATTGATACGGTCCGGCGGCTGAAGGCGTCGCTGAAAAAAAGCGACCGGCTGTTTTTTCTGATCGGCATTGACGCGTTCAAAGACATCGCCAATTGGCGCGAGCCGGAAGCGCTGTTGCGGGAATGCGAATTCATTGTGGCCAGCCGCCCGGGATATTCGCTGGCGGACGTGGCCCAGGCGCTGCCGGAAAGTCTGCGGCCTGCGCCAGCCGTGACCAAGCCGTTCGCCAAACAACCGGCCAAAGGCGATTTGGCGCTTTCCGGGTTCACGATCCACCTGCTGGATGGCGTGAATCAGACGGTTTCGGCGACGGCGGTGCGCGCGGCGATCACGGGCAAACGGCCGCTGGGGAAATTGCTGGATCCGGCGGTGGCTGCCTACATCAAGAAGCAGGGTCTGTATCAGGGGAAAGGTTAATCCTCGGGTTGTTGGGCGCGCCAACCTGCGCGCGGAAGGACTCAGCTACAATCGAGTGTGGTGGTGGATGACGCGGCCGGTGGTCAGAGGTCGAGCGCCGCGCGGAACGCTCATACCAGGCAAGACCCAGGACAAACGACCCCAATTTCTGCATGAAGAAAAACGATGTTCGGCGACAGGTCTCCGAAGCGATCAACGCCTGCCAGGAAAAGAAGGCGGAAGAAATCAGCGTATTAGAACTGGAAAAAGAATCGGGAGCCTTTACCGATTATTTTGTGGTGTGCAGCGGCACCAATCCGCGGCAAATCCAGGCGATTTGCGACGAAGTGGAGGAACGGCTGGAGCGGATGGACCTGCGGCCTACGCACATTGAAGGCTACAAACAGGCGGAGTGGGTGCTGCTCGACTACGTGGATTTTGTGGTGCACATTTTTTCCGAAGGCGCGCGGCGGTACTACGATCTGGAGCGGCTGTGGAAGTCGGCCAAACATCTGGGGCCGGGTGAACTGAAACCGTCGCGTGTGCGGAGAACGGCCGCGAGCCCGGGGCGAAAAAAACGAGCGTAAACGCTGCGCTGCTTCCTCGCCGGGCCCGATGTGCACTGAGCGCAAGATGACCGCGGCGAGCTTTCATCAGGAATTTCCCTCACTGCTGCTAAATTGCTCTGGTGAAAATTACGGTGGCATGGATCGGCAAGAGCAGGAACCCGGCGATTCAGGCGCTGAGCGATGAATATTGCCAGCGCATTGGCCACTATGCAGCGATTGAAAGCGTGGCGCTGAAAGACGAAGCGGCGCTGCTCGCGCTGGCCGGCGGCAGCTCTCGCGCCCGGGGCAGGCAGGCGCTGGTTCTGCTCGATTCGCGGGGAACGCAGCTTTCCTCGGAAGAACTGGCGGATTTCCTGCGGCAACACCAGGAGCGCAGTCCGCTGGCGCTGCTGTTTGCCGTAGGTCCGGCGGATGGATTCAGCGAGCAGGCGCGGCAGGCGGCGGCTTTGGTGTTGTCGCTGGGAAAAATCACTATGGCGCACGAGTTGGCGCGGGTGGTTCTGCTGGAACAACTTTATCGCGCGTTCACCATTCAAAAAGGGCACCCTTACCATTTCGGGCATTGATGCCGACACGTTGGGGGCGGTCGTGTACCTTCGTGATGTTTGATTGGCGGCGAAGCGAGGTTAGAGTCGAAGTATTGCTTCATCCCAGTCCCAGTTTTCATTCAAGGAGTATCCGATGAGAGATCCCATGGAAGTGCTTATTCTGAAAGAACAAGAGATGGTGCGAGTGAGGCGGGAGATTGAGGCCCTGCGCATCGCCGCCCCGCTGCTCAGCGATGAGGATCATTTCTCGGAGGAACCGAAGCAGGACCTGCGCGAACTGGTCGAGATGCCGTAGGCAGAAATTCCCAGAGCGCCGCGATTGCTTTCCCGTGATTGCCTGCCGGTAATTGGCGTCAGTGACCAGCTTGTGAAAAACGCGCTACTCGGGCACAACTTCCTTCTCAATCACCACTTTCAGATGGGTGGTGACGTCCTTGTGCAGCTTGACCGGCACGGTGAACTCGCCCAGCGTCTTGAGCGGCTCGTGGAGCTGAATCTTGCGGCGATCCACGTTGAAGCCTTTTTTCTCGAGCCCATCGGCGATGTCGCCGGAAGTAACCGAGCCGAAGAGTTGGTCGTGCTCGCCGGCGCGGCGCCGGAAGGCGATGGCAAGGCCTTCAAACTGCTTGGCCAGTTCCTCGGCCTGTACTTTTTCCTTGGCGGAGCGGCGCAGGGCCGCAGCCTTCATCTGCTCGATGACCGCCTTGTTGCCGACGGTGGCCTCAATGGCGAGCTTGCGCGGCAAAAGATAGTTGCGGCCGTACCCTTCGGCGACTTTGACCACATCGCCGCGCGAACCTAGTTTGCTGACATCTTCTTTCAGAATCACTTCCATGAGATATGAGTCTCCTGTAGAACCTGCTACCGCGAAACGGCAATCCGCGCCGACTTCGACGCGCTGGTTGCTCCGGGCTACGAAGCGCGGCCGGCGAAGGGCAGCAGCGCGATGTTGCGCGCCTGCTTGATGGCCGTGGAAAGCCGCCGCTGGTGCGGGGTGCACACCCCGCTCAAACGGCGCGGCACGATCTTGCCGCTCTCGGCCACGAACTGGCCGAGCAGGCGGTAGTCTTTGTAATCAATGGCGTCAATTTTCTCGACGCAGAACTTGCAGACTTTCTTGCGCCGGAAATACTTGCGCCCGCCTTCGCGTCCTCCGGGACCGCCAGGCCCGCCGGGGCGTGGGCGGCGGTCGGACCGATCACCGGAAGGGCGATCGCCGGATGGGCGGTCGGGACGATCGCCGGAAGGCCGGTCGGGGCGGTCGCCGGTCGGACGGACGACGACGGCGTCTGCCGAAGCGCGCTCCGGGGCGGCGTCGGGCGCTGCCGGCGCTGAGGTTGGTTTGGTTTCGTCAGCCATGATGCTCCTTGTAAGAACGTCGTAAGAAGGTCCTTGGTCGTTGGTCGTTGGACCTGGGTCGTTCGTTGCTCGTGCTGGTCGTTGGCGCTCGCTACGCTGAAACGGGCGCGGGTTCGGCGCCGGCTTCTGCCGGAGCGGCGGGCGCAGGCGTTGCTTTGCGGTGCGCGTCGCGAATCTTCTTGACTTTCTCCAGCCGCTTCTGCTCCTCGTCGGTGCGCACGGTGAGAAATTTGATGACCGGCTCGCTGACCCGCAGGCGGCGCTCGAGTTCATGAATGAGATCGCCCTTGCCTTCGATCAGGAGCAGGACATAAACACCGTCGTGGAACTTGCGCACCGTGTAAGCGAGGCGCCGTTTTCCCATGCGCTCAACGCCCTTGACCGTGCCGCCATTCGAGGCGACGGCGGTTTCGAGCGTCGAAATCAGCTTGCCCAGGTCTTCCTCCGCCATGTCCGGCCGGACGATAAACATGAGTTCATAAGTGCGGTTCATTTAGCTTCTCCAAATCTGGTCGTTTCTCGCGTCTTCGTTTCTCGACTCTTTGTCACTCTTCCGCCTCGGCCTTGCGGTTGAAGCGGTTCATGGCCGCCGCCGGCCCCTCGCGCAGGATGGTTTCTACCGCGTCGGCGCTGAGCACGAGCAACTCATCCAACTGCTTCAGCTGCGGCTTGCGGAACGGCCGCAGAATTTTTTTCTCCGGCGCGATGCCGATGCGGATGCGCAGGAAGTCCTGCGTCCCGAGGGCGCCGATCACCGACTTCATGCCGTTGTGACCCGCCGAACTGCCGCGCTCCCGGATGCGAATCGCGCCGAAAGGCAAATCCAGTTCGTCGTAGATCACGATCAGGTCCTGCTCGGGCCTGACTTCGTGCTTCGCCACCAGCTCGCGCACCGCGTTGCCGCTCAGGTTCATGAACGTCTGCGGCTTAGCCAGCAGGACCGGAACGGAAGCGATGGCTGCTCGCGCGGTCAGCGCGTGGCACTGCCGGTTTCGTACTTCAACACCGCTCTTGCTGGCGAGCCAGTCCACCGCAAGAAATCCCAGATTGTGGGGCGTGAGCGCATACTGCTCGCCCGGGTTGCCCAAGCCCACGATGAGTTTCACGTTCGCTTTTAGCTATAAGCTCTCAGCCATCAGCTGCTGGCTGCTGACTCCTGGCGCGGCGCCGAACGCCCAAACAGGCGCTACTTCTTCTCCTTCTTTTCCGGCTTTTCGGGCTTCTCGGGGGCAGGCTCGGCGCCCTCTTCGCCCTCCACTTCCTGCTTGCCCTTCTTGATGACTTCGGGCTCGGCCGGTACGGCGGCAGCTTCTGCTGCGACAGCTTCCGGCGTGGGCGCGACTTCTTCCTTCACCGCTGTGATATGCGCCACCGGCTGGTTCGAATCACTCACGTACTTGAATTTGTCGCTCGGCGGCAAATCAGAAACGCGCAGCACCCTGCCGAAAACCAACTCGCTCACGTCTGCTTCAATCGAGCTGGGAATATCGCCGGGCAGGCATTCGATTTCGACTTCGCGGAGCATCTGCTCCAGAATGCCGCCCTGCTGCTTTACGCCGGCGGCCTCGCCCTTGAGGACGACGGGCACATTGACCGTGAGCTTCTGGTCCATGGCGATGCGCTTGAGATCAATGTGCAGCAGCGCGCCTTTGACCGGTTCGTACTGCCAGTCCACGATCATGGCCTTGGTGCGCTCGCCATCCAGGGTGAGATCGAAGATGGTATTGTGCCCGGTGCTGGAGTGCAGCACGCGCGCCACCTGGCGCGGGTCGAAGCTCAGGGTAAGGCTTTCCTGGCCCGCGCCGTAAAGCACGCCGGGCAATTTGCCGGCGCGGCGCACGCGGCGGGCGTCGTTTTTGTTGCCCGGAGTGCGCGGTTGCGCTTCCACTACGTTTTGTTCGGTTGCAGTTGCCATAAAGTCTGATTCCTGTTCCTACATGAATAGTTTGCTGACCGACGTTTCCTCGTGAATGGACTGAATGGCGCGGCCAATTAGTCCCGCAATCGAAAGCACCTTGATTTTCGGCTCCCGCGCCGCCTCTTCGGTCAGTGGGATGGTATTCGTCACCACAACCTGTGTGATGCAGGATCCGGCAATATTTTCCACCGCCGGTCCCGAAAACACCGGGTGCGAGCAGCAGGCGTAAACAGCGGCCGCGCCCTTCTCCATCAAGGCGGCCGCAGTTTTCACCAGCGTTCCCGCGGTGTCAATCAGGTCGTCAATCACCAGACAAGTGCGGCCGGCCACATCGCCGATCACGTTCATCACTTCCGCGACATTCATTTCCACACGGCGCTTATCCACGATGGCCAGCGGCGCGTCAATTTTTTTGGCGAAGAAGCGGGCACGCTCCACGCCGCCCGCGTCGGGCGAAACCACGGTCAGGCTGGGCAGGGCGAGCTTCTTGAAGTAGTCCACCAGCACCGGCGAAGCGAACAGATGGTCCACCGGAATGTTGAAAAAGCCCTGCAACTGCGGCGTGTGCGGATCAATCACCAGGGCGCGGTGCGCGCCCGCGGTGGTCAGCAGATCGGCCACCAGCTTCGAAGAGATGGGCACGCGCGGCTTATCTTTGCGGTCCTGGCGGGCATAGCCGTAATACGGAATCACCGCCGTGATGCGCCGCGCCGAAGCGCGCTTGAGCGCGTCAATCATCAGCAGCAGCTCCATCAAGTGCTCATCTACGGGCCGCGACGTGGGCTGAATAACGAACACATCGGCGCCGCGAACGTTCTCCTGAATCTGCACGTAGGCCTCGCCATCGGCGAAGCGCGTGAGCGCGGCCTGCCCGCGCGGCATGCCGAGGAAAGCGCAGACCTCTTCGCAGAGCGCCTCGTTGGCCGAGCCGCAGAAGATCTTGAACTTATCATCCACGCGGGCGCGTACGGGCTTGCGTTCGGACTTCTCCTCGGCGCCGGGGTGGGCCTTTTTTTCGGTCGCGGTCGCAAGAGTTGCCATAAGAGCAGCCTTTAGCAGTTAGCCCTTGGCCTTTAGCCAATCTCAGAGCCCCAAGCTGCAAGCTAAGAGCTAAAGGCTAACGGCCAATAGCTGATTTTGTGGCTGGGCCGCTAGGATTCGAACCTAGACAAAGTGCTCCAAAGGCACTTGACCTACCATTAGTCGACGGCCCAGTAAGTTCGACCTCATCCGCCGACCTGGAGATCCTTCGCCCTCGGACAAACCGTTGCGGCTCAGGGTCGGCGCGCGGCTCACACGCCGCGCAACCTCAACCTACCATTAGTCGACGGCCCAGTAAGTTTGTTTTGATTGAAGACGGGTGCCGGTTGATCGAAACCTAACGTGCTGTTTTATTGTCAATCAACCCGCCGAAATCAACAATCAAAAATTTTCTGCCAATACTGGCGCCGGCCCAAAATGGCGGTGACCGCCGCTCGAGTGCCCTGCTTTCGCAAATGCGCCGCCGCCAACTGCGCGGCCCGCCGGGCGCGGAAAAGACCATAAACCGCCGAGCCCGAGCCCGAAAGCGAGGCGTACACAGCCCCGGCGCGCAACAACGCCTGCTTCAACTCGCGCAACGCGGGATATTGAGGAAAGACGACTCGCTCGAAGTCGTTTTCAATCCCGGTATGGACGAGGTCGAGAAGCGGGGTCTCGGCCCGGCCCCCGCGCTGATTCACAGGGACACCGGCTGCAGCGCTCAACCACGCTGAAAATCTACGGTTGAACTCATTCATTCTATCGAAGGGCGGCGGGGCCGTCAATTTGCGGGGGCCGTCGGGTTGCGCTCGACGGGCGGCGGCCACCGTCCCCACACGGGCTCGGGTTGCGTCAACCACACGGTCCCAGTCCGCGAATGCTTTGGGCGTGGAAACCGCAATGTCCGGCATGGCAACGACACACGCGGCCGCCGGAAGGTCGGGCAGAGGATAGACCTCCTCGCCGCGGCCAACACCAAGCACGGCGCCACCAATCAAAAAAAGTGGAGGATCAGAGCCGACCTCGGCGGCGATGCGCAGCTTTTCGGCGAGCGGAATTGCTTTTTTTAGGCACCGTTCGAGAGCGAGCAGCGTGGCCACGGCATTGGCCGATGCGCCGCCCAGGCCTCCCTGCACCGGCAATCGCTTTTCAATTTCGATGATGACCCGCCCGCGCGACTTGAGCGCCGCCATGGCCCGCTCGGTAATTCCATAGCAGGTGTTGGATTCGTCTTTGGGCACGCGCGGATCGCGGCAGCGGATTTCGATTTCGATACCAGTGCCGCGCACGACTGCGATGCGAAGCACATCGTGCAGCGCGATCGTGTGATACACGGTGCGCAGTCCGTGAAAGCCGTCGGGGCGGAGCGCGCCAATCGCCAGCCCCAAGTTGATCTTCGCGAAGGATCGGACGGTGACCGGCATGGGGAGAATGATTGTAGAGTTTTGCCGGGGGAATTTCGAGGTGGGGGCTATTGTTTCTGACTGCCGGCTGGTCAGTTGCGCGCTGAGATTATTGTCTTGGCCTGTGCGTGCGCCGGCACAACAAACAGAAAGTGCGCCTCGCCGACCTGCCCTACCGGCTGGTAAGGCCGAAGCCAGTCCAGCGTTTTGTGTTGACGGTAGATGCCGGCCAGAAGATTCCCGCTTACCAGCACACGCCCCGCGACCGGGTTCTCTGGATTCAGCACAACGTCAGGGTTGTGACGCAGGAACTTCGCGACCTGCCGCGTGTCCTGGCCCCAGTCAAGGTTGCTGTCAGCGAGAATGCGGTAGGTATTTGTGCGGCTGCCCGCCCATTCGTTGAAATACGGAATCAGGTTGGGGAAATAGCTGAGCATTGAAATGCACAACCAGAGAGCGAGGAGGCCCAGGGTAATTTTCCTCCGGCGCTCGAGAAACGCGAAATAGGCAAACGGCGCGGCGGCGATGACGATTTCAATCGCTAACGCGGGAAGCACGCTGCGGATGCCAATCTGGCTTTTGCGGAAGAGCGAAAGCCAGGCGACCAGAACGATTGCGGCCGCGAGCAGCGGCCCGGCCTCGAAAATAAACTGCTCGCGCCGACGATGTTTCCAGATCCACACCAAGCCAAGGGCAAAGAGAATCTGCAGCGCGATCGGCTCCTTGAAGAACCAGGCGACAAGGTAATAGGACTTGAAGTTGTGAAACTGCGGATCGAGCACATCGCGGCGCTCGCCCAGCAGGTAAATGTCACCGTAGGTGACGCCCTTGTCATCACTGAACTTCATCATGTCGAGCCCTTGCAGGAATGGATAGGGCAGGGGCACCGGCAGGGCGCCAAGAACGGGGAGCTTCTGCAGTTTTTGGAATGACGGGCTCTCGAAGCGATAGGAGCGAAGCGGCGTGAACATGCGGTCGAAGCAATAGGCGAGGTTGATGACGCCGGCAAAGCAAACGATTGCGGTGGCGGCGTAAGTGATGATTTGCCTTCGACTGAGAGAGACGCCGCTCTTCCCTCGCCGGAGGAATGCGAGCACGAGAAAAATTCCAGTCACGAGATACAGGTAAATCGCGAGAGACTTTGTGATCTGGGCAAGGGCCAGCACGAGCCCGCTGAGGGCGGCATTTTTCAGCGAAGGGTCGAGAAGATAGCGCCGGAAAAAGTAGAGAGCCGCGACCACTCCCAATGCAAAATATCCGTCATTGGTGGCGAGAGTTCCGTGGGCAATGAGATTTGGCGCAAAGGCCGCCAGGATGAAGGCTGCCAGCGCGGCCTGCATGCCGAAAAGATCGTACGCCCACAAGCCGAGGAAAAGATCGAGAAGCAGAGTTGCCAGCACACTGGGCGCGCGCGCCACATGAATGGACTGAAGCCACTTCGCGAGAGGCGCGCGCTGACCGGGATTGAGGCGCGAGGCCAAAGCGCGCGGCGCGGCGTTCAGTGCGGAGATGGGCGTTTTGCAGTCCCAGTAAGTTTGCGACCGGTCCGGCTGCCCGCGCAGAACGGCCTGGCCGTAAGCGAGGTAATCGGGCTCATCGCTGGTCGGGGACATAGAGCCGGCGACGATGCCATCGAGTGCGGCGGCCAGCGCAATGACGGCCAGGAAGGCGATCAGGAGCCGCCGCTGCGGGCGGATGGACGCTTCCGCTCGCCGCGCTCTGGCAAAACGGAGTTCAATTGGCCGCGGCGAGTAGCTTGGAGCTTCGGTGCTTTCCCGGGTCACAGCGGGCATTGAGGTCACAAGGCTCGTTCGAGGCGGCGATCAGCCGATTGTTGGGAGTTACGGTAGATGCGGCAATCGAGGCGACGGTTGTGCAGAATGAATGTGCGGTAACAGAATTCAGCGCAATCTGATGAACACGAAGGGGCGTGCGGGGGGAAAAAGGACTATGCCGCAGAGCGAGCTTCAGGAGCGGCGTTTGTAGTACACAGCGAAATCGAATCCGGGATTGGGGGGAAAAAGTTCGGCCACTTTGCGCAGACGTTCCGCCAACTGCGGCGGGGCAAGCAGAGGATAATCGCGCTCGCGCAAATCGTAGTAGTCCACATCAATGAAGAGCGAAAGCAGATAGATGGAAATGGAGTCGGCAAAAGCCGATGCCAGAAATTCGTTCTTGTGCTTCTCCTTGTCGGGACCGCCGCCGGTGGCCATCTTGCGGGATTCCCAGGCATCCAGCGAAGTTTCGCCGCGGGCGTTGGCCTCAACCTGGCTCCAGGCCAGGTCGGCAAATTCGCGGGAGACCCCGGCGCGATCCACGACCGCGTGGCCGACGTTGATATAAAACTCGAAGGCGACGGAGAACTTGTCTTCCATCAGGCGAGTGGAGATGAATACGCACTGCGAGTCGCCGAGATCGAGATTGCGATGACAGACGGCATCATCACTGAGCGCGACGTCGTAGCGGTCGGCGATGACGGTATCAGCGCCCTGATTCACGGTGAGCGGGACAAAGTAGTAGGCCTTGCGCTGCAGGGCGGCAGCGGCCGCGTTGGGAACGGCGGCCACCATGCGCTCCAGGTCTTTTGCCTGGATGGTGGTTTCGCCCGCGGAGGCATAGCAGATTCCGTTCGCCGCCTGGGTCACCGGAGTCTGCCGAACCACCTCGGCCGGCGCTCGGGTCACGGCTTGCACGGCTTGAGACATAAACAATTATTGTAGCGCAGGCGCCGGCCCGAGTCGTTTTGAATGCGAATTCGACGATTTATGCGACTTGCAGGATCTCCCGCGTGCCGGTGATCCACAGATCGGTATAGCCCTTCATCTTCTCGCGGAAGTCGGGGTTGCTGGCGTAATCCTTCATTCGGGCTTCGAACTCACCGATATTCTCGGCTTCGTACTCAAGGACAACCCGATTGAACTCTCCAGTTAAATCGGTAAGAACGCGATGCCGTGGAATTCCGGCGGTGGCGGCGGCGGCTTTGAGTTGAGCGGCGAGCTTGCTGGCGTTCCCGGGTTTGGCGACAAAGCAATTGCGGACGACGAGCATAGGTTCTCTCCTCGGATTGCTGGTGAAGTCTTCCTTTTGCGCGGGAAAATAATACCTTAGATTCACTGCCTCATCCGATCCGAAGCTCGGTGTTGTAGGCTGGGAGCAATGTTTTCCGGCAGGTCAGCTCGAGGCCCGCGCTGGTTCTGGATCCCGCTGCGAGTGTTGCTGGTGACATTTCTCCTGACTCTGCTTTCTTTCGCAGTGAGCCTGCTGCTCGGGATACTGAGTACTATCACGCTGGCACTTCTTCGCGGCGCGCACCCGAACATGACCCATGCCTATCGCGAGATCGCGCTGCCGGTGGCCATTGCAGTGGCCGGGACCAGCGTGGTGGTTCTGACCGTGATTGAGGTCCGGCGTTACCAGCAAAGCAAGACTTTAGAGAGAATCGAAAAGGCAATGTAGAGCTCGCCGATGGGCGGGAAGCGATAAAATCTAAGCATGGGTCCCTACCTCGGTCCGCGGGTTGCGATTTCGGTCCCGCATGGCGATGCCGAATACGCCGGGCGCGCACTGCCGCAGTATGAGCAGGCGGTGCGGGCGGCCGGCGGAGAGCCGGTGCGCATTCCGCTCGACCAGCCGCCGGCGCAGGTGATGACGCTGATCGAGCGCTGTGATGCGGTGGTGCTGCCCGGTAGCAAAGCCGACGTTGACCCGGCCAAGTACGGCGCGACTCGGCATCCCAAGACCGAAGCGGCCGACCCGCGCCGCGACACAGTAGATGAATTGCTTCTGCAGGACGCTTACAACATGCATAAGCCGGTACTTGGTATTTGCTATGGCCTGCAGATTCTGAATGTCTATCGCAGCGGAACGCTGGTCCAGCACATCGAATCGCAGATCAATCATGAAGCGGGACGCAAAGTACCGGTCGCGCACAACGTGAAAATCGAGCGGGATTCAAAGCTGGCGGAGATTGTGGGGACGGGGGCTGGGAATAATCTGGTCATTCCCGTCAACTCCAGCCATCATCAGTCGGCGGAGATCGCAGGCGACGGCTTGCGCATCGTCGCCCGCTGCCCGGAGGATGGCGTCATCGAGGCGCTCGAAGGCACGGCGGACGATCATTTTGTGCTGGCCGTGCAGTGGCACCCGGAGCGCTCGGCCGAGGACGATCCCAGATCGCGGGCAATTTTTCGCGCTCTGATCGAGGCGGCCGAATCCAGGCGGGAGAAGCTGGCCGGAGAGTTCGAGTCGGTTTGATTTCGGCCTACGCGGTCGCGGCCTTCTTGCTTTTCCCAATCTTTCTTTCCAGCAGAACCACGGCGTGCGCAATGGCGGCATTGTCGGTGCCCATGCCTTCCGGAGTCTTGGCTTTAATGCCGATGCAATCCGGTGGAATGGCCAGCATCTCAGCCAGCCGCGCGCGAATTGCCCCGGTATGCGGACCCATCTTTGGGGCCGCCAGAATCAGTGTGGAATCCACGTTGGTGACGGCGTAGCCGGCGTCGCGCACGCGTTGCAGCGCCTCGGCCAGAAAAACCGCCGAGTCTGCGCCTTTCCATTGCGGATCAGAAGGCGAGAAAAGCGAGCCGATATCAGGCGCGGCGATTGCGCCGAGCAGAGCGTCCGTAATCGAGTGGAGCAGAACGTCGCCATCGGAATGCCCGCCCAGGCCCCTGGGATGCGGCAGGGTGACGCCGCCAATTTTCAACACAATGCCGGGCTTGAATTCGTGAGAATCCCATCCGTAGCCGATGCGAGTCCGCGCAGCGCCTGATCCTCGTTGGTTCGTCCTTGGCAAGGGTCCAATCCTCTTTGTGTGGCGACGTCATCCTCGCAGATAGAACTCGGCCAACTCCAAATCTGCGGGGGTGGTGATCTTGATATTGCGCGGCGAACCCATGACTACGGCCACGGGGTGGCCCGAGCGCTCGACCAGCGAAGCTTCGTCGGTGCCCACGAATCCATCAGCGGCGGCTTCATCGAACGCTGCCTTCAGCACGCTGTAGCGAAAGCCCTGCGGAGTTTGCGCCAACACGATGCGCTCGCGGGGGATCGTGGCTTTGATGAGCGCCCCTTCAGAAGTGCGCTCCACCTGCTTCACCGTGTCCACGGCAGGCACCCCGGCAATGGCGGCGCCGTACTTCGCTGCCGCCTGGATCACTTCGTGAATGACCTCGGCGGTCACGAATGGGCGCACGGCGTCGTGCACCAGCACGATGTCGTCCGCGTCAACATGGATTGCGCCCAGCGCGCTCGCTACCGACTGCTGACGGTGCTCGCCACCTTCCACCAGTTCAATTTTCTTGCGCAGAATGTCTTTGGCGTCTTTTTGCAGGCGGGCGCGAAACGCCTCGATTTCTCCGGCGCGCAGGGCCACCCAGATTCCGGCAACCTCTGAGACGGCGAACTGGCGGAGGGTATGAATCAGGATGGGCGTGCCGCCGAGCTCTGCGAATTGTTTGGACGGGCCGGCTTTTTTCCCTCGGGCGCCAGGCGCCGATACCATCCTGGTGCCAAGGCCGGCCGCCGGAATGATGACTACTACTTTCATGGCGGGCTGTAAGTATATACGAGCGGAAATAGTCCCTGAGCTGGCGCTCGGCACCCGGACTACGGAATCACCACTCGTCGTCCCGGGTTGCAAAGTGCGGCTGCGCCCGGCAATCTACTGCCATGCCCGAGCTGCCGGATATTGCGGCCTACATCACGGCCCTCGAACCGCGAATTGTGCGGAAGCGGATTGAGCATGTGCGATTGGCGAGTCCATTTCTGCTTCGCACCGTTCAACCGCCAATTTCCAGCGTGGAAGGCAAAATCGTGCGGCAGGTTCGGCGGATTGGCAAACGCATCGCCATTGGAGTGGAAGACGATCTCTGGCTGGTGCTGCACTTGATGATTGCCGGACGCTTGCACTGGCGGTCGCCGGGAGCGAAGCTGACGGGCCGCCGGAACCTGGCGGCGTTTGACTTCGCTGATGGGTCACTCGTCCTGACCGAAGCGGGGAGTAAACGGCGCGCATCGCTGCATGTGGTTGAAGGCGAGGAAGCCTTGCATTCCCTGGATCCAGGCGGGATTGACGTCTTCAGCAGCGGCC
>Ga0335081_10012242_pt1 | contig 13900 bp, 12 predicted proteins | sample Lox_Sample_35_FD_206713 | JGI IMG/M metagenome (GOLD analysis project Ga0335081, IMG submission 206713) | Soil microbial communities from Loxahatchee National Wildlife Refuge, Florida, United States - Lox_Sample_3.5 | ecosystem: Environmental > Terrestrial > Soil > Wetlands | place: USA... | reverse complement strand
AGCGCCGCGACGTTGTCCGGCGTCGGCCGATCCGGATTGAGCACGATGGTGGCGCCGGCGCTCAACGCGAATGTCAGGGCGTTGCCGAGACCGTAGGCGAAGAACAATTTGGCCACCGAATAGACCACGTCGTCCTGATTGAGGCCGGCCACCGGCGTACCGTAGAGATCGGCGGTGTATTTGAGATTGGCGTGCGTGTGCACCGCGCCTTTCGGCCTGCCGGTGGAGCCCGAGGTGTAGAGCCAGAACGCCATGTCGTCGGCGACCGTCGGCGCGGTGTAGTCCTCCGGCTCGTCGGCGCCAATGAGATCCTCGAACAGCCGGTAGCCCTGCGGATTGGCGCCGGAGACGATGACGTGCTCGAGATCGGGGCACTGGTTGACGATGTTCTTGAATTTCGGAAACAGCGCTTCCGACACCACCAAACACTTGGCGCGGCTATCGGTCAGCATAAAGCGGTAGTCGTCCTCGGTGAGCAAGGTGTTCACCGGCACAGCGACGATGCCGCTCTTCAGGCAACCGAGAAAAGCGGTCGGCCAGTCGATGGTGTCGAGCATCACCAGCATGACGCGCTCCTCGCGCCGGATGCCGAGGCCGCGCAGCGCGGCGCCGAAACGCGCCACGCGGTCGGCGAGCTGGCCATAGGTCAACGCGCCGCGCGCATCGATATAGGCGGGCTTGTTGGCCCTTCCGGCCGCGAGATTCGATTGCAGCACGTCGGCCGCGAAATTGTAATCGCGCGGCACACCCGTGGCGGCGGCGACATTCTCGTTCGCCACCGCCGCCATAGCGGACATCATGTGTTCTTTCCTCGCCTCATGATCTTCCAAGCATCTTGACCTGGAAGGCATCGAACGTCAGTTCGCAGACTTGCCACCACGAGTAGCACGTGTCGCGGAAGGCCATCATGCTGTCGTGGATCTTCTTGAAGCGGGCGTTCTTCTTGCCGATGTCGTCATAGGTGGCGATGGCCGCCTTGTAGGAGGCTTCCATGATCTCGGGCGAGAAGGCGCGCAACTGCGTGCCGTTGGCGATCAGCCGCTTCAGTGCCGGCGGATTGACGTCGTCGTATTTCGCCGTCGCCCCCGCCGCGGCATCCGCCGCCGCCGCGGTGACGATCGCCTGGTAGCTTTTGCTCAGGCTGTCCCACTTGTTGCGGTTGATGAACAAGTGTCCGGTGGCGGCGCCTTCCCACCAGCCCGGATAGTAATAATATTTGGCGACCTTGTAGAAGCCGAGCTTCTCGTCGTCGTAGGGACCGATCCACTCGGTCGCGTCGAGCGTGCCCTTCTCGAGCGCCGGATAGATGTCGCCGGGCGCCAGCTGCTGCGGCACCACGCCGAGCTTGTTGATCACATTGCCGGCGAAGCCGCCGATGCGGAATTTCAATCCCTTCATGTCGTCGACGGTCTTGATCTCCTTGCGGAACCAGCCGCCCATCTGCGCGCCGGTATTGCCCATCGGAATGCCGTGCACGCCGAAGTCGGCAAACAGCCCATCGAGCAATGCGCCGCCCTCGCCGCGCAGCAGCCAGGCGTTCTGCAGGCGCGCGTTGAGACCGAACGGAACGGCGGTGGCGAAGCCGAAGGACGGATCCTTACCCCAATAATAGTAGCCCGCGGTATGACCCATCTCGACCGTGCCGTTCTGCACGGCGTCGAGCACCTGCAGGCCGGGCACGATCTCGCCGCCGGCGAAGACCTGGACCTGGAAGTTGTTGTCGGTGCTCTCGGCGACGCGTTTGGCGAAATCCTCGCAGCTGCCGTAGAGCGTATCGAGCGATTTCGGCCAGGTGGCGGTGAGCCGCCATTTCACCTTAGGCATGGTTTGCGCAATCGCGGGCGCCGCCAAAGTCGAAGCGGCAAGCCCGGCGCCGGCGGTACGCAAGAAATCACGGCGTTTCATGGCTTCCTCCCTGTTGCATTTCCCACTTCGTTATTGTTGCGGCCTGCACGGCCGGACGCTTGGGCGACCGCCCAACAGCGCCTTTTGCGCGAATTATGCGAGCCATGAGCGGCCAGCGCAATGCGATTATAATTCGCCTTTGCCGGCGCGGCTGCCAGGACCGGAAATTACCGCTATGGTGCAACGCGATGGCAGAGGGAGTTTTGTGATGATCTTGAGCCGGGACCGCATTCTGACCACCCATGTCGGCAGCCTGCCGCGCAACGACAAGCTTTCCGACCTGCTGGTGCGGCGCGAGGCCGGCGAGAAATTCGACGAGGCCGAGATGGCCGCCGAAATGGACAAGGCGGTGCGCCACGTGGTCGACAAGCAGGCGGAGGCCGGCATCGACATCGGCAATGACGGCGAGCAGCAGCGCGTCGGCTTCCAGACCTATGTGCCACAGCGCATGAGCGGCTTCGGCGGCGTGTCGAAGCGGCGGCGCGGGCGCGAGTTCGAGGAATTCCCCGAGCTGGTGGCGAGCCTCATGCGGCGCTTTCCGCATGTCAGCAAGCAGCAGAACGCGCCGGAATGCCAGGGCGAGCTGAAATACCTCGACATCAAGCCGCTGGAGAGCGAGATCGCGCGCTTCAAGAAGATCGCGCAGGGCAAATTCCTCGAGCAGTTCATGACCGTGCCTTCACCCGGCATCATCTCGTCGACCATGCTCGACGCCTTCTACGGCTCGCAAGACAAGTATCTCACCGCGCTGTCGCGCGAGATGAAGAACGAATGCCAGGCGATCCACAAGGCGGGCTTGATCCTGCAGATCGACGCGCCCGACCTCGCCATGGACCGCACCATGATGTACCGCGATCTCGACGATGCCGGCTTCGTCAAGGCGGTCGAGCGGGGCGTAGCGGCGATCAACGAAATGATCGACGGCATTCCGCGCGAGCGCGCGCGGCTGCATGTCTGCTACGGCAATTGGGAAGGCCCGCACATCCACGACATCGCGCTGGAAAAGATCCTGCCGGCGCTTTACCAGGCGCAGGTCGGCGCGCTGTCGATCGAGTTCTCTAACCCACGCCACGCCCATGAATACGCCGCCTTCAAGAAGCATCCGCTGCCGAAGGACATGGCGCTGATTCCCGGCGTGATCGAGACAACCTCAAATTTCGTCGAGCATCCGGAGGTCGTGGCGCGCCGCATCGAGGAGGCGGTCGCCGCGGTCGGCGAGCGCGAGCGCGTGATCGCCTCAACCGATTGCGGCTTCGGCACCTTCACCAACCGCGAATGGGTGATCGAGCCGGCGGTGTGGCTGAAGCTCAAATCGCTGCGGCAGGGTGCGGATATCGCGTCGGCGCGGCTGTGGGGACGCAAGAGCGCGGCGTAAGGTTCTCCTCATGGTGAGGAGCGCCGCGGAGCGGCGCGTCTCGAACCATGAGGCTCGCATGCGCGACCATCCTTCGAGACGCCCGCCTTCGCTTCGGCGGGCTCCTCAGGATGAGGTTTGAAATTTGGCCGCGCGCTATCGCCCGTGCTCTTTGATCGGCCCCGGGGAGGCCGGTGTCCCTTTTTCCTTCCCCCAACAAAGGGGGGAATGGAGCGCCGGGAGGCGCCAGGGGCTTGCGAGGCCCCTTGAGGCCGCCCTTGCGATCGGGCGACCCAGCGCGCCGTGCGAAGGCGCGCGCCCCGGGTTGAGTCCGGGGCTGCGCCTCCCGGCGCTCCATCCGCGGCGCGCATTGTCGGCGCGCCGGTCCGTCCCGTCGGCCGGTGCGCGTCATGACGGCGCCGCGGCGTTCGGATCGAACGGATAGGAAAGTATACAAACCTAGGACTAATGTCAAGTGCGTCATTGCCGCCGCGGCACCACCAGGTTGCCGGTGAACACCTGCACCGGCTCGTCGTTCTGATTGAGCGTCGTGGTGCGGATCTTCGCCAGACCCTGCTCCGGCTTGGATCGCGACGGGCGCACTTCGAGAACTTCGCTTCTGACCCGCAACCGATCGCCCGGACGCACCGGCCGCGGCCAGCGCATTTCCTCGATGCCGGCGCCGACAATGCCGCCGGCGAGTGGCAGGCCATATTGCAGAAGCAGCCGCATGGTGAGCGAGGCCGTGTGCCAGCCGCTCGCCGCCAGTCCGCGGAACAGGGTGTCGGCTGCGGCCGCTTCATCGAGGTGGAACGGCTGCGGATCGAACTGCCGGGCATAGGCTTTGATCGCCTCGGCCGTTATCGGCTCGCTCTCGCCCCGCGGCTCGTAGATCTGACCCGGCGCGAGGTCGTCGAGATAGAGCGGCGCGCGTTTGCTGTCGGTCGTCATGGGCTTACTCCATCTACTCACACCGGCTGCACCCGCACGCGCGCGTCGAGTTTTTGTCTGAACCAGACGCCGGCCGCAATGGCGGCCGCGTTCACGCTGCCGAAGCTGACCAGCGCAAGCGCCACCACCAGAAACAGCACGCCAAGACCGCCGCCCAGGCCAATCGCGAGCCAGCCGCCGCCGGCGGCGATGATGACGCGCAGGATTGCCGACAGCGCAGGCCAGCCGAGGCGGCCGGCGCCCTGCGAAGCGAAATAAAGCGAAAGGCCGAAACCGAAGAAGCCGTAGAAGGGCCCGACCGTGCGCAGGTACTGCGTGCCGACTGCCAGCATCACCGGGTCGTGGCCGAACAGACCGAGCCAGGCATGCGGGAACAGCGCGGCCGCAACACCGATGATCTCGGTCAATCCTCCGGCGATCGCGGCGCCGGTCCAGGCCGCGCGCAAAGCGCGCTCGCGCTGACCAGCCCCGATGCTCGAGCCGACCATGGCCGCGAGTGGCGCGCCGAGACCGAATACCAGCGGCACCAGCAGATATTCGAGCCGCGCACCGGTGCCGTAGCCGGCAACCGCGCTCGGACTGATCAAGCCGGTGAGCCCGGTCACCACCGCGATGCTGAGATTGGTGGAAATACTGACCAGCGAGGACACCGTGCCGACCCGCAGGATTTCGTAGAGCGGCGGCCAGGAAAGCCGCGGTGGGCGCAGTGAGGGCTTCAGCACGCCGCGACCAGACCAGATATAGGCGGCGAAGACCGCGCTACCGACCGTGTAATAGGCCACGACCGCCGCCGCGCCGCCGACGATGCCGAGATGGGGGAACGGGCCAAACCCGAAGATGAGCGCGGGCGACAACGGCACCAGCAGAACCGCGCCTGCGGCAACCACGAGCGCGGGAAATACCATGTTGCCGGTGCCGCGGATCACCGCGGCGAGCGAATTGAACAACCACAACGGCAGCGCGCCGGCGAACACTAGATTGGAGTAGACGACCGCCGCGGCAAGCGATCCGGCCCGTCCGCCCATCGACGCATAAAGCCGCGGGCCGCACAGCAGCATGACGGTGGAGGTCAGCGCGCCGCACGCGATCGCGATGGCGACCGCGTGCCAGACCAGCCGATTCGCCTCCTCCCGTTTGCCGGCACCCAGCGCACGCGCGATCGACGAGAGGATGCCGCCGCCCATGGCGCCGGCCGAAATCATCACGAACAGCATCAGCAGCGGAAACACCAGCGCCATGCCGGCGAGCGCGTCGATGCCGAGCTTGGCCACGAAATAGGTCTCGATCAGGCCGATGGCCGACTGCATCACCATGACGACCACGTTCGGCAGGGCCATCAGAACGAGCGTCCGGCCAATCGGGGCTTCCAGCAGCTTGCGCGTGCGCGGGTCCATGGCCGGCCTCTTTCCCAGATATGTGCATATGCACCGGTTCTTGACTTTATACGTGCGTATGCACATATTGACAAGAGGGCGGCCACCCGCCGCGCGAATGCGAGCCATGCGAAAAGAACGAACGGGCGAGACCGGCGACGGCACGGAGATGCGCGAGACGCCTTGCAACAACCTCGCGCTGCGGCAGGCGGCCCGTCATGTTTCGCAGCTCTACGACCGCTACATGGCCGAGGCCGGCCTGCGCGGGACGCAATTTTCCATGCTGTCGAAACTGAACCGCCTGGGGCCGATGCCGATCGGCAAGCTGGCGGAAGCCATGGTCATGGAGCGAACCGCGCTCAGCCGGGCGATCGGGCCGCTCGAACGCGACGGGCTCGTCAGCGTGGGCGAAGGAGCCAACAAGCGCACCCGCCAGGTCGCGCTCACCCCCGCCGGCGCGGCCAAGCTCAAGGCGGCCCAGGTCCACTGGCGCCGCGCACAAAAGGCGTTCGAGACCGCCTTCGGCGCCGCCGACGCCGAGGCCCTGCGCGCGAGCTTGCGCCGCGTCGTCGACGTGGCGTGACGGGCGCGTGCCGGAATTGCTATAGTCCTCCCATCACTGCCGGCGCGGCCGGCAAAACCAGCCATCCGATCCCGGGAGGACGCCATGGACGAGAGAACGCGCGAGCCGGTGAAGATCACCGCCGAGGACATCAACCCGCGCTACAATTGGGGCCGCCATCTGCCGGTGCTCGGCACCATGGGCGTCGACTTCGAGGAGCGGGTCGACTACCGGCGCCTGCACCGCTATCGCCTCGCGCGCGCGCAGGCCGCGCTGGAGGCGTCCGATCTCGGCGCGCTGATCCTGTTCGACGACAACAACGTCCGCTACTGCACATCCACCAAGATCGGCGAGTGGGCGCGCGACAAGCTCTCGCGCTGGGTGCTGCTGCCGCGCGGCGGCGATCCGATCCTGTGGGATTTCGGCTCGGCCGCCGTGCACCACCGGCTCTATTCGCCCTGGCTCAAGCCGGAGAACTGCAAGGCCGGCCTGGTCGGCATGCGCGGCACGGTCAATCCGTCGTTCGGGCTGATGAAGCACCATGCCGAGGAGATGGCCGCGATCCTGCGCGAGCACGGCGTCGCCAAGATGCCGGTCGGCGTCGACATCATCGAGCCGCCGATGATGTTCGAACTGGAAAAGGCCGGGCTCAAGGTCAAGGACGGCCAGCAGGTCATGCTGGAGGCGCGCGAGATCAAGTCGGCCGACGAGATCGCGCTGCTCAACCGCGCCGCCGCCATGGTGGACGGCGCCTACGACCTGATCAACGAGAAGCTGCGCCCCGGCGTGCGCGAGAACGACATCGTCGGCATGGTCAACGACTTCCTCTACCGGCACGGCTCCGACGACGTGGAGGCGATCAACGCCATTTCCGGCGAGCGCTGCAACCCGCACCCGCACAATTTCACCGACCGCATGGTGCGGCCCGGCGATCAGGTGTTCTTCGACATCCTGCAGGCCTTCATGGGCTACCGCACCTGCTACTACCGCACCTTCAATGTGGCGCGCGCGACGCCCGCGCAGCACGACGCCTACAAGAAGTGCCGCGAATGGCTCGATCTGGCGATCGATCTGATCAAGCCGGGCGTCACCACCGCCGAAGTGTGCAGCGTGTGGCCGAAGGCGCAGGAATTCGGCTTCCCCGACGAACTCTCGGCCTTCGGCCTGCAGTTCGGCCACGGGCTCGGGCTGAACCTGCACGAGCGGCCGATCATCTCGCGCGTGGTGTCGATGGACCACCCGACCGTGATCAAGGAAGGCATGGTGTTCGCGCTGGAGACCTATTGCCCGGCGAGCGACGGCTATTCGGCCGCGCGCATCGAGGAGGAGATCGTGGTCACCGACAAGGGCCACACCGTGATCTCGCTGTTCCCGGCGGAGGAATTGCCGATCAGCGCGAAGTATTGATCGAGGCTGCGCCGCAGCTTCGCTTCACCTGTCCCCGCAAGCGGGGAGAGGTAAACTGCTGCTAAGCCTCACCCGCCCATATCGCGCAGCTGCGCCAGCCGCTTCTCCAGCGCGCGCTTGACGTCGTAGCCGCCGCGGCCGAATTCCTTGTCGCGCTTGGCGATGAAGGCGCGCTGCTCGCGCTTGAGCCGCGCGACGCCGCGGCGATCGAGCTTGGCGAGCGCGGCCCGGTAGGCGTCGTCGATCTGGCGGTCGAGCCGCGACAGATCCGCATCGGCACAGATCGCCTTCTCGACGGCGAGCGACGCGGTCTTGCAGTCGAAGGTCGGGGCCAGGCTGTTTTCGCCGGAGGCCGAGCCGCGCCGGTCGCGCTCCTCGCGCAGGTCGGCGAGATTTTCCTTGGCGTCGTCGAAGCCCGGCGCGAGGCGCAGGGCCTGCTCGAAATCGGCCATGGCGCGGTCGAGCTCGCCCTTGCGCCGCAAGGCGACGCCGCGATTGTTGTAGGCGCGCGCAAACTCGGGATCGAGCTTGATGGCGCGGTCGTAATCGGCGACGGCGCGGTCGTAATCCTTCTTGGCGATGTAGGAATCGCCGCGGTCGGCGAGAAAATTGGCCTGCGGGCGCAGGCGGATCGCCTCGTCGAAGTCGGCGATGGCGCGGTCGTGGTCGCCGTCATGCTGGTAGGACAAGCCGCGATTGTCGTAATTGATCGGGTCGATCGGATCGAGCTTGATCGCCTGGCTTTCGTCGGCGAGCGCGAGCTCGCTCTGGCCGAGACTCTTGTGCGCGGCGCCGCGGTTGGTGAAGGCGCGCGCGCTGTCGGGACGCAGCTTGATCGATTCGTCGTAGCTCGCGATCGCGCTCTTGAAGTCGCCCTTGAAATAAAGCGCGACGCCCAGGTCCATGAAGGTCTGCGCCGATTTCGGGTCGAGCCGCAGGGCCTCGTTGTAGTCGTCGATGGCGCGGTCGTACTGCGTCATGTTGTTGAACACGTTGCCGCGCTCGTCGAGGGCCTTGGGGTCCTTGGGATCGAGCTTCACCGCCTTGTCGGCATCGGCCAGCGCGCGCTCGAGATGGCCGGCGGTGCGATTTGCCTCGGCGCGCTCGCGATAAGCGCGCGCATTGCCGGCATCGAGCGCGATGGCGCGGTCGAGGTCGGCGAAGGCCTGCCTCATCTTGTTGGCGTACCAATAGGCCCGCCCGCGCTTGGTGAGCAGTTGCGACAGTTCCTTGTCGTCCTTGCCGGCCTCGATCAGCGTGGTGCAGGCGGCGATGCGCTGGCTTGGCGACTGCGCGCTGTCGTCGCTGGCGGCGCAGATGTCGGCGGTGGCGCTCGATTGCGCCTGAGCCGGCAGCGCGCCCAGGACGGCGAGCAGCGCGGCCAGCAGCGGAAGCGTGGAACGCATGGTGGATCCCCAGAATAGCTGAGCGGCGGGCGACCCCGCCGGTCTTTGGTCGCGGCCGGGGGGCAGGAGGTTCATCCTGAGAATCAGGCCTTGCCCACGCGCTCTCTTCACCTCTCCCCGCTAAGCCGCGTCAAATCCCCATCGCCTGCGCGAAGGCGCGGCGCACGTCCGGCGGCTGGCCGTAATGGTGGCGGAAGCCGGCGAGCCGCTCCTTGAGCAGCGGGTGCTTGTCGTAATCGGCGAGCGGCACGCCCTCGACATTGTACTTGCGCATGATGTCGGGCAGCGCGACGCATCGGGCGGCCGCCGGATCGCGGATGAGGCCGGAGGGGTCCTCGCCCTTCGCCACCCTGTCCATGTCGGCGAAGAAGCGCTTGCGCATCTCGGTGATGCCGACGTCGCTCGAGCGCAGGTTCTCCTTGGTGCGATCGGCGATGCGCCCCTGCCCCACCCAGCCGACGATGTCCTGGTTGATGACGTGGCTGACGATGAACTCGCCCTTGTCGTCGCGCACCGGGCTCGCCCAGGCCGGCACTTCCCCCTGCACGAAAGGTTCGCGCCCCTTCGGCACGCGCATGAAGAACCAGGAAATGCTGAGCGTGTTCTCGTCGTCGACCGGCACGCGCCATTCGAAATGCATGCCAAGATAGAAGCCGTTCGGCCAGAGTGCGACGCGGCCGACCGTCCAGTTGGGGTCGTTCTCGCTGCCGCCTTCGCGGATGCGCCGGTAGACATAGCCGTGCTCGAACTCGTCGAAGCGCAGCTTCATGGTGCGCGCGGCTTGCGTATTGTGGCCGCGCAGCTGCGCGCTCCAATTGTCGTGCATCCATTCGAAATGCACCGGGTCGATGGAGTTCTCCTGGCATTGAAACCAATTGCAGGGCACGTCGGCGGTGACGACCTCGCGGAAGCCGTTCGCATAGGTGAACGGCTCCCACACCGGCAGCTCGGGCGCGGGCTGCGGTCCCATATAGGCCCACAGCAGGCCGGCGAGTTCGCGCACCGGATAGGCGGCGATGGCGCAGCCGTCTTTGCTTCTCGGATTAAGGTTGGCGATGTCCTCGTAGGGCTGCTCGATGCATTGGCCGCGCTCGTCGAATTTCCAGCCGTGATAGAAGCAGCGCAGCCCGCTCGCTTCCACCGTGCCGCGGGACAGATCGGCGCCGCGATGCGCACAGTGCCGCGCGATGAGGCCGAAGCGGCCGCCGAGGTCTTTGTAGAGCGTGAGGTCCTCGCCCAGCAGGCGCACCGGCTTGATCGGCTTGTCGGCGGTCAGTTCGCTGGCGCCGGCGATCGGCATCCAATAGCGCCGCAGCAGATCGCCCATCGGCGTGCCCGGGCCGACGCGGGTGAGCATGTCGTTTCTGGCGGCGGTGAGCACGACGCGGCCTCCCCAACGGGGCCTGTTAACGGCCCGGTGCTATTTTGGGAAGCCGCGCGGTGAAGGGCAATGGGCCGGCACGGCCCTCAATTCGATCAAGCGCCGCGCTCGTCCACCCGCACGAAGGAATAGAACAGCGAAGGCTGGGCGGGCGCGATGCCGGCGGCGGTGACGATGCCGAGCACCAGGATGCGCACGATACGATAGGTGCGGCTTTGGGTGCGCACCGTCGCGATTTCCGGGCCGCTGACATAGGCGATCGAAACCATGTCGCAGGCGGTTGGATCCTTGGCCTCGGCATTGACCGTCTTGGCCGCGTCCGCCGCGTCGCCATGATAGAGCCTGACGAAGCGTTGCACCTGCTGCTGGGTATCGCAGGCGAGCGTGCTGCCGACTTCGATCTCCTGCGCCTTAGCCGGCAGGCACAGGAAGAGCGACAGAAGCGCGATCCGGGTTGCTGACCACATGCGAGCCTCCTGCGAAAAGGATGCCCGCGAGCTTGCGGCGGCGGCGTCCGCCGCGCTTGACGCGGATCAAATTCGCGGAGGTAAGCGGTTGAGATTTTCGCCTTAAGGGATTCTCCTTAGCGCGGTCAGCCGGCGGCGCTGCGCTTCGTCTCGCGCAAATGCGGGAAGCGCTCGGACAGCAATGAGCCGTGGTAATAGGTCGGCGCGAAGGCCGGCTGGGCGCGAATATTGTCGTACCAGGCCACCACGCGCGGCAGGTCCTGCCAGTCGGCCAGGCCGAGGTCGTCCATGCGCACCAGCGCCGGCATCACCGCCACGTCGGCGAGCGTGATGGCCTTGCCGAGCAGCCAGGGGCCGCCGCTTGTTTCGATCTCGACCTCCATGCGCTCCCAGGCGCGGCGCAGGCGCGCAAGCGCAGCGTCCATCTCCTGCTTGGCGAAGCCGGTCTGTCCCATGGTCAGCATGAACTCGCGGCGCAGCGGCTTCGACTCGGCCATCGCCATGAAGTCCTCGGCGCTCATCTTCTGGAAGCCGGGCAGGAAAGCGAGGTTGAAGGTCGGCACGCGCACGGCGGCCGCCGCCATCTCGTCGATGTAATGCATCAGCGCGCGCATGTGGGCGCGGGCGACGGGATCCTCCGGCGTGAAGCTCACTTCCGGCTCGACCTCGTCGAGATATTCGATGATGGCGCTGGAATCGATGACGATGCGGCCGTCATGGTCGAGCGTGGGCACCACCCCATTGGGATTGAGCTTGAGATAGTCCGGCTTGAGCTGGTCGCCCGCCAAGAGATTGAGCTGCACCTGCTCGAATGGCAGCCCTTTGCCGTTGAACACGAAGCGCACGCGCTGACTGCAGGTCGATTGCGGCGCGTTATAAAGCTTAAAAGCCATGAATTTCCCTTCCCAACTTTTTCCGGCGGCCATGATGCGTCGTTTTCGCGCAACAAATCTACCGGCACCGTCATTTTTACAGCCATTTTACTTGTGGCGGACCGCCGCGCCGCGTTCAGTGGGCCGTGTGCATGGCCGCCGTTTTCCTCCCATGAGCTTGGACGGCGGCAAGAATCCTCCACCTTATGCACGTCAGGGGCCGCGCGAGCGGCCCCCTTTTTTTCTTGGCGCCCTGGCGTTGTATATTCCGCGTTCATAGAAAAATTTTCTGCCGGGCCTACCGGAATAAGCATCGCCAACTGGGGATTCGTCCTTGCGGGCAAACCCCACATCACAGAGGAGGACAATAATGAAGAAATTTATCGTTCCCGTGGTCGCGTTTACCGCCGTTGCTTTCGCCGGTGCCGCCTTCGCCGACCCGGCCATGGTCGGCAACAGCGACAAAGGCAAGGTGCTCACCGACTCCAAGGGCATGACGCTCTACACCTTCGCCAAGGATTCGAACGGCAAGTCGGCCTGCAACGGCAAATGTGCGGAAAACTGGCCGCCGCTCATGGCGACCGCCGGCGAGAAGGGCGGCAAGGGCTACAGCCAGATCAAGCGCGACGACGGCAAGATGCAATGGGCCTACAAGGGCAAGCCGCTCTACACCTGGGTGAAGGACAGCAAGCCGGGCGACACCACCGGCGACGGCTTCCTCAACGGCGCCTGGCACGCGGCCAAGCCGTGATTGCCTGTCATCACCGGGCCGGCGCGCAAGCGCCGAGTCCCGGTGATCTCGCTTAGGAAGGCATTGCGTCCCTCATCGGGATGGCCGGGACAAGCCCGGCCATGACAGCGCGTCGTTACTCCAACCCCGTCGGCACGTTCTCGTTTTCCGGCGTGAGCTTCATGCCGGCGGCGAGCGCCATGGTTTCGGCGAGCGCGGCGAAATCCTTCTGCAGATACTCCTCCGGATTCTTCTGCAGCATGGCGGCGCCGAAATGGCCCTGCAGCACCTCGCGCGCCGCCGCGGTCACCGGCATCGGCACGTCCATCTCGCGGCCGAGCTCGAGCCCGAGATCGAGATCCTTGCGCAACAGCTCCGGCGTGAAGGTCGTGGTCCAGTCGAGATTGACCAGCGCCGGCGACTTGTAGGCGGTGAACATCGAGCCCATCACCGAATTGTTGAGGAAGGCGAGGAAGGCGTGGCGCGGCACGCCCATCTTGTTGGTCAAGAGCGTGATCTCGATCAGGTTCTCGATCACCACGCCGAGCATGACGTTGTGGGCGATCTTGCAGACGCGCGCGAGCTCGCCCTCGCCGGCATAGGCGACGCCGCGCGGCGCGATCGCCTCCATCAGCGGCATCATGATCTTGCAGGCCGCCTCCGGGCCGGAAACGATGGCTGACAGCTTGCCGGCCTTGATCACCTTGGCGTTGCCGGAAACCGGCGCGGCGACATAGTCGCTGCCGCGCTCCTTCAGCCGCTTGCGGATGGCGGCGGACTCGTCGACCGAAATGGTCGAGCAGTCGACCACCACCGGCGGCAGCTTGCCGGCGGTCGCGACGCCGTCTTTGCCGAACAGCACTTCCTCCAGGTCCTTGCCGGTGGAAACGATCGAGAACACCACGTCGCACGCGGCGAGGTCGGCGAGCTTGTCGACCAGCTTGCCGCCCTTGGCGGCGAGCGGCGCGGCCTTGGCGCGCGTGCGATTCCAGACCGCGACGTCATGGCCGGCCGCGAGCAGGCGCTCCGCCATGGGCGTTCCCATGCGGCCGGCGCCGATCCAGCCGATCTTCATGGACTTGTTCGACATCACGAAACTCTCCCGTTGAAACCTTGCCGGGGGCTTTAGCCGTTCCGCGCGCGCTCCGCCAGCGCCAAAACTGTGCGAGCTTGTGGCCGGCCTTGCCGGGGCATTATCCTGCCGGCCGGGCTCGCCGCGGTCGAGGTTCATGCCGCGTATTGTCATAGCACGGAGACGTGAATGCCCGCCACGAACACACCGCTCGGCCAGAGCGGCGAGCCGGTGAGCTGGAATTTCAAGCTGCTGGCGCAGAACGACCTCGGCGGCTTCGGCGGCATGGGCGAGGGCATGTCGGTGCAGATCGCCAAGGATGGGCGTCGCATCATCTGGCTGGCGCACGAGAGCGCGCCGAAGAATTTCACCGGTGTCGACGTCTCGGACCCGCGCAAGCCGAAAGTGGTGGTGCAGACC
>Ga0335081_10012240_pt1 | contig 13901 bp, 7 predicted proteins | sample Lox_Sample_35_FD_206713 | JGI IMG/M metagenome (GOLD analysis project Ga0335081, IMG submission 206713) | Soil microbial communities from Loxahatchee National Wildlife Refuge, Florida, United States - Lox_Sample_3.5 | ecosystem: Environmental > Terrestrial > Soil > Wetlands | place: USA: Florida... | reverse complement strand
CGCCGACCGCGTGCTCTTTTGAGGCTGACTGCCCACCTTGAGGTTCTGCGAGAGCTTGGTCCCGTCCACACTGCCGAGTCCGCTGCATGCATCCCAGCCCTTTTGGGCATCGTAGCCGACGTTCTTGAATTTTTTGAAACTCACGCGGTTGTTCCCGATCGTGACGTCGCGAAATACTCCGGAATCAGCCGCCAGCGCATAGATCTGCGGATTGATGAAGCCAACCCGGCCCTTCAGTTTCTGATTGATGCGCGCGATGAGACCGGCCCACAGGGGAGCCACGGCGCTGGTGCCGCCCTCCTGAATCTGCTGACCGTCCACCTGGATCTGGTATCCCGTATCCGGATCGGCGTCTCCGCTGACGTCCGGCACGCCCCTGCCTTCAAATCCCGGCGGATTGAGAGAGCCTGGCACATTGGCATTGTCTTGATAGGCGGGCATCGGGAACGCACCGCTCACGCCTCCGCCGCCCGACCCGAACGAGCCGTCCGGACCGGCTTCGGCCGACAAATCAGCTTTCTTCTGATTCCAAACCGATTCGGTCTGAATCGCGCCTTTTGATGCGATCAGGCGCGTTCCCCCGCAAGACAGCGCAAAAGGACTGGACGACGGGAAATCGGCGTGCGCCTTTCCATCCCAGACCTTTGGCCCGAGGTCCGCCGCGCCGTCATCCCCGGCAGCCACGCAAACTGTAATTCCTAAGAGGGCCGCCGCCTGCAAAACCTGGTCGAATTGAGTCTGGAAGGTGGAAGTGGGAATATCTTCGGCGCCGCCCCAACTGATCGAAATCACCGAAGGGTTGTATTGAGTGTCGTGCACGGCCTTAGTGATGGCATCCAGGAAGCCCTTGGAGGTGGCGTCGTTAGGCGCGAAATAAACCACAATCCGCGCGCCCGAAGCGATGGCTCCCGCCACTTCTATGTCCAGTACTACCTCCGCATCGTCGCTGTTGGCGGTAGTCGGAGCGTTTTTGGCGCCGTCCACGGAAACCGGAATGACCGTGGGCAGAGGAAGTTTCAGGCTCTGGAAGTACTCCTGGAGGTCCTGCGGGAAATAGCCGCCGCCTAACTCGATGATGCCGATCGTCTGGCCCGAACCGTTGGCGTCCGAAGGGAAGTTGTAGATTTGCGCAAGCTGCACGGGTGTAAAGGGTTGCGCCTTGCCTGCCGCGGCGGCGCTCCTCTTGTGTCGTCTCGCGACAGGCCTGTTGTCGAGTCCGAATACTCCTTCAATGACTCCCTCGAGCTCCGCCGGAATCTTGACGAATCCCTCACGGCCCCGATACGTCCCTCTTGCATAAGAATAGGTCTTTAACTTCTGTCCGAACGCCTTGTTAAAGTCAGTTACCGTTCCTGCCAGCATGACGCTGCGCCGTGCCGCGTCTTCCCGGACTACCGTGAGATTGTTTTCCTTGGCAAATTGCCGGATGCGTTCGATGTCGGCGGCGTCGGCGCCGTGCTTCTCCTCGAATTCCGCATGCGTCATTTGCGGAATTGGAGTGCTCGAAGGTTTCAGCAGGTCTTGCGCGTTCGGCAATGGATTCTTTGCCCGCAGTCGTAATGTCACCTCCAACCGCTCATCAGCCGGGGCAGGTCCGATCGCCTTAGCGTCCCTGAAAGGAACCTTCTTGCTGCCCGGAATTGAAACCATCTTCGCATTAGTAGCCATACCGTACTCCTCTTTGAATCGACTGTTGTTGCGCTAATCTTCCAGCGCGACCGCCCGTTCGGCAATCGCACTTAAAATCCTCGTCCGGAATTCCCTCGATGAGCCTCTCGCCCGCACTCTACGAAATCCAGGAGGCCCTTAGAATATATAGCGCAATCAGCGGAAAAAGCGGGCTAAATATTCGATAGAGGGAGCCGCGGCGGTCATTGTCAATTCTTACGCCGTCCTGAACCCTCGTGGTTATTGCAGCAGCCCCAACCCATGTATGTCCGGATCGGGAAACTCTTCGTACTGTAACCTTACTTGACCCCAGGTCTCTCGCCGCACCGCGTGCACGCGGGACCACACCGTCACCAGAACGGCTATCACCCCAACGTACGCCAACCAGTTATACAGACACGCGACCATAACCCCGGACACAATGGGCAGTGCAACCAGTAGCGCGACAAGTTCGAGCGCCACGATCCATGCCGGCGTCTTTCCGGGCAGATACGAGCACGTGAACGGCAGCTTCTCCCATGAAGAGAACGCCCATTCGTAACACAGCAGGCCGAACGCTATGAATAGAACCGCCTCCGCTACCGCCCGCCAGCCGAGCAACATCGCCTCGGCCGGAAACGGAATCGCCACCATCGCCGCAGCGCCCGAAAAGAGAATCACGCGGTCAAGCGCCCGCATCCAGTCGCGGCGTCCTTCCCGTTCCGTGATCCGGAACATCCAATTGGCCCCAAGTTCCGTCGGCAAGGAAAACAAGTGCCGCAAACCGATCAGCAGAAAGACCAGCAGAATCACGTGGCCGGCCGCGAACCGCGCCGCGATCGCTCTCGACGGATCGAAGACTCTCCCCGCGCCCAGCATCCCCGTAAGCAGGATTGCCATCCCGAAGCCGCCATAAGCCATCAGGATCATGCGATGCTGGCTGCTGTATGCAAGCGTCTTCCAAGTGAACGCGATCACCGCCTGCTGGCGCGGATTCGGAACGAGCCACTCCAATATCGCTCCGGGCCGGCGCCGGTTCTTACTGCCCGCCGCAGTCTCCTCCACCAGCAATGTGCGACGGCGGATATAGCTGATCGCATAAGTCGCCACGGTCAGCACAACCGCGGCCGCCATAGCCGCCAGCGCCCAGCGGGCGAGTTGGTGCATCGCCTGGTCCGGATCGCCCGCGAGTGTCTGGTATAGTCCGAGGAACCACACCGGCGGCAGCCAGCGCGCCACGTTCCGCTCGACCGCCGCATTGGCGATCTGCGGCTGGATTGAAAAACTCAGCACCAGTATCACCAGGGTTGCCGCCACCAGAAATCCCTGGAGCGACCCGGTCACGCGCCGGAACACGCGCGGCCGCAGCAGATTGAGGAGCACGCCTTCCAGCGCAACCAGCGCGAAGAAGAAAAAATAACTGCCCGCCACGCACGCAGCCATGTGTGCCAATACCCTCCCGCCCAAGGACGGACGGAATGCCCAGCGCCCGGCGGAAACCGCTGGAAACGCGAGACCGGGCAGAAGGTTCAAGACCATCACCACCGCCGCGAAGACCGTAAGCAGGGCGAGCAACTTTGCCACGAAGACCTGGCCGGGCCTCAGCGGCAGCGAGGCGAGCGCGCGATAGTCGCGCAGCCCCGGAAACAACGACTGCCACTTGATGGCGGTCAGCAGCCCTATGGCCGACATCATCAGGGTAATCAGCCACAATTCGTCTGCCCGCAATGCCTCGCGGTACGGCGCCGGGGCCCCCAGCCCGGAGAAGTGTTCATATTTCATTTTCAGCGGCTGAATGAAAATGAACATCCACTGCATGAGCACCGCGACCGCGCCCACCACCGCCGCCGGCGTGTGCTCCTTCGCTGTAATCAGATCGCTGTCGAAAAACCTCAGCAGGAAATGGCGGAACAGCTCGAACACCGGCCCGTGTGTCTCGCGCAGCGATTCCTTCCACATTCGGCGTTCACTCCTGTCGCAGAGTCACCACCGGATCGATCCGCATGGATCGGCGTGCCGGCAGATAACACGCCAGCAAGGCCAGCCCCGCAAGCAGGAGCGGCGCACCCACCAGCAGCACCGGGTCGTTGCTCCGTACGCTGGCCACGGTGAAGAAATAGCTGGAAAGGGCCCGCATTCCCGCCCAGGCCAACGCCAGCCCGGCCGCCGTCCCCACGGTCACCAGGGCCGCCCCTTCCTTCATCACCAGCGCCAGCACATTGCGCTTCCGCGCGCCCAAGGCCATGCGGATGCCGATCTCGTGGCCGCGTTGCGCCACCGAGTACGCCGTCACGCCGGCCACTCCCACCGCCGCCAGCACGAGTCCGAAAAAGCCCATCATTCCGTATGTCCAGGAGGCTCCCTTGAGCGCCGACATGTACTGGTCGATTTGTTCCATCATGCTCCGCGCATTGAACGGAGTGACGGTCGAATCCATCGCCGCGATCTCGCTCTCCACCGCGCGAATTGCATCCACCCCGGGCGCTGCCCGCACCATCAGGGTCATGCCGCGCAGCGAGGGCTGCGCGTAATCGGCCGGATCGAGCGGAAAGTAAATGGCCGGGTGCTTCTTACTCGCCACAATATCTTCCGATACATCCCGCGCCACTCCGATGACTTCGAACACTCGGCTTCCCGCCGCCAGCACGTTCGACCGGTAGTCGAACGTTCCCGGCCACACCCCGAAACCGCCCGACGCTGCATCATTGCGGATTTCGATCCGCCGCCCCACCGGGTCTTCGCCCTTCCACAGGTCGGGGACTGCCGTCTGGCTTACGATCACCGCCGCCGTACGGCCTTCCTCATCCTGCCTCTCAAAGCTCCGTCCGGCCAGGATTTTGACACCCGCGGTCTCAAAATAACCGCGTCCCACGATGTGCCTGCGCGCCCAATAACGTTCGGGGGCGCCCGCCGCTTGCCGGTCGGGACTGGAGAACCTCACGCCCGGGTTGCCGTCCGTCGCCACCGGCAGCGTATCGGTCAGGCATACTGACGTCACGCCCGGCAGGGCCTTAACCCGGTCCCGCAGTTTCTCGAAGAAGTCCGCCGCCAGCCGCGCGGAATATCCGTCGCGCACCGGGTCCAGGGAAAGCAGGTACAGGTTCTTAGGATCAAACCCTTGTTGCACGCCCAGTGTGCTCTGAATCCCCATCCCCAGATATCCCGTCAGCAGCAACAGCGTCAGCGACGCCGCCATCTGGCACAGCACCAGCGCCTTGCGCAGCGTCAGCGCACGGTACTTGCGCAAGCGCACGTTGCCGCCTTCTTTAAGCGCCGTCGACAGATCGGCGCGCGTCCCCTGCAGTGCGGGAACAAGCCCAAACGCGAATCCTGTCAAACCAGTCAGCACGAACGTGAACACCAAAGCCCGCCAATCGGGCGCCAGGTCCATTTCCATGGGAATCGGCAGCGGCATCTTCATGCGCGACGCCAGGCTCATCAGCCAGCAGCTCAGCAGAAACGCCGGCGGAGCCGCGCCCGCCGCCACCAGCAGGCTCTCGGTCAGCAACTGGCGGATGAGGCGGGAGCGCTTGGCCCCCAGCGCCAGCCTCACCGCGATCTCCTTGCGTCGATCGGCCGCCCGCGCCAGCATCATGTTGGCGACGTTGGAGCACGCGATCAGCAGAATCAGCCCGCCCATGATGAAGAAGAACTGTCTGAAAAACGGGAGGTCCTGTTTCCGCAGTGGCAGGGCCTTTCCGCCTTCGACCACATCCACCCGCTTCGCCTGGTGCTCCCGGTCCAACTCTCCGTAAGACTCCGCCAATTGTCGGCCGGCCGCGTCCAACTCCTGCTTGACCCTGGCCTCAGTGATCCCTGGCCGCAGCCTGCCCACTACCTGGAACATCGCCAGGTCGCGCCGTTCGAGCGCATTGCCCGCCATCTCCGGCGCCAGCCGTCCGTCTACCGAAACCGGTAGCCACAAGTCCGCCGGAAATATCACCGGCGAGGCGCCCCGAAACTCCTTGCGGCCGATGCCGATCACGGTGCAGCCGTACCCGTTGATGCGCAGTTCTCTGCCGATAATCGACGGGTCGGAGCCCAGGCGGTCCCGCCACAATCGATCGCTGATCACTACGTGCGGCGTCTGTCCCGCCTGCTCGTCTGCCTCATCGAAGAAGCGGCCCAGCAGCGGACGGGCCCCCAGCGTCGAGAAGTAGGAAGGCGTCACCAGGTGTCCCCACACCCGTTCCGAGCGCCCGCCCGACGCCACATCGAATGGGACCGGCGCCACGTAGGCGAATGTCCCGGAAAACAGATCGTGCAACTCCCGGTACCGCTTGTAAGTGGGATACGATTCGGGCGAGTGCAGTGCCACCAACTCATCCGGCGCAGCTACACCGGGCACGTCGCGCAGCAGCCCGTTCATTTCGCTATAGGCGCAGGTCGCGACACAAATCCCCAAGCACAGCGAGAGCAAGGCGACCACCGTGAATCCCTTCGCGCGCAGCAGCACCCGCAATGCATAGCGCAAACTCCGGCCAAACTCCGCCAGGTGCTGAAGCGGCAACTGAACGGCGATGTCGGCCACCAGGCGCGCCAGTCCAATCAAACCATACTGCCGCCAAACGGGCTCCGCGGTGTCTTCCGCCGTGCGCAGCAATTCGTCGCCGTAGACGTTTCTGAACTCATCCGGAAAGGCGTTGGCGATCGCACGATACGCCCGCATCCCCATCGCCACCGGCCGCTCGGCCTGCCGGCCAGCCTCCGGCCCGCGATCGCTCATCACCTGTACGATGCGCTCCGCCACTTCGTCTCCATCGTCCACTTCCGCCAACTGCGCGAAGACCCCTTCGAGGGAAGGCTGGCTCATTAGTTCCCGCAGCCGCTCGATCGAGTCGTACGCCACCACTTCACCCTTCCGCAGGATCACCACCGTGGAGCAGATCTTCTCCACCACCTCCAGAACGTGAGAGCTATATAAAATGATCTTTCCCCGCTCCGCCAGGGCGCGCAGCAGGCTGCGCAACATCAGCGCCGAGGTGACATCCAGGCCCGAGAACGGCTCGTCGAGAATGAGAATGTCCGGATCGTGTAGCAACGCCGCCGATAGCAGAATCTTCTGCCGCATGCCCTTCGAATAGGAGGAAAGCGGCGCGTGGCTGTCGCTCCCCAGTCCGAAGACGCGCAAAAATTCATCCATTTTGGGTTCCAGGACCTGCCGCGGCATCCCGCGCAGCCGCCCCGCCAGTTGCAGGTACTCCCGGCCCGAGAGGTGCGGGTAGAGGTGCGGCTCCTCGGGTACATAGCCGATGCGCCGCTGATACGCGGTGAAATCCTCGTACACACTGCGACCCTGGTAGAAGATCTGGCCTTCCGAAGGCTCGATCAGCCCCACCAGCATCTTCACCGTCGTGCTCTTCCCGGCTCCGTTGGGACCCAGGTATCCGAGGATCTCGCCCGGCCTGATGGCAAAACTCACCTGGCGGACGGCAGGTGTGTGATTGTAATACTTGGTGAGAAGCCGCGCTTCCAGCATTTCATGACCCCGTGGGCGCTTTCCTGGGCAGCAGCCCACGTTTTGCGTGCACCATCCGCACCAGTTCTTCCAGCCTCCGGCTCTCTGCCGTGAGAACCTGTTGGCCGAGCCTTGTAAGCCGGTAATAGCGCCGCCGCTCGTCGTCCCGTTCCGGCGCCGGCCGCTCGTCGGATTCCTCAATCAGTTCGGAATCGATCAACCGCTTCAGCGAGCCGTAAAGCGTCGCCGGCCACAGCCGCACCTTGCCCCCGGTGCGATCCAGCACTTCCTGCATGATCCCGTACCCGTGCCGCTCCTGGCCGGCGAGCGCCAGCAGAATGTGAAACCAATGCGGTTTCAGCGGCAGAAGGTTTTCTGGGGAACGCGTTTGGCTCATTTTAGAATCTCTGTACTGATTAGTATATATACGAAAGCGACCGAGAGGTCAATACGTCCGGCTGACTTTGCCTCCGCCCGTGCCATATGATCAAATCTCATCGGACTCCTCCCATGAGAACCCGCAGTGTATTCGCCGCTGCCGGTTTCGCGGCGCTCGTGGCGTACACGTTGGCGCAGCCGCCCGCCGGCTTGCTGGAGGAAGGCTTTCGCAACCCTCCCGATTCCGCCCGACCCCGCACCTGGTGGCATTGGACCGCCGGCAACGTCACCAAGGAGGGCATCACCAAGGATCTCGAGTGGATGAAGCGCGCTGGCATCGCCGGCTTTCAACTGGCCGATGTCGCCGCCGGCTCCGGCCAAACCGTCGAGCGCAAAATCATGTTCGGCACGCCGGAGTGGCTCGACGCGGTGCGCCACGCCGCCGCCGAAGCCGATCGACTCGGGCTCGAGATGACCATTTTCAGTTCTCCCGGCTGGAGCGAAACCGGCGGTCCCTGGGTGAAGCCGGAACAGGCCATGAAGAAGCTGGTGTGGAGCGAGACCACCGTCGAAGGTCCGCGCCGCTTTGATGAGAAACTGCCTCACCCGCCCTCCAACAACGGTCCGGTGCGCAATCTTGGGGCGGGCGGTGGCCGCGGCGGCGCCAATCCCGATCCAACTTTTTACGGCGATGCCGCCGTGCTCGCTTACCCCACGCCGCGCGACGAATCCCGCATGGCCGAGTTCGAGCCCAAGGTCACCTCCATCTCCGGCCCCATCGACGCCACCCCTCTGACGGACGACGATCTCAACACCTCCGTCACCATCCCCGCGCCCGAAAACGGAGCGCCCGCCTGGCTTCAGTTCGAATTCGCGCGCCCGTTCCCCGCCCGCGCCATTTCGCTCGGCGGCCGCGGCATTCCCGTGGGACGTTTGCTGGCCAGCGCCGATGGCGCTTCTTTCCGCACCCTCGTCACTCTGCCGGGCCCCCAAGGCTATCATGGCGCGCTGGTCCGCACTTTCGCATTCCCCGAAACCACCGCCCGCTTTTATCGTCTGGAACTCACGGCGGCTCCGCTTTCGCCCGCCGCCGTCATCAATGGCGGCCCCATTCAACCCGCGCGCCAGTTCGTCCTCACCGAAGCGATTCTTTATTCCGGCGGCCGCGTCCACCGCTGGGAGGATAAAGGTGGCTTCGCCGGCTTAATGGATGAGTACGAGTCAAGCCCCACGCCGCCCGTGCCGGCTTCCGCTGCCATTGACCGCGCCGGCCTCATCGACCTCACCTCCCAAATGTTGCCCGATGGCACTCTGCAATGGAGAGTTCCCGCCGGCAAGTGGACCATTCTGCGCGTGGGCTACTCGCTTACCGGCGCCAAGAACCGGCCCGCCGTCCCTTCCGGCCTCGGTTTCGAAGCCGACAAGCTCAGCCGGCGCCACATGGAGGCCTACTACCACGGCTACTTCGACCCCATCGCGCAAGCGCTCGGCCCGCTCGTGGGCAAGAGTCTGCGCTACGTCGTGATGGATAGCTGGGAAGCGGGCATGCAGAACTGGACGGAAGATCTGCCGGCCGAATTTCGCCGGCGCCGCGGTTACGATCCCATCCCCTATCTCCCCGGGCTGGCCGGCCGCATCGTCGAGAGTTCCGATGTGAGCGACCGCTTCCTTTGGGACTTTCGCCGCACGCTGGCCGATCTCTATGCCGACAACCACTACGGAACCATGGCGGAAATGCTCCGCCGGCGCGGCGTGGGCGTCTACGCCGAAGCCTCCGGCGTGGCGCTCGAGATTCTCGAAGACTCGCTGCTCAACAAGAGCAATGTGGAAATTCCCATGGCGGAATTCTGGGTGCACGCGCTCCATCCCGAGCCCATGTACTACGTGGATGTGCGCGGCGCCGCTTCCACCGCGCATGTTTATGGCAAGCCCATTGTCGCCACGGAATCCTTCACCGGCGGCGGTTACGAAGCGCCGTACACGTTGAAGAACGTGGCCGATTACTGGTTTGCGCAGGGCGTCAACCGCCTGGTGTTCCACACCTCCGCCCACCAGCCGCTCGATACCAAACCTGGCAACACCATGGTAGGCACTCACATCCACCGCAACATAACCTGGGCGGAGCAGGCCGCGCCGCTGATGACCTACTTCGCGCGCAATTCCTTTATGCTCCAGCAAGGCCATTTCGTGGCCGACCTCGCCTACCTTCTGCGCGAAGGTGCGCCCTCCACCATGCCATTCTGGGGCGCCGGCCTTCAGCCCGCCCTGCCCGACGGCTACGATTACGACTTCGTCAACACCGATGTCCTGCTCAACCGCATGTCGGTGGCGGCGGACGGCAGGCTCACCCTTCCCGGTGGCATGAGCTACCGCGTGCTCGTGCTGCCGGAAATCGACCGCATGACTCTCCCGGTGCTGCGCAAGATCCGCGGCCTGGTGGCCGCCGGCGCCACCGTGGTTGGCCCGCGGCCCATGCATTCGCCCAGCCTGGCCGGCTACCCCGAAGCCGACGGCGAGATTCAAGCCATTGCCGCCGACCTCTGGGGCGACGCCAACTGCACCACCCTCACGCAGCACGCTTATGGCAAGGGCCGCGTAGTTTGCGGCCGCCCGCTGGCCGATGTGCTCAACGTCCCCAGGGATTTCGAATCCAGCCGCCCGCTCGATTCCACCCTGGTCTGGATCCACCGCGCCACCGCCGTTGCCGACATCTACTTCGTCGCCAATCGCACCGACCGGCGCCAGTCCATCCAGGCCCGTTTCCGCGTGCTCGGCAAAGCGCCGGAGCTATGGCATCCCGATACCGGCGCCATTGAGCCGGCCGATTACTCGATGTCCGCCGACCGTACCACCGTGCCGCTCGATCTCGCCGAGCGCGAATCCGTGTTCGTAGTTTTCCGCCATCCGACTACAACCCTTTCCCGCGGCACGCACCGGGTCCGCATCACGCAAGCAGTCTACGTCGGGCCTTGGGACGTCACCTTTCCGCCCAACCTGGGCGCGCCCGCGAAGATCGAATTACTCAAGCTCGAATCGTGGACCGCGAACGCCGATCCCGGCGTGAAATATTTTTCCGGCACCGCCGCATACAGCGCCACCGTTGTGGCGTCGCAGTCCTGGTTTCAACCAGGCGCAACCCTGCTGCTCGATCTTGGCACGGTGAAAGATCTCGCCGAGATCTCCGTCAATGCCAAGCCGCTGGGCATCCGTTGGAAGCCGCCCTATGAAGTGGATGTCACCGGCGCGCTGAAACCCGGCGCCAACGAGCTGGAAATCAAAATCACCAACGAATGGACCAACCGCATACTGGGCGACCGCGTCGGCCCGCCCGATAAGCGAGTCTTTCCCGCGCCCGCCGGCGGCCGCTTCGGCTTCGGCTTCGGCCCGCAACAACCGCTAGAATCGGGTTTGCTCGGCCCCGTAAAAATTATTTCAGCCACGAATGAACACGAATAAGAAAAAACCGATTGTGTTATTCGTGTTCATTCGTGGCCCATATTCTCTTTGAGGTGAACGATGAAAGCCTTTACCCTTCTTCTCAGCCCGTTGTTTTTCGCCGCTGCGCAGAACCAGCCGCCGGCGCCCGCGCCGCGCACCGAGGTTGCCGGCATCCACGTCAACTACGACGAAGCCCTGGTGGGCAGCTACACGCTTCCCAATCCGCTGGTGCTTGCCAATGGCAAACCCGTCCGCGACGCCAAAACCTGGATGGAGAAGCGCCGCTCGGAAATCGTCCGCCTCTTTGAAGAAAACGAATACGGCCGCGCGCCCGGCCGGCCCTCCGGCATGATCTTCGATATCTTCGACAAAGGAACTCCCGCCTTCGACGGCCAGGCCACGCGCCGCCAGGTGACCATTTACTTCTCGCCTGATAAAAGCGGCCCCAAGCTCGACCTGCTGCTCTACCTTCCGGCCAGAGCCGCCAGGCCCGTTCCCGTGCTGCTCCAGATCAGCTTCTCCGCCAACTCGAGTTCGGTGAACGACCCCGGCGTCAAGCCCGGCGAGGTTTGGGGCCGCGACAAGAAGAAGGTGCCCGCACCCGCCGGTGGTTTCGGCCGCCTCGACGTGCCGCGCCTGGTCGGCCAGGGCATCGGAGTCGCGACCTTTTATTACGGCGACGTCGATCCCGATTTCCTCGGCGGCCTTCCCTTCGGGGTGCGCGCGCTCTATCTCAAGCCCGGCCAAACCGAGCCCGCGCCCGATGAATGGGGCGCCGTCGCCGCCTGGGGATGGGGTCTCAGCCGCGCCATGGATTATCTGGAAACCGATAAAGCAGTGGACGCGAAGCGCGTCGCCATCTACGGCGTTTCGCGCCTCGGCAAAACCGTCATGTGGGCCGGTGCGCACGATACGCGCTTTGCCATGGTGATCGCCAGTTGCTCCGGCGAAGGCGGCGCCGCCCTCAGCCGCCGCGATTACGGCGAAACCATCGCCCACCTGGTGGCGCCCTCGCGCTTCCCTTACCAGTTCTGCGCCAACTACGCCAAATACGCCACGCACGTCGACCAACTGCCGGTGGACGCCCACATGCTCGTGGCCCTCATGGCGCCGCGCCCGCTGCTGTTGCAGACCGGCTCGACCGACACTTGGTCCGATCCCAAAGGTGAGTTTTTCGCCGCCGTGGCCGCCGGTCCGGTCTACCGCCTTCTAGGCAAACAGGGCCTGGGTACCGATGAATGGCCCGCCGCCGGTGTGCCCATTCTGCACGACATCGGCTACTACATGCACAACGGCGGTCACGGAACCATGCCGGCCGACTGGGACATTTTCCTGAAGTTTATTGACATGCATTTCAAACCACAGCCATGAGCCATGAAATTTGAGCCATGCCTTCCCCCCCAGGCTAAAATGTGCGTATCCTGACATAACGGGGAGTGAAATGGAGAAATCATCCGGTGAGATCACCTTGCTCCTCAAGCGTGTGGCCGCCGGCGACGGCCGCGCAGGGGATAAGCTGGCCGAAGCCGTTTATGCGGAGCTGCGCCGCATCGCCGGCCGCATGATGTCCTGGGAGCGTGCCGGTCATACTCTTCAGCCAACCGCCATCGCCGACGAAGCGTTCCTCAACCTGATCGATCAGCCGGAGCGCAACTGGCAAAACCGCGCTCACTTTTTCGCCGTAGCCGCGCAAGCTATGCGGCGCATTCTGGTGGACTACAGCCGCCAGAAACGCGCATTGAAGCGCGGCGGCGCTCTCGAACGCGTTGACCCGGAGAAGGCCGAACTCGGCACCTTCTCCTCGCCGGACGATATCCTGGCTATCGACCAGGCACTCGACCGGCTGAGCGCCATCGATCCCCGCCAGGCCCGCATCGTGGAGTTACGCTATTTTGCGGGCCTGACGGAAGACGAAACCGCGCAGGTGCTGGCCGTTTCGCCGCGCACTGTCAAGCGGGAATGGGCTTTCGCCCGCGCCTGGTTGTACGGCGAAATGACCAAGCCCCCGCAATAAGTTCGTCGATTACTTCTTGCGCTTCTTCGGTGGTGGACTTGAGGGCGGGGGCGGCGCCGGGCCCTTGCGCTTTTTGGGTGGAGGGCTGGCGGGCGGCGGACTGCCTGGCGGCGGCGACGCGGGGCCTTTGCGCTTCCTCGGCGGCGGGCTGCCTGGCGGCGGCGACCCGGGGCGTTTCTTCTCGGGGTATTCGCGCTTTCCTTTACGTCCCGCTGCCAGCACGATGCGTCGTGGCTCGCCCAGCTCGTCGGGGGGAAGAGTGAAGTCGTTGGATGTCGGGCTCATTTGTTCTCCTCAGCATTAGCATTTGAGATGGAAGTACTCGAAAAACCAGTCATCGTCGAAGCGGCGGTGCCTTTCGATAAAACACCGCCGGGCGTGCAGATCGTCGCTCACCGCCATGGCCAGCCCGGCGGGGAACTCTTCGTAATGGCGCAATGCATCGATCACCCGTTCGGTGCGCGGCTGTCCAAAATGCACGAATGCCATGCGCAGCCGGTTGTGCACCGTCGCCGCCCAGGTAGCTTCGTATGGAATTAACGTGCGGAACAGGTGACCCACCTCCACCGCCGGGACCACCAGCAGCTCGTAACCCAGCGTCCATAAGCGGAAGCTGAGCTCGCCGTCGTTGCCGCCAAGCTGCCGCATACCCGCGTCCAGCCCACCGGTGGCTTCGAACACGCCGCGGCGCATCGCCAGGAAGCAGCCGGGCAGAATGGGCACCGGGCTCGGGCGTTTCCGCCGTCTGTGTTTCCATCGCGCATGCAGCTCCGGCCCGGCGAAGTACAATCCATATCCGCGCCGGTTCGGCTCCGTGAGGCTGTAGATGCCAGGAGCGCAGGCGCCCACCTCGGGCCGCTCGAGCGCCTCACGGATGGGACCGGTCCAGCCCGCCGGCGCGCGCACGTGAGCGTCGCTGAAAAGGACGATATCTCCGGCCGCGTGCGCCGCTCCCAGGTTGCGCGC
>Ga0335081_10012239_pt1 | contig 13901 bp, 15 predicted proteins | sample Lox_Sample_35_FD_206713 | JGI IMG/M metagenome (GOLD analysis project Ga0335081, IMG submission 206713) | Soil microbial communities from Loxahatchee National Wildlife Refuge, Florida, United States - Lox_Sample_3.5 | ecosystem: Environmental > Terrestrial > Soil > Wetlands | place: USA... | reverse complement strand
CCCGACCTGAGGACTTGTCAGGGCCGGTCACGTCCCGAAGCAGGCGACGCCGGCAACGTCGCCCCCATTTACCTAGCCGAACGCTCTACACTGCGTGCTGGGCACCAAGCCTTAGGGAATGATCCGATCCCGCTGGCGGCGCGCAAGCAGCCTCTTGGGTTATGCTGCGAGCCGCTACAGTGCGGTGATCTCCTCATCGCCGTCGGCGTTTCCATCGATGGTCCAAGCCAGACCCGTACAGGATGCACAGTGGGCGCAAAGTACTATTGGGAAGACTTCGAAGTCGGGGACACCTCTAGCCTCGGCGAACGGACCGTGGACCGGGACGAGGTCATTGCTTTCGCAAAGATGTACGATCCCCAGCCGTTCCACATCGACGAAGAGGCCGGCAGGCAATCGATGTTCGGCGGCCTGATCGCGAGCGGGTGGCACACGGTCGCCATGGTCATGCGCATGATGGTGGATGCGTATCTGCGCGATTCCGCCAGCCTGGGTTCGCCCGGGGTGGACAACGTGCGTTGGCTCAAGCCGGTCCGACCAGGCGATACGATCCGGGCGACGCGAACCGTGATGGAGACACGCCCGTCCAAGAGCCGGCCCGAGCTCGGCTCCGTGAAGACCAGGTGGGAGGTATTCAATCAGCATGGCGAGATGGTGATGAGCATGGAGGGCTGGGGCATGTTTTCCCGGCGGCATCCCGGCGTGCGGGAGGCCTGATGCTGCTCGAGCTCGGTCACAAGGTGCACGTGCTGTTCCGCCGCCAGGATCTGGACACCATCAAGCTACAGGGCAAGGTCGCGGTCGTGTTGGACGTGTTGTTCGCAACATCCACCATGATCGCGGCGCTCGCGCACGGCGCCTCGGAGGTCATCCCGACGCTGGACGAAGCCGATGCGCGCGCCACGGCGAGCGGCCTGCCGGAAGGATCCTACGTGCTGTCCGGGGAACTTTTCGCCGAGACGATCCAAGGGTTTGTGTCGCCCACGCCGCTGGCGTTGGTGCAGCACGGACTCGAGCGAAAGACGTTGGTCTATTCGACCACCAACGGTACGGTGGCGCTGCGCGATTCCTCCGGCGCCGAGCACGTGTACGCGGGGGCATTGCTCAACGCGGAGGCGGTCGTGCGGCACATCGCGCGCGCCCATCCGGGGCGTACGATCCTGGTCGTGTGCTCGGGGTCGATGGGCAACCCGAACCTGGAGGACATGTACGGAGCAGGGTATTTCGTGGAATTGATCGCACGCGAGTTCGGATCGCAGCGTGACTTCTCGGACGCAGCCTGGGCCGCCCGAGCCCTGTATCGGAGCGAGCCCGCCGAGAGCCTGCTGCTGCGCAGCCGGGTGGGCGAAATGATGCAGGAGCGCGGGCTGACGCACGAGGTCAAGTACGCGGCCCAGCTCAGCGCTCTGGATGTCGTGCCCAAGCTGTCGGGCGGCGTACTGAAAGCCGTGTGATCCAGGAACCCGATATGCAGCGCGAAGCGTGAGAAGGATGGGCCATGAATGTGACCGAGTATCTGCCCAAGGACCTGTTCAAAGGCAAGACGGCGTTCATCACCGGCGGGGGAAGCGGGATCAACCTGGGTATCGGGCAGACCTTCGCGGCCCTGGGCGCGAATCTCGGGATCTGCGGGCGAACCCGGGAGCGCCTGGACGCGGCGGCAGTCCAGTTGCGCGCGTTGGGAGCCGAGGTGGTCGCGGAGGTCGCCGATGTGCGCCAGCCCGACGCTCTGCAAGCCGCTGTCGATCAGACGCGCGCGCGGCTTGGCCCGATCGACATCCTGGTCTGCGGAGCGGCGGGCAACTTCCCGATCCCGGCGGAGAGGTTGAGCCCCAACGGGTTCAAGGCCGTGGTGGATATCGATCTGCTCGGTTCGTTCAACGCCTGCCGCGCGGCCTTCGAGCAGCTGCGCGAACGGCGCGGGTGCATCGTCTTCATCTCTGCCGGCATGGCCTTCGTTCCTTATCCGTACCAGGTGCATGTCGGCGCGGCCAAGGCAGGTGTGGACAACCTGATGAAAAACCTCGCGTTGGAGTGGGGCAAGTACGGCATCCGCTGCAATAGCATCGTGCCCGGGCCGATCGAGGGTACAGAAGGGGTCCGGCGGCTGGGCGGGGAGGCCTGGGCTGCCACTCGCAGCCAGTCGATCCCGCTCGGACGTTATGGAACGGTGGAGGAGATCGGCCACGCCGCGGCGTTCCTCGCTTCGCCGCTAGCCGGCTACATCACCGGCACCGTTCTGGTGGTCGACGGCGGCCAGAACCTGTTCGGTTCCTCCGCTTTCGCGTCGGCGATCGAGTCCATGCAAGTCAAAGAGCAATGATGCATTCGACGAGGCGCACGGGTGCCCTGCGCAGCATCACCCGGTAGGTCCGGTCTGCACCCTGCACCTCGATGTTGACCGACCGCTTCGCCGAGCTGTCCAACGGGATCCGCCTGCACTACGTGTGCGCCGGCGCCGGCCCGCTGCTGTTGTTCGTGCACGGCTTTCCGGAGTTCTGGTACGAATGGAAACACCAGCTCACGCACTTCTCCCGGAGCCATCTGGCGGTGGCGCTCGACATGCGCGGCCACAACCTCTCGTCCAAGCCGACGGAGGTGGCCGCGTACCGCGCCAAGTATCTGGTCGAGGACCTGCGCCTGCTGATCGACCACCTGAATGGCGCGCCGTGCGTCCTGGTCGCGCACGACTGGGGCGGGGCGATCGCCTGGAACCTCGCCGCGCTTCATCCCGATTGTCTACGAAAGCTCGTCATCATCAATGCACCACATCCCGCGATCTTCGCTCGGGAGCTGCGGACCAATCCGGCCCAGCAGCGCGCGAGCGCGTACATGAACCTGTTCCGCAGCGACAAGGCGGAGAGGGTGCTGTCCGAGCATGATTTCGCCCGGCTCACGCGTATGACGTTAGATGCGTGGGCGGTCAATGGAGGCGCTGCGACCCCGGACGACCGACGAGCCTACCGGCAGGCTTGGTCTCAGCCCGGCGCGCTGACCTGCGCGCTGAATTTCTACCGCGCCTCGCCGCTTTATCCGCCGGAGCCGGAGGAAGCGGTCGCGCCGGGTCGCCTGAAGGTGGATCCGGCGCCGTTCCGAGTACGCGTGCCCACCCTGGTCATCTGGGGCGAGCGAGACGAAGCCTTGCTGTCAGGCAACCTCGACGGGCTCGCGGAGCAAGTCTCCGACCTCACCGTGCGGCGCGTGCCCGATGCCTCGCACTGGGTGGTGCATGAGCGGCCGGACCTGGTGAATCAATACATCGACGAGTTCATCGCACAGTGAATGGCGGGACAGAGTCCGGAGCGCAGGCGCACGCGGCAAGGCGCAGTCAGCGCAGCGGCGATGTCGGCGGCTAGTGCGGGGGGATGCGATGTACAGGCATGCGCTCTCGTTGCTCCTGGTCGGCGCGCTTGGTCTGAGTGGCGCGACGGACGCACGCGCGGTCCCCGACTGCAGCAAGCCCAAGACCAAAATCGAGTGGCTGCTCTGCTCGAACGACCAACTGGCGGCAGCAGAGCAGCGGATGGCCCTGGCCTTCCGCGAAGCGCTGAGTCGCACCGGCGACCGCAAGGCCCTGATCAAGGAGCAGAACGAGTGGAGCGAGCGTCTGTCCGACGCGTGCAACGATGTGCCGTGCTTGATGCAGGCTTACCGGGAGCGCACCGAGGAGCTGCAGACGTATTAACAACAGATGCGCGCTTGGTGTCCGGCTGGCGCGCCGCGCACCGCTCAGCTCGTCACACTCAGACCGCGATCGGCTGGGTGATATCCGCCCCGGACAGCACCTGGGAGATCAGCGCCTTCAGCTGCTCTGCCACCGCTGGCTGAATGCTGGCCCCCGGATGGCGCACTCGGCTGCTGCGGAGCAACCCGCGCAGCCGCAGCACTTCTTTACGTACCGCCACTCCGGGTTGCTGCTCGAACACGAGCAGCGGCAGATAGCGGGTATAGAGCGCACGCATGCGATCGGCATCGCGCGCTTTCATCGCCTGCACCATCGCCATCAGCACCTCGGGGAACGCGAAGCCGGTGTTGAACCCGTGCGAGCCGGACTCGAGATCGAATTGACCGTACAGCGCGCCGAGGCCGGTGAGGATCGGGACGCGGCGCTGCATCCCCTGGATCAGCGCCCGGATCTTGGGCGGGGTCGGGGTGGCCTCCTCTTTGATGCACGCCACCGCATGGATCTCGTCCAGGATGCGCAGTAGGAGCGGCACGCTCATGTGGACCGCCGTCGACGCGGGATGATCCTGCACCACCAGCGGGATGTGGATCCCCTCTGCGATGGTGCGGTAGTACTCGAACACCCGATCGTCGTTGGGGACGGGCTCGGCGTGCGGCGTGACCATCACCGCGTCGGCCCCGAGCTCCTCGGCCATTTGGCTCAAGCCGAGCGCAGCGCGCGTGCCCGCGTGGCTCGCCCCGACGATGACGGGCAGCCGTCCTCCCGCAGCGTTCACCGCGGTGCGGATCAACTGCTCGCGCTCGCGGTCCAGCATGCGGTTCGACTCACCCAGCACGCCCAGGATCGTGACGCCGTCGACTTCAAGGCCGGCCATGAAGCGGATCAGCCGGTCGAAGGATTCGAGGTCGAGGCTCTCATCGTCGTGGAACGGCGTGGCCAGGATCGGGTAGACGCCGTGAAAGGAGATCTGTCTTGCCATGACAGCGTTGTGCTGGAGTTGGATGGCGGCATTCTGGCGCTCGCATGGGCGTCTGTAAACCCGAGACCGCTACCCGGGTCCCGCCGTCGTATCACCGCTCGACCTTTCTGACCCGAGCGGACGCTTTCACGACCCTAAGCGGCAAGGCAAGTGCCCGATAGCCTCCGGCGGTGCATGGAGCAGGCTTGCGCGGGCCTCCCGGCGATGCCGTGACGAGGGGTATGCGCAGCGCGTATCAGCACTTGGCGTCGGCTAACCATCCGACCTGCGTGTCGTCCGTATCCAATACCTGGACGGGTTTGCCGCAGGCTTCCTTCGGCGCACCACCCGATCCGAGCCACAGGATGGGACCCTCGGGGGGCACGGTCTCACCCGGCTCACGCGGCCTGAAATTGGCCTGGGTGCCGTCGCGCTTGGCCGTGCAAAGCAGGTCTTCTCCCGCGGTGCCACGCAGGCGCATCGCCACCAACTCGCCGTCCTCTTCGGACCATGCGGCCACGATCGCGCGCGGTGCCGGTGACATGCTGGCGACGCACGCGCGGATGGCCTTCATGTAGGCGGATGCATTCTGTGACCAACCCGGCCCGGTCTCCTTAATCAGGGATTCGGTGAACCCCTCCTGGCGCTTGGCCGGCTCGTCGCCAGGATAATCCGGCCGTGCCTTCACCTCCGCGATGCGCGCCTCATAGCGAGCTTCCAAGCAGTGGGGCGGGTCTTTGTCCTTCTCGCATGTAGTACGGGCCGCCCACCATCGCCGCTGCTCCGCGCTGAATGCCTTCTCGGCGTTGCCCGATACCGCATGCAGCATGCGCGAGTAGGAAAGCGCCATGTCCATGTCCAGCTCGGACAGACGATCGCTGGCGCAAATCGTCTTCTCCAGCCAACTTTTGGCCTTGCTGCACACGAAGCTGGGGGTTGCAGCCGAAGCGAGATGCACGACGGTGGCAAGCAGAGCCCCGCCGGCGAAGGCGAGCAAGCGGAGGCGCGCGCCCGGCACGGGCAGGGACGGTCTGGGTTGGGGTGATCTCGTTCGCATCTCTAGGCGCATAGGGGACGGGAGGCTGGATAGAGGGCTGGCGGCGGGCAGACGGATCGGCCGCGGGACGACCGTTCGGAGGCATGCAACCTCCGTGCTCACTAGACAGGGCAACGCGCCAGCCGTGATCGCGTGCGTCGCCCGCCGCAGACGATCGCGACCGCTTCCGGCCGAGCGGTCAGGTGGGAAGCCTGGGGTGCAGAGCGGGTAGGGTCTCTAGGATGTGCCGGACGATCGTCGCGGGGTCGGGACCGACATCCACGCGCAAGGCATCGACGGGAGGTTCGAGCGCATCGAACTGGGACTGCAGGAGCTGAGCCGTCATGTAGTGCCCCTTGCGGACATCCAGACGTGCCTTGATCAGTGCGAAGCTGCCGTCCAGATACACCCAGCGGATGTCTTTCACATCGCGCGCCAGCCGGTCGCGGTACCTCTGCTTGAGCGCGGAGCAGGCCAGCACCGCCGATCGGCCGCTAGGGCCCGCTTCTCTGAGCAGGGCGTTCAGGCGGTCGAGCCAAGGCCGGCGGTCCGCATCGGTCAAAGCAACGCCTCCGCGCATTTTCGCGACGTTCTCTGGCGAATGGAACTCGTCCGCATCGTAGAACGGCCAGCCGGTTTGCTCAGACAATATTTTGCCGACCGTGGTCTTCCCCACGCCGGAGACGCCCATGACGACGATGATCATTGGGCCATGCCGCACGACGATTGTGCCGCGTGGCCCTTCGCGCTGAGGGTGCTACGTTCCATGCTTGAACTCCCAGTCGGGCCTAGTCTAACGTGCGCGCGCTCTGTGTGTGCGCCACCGTATAATCGCGCCTTTCCCTGCCTATCACACTCTCGTGCCCATGCTGCATATCGCTCACCTGGCCGACCTGCGCGACAAGGTGGGTCAGGAGATCGTCGTCAGCGATTGGCTGAAGATCGGGCAGGACCGCATCGACGCGTTCGCCGAGTGCATCGGAGATCACCAGTGGATCCACGTGGATGTCGAGCGGGCGCGCCGTGAGTCGCCGTACGGAACCACCGTCGCCCACGGCTTCCTCACCTTGTCATTGCTGAGCAAACTGCTCAGCGATTCCCTCCGGTTCGATACCGCGAAGATGGGCGTCAACTACGGGTTCAACCGCGTGCGCTTTACTGGGCCGGTGCCGACAGGTTCGTGCGTGCGCGGCCGCTTCAAGCTCAAGCAACTGGATCAAATCCAGGGCGGTGTCCAGATGACCTGGGACGTCACGATCGAGCGCGAAGGCGATGACAAACCCTGCCTGGTCGCCGAGTGGGTCACGCGGCGCTACGAGTAGGTCGCTGAAACCGGTGCGATCGCGCCTCGCGCACGGGCGTGTGCCGTTGGATCTCCGCTGCGCAGACTGAGCTGGCGGAATTGCCTCGACATGTCGCGTAGCCGATTCACCCTGTTCCACACGCTGCGTGTGCGATGGGCCGAAGTCGACTGGCAGGGCATCGTGTTCAACGCCCACTATCTTACGTACTTCGATGTCGCGATCACCGAATACTGGCGGGCCATCGGCTATCCTTATCCTCAGGCGCTCCTGGCCATCGGAGCCGACACGTTCGTGGTCAAGGCGACCGTGGAGTACCATGCGCCGGCGCGATACGACGATGTGCTGGATATCGGCGTGCGGGTGGCGCGCATCGGCCGCACGAGCATGCAATTCCAGCTCGACGTCTACCACGCCGAGGAGCACCTCATCTCGGGCGAGGTCATCTACGTCACGGCAGATCCGGACAACCGCCGCCCGCTACCCGTCCCGCAACCGCTGCGCGACGCGATCTTGCGCTTCGAGCGCCTGGCGCCACAGGCTTGACCGACCCGCGGTTTGCGCCTCTGTCGGAAACCGGCTAGAGTTCATCCGGCTTCGGTCCACCGCCGCGTCTCCGACAAGACGACTGAGGCGACCTCAAGTTTCGGAGACATTCGCAGCCCCCGGGACACAGTGTTATGGATTTCGCCTACTCCGATAAAGTGAAACAGCTTCAGGCTCGGTTGGATGCCTTCATGCAGCAGCACATCTATCCCAACGAGACGACGCACGCACGGCAGGTGGCGGAGGGCGACCGTTGGCGTCCGGTCCAAGTCATCGAGGACCTGAAGAAGATCGCCCGCAAAGAGTCGCTGTGGAATCTGTTCCTGCCCGAGTCGGAGTACGGGGCTGGCCTGACCAACCTGGAGTACGCGCCGCTGTGCGAAATCATGGGCCGCGTACACTGGGCGCCGGAGGTCTTCAACTGTTCTGCGCCGGATACCGGCAACATGGAGGTGCTGGTGCGCTACGGCACGGCAGAGCAGAAGAAACAGTGGCTGGAGCCTCTGCTCCACGGCGAGATCCGTTCCTGCTTCGCGATGACCGAGCCCGCCGTCGCGTCGTCCGACGCGACCAATATCGAGAGTCGGATCGAGCGCAGAGGGGATCACTACGTGATCAACGGGCGCAAGTGGTGGTCCTCCGGGGCCCCGGATCCGCGGTGCAAGATCTTCATCTTCATGGGCAAGACCGATCCGGGCAACCCCGACAAGCACAAGCAGCAGTCGATGATCCTGGTGCCGCGTGACACGCCGGGTGTGACGGTGCGACGTTGGTTGCCGGTATTCGGTTACGACGATGCGCCCCACGGCCACGGCGAGGTGGTGTTCGAGAATGTGAACGTCGCCGTATCCAACATGCTGCTGGGCGAGGGCCGGGGCTTCGAAATCGCGCAGGGGCGGCTGGGCCCTGGACGCATCCACCATTGCATGCGCATCATCGGGCAGGCGGAACGTGCTCTGGAGCTCATGTGCGAGCGGCTCCAGGCCCGCGTGGCATTCGGCAAGCCGGTGGCCGAGCAGAGCGTATGGCACGAGCGCATCGCGCAGTCGCGCATCATGATCGACTCGGCGCGCCTGCTGGTGCTGAAGGCGGCGTATATGATGGATACGGTGGGGAACAAGCAGGCGCGCGCCGAGATCGCGATGATCAAGGTTCTGGCGCCGAACGTCGCCGAGCAGGTGATCGACTGGGCCATCCAGGCGCACGGTGGCGGCGGGGTGTCCGACGATTTTCCGCTCGCCAGGATGTACGCGTGGAATCGCACGCTGCGGCTGGCCGACGGTCCAGACGAAGTGCATCGCAGCCAGATCGCCAAGCTCGAGCTGCGCAAGCGTCGCCATCGGTGACTGCGATCCGGACATCTCTGCTCGCAGATGTTCAATCCGGTTGAACGTTCCATTAGGCCGCTTGCTGCAGGTGCGGCCTCAAGGCTCGTGTTCTGAATCTCTGCGGGCGGAAGAGCCAAGTGGTCCAATGTGCGGCAGCGGTGATCGATTTCTGCTGCAGCGCAGAAATCGGTTCCGTCCCAGGCTCGCCGATCACTCGCCTTTCCAAGTCGGGAATGCTGGCCCAGACGCTTGTTGAAACGCTGTTTTGATTGGTGTATTTTTCGAAAGCTGTGTAGTGATAAGTAGTGGCTGCAGGTAGTCCAATCCCAACCCATCTCGAAGGGGGAGCATTTAAATGGCTATTTCATTAACGGTGAACGGTAAGAGCGTGACCGTGAACTCGGCACCCGACACCCCGCTGTTGTGGGTGCTGCGCGACGAGCTCGGTCTCGTCGGAACCAAGTTTGGCTGTGGCAAGGCATTGTGTGGAGCATGTACCGTCCACCTGAATGGCATGGCGATCCGCTCGTGCCAGACGGCAATCGGGTCGGTGGCGGGGCAGAAGGTGACCACCATCGAAGGGTTGGGCATGAACAAGGTGCAGAAAGCTTGGATCGCCCTCGATGTCCCCCAGTGTGGCTACTGCCAGCCTGGCCAGATGATGTCGGCAACGGCATTGCTGTCGATCAACAAGAATCCCAGCGACGCCGATATCGATGCCTTCATGTCGGGCAACCTATGCCGCTGCGGGACCTATCCACGTATCCGCGCAGCGATCAAAGAAGCTGCGAAGGCCTAACCGGGGGGTGACACATGGAACAGATCAAGAGCCAATCCCGCCGCGATTTCATCAAGACGTCCGCCGCCGTGAGCGGCGGCCTGGCCCTGGGCTTCTATCTGCCGGGTAAGGCCGGCGTCGCGCAGGCGGATGCGGGCGGCGGATATGCAATGCCCAACGCCTGGGTCAAGGTGGGCGCCGACAACAGCATTTCGATTCTGGTCGCGCGCTCCGAGATGGGCCAGGACGTTGCCACCTCCATGCCGATGCTGGTCGCCGAGGAGCTGGAGGTCGACATCAACAAGGTCAAGGTCGAGTTTGCGCCGCCGGCCGAGGTCTACATCAACTCCCTGCTCGGAGGTCAGCTCACCGGCGGCTCGACGTCGGTGCGGGACGCCTGGGAGAAGCTGCGTAAGGCAGGCGCCAGCGCGCGCATGATGCTGGTCGCTGCCGCTGCCCAGGAGTGGGGCGTGGATCCGGCGCAATGCAAAGCCGAAAACGCTGTGATCACGGGCCCGGGCGGGAAGCGGATGACCTACGGGATGATCGCGGCCAAGGCGGCGCAGATGGAAGTGCCGAAGGATGTTCCCCTCAAGCCGGCAAGCGCCTTCAAGATCATCGGCAACCCGAAGCAGAAGCGGCTGGATACCCCGATGAAAGTCAGGGGCGAGCCGATCTTCGGTATCGACACTCGCGTCCCCGGCATGTTGTACGCAGCCGTGGCCATGAGTCCCTACATCGGCGGCAAGGTCAAGGGCTACGACGATTCGCGGGCCAAGAGCATGCCCGGCGTGAAAGCGGTCGTGCAATACAGCCGTGGGGTGGCGGTCGTCGCCGATTCGTATTGGCAGGCGAAGAAGGCCAAGGATCTGCTCGTCGTGGAGTGGGATCAGGGCGCCAACGCAGGCCTGAACATGTCGAAGCTCTGGGCAGGACTGCGCGAGGCTTCGAATCAGCCCGGCGCCGTGTTCCGTGAATCGGGGGATGCAGAGGCTGCGTTGTCCGGCGCGGCCAAGACCATCTCGTCCACTTATCAGCTGCCGCAGCTGTCGCATTCCCCGATGGAGCCGCAGAACACGACGGCGCATGTGATGTCCGACAAGGCCATCATCATCACGCCGACGCAGTTCCAACAGCTCATCCCGCACGTCGTCGCGGGGGCAACCGGCCTCAAGCCCGAACAGGTGGAGGTGCACACGACTTTCCTGGGCGGTGGATTCGGGCGTCGCGTCGAGGTCGACTATGCCATCGACGCGGCCGAGATCTCCAAGCAGGCAGGCGGCGTCCCGGTGAAGATGGTGTGGTCGCGCGAAGACGATATGACTCACGATTCGTACCGTCCCGCCGGGCTGTACACGCTCACCGGGGGCCTGGATGCCAACGGCAACATCACCGCTGTGCGCTTTCATTCGACCAGCCCGTCGATCTCGGCGCGCTTGTTCCCGAGCGTAGTGAAAGACGGCATCGACCCGTTCGCGGTGGAGGGCATCGACAATTTCCCGTATGCGGTGCCCAACATCAAGTTCAGCTACGTGATCCACGACACGGGCGTCACGCCGGGCTACTGGCGAGCGGTATCGCACAACCTCAACGTGATGGCGCTGGAGTGCTTCATCGACGAGTGCGCCAACGCGGCGGGCAAGGATCCGCTCGACTACCGGCTGAGCATGCTCGACATGAACACCGCCAACAAGCATAAGTGGTCTGGCCTTTCCGCAGGTGCTCCTGTGGGCGGGCGCATGAAGACCGCGCTCGAGCAGGTCAAACTAAAATCGGGTTGGGGCACACCGCTTGCCAAGGGCAGGGGACGCGGCGTCGCAGTGATGGAAGGGTATAACACGGTGATCGCAGCGGTGGTGGAAGTAACGGTGAGCCCAACCAACGACGTGTCCCTGGATCGCGTCGTCACCGTCGTGGACGCCGGCCCGCTGGTGCATCCCGATCAGGCGCTCGCGCAGATGCAATCGGTGGTCAACTTCGGGCAGTCCGCGTGCCTCTTCGGTGAGATCACGGTGAACAACAACAGCATCGAGCAGACCAACTTCGACATGTACCGGATCGTGCGCATGAACGAAGCGCCCAAGAAGCTGGAGGTCTACTTCCTCCCTGCGGCTCCCAACCAGCCGCCCGGAGGACTGGGCGAGCCGGGTACTGCAGTGGTCCAGCCGGCGATTGCGAACGCAATCTTCGCCGCTACTGGCAAGCGTGTTCGGCGCCTGCCGCTGACGCCGGAGAACATCAACGCCGCTTGATCGGATCTAGCGTAAGCACCAACGCCCCCACCATCCTTCCCGCCGGCAGCGGCGGGAAGGTGGTTTGGGGGCTTTTTGTCGGCCTTGTCTGCAACGCGGGGCGTATCGGCGCCCTGCAAGCTGTCTAAGAGTGTGACTATGGATAGTGTTGATCTGCAGGTACTCAAGAGCAGCGTCGAGTGGCTTCAAGCGGGTCGGCGCGTCGTTCTCGCCACCGTTGTCGAGACCTGGGGATCCGCCCCGCGCCCGGCCGGAGCGCTGCTGGCGATCCGCGACGACGGGCAGGTTTCAGGCTCCGTCTCGGGCGGATGCGTCGAGGACGATCTCATCGAACGCATCCGCAACCACAACCTGGCGGAGGACAGACCAGAGACCGTGGTTTACGGGGTCACGAAAGAGCAGGCGACGAGGTTCGGGCTGCCTTGCGGGGGACGGCTTCAGGTCGTTCTGGAGCCTCTGCAAGACGCCGCGGCCATGTCGACGCTGCTGGGGCGCATCGCCAAGCGCGAGTTGATTGCACGCACGCTCGACCTGGACACCGGCGCAGTGACTTTGGCGCCGGCCAGCCGCAGCGATACCCTCCGGTTCGACGGACACAAGCTCACGACAATTCACGGGCCGCGCTGGCGCCTCCTGATCATCGGAGCGGGTCAGCTCTCGCGTTATCTCGCAGAGATGGCGAAGGCGCTGGATTACACGGTGATCGTTTGCGATCCACGGGAGGAGTACGCGGATAGCTGGGACGTCCCCGGCGTGGAGTTCACCCGCGGCATGCCCGACGACGTCGTCGCTGAATTGAACCTGGATAGCCACAGCGCCGTGGTTGCGATCACCCACGATCCCAAGCTGGACGACCTCGCTTTGCTCGAAGCACTCAAATCCGCGGCGTTCTACGTGGGCGCTCTCGGGTCGCGCCTCAACACGGCAAAGCGCAAGGCTCGTCTGGCCGACTTCGACTTGTCTCAGGAGGAGCTGGCCCGGCTACACGGCCCCGTGGGGTTGCGCATCGGGAGCAAGACGCCGCCGGAGATCGCCGTGGCGATCCTCGCCGAGATGACCGCGGTGCGTCACGGGGTGGATCTAGCCGCAGTGGGCACCAAGGAGAGCAAAGAGGTACCGGAGGAACAAGAAGGCCCGGTGTGCGTGAGCGCAACGCGCGCCTGAGCCGCCTGGATCTTCGGATTGGGAGCCTGCACGGCTCCCAATTTTTTTGCGGTCGGGCGTCCCGGTTCGGGATCTGAAGGAGGAGGAAGCAATGAGACTGCAGGACAAAGTGGCAATCGTCACAGGAGGCGGCTCGGGATTTGGCGAAGGGATCTGCAAGCGCTTCGCGCAGGAGGGATGCAAGGTCGTGGTGAACGACATCAACCCCTCGGGTGGGGAGCGGGTGGCGAAGGAGATCGCGGCGACGGGCGGAAGGGCGCAGTTCGTGCGAGGCGACGTGTCGAAGGATGCAGACTGGGCGCACCTCGTGAAGACTACGTTGGACGGGTTCGGTGCATTGAACATCGTGGTCAACAATGCAGGCACTACGCACCGCAACCAACCGGTGTTGAACGTGACCGAAGAGCAGTTCGACCGCGTCTATGCCGTCAACGTCAAGAGTCTGTTCTGGAGCGCAAAGCATTGCGTGCCGGTGATGCGACAGCGTGGCGGCGGAGTGTTCGTCAATATCGCCTCGACCGCGGGAGTACGGCCCCGTCCCGGCCTGGTGTGGTACAACGGCAGCAAGGGCGCCGCCATCATCTGCAGCCGCGCGATGGCCGTGGAGCTCGCACCAGACAAGATCCGGGTTTGCGTCGTCAACCCGGTGATCGGAGAAACTGGCCTGCTCACCGAATTCATGGGGTTGCCAGACACGCCCGAGAACCGCGCCAAGTTCATCGCCAGCATCCCGCTGGGCCGGATGAGCCGGCCGGTCGACGTTGCCAACGCGTGCGTTTACTTCGCCTCCGACGAGGCGGAGTTCATCACTGGAGCCTGTCTGGAAGTGGACGGTGGGCGCTGTGTCTGAGCC
>Ga0335081_10012238_pt1 | contig 13902 bp, 9 predicted proteins | sample Lox_Sample_35_FD_206713 | JGI IMG/M metagenome (GOLD analysis project Ga0335081, IMG submission 206713) | Soil microbial communities from Loxahatchee National Wildlife Refuge, Florida, United States - Lox_Sample_3.5 | ecosystem: Environmental > Terrestrial > Soil > Wetlands | place: USA: Florida... | reverse complement strand
TTTACGCAGATTCGCAAGATGGTTCTGCTGAAATAAATCACCCGACGCTGCACAGCATTAAAAATCCCGGCCCTGAAAAGCCGGGATTTTTCTTATATTACAACGCGAGCGGTAGATAACCCGGCGTACTCTTCGATTCGTCATCCGCAGACATCGATGTGATTCTTCAAAACATTCTCTTCTGCATACACGCAGTATATCACATCTCACGCTGAATTTTGTCTGAGACGTTCGACGAGATATTTTTCGAACCAGCAAGTCAGGATACCATCCCATGACCAGAAGCAAAATGAATCCGAAGGTTGATTTCTTCTTCGCCAAAGAGAAGGAGTGGCGGGAAGAATTTGAGAAACTGAGAATGATCATTCTCGCCTGTGGGCTTACCGAAGAGTTGAAGTGGGGCGTTCCGTGCTATACGTTTCAGAAGAAGAACATCGTCCTCATACATGGATTCAAGGAATACTGTGCGATCCTCTTTATCAAAGGTGCGTTGTTGAAGGATACCAGGGGTATTCTCATTCAGCAAACAGAGAATGTTCAGGCGGGGCGTCAGGTCAGGTTTACCAATGTTCGGGAGATCGTGAAATTGCAGACGGCCCTGAAGGCCTACATCCGGGAAGCCGTTGAAGTGGAAGAAGCCGGATTGAAAGTCCCGTACAAAAGGACGTCCGAATATGTCATACCCGAAGAACTTCAAACCAAATTCGACAAACTCCCTGCCTTGAAGAGTGCATTCAAGGCATTGACGCCGGGTCGACAAAGGGGATACATACTCTATTTTTCGGCGGCCAAACAATCGATAACCCGTGCGGCGAGGATTGATAAATGCACGCGGCAGATTCTGAACGGGAAGGGATTACATGAATAGATGATTCAACGAGAGACGCCCTGCTCCCGGGAACTCATGGATGCGGCGGGATTGCGGGAGTGTGCGGCCGCCGGTTCCTATCAACCCGGTTGATTCTGAGAGGATCTTTGATTACCTTGACCCGGAGTACATGTAACCACTCTTTGCACGGATGCCAACTTCCTCCTTCCGTCAGATCCGTTCGACTCTAAGCAATCTCCGACTGAAGACCAAGCTTCAGTTGTCATTTGTCCTTATTGGTCTGTTCACGATCGTTCTCACCGGATGGCAGGCATTTGAAAATGCACGCAACGCCATTGAATCGCTGACGTTTGACCGGCTGACTTCAATTCGCGAGACAAAGAAGCGTCAGATCGAGTCATATGTTCAGCAGGTTCGTAATCAGGTCATAATGCTTGCCGATGACCGCACGATCACTGAGGGTGTCGAAACGCTCACGGCGGCATACAGAACGAACCGGTCTCATCAATCTCAGAATGATATTCTTCCGGCCCCTGGTCAATCAGGTAACCACCCGGAAGCGGATAACTCCTACCGGATGAAACTCTCCGCCCTGGATTCCATCCTTCAGAACTACCTGCGGCGCTTCGGTTATGAAGATATTCTTCTTGCTGATGCTTCAGAGGGAGATATCATTTATTCTGTGCGACGGAAGGCCGATTTTGCCACAAACCTCGTGACTGGTGCGTACAGTCAGACAAATCTCGCGTCCATTTTCCATGAAGTGGTGAATTCTCATGATCGGGAATTCGCCCGTCTTGTCGACTTCTCTCCGTATCCTCCTTCAAGCTTTGCTCCAGCCGCCTTCGTCCTTTCGCCAATCTACAATGTGAAGAAAATTGTTGGCGTCATCATTATCCAGCTGTCGAGTACAGCGATTAATCGGGTGATGACTTCCGATAATAACTGGCGGGACGAGGGACTGGGGGAAACAGGCGAAACGTACATCGTGGGTTCAGATTTCCGGTTGCGAACAGATTCCCGGTTCTTTATCCAGGAACCAGACGCCTATTTCCAGAGACTTCTCAGGATCGGCACAGATTCGGCGGTCGTAAGAGAGATTCGAAGGCAGCATACATCCATCTTGCTCCAGAGCGTCCGGACGGAAGGAACACTCAATGCGATGAAGGGATCGACGGATACGAGGATCATAAGTGATTATCGCGGAATTCCTGTCGTCAGCAGTTATACGCCGCTCAAGATCGCCGATGTGCATTGGGTGATGCTCGCCGAGATTGATGTCCATGAGGCCTTCGGTTCGGCTTTCGCTCTCCGCGAGCGGCTGATTCTCCTGGGATTTGTCATCCTGTTTCTGGCCGCCGTCGCGGGTGTCTTCATTTCCCGCACTATTTCGAGACCGATTCTCTCCCTGGCAGGAGTGGCAAAGGAATTCGGACGAGGTGATCTTGCGCATCGAAGTGATCTCATCGGAAACGATGAAATCGGGCGCCTTGCTTCGGCGTTTAACTCCATGGCGGAGAAGATCGAACAGAAAACCGAACAGCTCGAAGCAGAAATTGCCGAGCGAACGCGCGCCGAAGGAGAAGTACTGACCTCCCAGGAACGGCTGAGAAATTTGTCAGCACACCTTCAAACCGTCCGGGAGGAAGAGCGAAAAGGAATTTCCCGCGAGATTCATGATGAGCTCGGTCAAGCCCTTACCACCCTCAAGCTTAATCTTACCCTTCTGCAGAGTGAAATCGAGCCGGAAAACGCCATTGCCCATAACCAAATCAAGCTGATGCTTCAGCTCGTCGACACGACCATCAAATCCGTAAAGCGGCTGATTACATCGCTGCGGCCTCTGCTCCTTGATGATCTTGGCCTGACCGTGGCAATCGAATGGCAGATCGACGAATTTCAGGAACGAACGGCAATCCCGTGCGAGATCTCGATTGCCCCGGATACTATCATTGTCGATCCCGAACGGTCGATCGCAGTCTTTCGGATACTGCAGGAAACGTTAACGAACATTGCGCGCCATTCGGGAGCATCGTCGTCCTCTGTTTTTCTCGGGGCAAAGAACGGAGAACTTGAGCTCTGCGTGCGCGACAATGGCAAGGGCATCACGGTGGAAGAACTTAATGATCCCAAATCCTTTGGTTTGATTGGAATCCGTGAGCGAGCATATTATTGGGGAGGGCGCGTCGACATCGCCGGATCTCCCGGGGAAGGGACTACCGTAACCGTGCACATTCCTCTCCAGAAAGAGAAATTCTATGATTGAGATACTTATTGCAGATGACCACGCATTATTCCGGGAGGGATTGAAACAAATCCTTGCAAAGCACTCCGATCTCCGCGTAGCCGACGAGGCGGGCAATGGCGAGGAGGTGCTCGTGAAAGTGCGATCCCGTTCTTACGATGTTGTGCTTCTCGATATCTCGATGCCGGGTCAAAGCGGCTGGGATGTCCTGGCAGAAATCAAATGCGAGCAGCCCGGTCTCCCCGTGCTCATCCTCAGCATGTACCCCGAAAATCAATATGCGATCCGGATGCTGAGGGCTGGAGCAGCGGGATACGTATCCAAAGAGAGCGTTCCGGATGAGCTCATTACTGCGATCCGGAAAGTTGCCGGCGGGGGGAAGCATGTTTCCCCTGCAATCGCCGAAAAGCTCGCGTTCGAGATCGAAAAGAACGCAGACAAACTTCCCCATCAGCTCCTTTCCAATCGTGAGTTCCAGGTGATGTCTATGCTCGCATCGGGCAAAGCGCTCCCGGAGATCGCCGACGCACTTCACCTGAGCGAAAAAACCATAACGACATACCGCGCACGAATCTTCGAGAAGCTCGGTGTTCGGAATAATGTGGAACTGACGCACTACGCGCTGCAGCACAAACTGGTAGAATAGCTCCCCGGTTCTGTAGGAAATTTCCTACATCCCCGCGCCCAACCTCCCTACAACCAAATCAGTCTCAATCGACTGTTTTGTCATTTCCTAAAGTGGTACACTCTCAGGTACTTGTGTTGTGTTTCTCCGTCTCTAAATTTTGACGAAAGGTTGTTCCATGAACTTCGATACCGGTAATACCGGCTTCATGCTGGTTGCAACAAGCCTCGTGATGTTGATGACTCCCGGCCTGGCATTTTTCTATGGCGGGCTCGTCGGAAGAAAAAACGTCCTTGCGATCATGATTCAAAGTTTCGTTTCCATGGGTGTGACCACAGTGCTGTGGTATGCATTCGGATATTCGCTCTGTTTCAGCGGCGGTCAGGGAGCGATCTACGGTGATTTCCGCTATGCCTTCCTGAGCGGTGTTGATCTGAACACCGCGTTTCTTGGGTCCAGGAGTATCCCTCTCTGGGTGTTCATGGCATACCAAATGATGTTTGCACAGATCACTCCGGCGCTTATCACCGGCGCCTTCAGTAATCGAGTGCGCTTCGGACCGTATCTCGGTTTTCTTGTCATGTGGCTGCTTTTCATGTATTTCCCGTTTGCCCATATGGTCTGGGGTGGCGGATTGCTGGCGCAATGGGGGGTCCTCGACTTCGCAGGAGGTATCGTCGTTCACGCCATCGCCGGGTTCTCGGCACTTGCCTCGGTCTTTTTCCTCGGACGCAGGCGCGTTCACGACCGCGGCCCGCACAGCATTCCCCTGGTGGCCCTTGGTACGGGGTTGTTATGGTTTGGCTGGTACGGTTTCAACGCCGGCAGTGAGCTTCAGGTTAATTCCATCACTGCTCTCGCATTCCTGAATACCGACGTTGCCGCCTCGTTTGCGGCCATCACGTGGCTCGTCATGGCATGGGTATTCGAAAAGAAACCGAAATTCGTGGGATTGCTCACGGGCTCGATAGCCGGGCTGGCTGCCGTGACTCCTGCAGCGGGCTATGTGTCGACTACCTCCGCGGTCATCATCGGTATTGTCGCAAGTATCGTCTGCTATTTTGCCATCAACCTCAAAAACAAGCTGCACTGGGATGACGCCCTCGATGTGTGGGGCGTACACGGCGTCGGGGGTTTTCTTGGCGTGGTGTGCCTCGGCATATTCGCCGATCTTTCGATGAACCCCAACGGCTCCAACGGACTCCTTCTTGGCGATGGGGTCTTCTTCCTGAAGGAGCTTGCTGCGGTAGCGCTCGGTGCAGGGTGCTCGTTTGTATTCACCTACATCATGCTTTGGATTATCAATCGCATCACTCCTGTGCGGGTCAGCACTCAGGAAGAAGAAATCGGGCTCGATGTCTCACTGCATGGTGAAGAGGCATATCTCGAGGGAGAATAAGATTTTCACGGGGCGGATCACGTTGATCCTCCTCTTCTGCACTCTGCAGATCAGAGCGCAGGCGCAGGATTCTGTGAGTACGCCGAGATGGATGGATTCGCTCTTCTTCAACTTCTTCATTTCATCGGGGTACTCCTATAATCCCAACGATCCCGACTCAGGAAAGAACAATTTCCAGGTCTTTGATATCAACAATAACACATTTACGATCGATATCATGGAACTTGCAATCCGGAAGGATGCAGACGCTGCCGGCAGCACAGGATTCCGAATGGATCTTACTGCCGGCTCGTCTGTCCCCAAAGTGACGAAATCGGCAGGCCTGACAATCGGGGATCTGGATTTCCATCAGATGTATTTCAGCTATGTTGTCCCGGCAGGAAACGGCTTGAAGCTTGATCTTGGAAAGTTCATCACGGCAATGGGCTCCGAGGTGATCGAAGGGTTCGACGGGTACAATAGCAATTATACGCATTCCTTTCTTTTTGGATATGCCCTTCACCCACACCGGCATCCGGGGGATGTACAGATTTAATTCCCAGGTATCTGCTTTGTTCATGCTGGTTAATGGTTGGGATGATGCGATTGACAACAACATGTCAAAGAGCATTTGCGAGCAGATGTCGCTGTCGCCTGCCGCCGGGATGAATATTTCCGTGACCCACATGATCGGGCCGGAAAAGAATGAGAACGACACTGATTACCGCAACTCATTCGATGTTGTCGGGTCCGACTCGGTCTGTTCAAAGTTATCGATCGGGGTCAATGGAGATTTTTCGACGGAGATGCATTCCGGGGCCGGCAATGGAACCGGGGAGTGGTGGGGAATTGCCGGTTACCTGAAGTATTGTTTTTCCAGAGAGTTTGGGATTGCGATTCGCTGCGAACGATTTGCAGATGTTGATGGCCTTCGCACCGGGGTCCGACAGAACCTGAGGGAGTGCACTCTAACGCCAGAACTACGTTTGACGCCCAACGTTATACTGAGAAGCGATATACGCATCGACGGCTCAGATCAACAGGTTTTCCAGAAAGGGAACAGCTGGACTGACACCCAGGCCACGCTGAGTGCGAATGCCATCTACACATTTTAAGGGATGGAACCATGGCACAATGCACGCATGAAAAACTTACAACGGAGATTCAGAGGCCTTCCAGTATACAAAGAACGAACTTCGTTGTTTTCCGATGTGAAATATGCAGGACCATTGTTGCGGTCCAGCCACTTGTTGATCACGCGGACGGGGTCAGCAAGATCGGATTTCAGATTTCAGCGATCCAGAAGAGTCTTCAGCAGATTGCCCAAAAGCTGAAATAGCGAAGACCTGGTGGTAGGATTTCTGATTCTCCGGCGTTTCGATACTTCGTGGCGGGCAGCAGAAACCTGAAGGCAATCTCTTGACAAGTTCGTACTCGCCGTCTTCCCTGAGCATCTTGACAATCCTGCAAGAATCTCTTACCTTTCCGCATCATCGGGAGACCTCAAAAGGAGGGACTTATCAGTTCGTTCTTGTCAGAGACACAATTCACCTGAAGAAGATAAAAACGTAATTTGACGTTATTGCAGACGTTATCTGCTCTACAGTCCCGAGAGCAATCGGTCTTGATGTCTCTTGTTGGTGGGATATTTGCACTCATGTTCGGACCATCTCTGACGATCAATAGTACTCTCTGGAGGAAGTCATGAATCGCTCCGCTGTTGCCCAACTGCTGCTGAATAATTCGCTTAGCGCACTATGTCAAGCATCCCGACCGCAATCAAATAAATCTCTCCGGTTCATCGGCATGGTCGTGTTAATGGTAATGTGTTTGGGCGCCGATGTACTGGCAGCCGATCATCTCAGATCAGAAACCAAGAGGACGTATGCTGGAACCGCATGGCCCTCACGCGTCTCGGATGCTTGGATAGGGGAGAATGGCGTGTATCTGAAGAGCGGAAGATTCATCACGATATTCCGGTTTGATCTTGGCAAACGATGGACGATCAGGTCGGATAGCACACTGTATGCGGAGGAACCTCTCACGGCGCCTGGCACGGACGAGCAAGTGGACACGAACATTCACAAGCTCGGATTCTCCTACACTCCCCGTTATATCTGGACTCTTGAGAGAACAGATCGGATCGATACGGTCAACAGTCTGATATGTCAAAAAATTATCCTGCATGGTGATGCAGATTATTCGACGAAGACAACGGAAATTTGGCTCACGAAAAACGTGCCGGTTGATATCCGACAAATCTACCGGTCCTTTGTTGACTACACGGCAGACGATGATTGGCGGAGCATCTACCGTGAATTTCCGGATCTGAAGGATTTCCTGGTTGTAAGATCAATTGAAACAGAAGAACCCGCGATTGCTTCGACAACAGTGGTGGAAAAAACGATCACCGCGGCTGAGCGTGTCGAAACGCCGGCCGCCATGTATGACCTCCCTTCGGGTTGCAAGAGAGTCAGTTCACGTGATGATCTTTACAAATGAGGGAGGATGCCATGAACACACGACTCATCGGATCAGTTTTGGTAATAATGACAAGTATTTTTCTGCCTGCCGCCGGGAACGCGGTTGCGCAGGATACACTTTCCACCGCATTGAACATCGATCTTCAGCGGATCGACGAGACATGGAATCTGCTTGATCAGTATGCGAATGAGATCTGGCCGGGCTGGACCGGATACGCGGATGTCCCGTTTCTCATCGACTACCCTGATGGAGAGAGGATGCTTATCGGGCACCCAAACCCCCCGGAAGGATTTAAATGCCTGAATAATTACCAGGTGCACGGGAAGAAAGTCTATCTTGACTCCCGCAACGAAATAGCCCTTGCTCTCCGTCTCCCCCTCCTGGGTGGAGGAGGTCCGATCCCGTTTGGCATCTTCAACGGAGTCCCGGTTCGCACCATTCACATCCAGCTTACATCGTTGGAGGCCGATTCGGCCATGCCCGGTGACTCGACGTCGATCGACACTGGAGCCCGTCGTATTCAAACCGCCAGTGAAAATCAACTCCTCATTTATGCTCATGAACTCTATCACTGCTACCAGTATAAAGTGTATGAGAATAGGTATGGAAATTTACAGTACAATACTGATGAGAATTACGCGACTTATGCCGAGATCGAAGGGTTAGCACTGGAACGGGCATATACGGAAACCGATCCCCGGCGAATGAAGGAGTATCTCAGGGATTTCATCGTCGCGCGGGATCTTAAGCGGCGGAGCATGGATACGACGGAACAGCTCCAGGAATCCGAGGAGGAATTGATGGAAGGGATGGCGACGTATGTGGAAATGAAGATCCTCGATCTCGTTAAGGTGCACCACACGCCCGTCGCCCGGAGTTCCGGGGATCCGTATTTCTTTGGCTTCGCTGATGTGGATTCGTTATTGCAGGCGAAACTTCGGAAACACGAGTATTCACGTGCTTATACGATGGACAGCAGAGGCAAATCGTACACGTTCGGTGCGCTCCAGGGATTGCTGCTAGATCGCATCACGCCCGGATGGAAAACGGATTTTTATCGAAATGGAATAATGCCCGATCGGTTGGTTGCCAATGCGCTTCACATATCCGCCGCGGATAAGTCGATAATTGCAGAAGGGCTCAAGACACGATACGCATACGACAGCATTCATAACAAACATGCCGGGTTAATTAGAGAACGAGACAGTGCCTTGGAGTCAATCCGGGGGAGGAAAGGGCTGTCGTTCATCATCGATTTGAAGAGGACGAATGATTTCGTCACGACTCACGCAGACGGAAAATTCTATTCGTTTGGAATCATGTATATCTATCCGGCCGGAATCAAGAAGATGAAGATCGAAGATGTGGAGCTCACCGGATTAAACACTCCAATGGTCGTTGACCAGTTGTACTATATGAAATGGGTGGACACTGATCCCAAACCGGGGGAAGACAATTACGAACTGAAATACAGCCGGAAGGAGGGTGAGAATGTCTATTATGATGCAACCCTGACTGCAGGCGGGTTCATCTTGAAAGCGCCGAAATTGGAAATTGCCCGCTCCCACGACCGGGTCAAAATTACGATCTTGTCGAAGGTGCACATTTAATTTTCGCCGAAGATATTGGCCGTTCGACAACAGTGCACTAACCTAACCTCCGGTTGGCACATATGTCGGCGGCAGGTCACAATCTCCTCCCATTCTAAACTAGGGCACGAATTAGGAGCAAGAAACCGATGAAGATCCTTGCCATTGTCGCTCTCTTTGCATTCAGTTCCCAAACAGTAACCCCGCAGACCGATTGTGACTGCGCCCGGCAGTTCAGTTTCCTCAGATCGTATATGGAGAGGAACTATCCCGGATTCAATGACAAGGTGAATGGGAAAACGGTTAAGAAATACAGAGAGTTGAGCGACAGTCTTCAGCGCCTTGCCGGCGTTGAAAAAAGGGAGATCTTCTGCGCGGGGATCCTTAAATCCTGGACGAAATTTTTCAGAGACGGACACATACAGATCGGGTTTAATTCCCTGAATATTTCCGAAAGTGACACTGCCGCTATCGACAGCATCAACAATGCAACGGAACATTTCAAAATTTCTGACTCTCGTCTGAAGGAGCTTTCACGGCAAACCGATCCAACTTCCAGGGTGGAAGGTGTCTACGTCTACAAGGATTCCACGTACAAAGTTGTAGTCCTGGGAAAATTCAGGCCCGGATCCGACTATGCAGGAGTTATCCTCGAATCACGTACGAAATTCTGGGAGCCGGGAGAGGTCAAATTCGAATTGTCTGTGAAATCAGGAACGAAGGATACGTTCTCGGGGCTTTTCTATTATAGGGATCACCACGCAGAGGTGACTGATTTTGTATTTCAGAAGGGGACTTTCAACGACGGCGAATGGGTCAAGGAAGGTGTTGTACAAGCAAGGAAATCGAAGGATGCTGAAACCGCGGCAATTTCTGAACTTCCGTTTTCTGCCCGTAAGATCGATGATAGTACGCTGTATATCAGGATAGCATGGTTCGACGGACAGTTTGCACGCCTGGTGGATTCTGTAGTAACTGCAAGTGATTCATTGTTGAGACGATTGCCCAACCTCGTTCTGGATCTCAGGGGAAACGGCGGCGGATCGGACTGGTCATACCATTCTCTTCTTCCGCTCATCTACACGGGCCAATTCATGACATCTGGTGTTGAAGTGCTTTCTACGGAAGATAATAGGAGAGCGTGGGAATCTCTTCTTGCAGATAATACAATGCCGGAAGACGTCAAGAACGAGGTCAGGCAGAAAATTGATTCCATGAAAATCCATCCGGACCAGTTCACGACCATTGTGCCGGATTTTCCTACCCGTTTTGACAGTGTCCTGCCGTTTCCAAAGAGGATTGCAGTTCTGATGAACAAGGGATGCGGGAGTACCACCGAGCAATTTCTTCTTGCGGCAAAGGAGAGTAGAAAAGTGACGCTCATGGGGGAGAACAGTGCCGGAGTGCTCGACTATTCAAACCAGAGGGGAATGAAATTCCCCTGCGGACATTTCATGCTGTATTATCCAACGACGCGGTCGAGGCGTCTGCCGAATAATCCGATCGACAATATTGGGATCGAGCCGGACATCACGCTCCCGGCCGGAGGAGATTGGGTGATGCTCGCCACGAAGCATCTGGAGGGGAAGTAAAGAACGGTGCCTGGTCGAGCCGAAATCCCCTATACTCCTTGCGCAAGTTGTAATACTTCTGAGCGCTGACACCAATCTGGCGACAGGCCTCCGGGATGCTCTGTCACTTTGCCTGCAGTATTTCCACCCCTCGACGTTTGGTGATGATCTGTTCTGGTGTGTGCTGCCTTTTGCCCGTCTTGCTTTTCCCCTTCCAGTGAGCCGTTTTTCCTGAAATATAAAATGGCCCCCTTTTGGCGGGGGTAAGGGCAATATGCGTTCTACTCAATGATTTTGTCCGTTGTAGAAAGGACTCGAATACCATCACCTGCCGTTGTGTCCTGTTGATCTTATTCTGATTATTGCGTAACTTTCTCGTGGGAGGAGGCGATCAAAACACCCCCTTCATTTCCCATCCGTCCTTACCGGCTGCAACAGCTGAATACATTTCGCGCTGAATAAAGGCAAGCTTGCACTTGCGTGAGTGTCTCGTGAATTCTGAAGAAAGGGGTTCATGATGAAAGCTCTCTGCAGCGTGTCTGCAATCCTGATTATGGCTGCACTCTCATCAGTTTCGAGAATGGAGGATTTCTTATGACGAATTCTTCACGCTCACTCTATGTGGTTTTCTTTCTCGTCACAATATTGGCCTCATCGGTTGCCCAGTGGAAACTAACAAATGGACCATATGGTGGTTACATTACCAGCTTAGCTATCGGGCGATCAAATATAATTGCAGGATCGAATTTCGGAATCTTCTATTCCACAAATAATGGGATAACCTGGGCCGAGTCTTACGAGGGGTCAGAACTGCAATATTATGCCAGTAAAGTCGTCTCTGCGGGGCCCCATGTCTTTGCAGCAACTGAAGGAGGCCTGTTACGTTCGGATGATGATGGAGTCCATTGGTACTTTGTAACCGCGCCAATAGGACAGCATTGTATATTGTCTTTGGCGGCGAGCGGAGATACCGTCTTTTTCAACGAGGCTCAAAGAGCGGGGCTATTTCGATCCACCGATGGTGGATCATCCTGGACCGCTGTTAACCAGAATTTTCCGGAACCATCCATTGGCGCTTCAGCACTTGCGATGGCAGATGGTTATGTCTATGCAGGTGTGAGTAAGGGCTTGCTCATATCCTCTGATTGTGGTCAGACGTGGATAGAATCTGACATTCCACTTGAGCCTTGGAATTATTGGGTGCATTCAGTTGCCTTCAGCGGAAACAAGATCTATGCTGGAACGTATGCTGCGCTATTTCTTTCCTCAGATCTTGGCACCAGCTGGCAGAAAATATCCGACTCAAATATCGCTTGGATAAATGAGGGCGATTACCCTCTCGTAGTGTCGGGAGAGGATGTGTTCGTTGGGACTTCCGGAGGAGTGTTACATAGTTCAGATGAAGGGGGTCACTGGACCCTGCGAGGGTCTGGACTTGGAAATTCATTCATTGGTTCGCTTGTGCACGATGGCTCCACGCTGTTCGCTGGAACCGGGACGGGAATATATAGCTCCACTGATGGAGGAGTTATTTGGGGCGAGCGGGATTCGGGGGTTATCGATCTGGGGGTGCAAATTCTCGCAACAACCAATCGCGGCGTTCTTGCAGGGGGCGGATCTCGGGGTGTTTATGAGTACAACGAGATGACTAATAATTGGAGCGTTTTCGGCCAGAGTGCTGGCGGTTGGGAAATTGGATCTTATCCATTGTGCGTGCAAGAAACAACGATTTTCGTAATGAGCAGAAAAATTTTCTATTCCGTGGATAACGGCTTGAATTGGGACTCATCGGAAATCAATGGCATAAATGCAAGCATCGACGCGATTACCGGCAATGGAACCGCATTATTCGCGGGAGTTGGTAATGAAGGCGTATTGGTATCGTCAGACAATGGCGCCAACTGGAATCAAACGGCGCTTCAAAATGAGAACATTCTGTGTTTTGGAGTTGTGGGATCTAATGTCTACGCGGGAACAAACGGAGATGGCATTTATCTGACGACGGATAATGGAGCAAATTGGAATTTCGATGGCTCGCCGGAGGGAGGGGGCGGCATACTGTCTCTCGCAACAGATGGAATAAATCTGTACGCGGCGAATGGTGCGTATCTCTATACTGACAGTGGTGGGACTTGGGTGCCTTTGAGTCCAACTCTTTGGGGGACGCGCGTTGTCGTGTCCCTGGGGAAATATCTATTCGCAGGAACTTGGAACAACGGGGTTTTTGTATCAAGCGATAGGGGATCAAACTGGCGTTCTGTGAACACCGGGTTGCCTGCATCCTCGATGATATCTGCTCTGGCTGGCGGCGGTCCAGACCTTTTTGCCATTACAAATCATGGTATTTGGCGACGACCGCTGTCGGAGTTTGCTGTCTATACCATTGTCGCCACCGCAGATAGCAACGGAACCATATCGCCGGCCGGAGCAATACTCGTAGACTCGTCAAAGGGTCAACAGTTCACGATTTCGCCAAGCCCCGGCTACGGTGTCGATAGTCTTATCGTGGACGGGCTGAAGATTGATTCGACTTTCAGCTACACCTTTTCTAGTGTCACTGCCAACCACACGATCCGAGTCACGTTCAAACGCATTCCCGTTTCTCCCTGGACATTCACCAACACCGGGATGAATCACACGATTATCATCGATACAAGTGTTCATCCCACATTAAATGCTGCACCCCTCGATTCCGGCGATTTCATCGGAGTCTTCTACGATTCTAGCGGCACGCCCGCGTGTGCCGGCTATTCGATGTGGGTGGGAAACAGAGCTATTACCGTTGCTGCCTTCGGAAATGAACTCCCCCCTCCCGACAAGAACGGCTTCGAGCCGGGCGAGATTTTCCAATGGAAGATCTTCCGCTGGAAGGAGAGTAAGGAGTATGCAGCCCTTGCGTCGTACTATCCTCCCGACTCGGCCAATCATCTGATTACAAATACCGATACATATGCAACGAACGGGATCAGTAGCCTGAGTTCTCTCCTTGGTGGAGCTCAGTCACAGTCACTTTCACTGAGAAAGGGATGGAGTATCATATCAGGATATGTGAATCCTCAGTCGTCAATCCTGGATAGTCTCTTCGGTCCGATCAACCCGGATCTCATCATTGTGAAGAACGGAAGCGGGAAGGCCTACATCCCCTCCGTTCCGGTGAATACGATCGGAACGGAGGGGATGT
>Ga0335081_10012237_pt1 | contig 13902 bp, 14 predicted proteins | sample Lox_Sample_35_FD_206713 | JGI IMG/M metagenome (GOLD analysis project Ga0335081, IMG submission 206713) | Soil microbial communities from Loxahatchee National Wildlife Refuge, Florida, United States - Lox_Sample_3.5 | ecosystem: Environmental > Terrestrial > Soil > Wetlands | place: USA... | reverse complement strand
TCAACAAACGCGGGTTGCAGGTGGGCAAGCCCAAGGATGCTTAGGCCGAGCATGGAGGTGTTTCGCGCTGACAGAATTTTCGGCGGTTTGGGCTTACATCCCCGACACGGCGGGCTTCACCGACCATGTGTTCGGCCTGATGCACTTGTTGGGTTTCCGTTTTGCGCCGCGCATCCGCGACTTGAAGGATACCAGGCTGTACATCCCGAAGGGCGGCACAGGCTATGACGCCCTCAAGCCAATGGTCGGTGGCACGCTGAACATCCGGCATGTCCGCGCCCACTGAGATGAAATCCTGCGGCTTGCCGCCTCGATCAAGCACGGCACGGTGACGGCATCGCTGATGCTGAGGAAACTCGGCAGCTACCCGCGCCAGAATGGCCTGGCCGTCGCGCTGCGCGAATTGGGCCGCATTGAGCGGACGCTGTTCATCTTGGACTGGCTGCAAAGTGTCGAACTGCGCCGGCGCGTGCAGGCGGGGCTGAACAAGGGGGAGGCGCGCAACGCACTGGCCCGCGCGGTGTTCTTCAACCGCCTGGGCGAGGTCCGCGACCGCAGTTTCGAGCAGCAGCGCCATCGCGCCAGCGGCCTCAACCTGGTGACGGCTGCCATCGTGTTGTGGAACACGGTCTATTTGGAGATGGCGGTCCTGGCGCTGCGCGAGAGTGGCAAGCCCGTCGACGATGCCCTGCTGAAATACTTCTCGCCACTGGGGTGGGAGCACATCATCCTGAGCGGCGATTACGTCTGGCGGCAAGGCCAGAAAGCATGGGACGGGCGGTTCCGGCCCCTACGCAACATCGAAAAACCTTAGCGTACTATTTTTTCCGAATTCTGCGGTCACCCCTATCAACCCGCTTCTATCTTAATCCGGTGAGTTTTTGGTCTTGACGATGGGGAGTACCTTAATTGGCCGCCATACCGGAAGCGTTCTCTGGCAAACGGGTGAAGGAGAGGGAAAGCCAGCAGGGGGAAGTTGACGAACTGCACCGCCAGATAGGGCAGCTCATTGCCGAACGGGAGTGGCTTAAAAAAAAGTCCATGGTTATCCCCTAGGGGTCAGGAAGGCGCTGGTTGATCCGACGGACGAAGCATTCAGCCTCCGCCAACAGTGCGAGTTGCTGGGCCTGAACCGGTCCGGCCTGCACTACCGGCCGGCGGGTGAAGGCGATGAAAACCTTGCGCCAATGCGCCTGCTGGACGAGCAGTACACGCGGACACCGTGCTACGGCGTGATGCGGATGGCCGCCTACCTGCGCAGCCTGGGGCACGCGGCCAACCCGAAGCGGGTCAGGCGCTTGCTGCGGACGATGGGGCTGGAGGCGGTGTACCAGCGGCCCCGCACCAGCCAGCCGAACCCGGCGCACAAGACCTACCCCTACCTGCTGCGCGGGCTGCCCATCGACCGTTGCGACCAAGTCTGGAGCACCGACATCACATACGTCCGGCTGGCGCGGGGGTTTGTGTACCTGATGGCGGTGATCGACTGGCACAGCCGCTACGTGCTCGGCTGGGCGCTGAGCACCACGCTGGATGCGGACTTCTGCATCGAGGCCGTGGGGAAGCTGCTGGAAGCGCGGCAGTGCGAGATATTCAACACGGACCAGGGTTCGCAGTTCACCACCCCGCGCTTTACGCAGCCGTTGCTGGACCGGGGCGTCAGGGTCAGCATGGACGGGCGCGGGCGGGCCTTGGACAACATTTTCGTGGAGCGGCTCTGGCGCACGGTCAAGTACGAATACGTCTACTTGCAGGAAATCCAGACCGTCCAAGAGGCATGGGCGGGGTTGCGGGCGTTCTTCGACTTCTACAACCACGAGCGCTTCCACCAGTCGCTGGACTACCGGACCCCCGCCCAGGTGTACCTTGGAAGGCAACACGCCAGCAAGGCAGAAGAAGACTTTTATCAACCCGCTTCTATCTTAATCCGGTGAGTTTTTGGTCTTGACGATGGGGAGTACCTTACTTCCTCGGGAAACTCGTAGTCATCGACTGGCCCAAGGTGGAAATGCCTCTGCAACCCCCTGAGATGATCCTGGTCGGGATGGGTTTGGAGAAACACATCAACAAAAGGACGGCCCATCTCATCATATTTCAAGCGCCGCCTTAGCTCGCCGGCGGCATCGTAAGTGGGGTCGTCTTCATTGCCCGCACTTTGGCGGATGTTCACGTCAATGAGGATTTTAGTTTGATCGGCGTCATCAAGCTCGATAAGCGTCATGTCGCCGTTGCCCACGGGGAAAAAGGTGATTCGGCTACTCATTATGGGATTTCCTCAGATGAAAGTGTATCGCGTAACGTCATAACAACACTACAGCATATGGTGGTTTGATTTGATTTTATCAACTACCCATAGCGTCTTGTTTCATGACCAATTCTGTTCTTAGCTCTCAAGCACACGATCCAAACAGGCCAAATCGAGCTTTGAAAGGGTGCAGGCAAGCATGTCTATGGCAAATAAAAAAAACGTCAAAGCGTTTGACGCAAAATATGCTAATGGCTAGCGATGCTGTTTGCAAGAGATATTTTTGCATCAAATTGAATGATGCATACATCTAAGCTAAACTTGTTGTCTGTCGGGGCTAAGATGCCCTAGCCGTCCAGCCACCTTGAACCACAAACAACATGAAACGCTTGAAGGACATCGTTCAAATCCGTGCGGGGCATCCGTTCCGAAGGCGGATCGAAGAGACTCCACAGGGGGCGGTGCGCGTGATTCAGATGAAGGATGTCAGCCCTGGCCAGGGTGTGCTGTGGGACGGGCTAGTGGCGACCGACAGTCCGGGCCGCAAGACACCAGACTGGCTGGAGCCAGGCGACATCCTTTTCACCGCCCGAGGCCATAACAACTACGCCTTGGTGCTGGACGAAATTCCGTTTCCAACGGTCTTGTCGCCGCATTTCTTCCATCTGACGGCGAGGCACAGCGGCGTATTGCCGGCTTTCATTGCCTGGCAGATCAACCAAGAACCCGCCCAGCAGTATCTGCGCAAATCGGCCGAAGGCAGCGATGTACCCAGCATCCGCCGTCAGGTGCTTGAGGATTTGCCGATGGCCGTTCCTCCGCTGGGTCAGCAGGAAGCCGCGTTAAGGTTCGACCAGGCTTGGCGTCGCGAGCAACAGGTGATGGCGGACTTGGTGGAAAACCGGCGGCAGATGATGGCCGGGATCGCCCGGCAACTGCTGCGTGGAAACTAACAATTAAAGTGGAGAACACTGAGCAATGAGTGACAGCCTGACGGCCATTCGGCAGGACGACATAAACAAGGCAGTTTGGGCGGCTTGCGACAGCTTCCGTGGCATCGTGGACCCCAGCATTTACAAGGACTACATCCTGACCTTGCTGTTTCTGAAGTACATCTCTGATATTTGGCAGGATCACTACGACCAATACCAAAAAGAACACGGCGACGAACCGGAGTTGATTGAAGAATTGATGAAATCCGAGCGCTTCGTCCTGCCGCGTTCGGCCAGCTTTTATCGGTTGCACGAACGTCGCAACGAACCCGGCAACGGCGAGCGCATCGACCAAGCCCTGCATGCCATCGAAGAAGCCAATATCGCCAAGCTCCGCGACGTGTTCCAGGACATCAGCTTCAACTCCAACAAGCTCGGCGACGACAAGCAGAAAAACACCATCCTGCGCCACGTCCTTGAAGATTTCGCCAAGCCGCAGTTGGATTTGCGGCCTTCCCGCGTCGGCCAATTGGACATCTTGGGCGACGCCTACGAATACCTCATCGGCAATTTCGCCGCGATGGCCGGCAAGAAAGCCGGGGAGTTCTACACTCCGCCGGCGGTTTCTGACCTGATCGCCAATTTGCTGTCACCCCGCGAGGGCGATGAAATCTGCGATCCGGCCTGCGGTTCCGGTTCGCTGTTGATGAAATGTGGGCGTAGGGTGCGGGAGAAGTTCAACGGCTCAAAACGTTACGCCCTTTACGGCCAAGAAGCCATCGGCTCCATCTGGGCATTGGCGAAGATGAACATGTTCCTGCACGGCGAGGACAACCATCGCATCGAATGGGGCGATACCCTGCGCAACCCAAAGCTGCTCAACGCTGACGAAACCTTGAAACATTTCGATATTGTCGCCGCCAACCCACCGTTTTCGCTGGAAAAATGGGGCTACGAAGATGCCGAGAACGACCGCTTTGGCCGTTACCGCCGGGGCTTGCCGCCGAGGACCAAGGGTGATTACGCCTTTATCCTGCACATGATCGAAACCCTCAAGCCCGGCACCGGGCGCATGGGTGTGGTCGTGCCGCACGGCGTATTGTTCCGGGGGGCCGCCGAGGGCCAAATCCGCAAGAAGCTCATCGAGGAAAACCTGCTGGACGCCGTCATTGGCCTGCCGGAAAAGCTGTTCTATGGCACCGGCATTCCGGCGGCGGTCTTGATATTCAGAAAGCGCAAAGTCGATGACAAAGTGCTGTTCATTGACGCCAGCCGCGAGTATCGGGACGGCAAAAACCAAAACTTCCTGCGCCCGGAGGATCTGGCTAAGATCGTCGAGACTTACCGGCTTCGCATATCCGAGGAAAAATACGCCTACCTCGCCAGCCTCGACGAAATCCGCGAAAACGATTACAACTTGAATATTCCCCGTTATGTGGACACCTTCGAGGAAGAAGCGGAAATCGATCTTGCGACGGTGCGACGTGAGCGGGAACAATTGAAAGCCCAGTTGGCTGAATTGGAAATCGAGATGGCCCAATACCTGAAAGAACTCGGTTATGAACCTTGAAAACCCCAGCCTACAAATGTGATTCAATACGTATTGCGTCTTGAATTATGGAGATATTTTGCAAGCGACGAAAAATGGAACGCATTGCGTACCAAATTGGGCCGGACACATGACTGGGTGTTGCGAGTTATTTCTTAGATCGGTGCTTGATAAAGAGAAACGACAGACAAGAAAGCGAGGAAATTTTTATGCAATCAACAATACTGACTTTTCTCGATGGACGGATAACTATCGATCCGGCCATCTGCAACGGCAAGCCGACTCTGCGCGGCAAGCGCGTCACGGTGCAGACGATATTGGAATTCTTGGGCGCGGGCGACGACGAGGCGGAAATACTGCATCAGTATCCCAGCTTGGAGCCGGATGATATAAAAGCCTGCCTGCGTTTCGCTGCGAGTCTGATGAATCAACGCTACACGTTGTCGAAAGTGGCTTGAGATGGCGAAATATCTCATTGACGCCAATTTGCCCTATCGGCTCAGCTTATGGCAGGGCGAGGATTTCCAGCATGTATTTGACCTCGACGATAGCTGGCCGGATGGTGAAATTTGGCATTATGCCAAAGAACACAGCCTGACCATCGTCACCAAAGACGCGGATTTCTCCGACTGGATGTTATTGAGTGATCCACCGCCGAAAGTGATCCACCTGCGTATCGGAAATATGAAAATGCGCGATCTTTTTTCTTTTCTCCATCGGCATTGGCATGAAATTGTCGAATTGAGCGAAACCCATAAGCTGGTTAGCGTTTACCAAGATGAAATCGAATGTGTGGAATAACTTATCGTTTCCACGATTCGCGTGGGAACGATGTGAATTTTAGGTATTTGAAGGAGTTTTGATATGACTTATAGTGGAACTAGAAAACTTGGAGATTTTTTTACAAGCCGACGCGAACGAGGAAACCCTGGACTGCCTACTTTATCGGTTACTCTGAACCGGGGGCTTGTTACCCGTGAATCACTTGACAGGAAAATGGAAACCAATCTATCGGACGAGGCACATTTGTTAGTTCGTAAAGGGGATATCGTCTACAACATGATGCGCATGTGGCAAGGCGCGTCCGGTTTGGCAGACAGGGATGGTTTATTAAGTCCTGCGTATGTTGTGTTGGCTCCAAAACAAGGGATTGACCCTTCATACACCTCCTATCTGTTTAAAAGTCCGCGCTTGATTTACCTGTTCTGGGCCTATTCGTATGGTCTGACCAGCGATAGGCTGCGGCTTTACTTCAATGATTTCAAAAACATTCCGGTAAATATTCCGTCTATTCTTGAGCAAGAAAAGATTGCAAAAATTCTCGAAACTTGGGATAAGGCAATCGAAAAACTTGAAAAGCTATTAGAAAATAGCATATTACAAAAATTTGCTCTTATGCAAAAATTGTTGACTGGACAAATTCGTGTATCGGGTCACCATGGTGAATGGAAGAATTACGAATTTTCGAGTTTTACCTCATTATCGAATAAAAAATTCGATCCACACCGCTCAGATAAATCATTTCCATGTATCGAGCTTGAGCATATTTCTCAGGTCACGGGGGAATTGTTAGGCTCGGTTAACTCTTCGTTACAGCAAAGCATAAAAAACGTCTTTGCCCCAGGAGATGTGTTATTCGGAAAACTCCGTCCATATTTAAAAAAATACTGGTTGTCTGAAATGAACGGTGTTTGCTCCACAGAAATATGGGTTTTGCAAGCCAATAACTCCATTTGCCTATCTGAATATTTGTTTTATCTGGTTCAGAATGAGCGTTTTATTGCGTCCTGCCATGTGACTTCTGGCTCCAAAATGCCAAGAGCCGAATGGGAATATGTATCTTCAACCCCATTTCCAATACCGTCTCTCAACGAACAGTCAGCTATAGTCGATATTTTAAAAGCATCCACAAAGGTCATAGCAAACTTAAATGACGACTTGGAAAAGCTCAGAGAGGAGAAAACGGCTCTCATGCAAAAACTCCTAACCGGCAAACGCCGCGTCAAGATTGATGAAGCATGAACACCGCACTGCGCTTTGCGGAGATCGACCGCCTTAAAACCCGCTTCGACAGCCTGCGCCCGCTGCCCCCAAATACCGTCCGCACCTTGCATGAACAGCAGGTTTTGGAATGGACTTACCATTCCAATGCCATTGAAGGAAACACGCTGACCTTGAAGGAAACCAAGGTGGTTTTGGAAGGCATCACCATCGGCGGCAAGCTGTTGCGCGAGCATTTCGAAGTCATCAACCACAAAGAGGCCATTGATTATGTCGAGGCCATCGTCGGCGGTCAGGAGACGTTGAGCGAATGGCAGATTAAATCTATTCATCAGTTGGTGTTGAAGAATATCGACAATCACAATGCAGGCCGTTATAGGCAAGAGAATGTCGTGAGTGCTGGTGCCGAACATGTCCCGCCCGATTTCATCAAACTGCCCGAGTTGATGGCGGGTTTGATGACAGGGTATCAAGGCGCTTCGGGGCTCCATCCGCTGGAACGCGCCGCCCGGTTGCATGTGGATTTCGTCGGCATCCATCCCTTTGTGGACGGCAACGGACGCATCGCTCGTCTGCTGATGAATTTCGAGCTTCTACGCTGTGGATATTTGCCGGTTGTCATCCCGGTCGAGCGGCGCTTCGAGTATTACGACATGCTGGATAACGCCCACACCCGAAGTGACTACACGGCCTTCATTGAACTGACGGCAGAGTTGGAACGGGCGGCGCTGGAGCGGTATTTGCGGCTGCTGACAGGCAATGAATTTTCCCCGTCCCCCGACCCACACCCGCTGGGAGAGTGAGTCATCGCCTATGACCCTGCTTCCTGAAACCAAGGAACTCTTCAGTTCCCAAATCCCAGCGTTGCAAGTATTGATGGCGATGGGCTACGAGTATCTGCCGCCAGACGAGGTGCTGAAACTGCGTGGCCATACCGGCGAGGTGTTGTTGCGGGAGGTATTGATTGGCGAACTGAGGAAGCGCAGTTTCACTTGGAAAGGGCGGGACTATCCGCTGTCGAACAACGCCATTGACGAGATCGTCCGCCAATTGGCCTCGCCTGGATTGGGTGAAGGTTTGCTGGCGGCCAATGAGCGGATCTATGACAAGCTGACCTTGGGCATCACTGTGACCGAGTTCATTGACGGCAAGAAAGCCCAACCTACCATTCCCATCATCGACTGGGCCAACCCGGCCAACAACCGTTTCCAGGTTGCCGATGAATTCGAGGTGTTAAACGCTGGCGGCACCAGCACCCGCAGGCCCGATGTGGTGTGTTTCGTCAACGGTCTGCCGCTGGTTCTGATCGAAGCCAAGCGGCCAGACCCGCACAATCCGCACAAGGACATGCTCAAGGAGGGGATTTCCCAACATCTACGCAACCAAGGCGTGGCAGAGATTCCGCATGTGTTCGCCTATTCCCAATTGCTGTTGGCGGTGAATGGTCTAGACGGGCGCTACGGGACGACTCGGACGGCGGCAAAATTCTGGACACGGTGGCGGGAGGAGGAGTTCGAGGGTGTTATATTCGTTCGGATCAAGAACAGTCGCCTGACGGAGGATCAAAAAGAAAGCTTGTTCGGCCATAGGCCCAATGGGATGCGGGCGTATTTCGAGACGCAGGAGGCCCAAGGCGCGTTACTACCGACCGGCCAAGACCGCTTGCTGGTTAGCCTACTCCAGCCAACGCGGCTGCTGGAATTCATCCGGTTTTTCCTGCTTTTCGACAAGCGCAACGGCAAGATCGCCGCCCGCTATCAACAGTTTTTCGGTATCAAGAAGCTGATCGCCCAAGTGGAACGCAAGGATGCCCGTGGTGCGCGACAGGGCGGGGTGATTTGGCATACCACCGGTTCCGGCAAGTCCTTCACGATGGTGTTCATGGCCAAGGCCTTAATCCTGCATGAGCGGCTGAAAAGCTGCCGATTCTTCGTGATTACCGACCGTCTTGATTTAGAAGACCAACTCAGCAAGGTGTTTGCCAACGCCGGGGCGTTGGCTTCGCCTAGGGACATTGAAAAAGCCAAGGCCGCCTCCGGAAAGGATCTGGCTCAGCGCATCGGCCAGGGCAGCGAGCGCATTCTGTTTTCCATCATCAATAAATTCGCCACCGCCTCGCGGATGCCCGAATGCCATAACCCCAGTTCAGATCTGATTGTGTTGGTGGACGAGGGACACCGCAGCCAGGGCGGCGAAACCCACCAGCGTATGCGGTTGGCTCTGCCTAATGCCGCCTACATCGCCTTTACGGGTACACCGCTGCTGAAGAACGACAAGACCACCAGCAAGTTCGGCCCCATTCTTCATGCATACACGATGCAGCGGGCCGTGGAAGATGGAACCGTGACGCCGCTGCTGTATGAGGAGCGTGTGCCGACACTGGGAACCAATGCCAAAGCCATTGACGCTTGGTTCGACCGTATCACCGAAGGGCTGACCGACAAGCAAAAAGCCGATCTCAAAAAGAAATTTGCCCAGAAGGGCCAGATTTACCAATCGGAATCGCGCATCGAGTTAATCGCGCACGACATCGCCAACCACTTCGTGAAGAACATTCCCGATGGGCTGAAAGGCCAACTCGCCACCGACAGCAAGCTTTCGGCCATCAAATACAAGAAGTATCTGGACGAGACTGGATTGGTGAGCAGTGCCGTGGTGATTTCGCCTCCGGATACCCGCGAGGGGCATGAGGAGGTGGATGAGAGCCAGCTTCCCGAGGTGCAGCAGTGGTGGAAGGAGCATGTCGGCACCCGTTCAGATGCCGACTATACCAAGGAAATCGTTCGGCGCTACGCCGAGGAGGACGCCCCGCAAATCCTGATTGTGGTCGATAAGGTGCTCACCGGTTTCGACGAACCCCGCAATGCCGTTCTGTATATCGACAAGCCGCTGAAACAGCACAGCCTGATCCAGGCCATTGCTCGCATCAACCGGCTACACGAAGACAAACAGTACGGCCTGCTGATCGACTACCGGGGCATTTTGAAGGAGTTGGACACGACCCTCGAAGCCTACCAAAACCTGGCTGAACGAACCCAGGGCGGCTATGACATCGATGACCTGGCTGGTCTTTACCGCCAAACCAGCACCGAATACAAGAAGCTGCCCTTGCTGCACAGCAAGCTGTGGGCAATATTCCGGGACGTGAAAAACAGGGCCGATCTGGAACAATTCCGGCAGGTGCTGATTCCTCACTACGCCACTGACGAGGACGGCGACAGTTACGACACGCGGCAGAAGATCCGCGAGGATTTCTATGAAGCGTTGCGGGCATTCAGTCTGTGCCTTGAGGTCGCGCTGGGTTCGTCGAGCTTCTATGAAGACCTCAGTTTCACCGAGGCGGACATCAAGGCTTACAAGCGGGATTTGCAATTCTTCGCCGATTTGAGCCGGATCGTCCGCCAGGATGCCGGGGAGACAGTGGACTATTCAAGCTATGCGGCCCGGATCAAGAAGCTGATCGACAAGCATGTGGTCGGGGAAAGCATCCGTGAACCGGAAGGCGTGTTTCTGGTGGATCAACTCGGCAAAAAGGATAATCCCGAAGACTGGACTGCGGAAAAAACCCGCAACGAAACCGACTTAATCCGCACTCGGATCAAGAAGACTATCGAGCAGGCACTCGAAGACGATCCTTATGCGAAAAAAGTCTTCTCGGAATTGCTGGAGAAAGCGATTAGGGAAGTCGAGGCGATGTTTGATCACCCCTTCAAGCAATACCTTCTGTTCAAAGACTTAGAGCAAAAGCTTAACCGGCGGGAAGTACCGGATACGCCCGACCCGCTCGCTCAAAATCCCCATGCCCGCGCCTATTACGGCGTGTTCCGGGTTGTTTTAGGTGACGAAGCCTTCGCGGCCATGGCTGCGGAGGAGGCAAATACCTACATCGAACAAGCATTGTTGATCGACCAAGTAGTGGATAGGGCGGTGGCGGAGAATTCCCTTAATCCGCAGAATATCGAAGCCCAGATTCGCAAGGGGCTGTTGCCGCTGCTGTTCAAGCAGATCGGCATGGAGCGGGCCAAGTCCGTGGTCGAGCATATTGTGCAGATTACTCGGGTTGGACTGGCGAAAGACCCGAAAGCGGGCCGATGATCTTGCAAACCCTCCGTTACGGCGATGAGGAAATCCGCTATCAAATCCAATTTGTTGCCGCCTCTGGCCGCAAAATCACCATCCATGTTGAACCTGCTGGAACGGTTCGGGTGGAGGCCCCCGAAGGCACCCCTTTGCCGGATATTAAACAGGCAGTCAGAAAACGGATACGCTGGCTCGCGCAACAATTGGTTGGCATTCGCGAGCAACAACGGGAAGTCCTGCCGCGACTTTATGCGAGCGGAGAAAGCCATTTTTATCTGGGACGGCGCTATGTTCTAAAAGTGTTGGAGGCAGGTACCGAGAAGGCCAACGTCAAAATGCTGCGTGGCATGCTTCAGGTCAACACCTCGGATCGTTCACCGGGAGTCGTCAAGCGGCTACTCTGGAGCTGGTATGTGGGACACGCACGGGAAGTGTTCGAGCGGCGTCTGCTGGCCTTGGAACCTGGAGTGCTATGGCTTCATGGCCAAACACCTTCAATGAAACTGCTGGTCATGAAGAAACAGTGGGGCAGTTGCTCGCCGCAAGGCCGGCTGATCTTGAATCCCCACTTGGTCAAAGCCCCAAGGGAATGTATCGACTACGTGATACTGCATGAGCTTTGCCATCTTCGGGAACATAATCACAGCCCAGCCTTTTATCGTCTTCTCAGCCAGTTGATGCCTGACTGGGAAACGGTAAAGAGGCGGTTGGACGGGATGGCTGAGCAGTTGCTGAATGCCTGAAAAAACAACTGGCGAAATGAATTGTTCTGGCGAGAAATTGCAATATCCGTGCGCTGGAGTCGACAAACTGATGATGGCGATGTTACAACCAAGACGCTTAGCGGAAGTTCAAGGTTATAGAGTGCGGTATTGGTGGTAAATACATTAAATTTAACATATAGATTACGCGCCATTTTGTGTGTAAAGCGCAATTTGGTAATGTCACCCTCGCACGGCTTCAATCCCCGGCGGCGATGCCTCCTCCGTCCGTCTGGTCGGGCTGTTTTCAAATCGGCCTTCCATCGACGGGCGGGACGACACATAGAGGTTCCTGTACGCCTTGCTCACATTCCGGAAGGCCACGCACATTCATCTTGCGTAGGCGATGGGCAAATCCGTCCAGCGCGTGGTGTAACCTGGCGAGGGGCAGGCCGTGCGGACTTTCCAGGCTTGCCGGTGCCCTTCCGCCGCCAGTCGCAGCGTGCCCCGGCCCAGCTTGGCGTTGATTTGGTCGAGCGTTTGCATCAGGTGTTTCGATTGGCTGGCCGCACGTTCCGAAGATCGACTGAACAGATCGGGTTGGGCGGTTTTTGCGTCGGCCAAGCCCATCAGCATCACCCCCGCCTTCTGGTAGCGGTAGCCGGGCTTGTAGATTTTCTCCAGCCCGCGCATAGCGTGGCTTGACAGCGAGCGGGTGTCGTCGGTCGGTTCGGCCAGCGGCACCACGATGCCGGGGTGGTATTGCGGCTCGCCTTCCTTGTGGGGGTTGGTTTGCAGGAACACTTGCAGGGCGTTGGTCACACTGTGTTGCCGCCGCAACTTTTCGGCGGCGCGGGCCGTGTAGCTCGCCACAGCTTGCCTCAATTCGCCCAGGTCGGTGACCAATTGGCCGAACGAGCGTGAGGAGATGATTTCTTTCCTCGGCGACGCGACCTCTTCCAGACTCAAACAGGAAACGCCTCGCAACTCCAACACGGTGCGCTCCACCACCACGCTGAACTCCCGCCGCAAGGTTTTTGGTTCAGCATCCCGCAGACGGCGGCTATGTCCGGCAATGGGACGACAAACCGAAGCACTTCGAACTCATCGTGGGCAAGAGCATGCAGGAAGAGGGCCAAAGCAAGTGCTTCGGCTTTGTCCAGACCTATGACGAAAAACCCAAGCGGCGCTTGTTCGAAGTGCTGAAATCGCAAGGGATGCAGATGAACCAGCAGGTGGTTTTCCTGTCTGATGGCGGCGATGACGTGCGCAAGTTGCAGATGTACTTGAGTCCGGAGGCCGAACATTACCTCGACTGGTTCCATGTCACCATGCGGCTGACCGTCATGGGCCAATACGCCAAGGGCTTGCCGGAACAGGCTGGCAATGACGACGGGGAGGGTGAGTTTGCATTGCGAGCCGATGTGGAGAAGCGGCTGGAAAGCCTTAAATGGTATCTCTGGCACGGCAATGTGTTCCAGGTCTTGGAGGAGATCGAAGACTTGCAGGCGTTGCTGGATGGAGGGCAAGCCCTGCCAGAGTCCGGAGCAAAGCTGCTCAAGGCCCGCAACAAGTTCCAAACCTACCTCCGGGCCAACGAACCCTTCATTCCCAATTACGGCGAACGTTGGCGCAGCGACGAAATCATCGCCTCAAGCTTCGTCGAGTCCGCCGTGAACCAAGTGGTCAGCAAGCGGACGGTGAAAAAACAGCAGATGCAGTGGAGCAAAGAAGGAGCGCATTTGCTGCTGCAGGCACGAACCAAGGCTCTGAACGACGAATTGGATCAGACCTTCCAGCGATGGTATCCGGGCTTCCGAAAAGCCAACACGTCCCAACTCAAGGAGGCTGCCTGAGCTCCCCCGGATTTTTATGCTCTCCAGCCTAGGGTCTTGAGACCGCGTTCGGTCGCCAAGACACATCAACGTTTAGCGCTGGCCGGCCATTTTGCGCACGTGTGTCAACACAATCGCCATGGCATGGCGGGCCGGGCGCGGCAGCCAGAGGTCTTCGGTGGCGTGCCAGCGCCGGTAAAAAACCGCCCGCCCGGCTTTGCCCAGGCGGCAGCCTTCTTCGACGCCATAGGTGAAGTCGTCAGGCTTCAACGCGCCGCTGCTCAAAAGCCGCCAAACCCATTGATCCACCCAAGGCCGTACCGGCTCTAGCAGGTCTAGCGCCAATGCGGGGCGTCCGGTCTGCGGGACATGCAGGAACCCTAGGGACACGTCCAGCCCACGCAACGCGGCTCGCTGGCCGACCGGGTTCAGCGCGAGCGTGTAGCCTAGTTGTAGCGGCCTGAAATCAAAACCTGCCGGGACTGCAATCAGCGCATTTCTGGGACCACATTAATTGCAGCTATCGCCGAGTCTGGGACCGGATTAATTGCAACTGAGA
>Ga0335081_10012236_pt1 | contig 13902 bp, 13 predicted proteins | sample Lox_Sample_35_FD_206713 | JGI IMG/M metagenome (GOLD analysis project Ga0335081, IMG submission 206713) | Soil microbial communities from Loxahatchee National Wildlife Refuge, Florida, United States - Lox_Sample_3.5 | ecosystem: Environmental > Terrestrial > Soil > Wetlands | place: USA... | reverse complement strand
GTGGCCGCCGCCATCAAGGCCGAGCGCTGCGACATCTACACCGACGTCGACGGCGTCTATACCTCCGACCCGCGCGTGGTGCCGAAGGCGCGCCGGCTCGACCGGGTGGCGTTCGAGGAGATGCTCGAGCTTGCGTCGCTTGGCGCCAAGGTCATGCAGGTGCGCTCGGTCGAGCTCGGGATGGTGCATAATGTGCGCATCTTCGTGCGCTCGAGTTTTGTCAAGCCGGAGGACATCGATCCGCACGCGCCGCCCTCCGGCACGCTCATCTGCGACGAGAGTGAGATCATGGAACAGCAAGTCGTCACCGGCATCGCCTTCTCCAAGGACGAGGCGCAGCTTTCCGTCCGCCGCGTGCAGGACAAGCCGGGGGTCGCCGCCGCGATCTTCGGCCCGCTCGCCGACGCCAACATCAACGTCGACATGATCGTGCAGAACGTCTCCGCCGACGGCGCCACCACCGACCTCACCTTCACGGTGCCCTCGGCCGATTACGAGCGCGCCCGCCTGACCATCGAGAAGGCCAAGAGCAAGATCGGCTATGACCGGATCGACGGGGCGACCGACGTGGCCAAGATCTCGGTCATCGGCATCGGCATGCGCAGCCATGCCGGCGTCGCCGCCATGGCGTTCAAGGCGCTGTCCGAGCGCAACATCAATATTCGCGCCATCACCACCTCGGAAATCAAGTTCTCGGTGCTGATCGACGCCGCCTATACCGAACTGGCGGTGCGCACGCTGCATACGCTGTACGGGCTGGATAAGGCGTAGATTTTCTCTTTTTTCACCTCTCCCCGCTTCCCCCGATCTCGGGGGACCGGGAAACGCCGCTTTGGCTTGCCCCTTGCATGGGCCATTCGCTATAGCCTGAGCGTAGGCGGCCGCGGGGGCCTCAAAATCCGGACGGCCGCACTTCGTACATAATCGGACCGCACAGGCAGGTTGCGGTCCGGACCGCGGGTTTAAAGGAACCCAGACAATGCGTGGCGCGCTCGGCGGTCCGCGCGTGCTGTTGCGACGGCTTCGCGAGGTCATGGCGGAGCCGGTCAGCGCGCAGGAACGCCTCGACAAGATCGTGGTGCTGATCGCCGCCAACATGGTGGCGGAGGTCTGCTCCGTCTACGTCCTGCGCGTAGACGGCACGCTCGAGCTATACGCCACCGAAGGCCTCAAGCGCGAAGCCGTCCACCAGACCGTGCTGAAGGCGGACGAGGGCCTGGTCGGCCTGGTGGCCAGCGAGGCCAACCCGATCAATTTGTCGGAGGCGCAGGCCCACCCGGCCTTCTCCTACCGGCCAGAAACCGGCGAAGAAATCTACCATTCCTTCCTCGGCGTGCCGGTGCTGCGCGCCGGCAATACGCTCGGCGTGCTGGTGGTGCAGAACCGCGCCCGGCGCAATTATTCGGAAGAAGAAGAAGAAGCGCTGCAGACCACGGCGATGGTGCTCGCCGAGATGATCGCCTCGGGCGAGCTCTCGGCGCTTGCCCGCCCCGGCGCCGAGCCGGTCGCCCGCCACGCCACCACGGTGTCCGGCACCTCGCTGTCGGATGGCATCGCGCTCGGCCATGTCGTCCTGCACGAGCCGCGCGTCGTCATCACCAATGTCATCGCCGACGACGTGCCGCGCGAACTCAAGCGCCTCGACGCGGCCATCGCCACCCTGCGCGCCGACCTCGACCGCCTGGTCGAGCACCGCGACGTCGCCGACGGCGGCGAGCACCGCGACGTGCTCGAGGCCTACCGCATGTTCTCCTACGACCAGGGCTGGCTACACAAGATCACCGAGGCGGTGTCGACCGGCCTGACCGCCGAAGCCGGCGTCGAGCGCGTGCAGTCGGACACCCGAGCGCGCATGCTGCGCGCCTCCGACCCTTATCTGCGCGACCGGCTGCACGATCTCGACGACCTCGCCAACCGGTTGATGCGCGTGCTGATGGGCCAGGACCACGCGCCGCGCAAGGAGCATCTGCCGGAGAACGCCATCGTGGTCGCCCGCTCGATGGGGCCGGCGGCGCTGCTCGATTACGACCGCAAAAGGCTGCGCGGCCTCGTGCTGGAGGAAGGCGGGCCAACCTCGCACGTATCCATCGTCGCCCGTGCGCTCGGCATCCCGACCGTGGGCGAGATCGACAACGCCACCGGCCTGGTCGAGCAGAACGACGCCATCATCGTCGATGGAATCACCGGCCAAATCCATATGCGGCCGCCGGCCGACGTCGAATCCGCCTATGCCGAGCGGGTCAAGCTGCGCGCGCGCCGGCAGGCGCAGTACCGGGCGCTGCGCGAGCGCGCCTGCGTGACCAAGGACGGTCAGCCGATCTCGCTGATGATCAACGCCGGGCTGGCCATCGACCTGCCCCATATCGAGGAGACCGGCGCCGCCGGCATCGGCCTGTTCCGCACCGAGCTGCAATTCATGGTGTCCAACACCCTGCCGCGGACCGGCGACCAGCTCGCGCTCTACCGGGCGGTGCTCGACGCCGCCGGCAAAAAGCCGGTCACCTTCCGCACCCTGGATATTGGCGGCGACAAGGTGCTCCCCTATCTAAGGAATGTCGAAGAGGAGAACCCGGCGCTGGGCTGGCGCGCGATCCGGCTGGGATTGGACCGGCCGGGGCTTCTCCGCAGCCAGGTGCGCGCGCTGTTGCGCGCCGCCGGCGGTCGGCAATTGCGGCTGATGTTTCCGATGATCGCCATGGTGGAGGAATTCGACCGCGCCAAGTCGCTGGTCGAGATCGAGCTGACGCATCTGCGCCGGCACGGGCACGCTTTGCCCGAGCGGGTGGAGATCGGCACCATGCTGGAAGTGCCCTCGCTGCTGTTCCAGCTCGACGAACTGCTCGAACGCGTCGACTTCCTCTCGGTCGGCTCCAACGACCTGATGCAGTTCCTCTACGCCGCCGACCGCGGCAATGTGCGCGTGGCCTCGCGCTTTGACCCGCTGTCGACGCCGGTCATGCGCGCCTTCAAGAATATCGCCGACAAGAGCAAGATGCACGGCAAGCCCGTCGCGCTGTGCGGCGAGCTCGCCTCGCAGCCGATCGGCGCGCTGGCGCTGGCCATCCTCGGCTATCGCACGCTGTCGCTGTCGCCCTCCGCGGTTGGCCCGGTCAAAGCGCTGTTGCTCGAGCTCGACTGTCGCAAGGGCGAGCGTGAAATCCTGCCGCTGCTCGATCAGCCGATCGGCAGCGTGTCGATCCGCCACCGGCTGGAGAGCTTCGCGGCGGCGCAGGGGCTGCAGCTGTGATCGCGCTGCCACAGCAAAAGCTCGACGCGCTTCTCAACCGCCATGCCATGGTGGAGAGTGAGCTGGCGACCAATCTCGCGCCCGACGCCTATGTGAAGTTGTCGCGCGAGTTCGCCGAGCTCGGCCCCGTGGTCGAGGCGATCAAGGCCTATCGCGCGGTCAAGGCTGAGATCGGCGATCTCGATGCGCTGATCGGCGACGGCAAGACCGACGGCGAGATGCGCAAGCTGGCGGAGGCCGAGAAGCCGGCTTTGCTCGAGCGCCGCGCCCATCTGGAGCGGCAGATCGGCATCGCGCTCATCCCGAAAGACGCGATGGACGACCACGACGCCATCCTGGAAATCCGTGCCGGCACCGGCGGCGACGAGGCCGCTTTGTTCGCCGGCGACCTGTTCCGCATGTACGAGCGCTACGCCGCCAAGCAGGGCTGGAAGGTGGAGATCCTGTCGATCAGCGAAGGCGCCAAAGGCGGCTTCAAGGAGATCATCGCCGAGGTGCACGGCCGCGGCGTCTTCGCCAAGCTCAAATTCGAGTCGGGGGTGCACCGCGTGCAGCGCGTGCCCGACACCGAAGCGAGCGGGCGTATCCACACCTCGGCAGCCACCGTCGCCGTTTTGCCCGAGGTCGAGGACGTGGACGTCGATATCGACGACAAGGACCTGAAGATCGACACCATGCGGGCGCAGGGCGCCGGCGGCCAGCACGTCAACAAGACCGAGTCGGCGATCCGCATCACCCACGTCCCGAGCGGGATCGTGGTCTACGTGCAGGAGGAGCGCTCGCAGCACAAGAACCGCTCCAAGGCGATGAAGATGCTGCGCGCCAAGCTCTACGACGCCGAGAAGACCAAGCGCGACTCTGAGCGGGCGGCCGAGCGGCGTGGCCAGGTCGGCTCCGGCGACCGCTCCGAGCGCATCCGCACCTACAATTTCCCGCAAGGGCGCGTCACCGATCACCGCATCAACCTGACGCTCTACAAGCTGCCGCAGGTCATCGAAGGCGAGGCGCTGGACGAAGTCATCGACGCGCTGGTGACCCAGCATCAAGCCGAGCTGTTGGCGGCCGAAGGCGCACAGTGAGAATCATCCCCGGGCTGAGAGCCGGCGTCTCGCTCGGCGAGGCGCTGCGGCGCATGAGCGAAGCGTTCCGGCTCGCCGGCATCGAGGAGGCGCAGGCCGACGCGCGCATCCTGCTCGGTCAGGTGCTCCATCTCGAGCGCGCGCAGCTGATCGCGCAGGACGAGCGCATCCTCGAGCCGCGCGAGATCAATGCGCTTTCCGCGCTCGCCGCCCGCCGGCTCAAGCGTGAGCCTATCGCGCGCATCCTCGGGCGGAAGGAATTCTGGAGCCTGCCGCTCGCCATCACGCGCGACGTGCTGGTGCCGCGGCCGGAGACGGAGACGGTGGTCGAGCTGGCGCTCGACGTAATCGGCACGCTGAAGCTGGAGAAGCTGCACTTGCTCGACATCGGTACCGGCTCGGGTGCTTTACTGCTCGCGCTGCTGTCGGAACTGCCCAACGCCGTGGGCGCCGCCACCGATCTCAGCACGGCCGCCTTGCAAGTTGCCCGCGCCAACGCCGAACGGCTCGGCTTGGCCGACCGCAGTACTTTCGTCGTCTGCGACGTGGCGGCGGGCGTGGCTGGTCGCTTCGACCTGATCGTCTCCAACCCGCCCTATATCGCGCGCGGCGACATAACGACGCTGGCGCCGGAGGTGTGCGAATACGATCCGCTGCTGGCGCTCGATGGCGGCCCCGACGGACTTTCTGCCTATCGCGCGATCGCCGCCGAGGCGCCACACCTGCTCGCGCCGGGCGGCCAGCTGATCGTCGAATTGGGCGCCGGCCAGGAGCCTTCCGTACGCCGGCTGTTTACCAATGCGGGACTCAACGTGGGCAATGCCCGCAACGATCTCGCTGGCATTCCACGCGCGCTGGCTGCGGCTGCGTCATGAGCCTGACGCATTGCGACCCGGCGAAAACGCAAGCCCCGAATAATTGGCAAAAAAGCACTTGGAATAAGACCCGGAAACGACTAGCTTCCTGACACGGAATCGACCTGTATAGGGTTGCACCGTCAGGAACCCCGGGGCCTTGCGGGCCTTGTGCGGCGGCGGTGTAAGGCGAATGACGAGGGCGCCGGAAGGCGGCAAACGAAAATCGCCAAATACGGGTCCGGATGCTTCACCGGTTGGGCGCATCATACTTCAAAACGAAAACGATGCGCGTAACGAGTAGGTAGGCAACGCCGCGGGTTAGACCGTGGTCATGGGGTTGCTGCGACCGAGCGATAGGGAATCGCAATAGCGCTTGCATCATTGGCGCGAACAGCAGGCTGAAACGAGCCGGCGTCGCGCGATGAATTCGACTTGGATTGCAGGGAGCGTTTTGTAACGAAAGCGGCGCAAGCCGCAGCACGAAAGGGTAGCGAACAGGCAATAATCATGAGAAACGGTCAGAAGCGCATGCGGGGACGTAATCACCGCAAAAGCCAGAATCCGCTCACTCGCGTTTACGAGTCGAACGGACCGGATGTGAAGATTCGCGGCACAGCCTCGCATATCGCGGAAAAATACATCCAGCTCGCGCGCGATGCGCAGGGCTCAGGCGACCCGGTGGCGGCGGAAAATTATTATCAGCACGCCGAGCATTATTTCCGATTGATCGCCGCTGCGCAGGAACAGTTCCGCCAGCAGAACCCGTATTATCAGCAGCAGCAGCAGGGCGCGCCGGGCGCGGCCGACGACGACTTCGACGGCGAGGACGACCAGTCCTTCATGGGCCAAAACGAGCCGAGCTACGCGCCGCAGCCGCCGGCGCAGCAGCCGCAGCCCTATCTGCCGCGCGACGCGCAGCCCTTCCCGCCGCGCGAGCAGCAGGTGGGCGGCCGTCACTATCAGCAGCAGCAACAGCCGCAGCCTTCCGGCGACGGCCAGGAGCACAGCAGCGGGCTGCCGGCCTTCATCACCGGCGGCGGTGGCGGCGGACAGCCGCAGCAGGCGCAGCCGAATGGCCATGGTGAGCGCAATGACTTCGGCGGGCATCGCCGGCGCCGGCGCCATCGCGGCTTCCGCGGCGAGCGCGGCGACTTCGGCGGCCAGCAGGGCGCGCAGACACAGGACGGCGGCGACGAGCCGCATCAGCCCGGCGAGTAACTCCGCAGAATCAGGCGCCCGGTGACGGCGCCAGCGCCGGCTCGAGCGCTGGGACCAGCCGCCGCTTGACGCGGCGCGCGGGGATCGCGCGGTAGACCTGCTTGGTCGCTTCCACGATGTGCACGCCGGCAAACGGCGCCGACAAAGTCGCCCCAGTGCGCTCCCAGGCCACCGCCGTGCGCAGGAACCAGCCGCGCTCCACCGGCGGCACGTAGAGCGCCTCGCTCCAGCCGGTCGGCGTGAACCAGGTCTCGCGCAGGAGCTGATTGATCTGCGTGCGCGAATAGGGCCGGCCATGGCCGAACGGCGTCGTATCCAGCCGCGCCCAGACGCCGCGCCGGTTCGGCACCACCACCAAAAGCCGGCCGCCGGAGGCGATCGCCCGCCAGACCTCGCGCAGCAGGGCGGCCGGGTCGTGCGTCATCTCCAGCGCATGCACCAGCATCACGCGGTCGACCGCCGCATCGGCCAGCGGCAATTCGAATTCGTCGACCAGAGCGGACAGCGCGGGCCGCGTGCTCGGCCATTTCACCACGCCCTGGGCCGAAGGCATGAAGGCGAGGCAGCGCTCCGCCTCCTCGCGGAAAAGCCCGAGATAGGGCGTGGCATAGCCGATGCCGAGCACACGCTGGCCGGCGGTATCCCGCCAGAGCGCGCGGATGCCGCGCCCGATGAAGCGGCGGGCTACCACCCCCAGGCGCTGGCTGTAGAAATTGCGCAGGTCGACAACGTCGATCGACATCGGACCAAAATATCACGAATTGTGCGGCAAAAGTCTCTCGCCTGTGAGCCGCTCCCGTGCCAGACCCCTTCTCCGCGTGATACGGTTAATGTCGGAAGGCCTGAGGAAAAACGCCATGACTGCGCAAACCCATTTGTTCATGTGTTTCAAGGACAATTACGGCGTACTGATCCATGATCCGGATACCGGCGCGACCGCCTCGATCGATGCGCCGGAAGCGGCGCCGATCGAGGATGCACTGCAGGAGACCGGCTGGAAGCTGACCGACATTCTGGTCACCCATCACCACGCCGACCACACCGGCGGCATCGAGGCGCTTAAGCAAAAATACAAGTGCCGCGTGATCGCTCCGGCCAAAGAGGCATCCAAAATTCCTGCGGTCGACGAGACCGTGCGCGAGGGCGACACGGTCAAGGTCGGAAAACTCACGGCCAATGTGATCGAGACGCCCGGGCACACGCTTGGCCACATCGCCTATTGGTTTCACCAGGACAAGATCGCCTTCGTCGGCGACACGCTGTTCTCGATCGGCTGCGGGCGAGTCATCGAGGGCAATGCAGAGATGATGTGGGCGTCGCTGAAGAAGCTGCGCGATCTGCCCAACGACACAGACGTGTACTGCGGTCATGAATACACCGCCGCCAATATCAAGTTCGCCCGCACCATCGAGCCCACCAATCAGGCGCTGGCCGAGCGTGATGCGGAGGCTAGGCGCGAGGTCGAAAAGGGCATGCCGACGATTCCCGTCACAATCGGCGACGAGAAACTGGCCAACCCGTTCCTGCGCGCCGACATCGCCGAGGTGGCCGCCGGCATCGGCATGGCCGGCCAGCCGCCCGCGCAGGTGTTCGCGGAGATCAGGGAGCGGAAGAACAGGTTTTAAAGTGCCCTTCCCCACCGCCGCCGAAATCATCGCCAAGCTCGAGCTCAAGCCGCATCCGGAAGGCGGGCATTATCGCGAGACCTTCCGCGATAGGCACGAAATCGGCGGCCGCGCCGCTTCGACCGCGATCCTCTTCCTGCTCGCGCGCGGCGAGCGCTCGCACTGGCACCGCATCGATGCGGTCGAGGTCTGGCATTTCTACGCCGGCGCGCCGCTTAAGCTCAAGATCGTCGACGGCAGCAAGGAAGAGATCCTGCGCCTCGGCGCTGACATCCACGCCGGCGAGGTGCCACAGGTCACCGTGCCGGCGCGCGCCTGGCAAGCGGCGGAGAGCCTGGGCGACTGGACCTTGGTCGGCTGCACGGTCGCGCCCGGCTTCCACTTCGACGGCTTCGAACTGGCGCCCCAGGGCTGGCAGCCGGACAGCAAAAAGCGATAGAACGGACGCGCCAAAAAGAGGAAGCGCCCGTGCCGATGTCCCTTGCCGAAGCGCGCGAACTGCTCGCGCGCGCCAACCGCATGATCGCCAATGAGGGCGTGCTCGACGCCTTCGGGCACGTCACCATGCGCCATCCCACCGACCCGACGCGCTATTTGATGTCGCGCTCGCGCGCGCCCGAGTTGGTGCAGCCGGAGGACATCCACGAGTTCACCCTCGACTCGCAGATCGTCAAGCCGATCAAGGAACGGCTCTACGGCGAGCGGGTGATCCACGGCGAAATCTACAAGGCGCGGCCGGAGGTGAACGCGGTGTGCCATCACCACGCAGCGTCGGTGCTGCCGTTCTGCATTTCCGGCGCCGAGCTGAAGGCGGTCTATCACCTCGGCGCGACGCAAGGCAGCAAGGTGCCGTTCTGGGACGCGCGTGACGATTTCGGCAACACCAATCTGATCGTCGCCAAGCCGGAGGAAGGTGCGTCGCTCGCGCGCGCGCTCGGGCCGCATTGGCTGGTGCTGATGCGCCGGCACGGCGCCACCGTCGCCGGCCGCACGCTCGAGGAGCTCACCTTCCGGACGATCTATACGGCGCGCAACGCCGCGCTGCAGATCCAGGCGCACGGCCTCGGCCATGTGTCGCCGCTAAACGACGAGGAAATCGAGCTGGCCGGCGCCTACAATTTGCAGCCGGGGCCGGTCGCACGCGCCTGGGAATATTGGAGCGTGCGACTCGACAAGGCGGAAAGCGTTTGGCGGCCGGCGAAAACGAAGGCACGCAGGCCGGCCCGGTCAGCCGCCAAGAAGAAACGCGGCCGGCGCTGAGCGGGGAAATAACAATGGACGACGTGCGTGGTATGATCGCGGTCGACAAGATCGGCTGCAAGATCCTGTTCATCAATCCGCGGACCTACGAGACGGAAACCGTGCTCGAAGGCTTCCAGCGCACCGTGCACGAGTTGCTGGTCATCCCCGAAACTGGCCGCGCCTATGTGCCGATCTTCGGCGACGGCATCCACGGCCGCAATCCGAACCCTGGCCACGTGCTCTGGGTGATCGACTGCCTCAACCGCAAGCTCGTCGGCGGCATCGATCTGTCGCCCTTGCGCGCGCCGCATACGGTGCGCCGCGCCGCCGACGGGCTGATCTACATCACCTGCGAAAACAGCGCCAAGGTGGCGGTGATCGACCCGGCGAGCAACAAGATGATCGACGCGATCGATTCCGGCTCGACCAACGGGCATCGGCTGTGCATCACCGACGACGGCAGCCGTCTCTATACCGACAACGAAGAGGACGCCACGGTTTCGGTGATCGACCTGCCCAACCGCAAGCTGCTCGGCAAGATCAAGACGCCGCAGGCCATCGCCGGCATCGCCGTCTCCGGCGACGGCAAGACCGTCGTCGCCGTCAGCGACGAGAGCCCGGTGCTCTATCTGATCGATCCGGCGACCGAAGCGACGCAGGAACTCCGCCTCGACGGCGTGCCCAAGGCGGCGCAGATCGCGCGTTATTCGCCGGACGGCACGCTGCTGGTCGTCTCCAGCCTGAACAGCAGCACGATCAGCCTGATCGAGACTTCATCCGGCCAGCAGAACGCGATAGCGGTCGGCGACCAGCCGATGGACTTCGCCTTCCGCGGCGACGAAATTTTCGTCGGCTGCCAAGGCGACGGCTCGATGCACGTGATCGACGTGCCGAACCGCCGACACAAGCGGAGTTTCAAGGCGGGAACCGGGTGTGAGTCGGTGGGTTTTTTCTAGCCGTCTCACCAAACGGAGGTACCACGCAACCAGCATGCAATCGATTTTATTGTTGTCGATTGCCAATCTGGACGCGCCTTCCGCGTAAGACAATTTCAACGCAACTCGCGTTCACTCCATGAAAAGAAAAATGGAGACGCGCCCGATGGCGGAAACGATATCCCGTGAGTTCGTCGACGCCTTCTACCAGGCCTACATTTCGCGCGACGCGCAGCGCATTGGCACGTTCCTCGACGACGACGTCGAGTGGCACGTCGCCGGCCCGGTCGAAGTCATGCCGATCTGCGGCACCTGGCACGGCAAGGCTGCCGTCATCGACCGGTTCGCGCGCCTGACGCCGCAGGTCATCGAATTCAAGAGCCTGGACACCGAGCATCTGCTGGTGGACGGCAACTGCAGCGCCTTCTTCGGCCGTATTACTGTCCGTCATCGCCGCAGCGGGCGCCTGGTCAGCCATCGCGTCGCCCATATCGCGCACTACCGCGACGGGAAGGTGGTGTATTTCCGAGTGATCAACGACAGCTGGGATGCCGCCGAGCAGTTCATCGGACATCGGCTCGCTCCGACCAGCGAGGAGCTTTCGGGCTCGGAGGACCTCGCCGTCGTCTGAGGCCTCAAGCGAAATACTGCCCGCCGTTGGCCGTCAGCGTCGAGCCGGTGAGCAGTCCAGCATCGTCGGACGCCAAGAACACGACGCAGCGGGCGATCTCCTCCGGCTCGCCGAGACGGCCGATCGGGATCTGCGGCAGGATGGACTTTTCCAGGACGTCCTTCGGCACCGCCTGCACCATCTCGGTGTTGATGTAGCCCGGTGCGATCGCGTTGACGGTGATGCCGGCGCGCGCGCCTTCCTGCGCCAGCGCCTTGGTGAAGCCGATCTCGCCCGCCTTGGCGGCGGAATAATTGGTCTGGCCGAACTGGCCCTTCTGCCCGTTGATGGAAGAAATATTGACGATGCGGCCGAACTTCCGCTCCCGCATCCCCTCGATCACGTTGCGGCACATGTTGAACAGCGAGCCGAGATTGGTATTGATCACCGCCGTCCATTGTTCGGGCTTCATCCGATGCAGCTGCGCGTCGCGGGTGATGCCGGCGTTGTTGATCAGCACCTCGACCGGCCCGAGCTCGGCCTCGACCTTCTTCACGCCCTCGGCGCAGGCCTCGAACGAGGACACGTCCCATTTGAATACGGGGATGCCGGTCTCGGCCTTGAACTTCTGCGCGGCCTCGTCGTTGCCGCCGTAATTGGCCGCGACCTTATAGCCGGCGGCCTGCAACGCTTTGCTGATAGCGGCGCCGATGCCGCGGGTTCCACCGGTGACCAATGCAACGCGCGCCATGGCTCTTCCTCCGTCTTCCTCAACGTTTCAGGGCAGAAAAAATACATGGCCGGGACAAGCCCGGCCATGACTTTTATCAACGACGTTTATTGCAGTGCGATGTCTCAACGCTCCACGCACCTTTGGGGGTGCATCTTCGCTGCCGCTCGACGCCTTTTTGCCTGGTGCGTGTTCGCTACCGCTCCACGCACATGGCGATACCCATACCGCCGCCGATGCAGAGCGTGGCGAGGCCCTTCTTCGCGTTGCGCTTTTGCATCTCGTAGAGCAGCGTCACCAGCACGCGCGCGCCGGAGGCCCCGATCGGATGGCCGATGGCGATGGCGCCGCCATTGACGTTGACCTTCGAGGTGTCCCAGCCGAGATCCTTGTTGACCGCGCAAGCCTGCGCGGCGAAGGCCTCGTTGGCCTCGATCAGATCGAGATCGGCGGTGGACCAGCCCGCCTTCTTCAGCGCGGCGCGCGAGGCCGGGATCGGGCCGGTTCCCATGATCGCCGGATCGACGCCGGCCTGCGCCCAGGACACAATGCGGGCAAGCGGCGTGTGGCCGAGCTTGGCCGCCTCGCTCGCCTTCATCAGCACCACCGCGGCGGCGCCGTCATTGATGCCGGAGGCGCTGGCGGCGGTCACCGTGCCTTCCTTGTCGAAGGCCGGCTTGAGCTTGGCGATCGACTCCAGCGTCACGCCCTTCTTGGGATATTCGTCGGTGTCGACCACGACGTCGCCCTTGCGCGTCTTGATGGTGACCGGCGCAAGCTCGTCCTTGAACTTGCCGCCCGCCATGGCGGCCTCGGCCTTGTTCTGTGAGGCGACGGCGAACTCGTCCTGCTGCTGGCGGGTGATCTGCCACTGCTTGGCGACGTTCTCCGCCGTGTTGCCCATGTGATAGCCGTTGAACGCATCCCACAGGCCATCCTTGATCATGGTGTCGATCAACTCGACCGCGCCCATCTTCACGCCGCCGCGCAAATGCTGGCAGTGCGGCGCCATGCTCATCGACTCCTGGCCGCCGGCAACGACGATGTCGGCGTCGCCGGAAAGAATCTGCTGATAGCCGAGCGCCACCGCCCGCAGACCCGAACCGCATAGCTGGTTCACGCCCCAGGCGGGGCTCTCCACCGGAATGCCGGCGGCGATCGAAGCCTGCCGGGCCGGGTTCTGTCCCTGACCGGCGGTCAGGATCTGGCCCAAGATGACCTCATTGACGCGCTCGCCCTCGACGCCGGCGCGCTTGAGCGCCGCCTGGATCGCGGTCTTGCCGAGTTCATGCGCCGGCAGATTGGCGAAAGCCCCATTGAAGGCGCCGACCGGGGTGCGGGCAGCGCTTGCGATGACAATATCGTCTTTCATCCATCACTCCTTTGGCGATCGGTTGCGGTGCGGGGCGAACCCTCGGCGCGGCTGGTTGCAGGGCGGAAAAGCCGTTTTGGCGCTGCCGCATCCTTGATGCCAGGACGGGCCCTGTCAATAACGGCCAGGCTCACAAATCTCTCGACAACTGGCGCTTTTTGCCGCCCTCCGCAAGGGTTGCCGCAGCGCGGGGCAAAGGCTGCCGCGCCGCCACAAACGACTGGCTTGCGCCTGCGAAATACGGTTATGCTTGGCTCCCAGGGCAGGGAACCTCACATGGCAGACAACGAGAAAGACAAGGACAAAGAGCCGGTTACCATCAAAAAATACGCCAATCGGCGGCTCTACAATACCGGCACGTCCACTTACGTGACGCTGGAAGATCTCGCCTCGATGGTCAAGAACGGCGAAGACTTCGTCGTCTACGACGCCAAGACCGGCGAGGACATCACGCGCTCGGTGCTGGCGCAGATCATCTTCGAGCAGGAGAACAAGGAAGGGCAGAGCCTGCTGCCGATCACCTTCCTGCGCCAATTGATCCGCTTCTACGGCGACAGCATGCAGATGCTGGTGCCGCGCTATCTCGAACAGTCGATGCAATCTTTCACCGGCCAGCAGGACAAATTCCGCGAGCAGATGGCGCAGGCCTTTGGCGGCGTCGGCTTCGGCTCGTTGGAAGATCAAGTGCGGCGGAATATGGAAATGTTCGAGAAGACTTTCGCCATGTTCGCGCCTTTCGCGCGCGGGCACTCAAAGCCGGCCGCCGAGAAGCCGGCACAAAGCGCGGGCGAGATGGACGAGTTGCGCCGGCAGGTGGACGATCTGCAGAAGCGGCTCGATAAGCTCGGCGGAAAAGAATAGCCGCCTTATCGCGCGGCCACGTTGCCGTTGCTCGGCGCCCACGGCCGCGCTGTGGTGGCAAGTCCGACCAGCGCGCCCTGTAGATAGTCGCAGCCCCAATCGGCGAGCATGCGCGCTGCTTCCGCG
>Ga0335081_10012234_pt1 | contig 13903 bp, 8 predicted proteins | sample Lox_Sample_35_FD_206713 | JGI IMG/M metagenome (GOLD analysis project Ga0335081, IMG submission 206713) | Soil microbial communities from Loxahatchee National Wildlife Refuge, Florida, United States - Lox_Sample_3.5 | ecosystem: Environmental > Terrestrial > Soil > Wetlands | place: USA: Florida... | reverse complement strand
TGAGCAAGAACGCCTCGTTCTTTCTGGATGTCGACCGGCGGCACATCGACAACGGAACTGCGATCGACGCGGTTACTTTGGACCCGACCACGCTGGCGATTCTTCCATTCACGTCGGTGTTTTCGGCGCCGCAGACGCGCTCGCGCATCAGTCCCCGGATTGATTACCAGTTTGGTTCGAACAACACGCTGACGTTTCGCTACGCGATCAGCGACAACTCCACGTTGGACAACGGCGCCGGAGGGTTCACGCTGCTGTCGCGCGCGTATGCCCAGAGCAATCTGGAGCATGCGTTCCAGGCCAATGAGACCGCCGTCTTGAGCACCAAGGTAGTGAACGAATTTCATTTTCAGTTCTTGCATCAGCACTGGCATCAAAATTCGCCGGACACGGACCCTTCCATCATCGTTGCCAATGCCTTCAACGGCGGCGGGCCGGCCAATGCGGCCTATCAGTATATCCACCATCACTACGAGTTGGATGACTATGTGACGATGGCCGAGGGCGCACACACCTGGAAAATGGGAATCCGCGTCCGCGCGGTGTCGATCCAGGACACATCCACTCAGAATTTCGACGGCACTTACACCTTCGGCGGCGCCTATGCTCCGATCTTGGATTCCAATAATCAACCGGTGGTACCGGGCGTCGTATGCAATCAACTGACTCCCACGCCGGGCTGTCAAACCATTAGTTCCATCCAGCAATATCAGCGGACGCTGTTGTTCCAGCGGATGGGATTTTCGCTGCCCCAGATTATTTCGCTGGGCGGCGGCGCGAGCCAATTCTCGATGAACGCGGGGAATCCGCTGGTATTGGTGGGGCAGTCGGATACCGGCCTGTTCGCCGGCGACGATTGGAGGGTCAAACCGAATTTCACGCTGAGCCTGGGCTTGCGATGGGAGACGCAAACCAACATTCACGGGACGCTGGATTTTGCGCCGCGAGTTGGATTCGCGTGGGCTCCGGGCGCCTCGGCTAAGGCGGCTCGTCCCAAGACCGTGTTTCGCGGCGGCTTTGGAATCTTTTACTACCGCTTCAATGAGCAGAACATTCTGGTCGCCGAGCGTTTTAATGGCGTAACGCAGAAGCAGTTTGTCGTGGATAACCCGGACTTCTTTCCCGCCATTCCGCCTTCGAGTGAGCTGCAGCAGTTCGCAACCACGCAGGCCATCCATACCGTCAGCCCGCTGCTGCAGGCGCCGTACGTGCTGCAGTCGGCGCTGGGCATCGAAAGGCAGATTCCCGGCAACACCACCATTTCGCTGAACTACACCAACTCGCACGGGCTGCATCAATTACTCTCGCGCAATATCAACGCGCCGCTGCCGGGGAGTTACACTGGCGTGGCGGGCAGCGGCGTTTATCCGTATGGCGACGTGGGGCCGATTTACGAGCAGGAGTCGGGCGGGCTCTACAACCAAGACCAGTTGGTGGTCAACGTCAACTCGCGCGTGAACCGGAACGTTTCGCTGTACGGGTTCTACGTGCTCAGTTACGCGTGGAGCAACACGGACGGCATCTTCACATATCCCGCGAACCAGTACAGCCTGGCCGGCGAGTACGGACCGGCGGGCACCGACATCCGGCACCGCGGTTCCATTGGAGGCACCATCGTGGCGCCCTGGAATTTGCGGTTCAGCCCGCTGATTGTGATTCAATCCGGGCCTCCCTTCGATATCATCACCAGCCAGGACGTCTACGGGGACACGTTGCTGAGCGCGCGTCCGGGTATTCCGACGAATCTTAACAAGCCCGGATTGATTCAGACTCCGTATGGGTTGCTGGATCCGAATCCTTCTCCCGGCGAGACGATCCTGCCGCGCGATTTCGGGCGAGGGCCGGGATTGTTCAGCGTGGATCTGCGTCTGGCGAGAACCTGGGGAATTGGGAGTCTGAAGAGCGGAGCGCGCGCTAACCGCAATGCGTCCGGTGCTCCAGCCGCGGCAGCACCTGCCGCACCAGCCGCTGGCCCGGCGGGGCGCGGCGGCATCGGAGGATTTGACAACATCAGCAGCGGCGGGGGCGGAAGTTCTTCCGAGCGGCGCTTCAGCCTCACGGCTTCGGTATCGGCGCGCAATATTTTCAACCACGTCAATCCGGGGCCGATCATCGGCGACATCAACTCTCCGTTGTTCGGGCAAGCGAACCAGATTGCCGGCGGCGTAGGAGCATACTCGGGATACTCCGACAACCGGCGCCTGGAATTTCAGTTGCGCCTCGGTTTCTGATTACTGCACGAAGCGTGCGGTTTTGATGTAGTCCATTTTGGGGAAACGCGGAACCAGGTATTCGTTGGTTTCACCTTCCAGCCGTCCGGGATCGATCTCCTTGCCTTCCGGGCGAAACTCGCCATAGCCCCAATAGAGCTTGTCGATCACGTCGACGCCCTCGACAATCTTGGCGAAGGGGACGAAGCTTTGCTCATCGAGCACGGCGTTGTCGGCCAGGTTGATGAAGATCTCAGTGGATCGCGTGTCCGGACCTGATTTGGCGAATGCCAGAGTGCCGCGCAGATTTTTCTCGTTGGGTGGATCGTCGGGAATGACCAGCTGCCGCCATTTGTCGTGCACGTCGAAATCGCGATGCACGCCGAATTGGGCGATGAAGCCTTTCAGGACGCGAAAGAAGCGACCTTGGTCGAAATAACGGATGCGGACCAGCTCGTGAAAGCGATCCACGCCGCGGGGCGCCCAGGCGCGATTGGCTTCCACGACGAAGTCTCCTTGGGAGGTTTCGAATTTTACGCGGAAGACGTCGGGGACGACGATTTTGGGTGGTGGTTTGCGGCAAGCGATCAGAGACAGCGCGGCCGCTGAGATCAGGGCAGCTGCAAATGTTTTCGAGGCTGGACAATTCATCAGTGCGTCATCGAATAGACGAGATAGTTGATGCCGTAGCGATACGCCAGCGCGGTCATCTGCTCGGGATAGAGGGGCGAATCGGCGTACTCCCAGGCGTCGCCCACGTCGGTGTTGAAATTCACGGCAACGACCATGCGGCCCTGGTCGTCATACATGGCACGCCAGGCAGGCGATGTGCCTTCGGGTTGATAAACGTGGACAGACCCACCCGGTCCAATGCCCAAATGGCGTGTGCCGGGGATGAAGGTGCGGTCCTTATCGTTGATGTCGTATAGCACGTGCATCACCGGGTCCGTTTCTGCGATGTCGGTGATGGCGCGGCCCGGGAGCACGCGGTTCATGGTCTCGCGAAATACCTCCCATTGCTCTTGGCCCCAGAAATCATCCACCACGATGAAGCCGCCGCGCAGCAGATATTCGCGCAGGCGCTTCGTCTCGGCATCGGTCAAGCCCCACCAACCGGTCTGGGTGGCGTAAATCCAGGGATATTCGAAGAGCCGATCGTCTGTGAGGCGCAAGTGGCGCGGATCGCCGGTGGCGACTCTGGTGAGACGTTCGACACCGGTGCTGAAATGGTCGTCGGCGTCGGGCCAATCCACCAGCCACCAACCCTCGCCGGTGCCGTTGCGGGAGGCATAACTCCAGCGCCGGTGATATTCGGGCAGATCCGTGTATTCGACGCGAATGAAATGAAATTCGGCCTGGGACGCGAAGTTGGGACGGGGCGCTTCATCCTCGGGTTCTTGAATGCGAAAGCGCTGAGCGAAACCTACGAAGCTCGCCAGGAGCAAGCTAGCGCCTGCAACTGCAACGCGCGACCTGCCGCTCCTCATCAGCATCCATGTTAGCTAGCCCGCAAAGGGCGCGCAGGCGCCCTCGTTCGAAGGAAGTAAGTTGCCGGCGCGCTTCGTTTTGCGGGCATTTAGTTAGAAGTGTGTGCCGGCGGTGCTGGTGGAAGCTGGGGCGTCCTCCCGCAGAAACTTCAGCAGCGCGGCGTTGAACACCTCGGGGGCCTGAATATGAGGCACGTGACCGAGCCCTGGAAGCAGCGCCAGCTCGGCGCCGGGAATCGTGTCGGCAATGTGCTTGGCGCGCTCGGGAAAATCGGGCGTGTCTGCGGCGCCGCCCAGGACCAGGGCTTTCACCTTGATCTTCGGCCAATCGTAGACCACCGGATCCTGGTAAGTCATCTGTCCGAGTAGCACTCGGACCATCGCCAGGCGCGGCCAGTCGGCGCTGAGCGTGGGCGCATAGAGGATGCGCACGAATTTCTCATACTCCGGCTTCCAGGCGCCGGGCGTGTGGAAATAGCGGTGAATGGTGGCCGAGTCCTGCGTGTAGAGCTGATCCTGCGATTCGGCCATGGTGCGCTTGTAGGATTCGTCCGCGGTCTGCCAGGGCATCTGGTAGCGCATGTCCGTGAGCCCGATGGGATTGTAGAGCACCACGCGTTCGGTCATGTCCGGGTAGGACGCCGCGAAACGCGCGGCCAGCATTCCGCCGCCGGAGTGTCCGATGATCACGGCTTTGGAGACGCCCAGGGTCTGGAGCAGCTTGCGCGTGTTGGCGGCAAGATCGTTCCAGTTGTAAGGAATGACCGGCTTGGAAGACCGGCCGAACCCGATCTGATCCGGCACCACCACGCGGAAGCCTTCCTTGCGCAGCAATTCGATGGGGCCGTCGAAATAGAAGCCGCCGAAGTTCATGCCGTGCAGCAAAACCGCCGTGCGGCCATTGGGCTGGCCTGCCGGCTTCACGTCCATGTAGGCCATGCGCACGTCCTGGCCGTACAGCGTCAGCGGCAGGAAGGAGACCGGATAAGGATATTCGACCTCTTCATAGGTAATGCTGCCCGGTTTGACGTCGGTGGGGGCTTTGAGCAGTTGACCCTGAGCCAGCAGCGCGGGTGCTGCGCATAAAAGGAAGACGAATGCCGTTCTCATTGATCACCTCTGAAATTATTACTGCTTCACTTCCACCAGCTCGATAGCTTCGCGGCTGGGGCCTTCGATCATGACCGCGCGCGTGTCGCCGAGCTTGTACGGTTTGGCTTTTATGAACTTGACGTTTTCGGCCTTCAGCTTGGCGATCCAAGGGTCGAGATCGGGCACGCTGAGCGCGAAGTGATCGTACAATTGGCCGAGCGTGCTGGCCAGCGGCTTGTCACCCTGATTGATGTACCAATTCAGCGAGACGTCGTCGAATAGAACGCCGGCGCCGGGAACGCGATACATGCCGTCTTTGTCCAGCGCGGGCCAGCTCTTGTCAGGACCGCGGGCGACCTTGCAATCGGCCTCGGTGTGCTGCGGGCCGCGGCCCCGGCCGGGTCCGCGCGCATTGAGATGTTTCTCGTACCAGAGCTGCGCGCAGAACGGCTCGTCCTGATACATGTGCACGTGATTGAATCGCTCGGCGGGCATGTTGCCCTGGTATTCGATGGTGGCGTGGTCGGGTCCATCGAGATAGGCGAAACCCGCTCCGCCGGCCGGTTTCACTCCGGTGGCTTTGGCTTCGGCGATCTGCGCCTTGCTGCGGCCCAGCGTACCGCCCGTGCCCGGCCAGGTATCGCTGCTGACCCACACGGAAGCGTCGCCGTCACCGGTGTAGAGCGGGAGCAGCGGGACGTGGTTTTCCAGGTACATCTTGTTGCGCTCGCGGACGTCCGTGACGTGCCATCCGAAATGCCAGATCGCGCTTTGCGGCACGATGGTCGGCTGTTTGTTGACTTTGTTGAACAGGACATACACCTTGCCGGACTTGAGCACCGGCTGTCCGCCCCAGGTGGCTTTGGAGGTGGAGGGGAATTGCTTGGTGTAGTAGTCGATGGCCGCTTCGGGGTTAGTCGAGTTCAGGTGCAGATGATGGAAGCCCGGCGGCGGAAGGGAACTTGAATCGGAAGACTGCGCGAGGCTCAGTACGGGGAGCGCGACGCCAAGGATGGCCGTGAGAATTAGGGTTCTGATTTGCATGGTGTCACCTTGTTTCAGGAAGTTTTTCGCGTGCTCTCGCTTCAAACTTCGGTGATGCACGAGGAATTCGATTATAACATCCCGTCCAGCAATAGATTTTCCTGCCGAGTAGTTTTCGCCTTTCCTTTTCGGTAACCCGGTTGTAAGGCAGGAGCGGCTCCAGTCCACTGACCAGCGCAATCAGAGACGTCCGTCGCGTTGACTTGTTTCCGCAGCCGGGGTACGATCAACCTAATGAGACAGGTTTGCGCTGTCTTGCTGCTGGGTGTGTTTGGGACCTCGACGGTCCCCTCTGCCTTATTGGCTGACGACGCCTCGAACCTTCCCGCCTGTTGCCGCCGCGATGGGAAACACCGTTGCGCGATGCCGGCGGTGGACTCGCAGGAAGCACCGTCTGCGCCTGCCGTTCAGGCGGCTCGCATGCAATGCCCCGCGTTCCCCAGATTCGGGCCGGTTTCGTCCCATTCCGAGGTGATCGGTTTAGGCGCGGCGCGAGCGATTTTTGCGTCGTGGCTCCAATATCCGGCGGTCCGCCCTCAGATCGCGGGCCGATATCGCGTATCCTTCAGCCGCGCCAACCAAAAGCGCGGCCCTCCAAGTCTCCTTTCTTAAGCTGAGCTAGTCTTCTCCGAGGCAGTGTCGAAAACTGTGCGCGTTTGGGGCGAAGTTATCGGTACGCGCTTCGGGTCAGTTCATTGAGGCAAGAAAGGAAAGAAGTGAAGGGGATTATCCCAGAGCATTGGTTCTCCGGCTGGAGAAACGGTCGAGCGCCGCGCGCGCTCGCCGGCTTGATCCTGGCTGCCGCTCTTTCGCTCCAACTGGCGGCGCCTTGGATCTCGTTGGCGCTGTTTTTCTTCAGTCCTGAACCATGCTCCTGTTGCACGGGAACCTCCTGCCCAACACATAAGAAACACGCCGACCCGGTTTGGGGTCTGAGTGTTTCGCAGGTCTGTTGTGCAAGTTGTCCAATCTTTCGCTCGACCCAGTCCGACCGTACCGTCTGGGCGTCTCCGCCATCGCAAATCGCTGTTGAGATGGCGCCCGCCTATTGTCTCAATCTGCCTGGCGAACGCCACGGTTCCCGAGTCTTTCACGCTAGTCTTTACCAACGCCCTCCGCCTTCTTGCCGTTCTCTCGCGGCTTGAAGTTGTACGTGTCAGCAGTTTGTCTTGCAGGAGGGGATATGAGGTCATTATTAGCTTACAACGTTGCTTTCTTCGCATTCTGCGCCGCGACTGGGGCGGTCGCGACCGTCTCGGCGCAGGAAACCATTAACTATGGCAGTATCAGCGGACGCGTGACCGATGCTACCGGCGCTGTGATCACAGGGGCTCAGGTCAGCGCGCGTCAAACGGAAACGAACCAGAACAGCACGGCGATCACAGACCGCGAGGGGCGATTCCGCTTTCCTTTTCTCAAGCTTGGCCCCTATGAGATCACGATTCATCAGGAAGGCTTTGGAGACGTGACGCGGCGGGTCACCATGACGGTAGGTTCTGCTTTTGAAATGCCTGTGACGCTCGCCGTCAAGTCGACCGGAACAACCATTACGGTCAGCGGCGAGGCCACGGTTTTGGAAGCGGCGCGATCGCAGGTGGCGGGCACCGTTCCTAACAACGAAATTCAGGAACTTCCGCTGAACGGCCGCAATTTCCTGGACACCGCTCTTCTGATTCCCGGCGTATCTCCCACGAACACTGCGTCCAACCAATTATTCGCCGAAACCGCGGCGGTGCCAGGCCAGGGCATCTCGATCGGCAGCCAGCGCAACTTCTCGAACAGCTTCATCGTCGACGGTCTTTCCGACAACGACGATGCCGCGGGGCTGACCGGAGCGTTCTATGGCCTCGATGTGGTCGGCGAGCTTCAAGTTGTCACCTCGGGAGGACAAGCCGAGTTTGGGCGGGCGCTTGGCGGGTATGTCAACGTCGTCACCAAAAGCGGCACTAACGAGCTGCACGGTGATCTATACGGTTTTTTTCGCAACAGCCGCTTCAACGCAGCCAATGCGCTGTCCAACACTGTTCTGCCGATGACTCAGGCGCAGTATGGGGCCAGCCTGGGTGGGCCGATCATTCGGGACCGCACGTTCTACTTTGCCAATTTCGAGCAGCGTGAGCTGAATCAGTCCGGACTGGTGACAATCTCTCCCACTAACGTGGCGACTATCAACGCCAGGCTCCTCGCCATCGGATATCCCGGCGCGCAGATTTACACGGGCATCTATCCGAACCCGGTTCACAGCACGAACTTTTTAGGCAAAGTCGATCATCAGTTCAGCTCAAAAGACCAGTTCAGCGCCCGCTACAGTCTCTACCACGTCACCAGCATCAACTCGCGCGGCGCAGGCGGGCTTAGCGCTCCCAGCGCCTCCGCCAATCTGTACGACACCGACCAGGTCGTCGCGGTGAGTAACATCGTGGCGCTGTCCCCGCGCGCGGTGAACGAGACGCGCGGGCAATTCTGGAACAGCAATCTTCAGGCGCCTCCTTCCGACAAGATCGGGCCCGCCGTAAGCATTTCGGGCGTTGCTTCTTTCGGCACGCTGTCAGGATCGCCGACCGGGCGTCTCAACAAACTCGGCGAAGCAGTGGACAGTTTCTCGTATGAGACCGGAGCCCACGCCATTCGCGTCGGAACCGAATTTTTGTACAACGATGACACCATCACGTTTCCGCGGTCCAATCGCGGCAGTTATTCATTTTCGTCGCTCGCAAATTTCCTGAAGGGCACATACAATACGTCTGGTTTTACGCAGACCTTCGCCAACAGCGTCATCCATCAGACCAACCCCAACGTCGGATTCTACGCACAGGATGAATGGAAGGTGAACACGCACCTCACGCTGAATCTGGGGATGCGCTATGACCTCCAGTTCTTGCAGAGCATTGCAACCGATACCAACAATGCGTCGCCGCGCGGAGGCTTCGCCTGGACGCCGTTTGCATCTCGCAAGACGGTAATCCGGGGCGGCTACGGGCTTTTCTATGATCGGGTGCCGTTGCGAGCGCTGGCCAACGCGCTCTTATCGGCCAACAACACGACCAATCCCGCGGACCTGAGCCAGGTCAGCGTCAGCCTTTCGCCTACCCAGGCCGGCGCCCCCGAGTTCCCCAACATCCTCGGCAGTCTCACGCTTCCGCCGGGCGTACTGTTCAACTTTTCCACCATGTATCCGCACATGCAGAACGCCTATTCCGAGCAAGGCAGCTTCGAAATCGAGCAAGAGTTGGGGGGCCGCAGCACTGTCAGCGCTGGCTATCAGCACGTCCGCGGTCTCCATCTGATCATTTCGGTGAACCAGAACGTTCCTATTTGCCCGGCTTCGGGAACCAACAACGGATGCCGCCCGAATTCCAGCTACGGCAACGATAGCCAATACTCATCTCTGGCAGATTCCCATTACGATGCCTTCTACATATCGTTTGTGCAGCGCCCTGTTCACTGGGGGAGCTATCGGATTTCCTACACGTACTCCAAGGCGCTGGACGACGTCGGAGAGTTCTTTTTCAGCGCGCCCATCAACAATTTCAATGTCTGGCAAGATTACGGCCGCTCCGACGACGATCAGCGGCATCGCTTCGTTCTGGATGGCTCCGTTCACACTCCCATGGGTGCGGCGAATTCCGCGTGGGAACGCATCAGCCACGGGTTTCAATTGACGAGCCTGCTGCAGTACTACTCGCCGCTGCCGTTCAACATCACGACCGGGGCCAACACGATTCAAGGGACTGCGGCCCGTCCCACAATCAACGGCGTCTTCATTAATCGCAACGCCGGATCCGGTTTCGACTTCTTCAGTCTGGGAGCCCGACTAAGCCGTTTCTTCCAACTTACGGAACGGTTGCGGCTGGAGGCGCTCGCCGAGGGGTTCAATCTAACCAATCACGTCAATGGCGTGAGCCTGAACGGAACGTTCGGAACCGGAGTCTATCCCACTAATCCGCTGCCGACCTTCGAACAAATCACGGCTGTGGCCGACCCCCGATCCTTCCAGTTTGCTATGAGGTTCACATTCTGATGCTTACTCTCCATTTTTTGTTGCTGAGTATATTGCCGTTGTCGGCAGGCGTGCCGAACCGCCAGCCGCAACTGGCGGCCGGGCATGGACAGGTAGTGCTCACGTTTGCTGCCGGGCATTCCATTTATTTCGCTTCGTCGCACGATGCGGGGCGCACATTCGGTCCTCTATCGAAGGTCGCCGAGGTGCCGTTTCTGGCCGTGGGACGGCATCGCGGGCCCCGGGCGATCATTCTCAAGGACGCCATTCTCATCAGTGCTATCGCTGGTGCGAAACCTGGCGATGGAGATTTGATCACCTGGCGATCCGTCGACCATGGAAAGACCTGGGCTCGTGCCGGCATTGTGAATGACGAACTGAATGCCACGCATGAAGGCCTTCACGCCATGGCTGCCGATGAACAAGGCAATCTCTTGGCGGCGTGGCTCGACTTGCGGTCGCAAGGCACTAAGCTGTACGGGTCGCGCTCGACTGACGGCGGATTCACCTGGTCCAAAAACGTACTGCTATATGCTTCCCCATCCGGGACGATTTGCCAGTGCTGCGATCCGTCGATTGCCATCGGCAGTGACGGTGAAATTGCGGTCATGTGGCGCAACGTGCTGGATGGATCGCGGGATCTGTACGTAGCCTCCTCACGCGACGGCATTCACTTTGGCCCGCCGCAAAAGCTCGGTCAGGGAACTTGGAAGCTAAATGCCTGCCCGATGGACGGCGGCGGCCTGGTCTGGGATCATGGGCAACTCGTTTCGGCCTGGCGTCGTGAGAACGACGTTTTCCTAGCCCGTCCAGGCCGGCCAGAGAAACGGCTCGGGGCCGGCAAGGATGTCGCAATTGCAGCCGGCAAGAAGGGGTTGTATGTCGCTTGGTCCAGCAGTGCCGGGATCGAGATCATTGGGCCCGCAGACGCGCAGCCGCAGAAACTTGCGCTGGAGGGCGCGTCCGTCAATTTGGTTGCACTTGAAGACGGATCGGTGCTGGCGGCCTGGGAATCTGACGGCGCGATTCAAACCGCAAGGCTGGATGGGAAATAGGCCAGGCTTCCCCCGGCAGCGGCTTGGCTTGCGAGCATGCGGGCAGGTTAGAATCGTACCGGACGACTGATGAATTGTTTGAAAGACAGCCTCATTGAATTGATCACCCAGACCTCGACCAATCTGCCGCCGGACGTGCGGGCGGCCATGGGCCTGGCGGTGGAATCCGAGACGCCGGGCACGCAGTCGGCCCAGGCTCTTGGGATCATCGCCAGCAATATCGATATGGCGCAGCAGGACGAAGGCCCGATCTGCCAGGACACCGGCATGCCGACTTTCTTGGTTCACACGCCGGTGGGCGTGAATCAACTGCACATCCGACGCGCGATTCGGGAAGCGGTGGCCGAAGCGACGCGGCGCGGAAAGCTTCGTCCCAACTCGGTGGATTCGCTAACCGGTAAGAACAGCGGCGACAACCTGGGCGTCGAGACTCCGGTGATTCACTTCGAGCAGTGGGAAGAAGACGAAGTTGAAGTGAAGCTGATTCTGAAAGGCGGCGGTTGCGAGAACAAGAATATCCAGTACTCGCTGCCCTGCGAGCTGGATCACTTGGGGCGCGCGGACCGCAATCTGGAGGGGGTTCGCAAGTCCATTCTGCATGCAGTGTGGCAGGCACAGGGGCAGGGGTGCGCGCCGGGTGCGGTGGGCGTCTGCATCGGAAGCGATCGCGCGCACGGATACGCGTTAGCCAAGAATCAGTTGTTTCGAACGCTGGACGATGTGAACCAGGTTCCGGAATTGGCGCGGCTGGAGTCCGAAGTGATGGAGGAGGCCAATCGGCTGGGTATTGGCGCGATGGGCTTCGGTGGGCAGGTCTCCTTGATCGGATGCAAGATTGGGGCGGCGAATCGTCTGCCCGCCAGTTTCTTCGTGTCGGTGGCTTACGATTGCTGGGCGTTCCGCCGTTTAGGCGTGCGGCTGGATGCCTCCAGCGGCGCCATCACGCGCTGGCTGTACCGCGATCCGGATCGCGCTGTCGAACGGATGGCTCGCGCAGAAGGGTTCCCGTTGACCGGCCGCGAAGTGGTGTTGACCGCGCCGCTTTCTGAAGACACGGTGCGCGCGTTGCGAGTGGGCGATGTGGTGTTGATCACTGGCGAAGTATTCACTGGGCGCGATAATGTCCATGCCTATCTGATGAAGAACGCGCCGCCGGTGGATTTGCGCGGCGCGGTGCTGTATCACTGCGGGCCGGTGATGTTAAAAGAGGGCGATGCGTGGACGGTGAAAGCCGCCGGTCCGACCACGAGCAGCCGCGAGGAGCCCTATCAGGCGACCGTGATCGAAAAATACGGCGTGCGCGCGGTGATCGGCAAAGGCGGCATGGGAGCCAAGACGCTGGCGGCGCTGAAGAAATCGGGCGCCGTGTACCTGAACGCCATCGGAGGAGCGGCGCAATACTACGCGCGTACCGTCGACCAGGTGCTGGGCGTGCATCTGATGGAGTTTGGGATTCCGGAAGCTATGTGGCACCTGCGCGTGAACAATTTCGCAGCGATCGTGACCATGGATGCGCACGGCGGCAGTCTGCATGCGGAGATCGAGAAGGAAACCGCGGAAAACCTGGCCCAACTGCAACAGGTCAAGTGACGCCGCGTTTGGACATCAGCCGGCCGGTGCGTTTAGGAAACGCCCTTCTGTCTCAGGAATGCGGCGTAGGCTTTGTCGCATTCGCAAATGTGATCCAGCAACCAGTTGCGCAGGAAGTGCATTACCGGCGCACCGGCGTTCAGCTTGCCTTCCGCGTGTTGCCGCGATAGTTCGCGGAGCTGATCGATGAGCTGCGAGTGCCTGCCATGATGCCCGGGCAGCTCCGGATAGTGATGTTTCTCGAGCAGATCTTCCTCGAACTGGAAGTGAAATTTCGTGTACACGTTCATCTCCTCGAAAACGTGGCCAATGAAGTCTCTGGCCCGGCCCTCCAGCATGGCTTCTTGTAATTGGCGGATCACGGTCACCAGGTACCGGTGCTGCTTATCGATAGAGGATATGTTCACGCTGTAGTCCGGTTGCCATTCGATCAACACAGAGGGCGACACAAGCATAGACTAGAAACTCCTTCCCACGGACAAGGTGGCTGTTGGCTACGAAAGGTCTCTGGGAAATTCGACCAAGACGCGTGGGGGTTGTTGAAGCGAGCTCAAACGATGGCTGCGGCGCTAGAGCGTCTGCTAGAATTTGAAGTAAAGCTAGCTTCGCGGTCACGGCCAGGTAGCTCAGCTGGTAGAGCGCAGCCCTGAAAAGGCTGGCGTCGGCGGTTCGATTCCGTCCCTGGCCACCACACTAACCCTTTCGCTTCCATTCAGTTACTTGCCTGTTCTTCCGCCTGTGCCAAATCTGTGCCGTGGATTTTCCGAATCAGAGTGTCTTGTCTGCTCTGATACTCTTCGGTCCACTTGGCGTAGTAGCGGCGGATTGTGGCGGGGCTGTCCCCGAGGATCGCTGCAACTTCCTCGTAGGTCCCACCCTTCCCTAGAAGCTCGGATGCGAGCGTGTGGCGGAAGCGATGACAGTGAGCCCGCTCTACACCGGAACGCTCGAACACAGCGGTCATTTTCCGGGCTGCGCCTTTTACAAGGCTCCGCAGACTTGCATTCCCGCTAGAAAAGAACAGTTGACTGTCCTGTGGTGCGGCTTTCGGGTGCGGCAGCACCTCTAGGGCAGTTAGTACAGCCGACGGCAACTCGACTCGAATCAGCCGATGGTTCTTCACAGTACGTTTCGTTAGTCGCGTTCCACGTACGTCAGCTCGCGAAAGGGTAACCACATCGCTGATCCGCAACCCCGCGTACCTCATGAGCAAAACCATGGCACGTGCGCGCCGGCGTTCGTAGCTGCTTCGACCTATCTGGTCGCAAGCGGCAATAATCTTGATCAGTTCTTTCCGATTGTATGGCACCACATCGTTTGCCTCTCTGAGGATAGGGCGTTTCAAACTCCTCGCCGGATTCTTCGTCGTCCACTCGCGGTCTCTGCAGAACTCGAAGAACTGTCTGAGAAGCTCGATTTCCTTGA
>Ga0335081_10012232_pt1 | contig 13904 bp, 8 predicted proteins | sample Lox_Sample_35_FD_206713 | JGI IMG/M metagenome (GOLD analysis project Ga0335081, IMG submission 206713) | Soil microbial communities from Loxahatchee National Wildlife Refuge, Florida, United States - Lox_Sample_3.5 | ecosystem: Environmental > Terrestrial > Soil > Wetlands | place: USA: Florida... | reverse complement strand
CCGCCGGCCGCGGCGACCTTCGTTCCGCTGGCGAGGACTGAGGCCGCCGGCAGGACCAAACCAGCGAGAAGTACGATCAGCGCCTTCTTCATGAACGTGCCTCCTATAAAACCTAGAGTTTCGATCACGTCGACTTGGTGCCCGCGACCTGACACGGCGGGCCGGGCCAACCACTCTCACCTGTTCCGCCGCCTGCGGGCGCCCGCGCGTTGGGGCTGCGAAGTCCTGTGATGCGCCGATGCGCCGCCGCAGGTCAAGAAAATCTCATCTTCAGTCTCCTTCTCCTCCTTTCCCCCCCCCCAGCGGCGCCCTAGGCGCGGGGGCCGAAGTGCTTCAGCATCACCAGGTTGTCGGTGTCGCTCGGGTTCGTGATCTTCACGCCCTCCTGGGCGGCTCGCGCGGTCACGAAGACCTCGTCCTGGGTCATCTGGCCGAAGCGGATCATGGCCGGTGAATCGATATCGAGCTCCCCGAGCTTGCCCTGTCCCTGGATGACGATGGCCCCGTAGGCCCCCTCGTCCTTGATGACGACCGACCGGCCGGGGAGAACGGTCAGCTCCTTTGCCGAGAACATGTCCGACTTGTAGACGATGGCCATCTCCTCGTAGCCCTCGGCGCGCATCTGCTCCATCGGCCTGACGGGCTTCGGTGGCATGAACCGGTTCTCGTAGAAGTACGGGTCGGCGTTCAGTTCCCAGTCGAGCAGGCTCACGAGGTAGTCGAGATTGTCCCGGCGATCCTTCGGGACGTCCTTGAATAGGAGTTCCTTCGGCGTGTAGGCGTCCCACACGAGCGACTGGAACATCGAGAAGACGTCGGAAGCGCGCTGCGGCTCGTAGGTGAGCAGGGAACCCGGGGCGTGGAGAATACCCGGCGGAACGTCCCATCCGGTTCCCGGGCGCAGCCGGTAGGCCCTCGACAGGTCCAGGATGCCGTTGTCGCCTCGGTCCCAGTCGGCCAGGCAGCGCTTGATGTCCTCCTTGGATGTCTTCGGGTGAACGCCGAAGAAGGTATAGGGAAACCAGCCGCCGTGGTTGTTGAGCTGCTTCGGGAAGTAGTAGGCCTCCGGCTTGCCCTTCTGACCCACGTCGGCTGCGCGCTCGTCGGTCTGGTGGACGTGGAATGGCAAGGGCTCCTGGTTGTCGAAGAACTTGCTGTACATGACCCAGCCGCCGTGCTTCTTCATCACGGCGGCCCCGAGTACCTCGGCCCCCGCCAGCTCGATGGCCGCTTTCAGGAGCACCTTCGAGCTCGTGGCGCCATCCTCCACGCAGATGTAGCTCAGCCCCTCGTCGGGAAGTGTCTCCGGCCCGTTGTCGGCCTTGGTGGTGGAAGCAAACCACCGCTCGTCGATGCCTCCGCGATGCGCGCCGAACGCGTAGTAGTCGCCCGGGTGGAGCTTGAGCCGCTTGCCGGGAATGCAGAAGGACCGGGGAACCCAGTTCGGCGCCAGCCGGAACACACCCTTGCCCTTGTTGATCGCGGTCTCGATCGTCTGTCTCTCGCCAGCCATGTGCAGTACCTCCCTGCGCGTTCGCCACTACTTCGGTCTAGGCAACCCGGGCCTTCTGAAGCGTACCGCGTCGGTCCCTCGTTGCCACTCATTTCCGGCGACCGACGGCGATTCCTTCCGGCCCTCTTTTGACTCCGCTGCCACCCACCCGACCGCCCGGGCCCCCCCGGGGCGTTCCATGCGCTGAAGAGGGCAGATGGCAGATACGCGAGCCGCGCCTTTGAGTGCTATCACCCTGGATGAATGACCGACGAGTCCCTGCCCGGCCCCAAACGGTTCGTGCTGCGGCCGAGCGTTGCGGCCTGACGCTCGGGAGCCGAGGCCCTCCCCTCGACCCTGGAAGCGAAATCGACGAGCGTCCCCTCGCCCGCCCAGGGAGGATGCCGGCCCGGTGCCTGGCACGCTTGGGCTTGCGTCCGGGCGCGGCCACGGCTGCGCTGTGGTCGCCGCGGGAAGGCGGATGGGCGCGAGGGTTCGCCTGGCGGTCCGCGTCCTACGGTCGGGCGGCGTGAGGGGGGGGGGTGGCCATGGGGCCCGTGGCGAGGCGGCCCCCTGCCAAGCCGTTGACCTGAATGGATATTTTACTTCACTCTCCTCCTCCCCGAGCGCGGCTCTCAAAGCGAGGATCGGACCGGAGGAGTGTCCTTGAGATCGAAACCGCTCATCATCGTCGATCCGCTGCCGCGCACGCTTAGCCTCATCTGCGACCCCGAAACCCGCCGCCGCCTGGAAGCGCTCGGAGAGCTCGTGGTCTCCGAGGATCGGCCCATGCCGGCGGACCTCCTCGAGCGGTGGCTGCCCGAGACCTCCTTGCTCATCGGCCAGTCGGACATGCCGCGCGAACGGCTCGACCGCGCGGCTGGCCTCAGGGCCATCTTCAACGTGGAGACGAACTTCCTTCCCAACATCGACTATCGGGCATGCCAGGAACGTGGGATCTGGGTGCTGAGCCCGACCGCGGCCTTCGCCACCGTGGTGGCCGAGGCCGCCCTGGCCATGGCCATCGACCTCGCGCGCGGGATCTCGGCCGCCGACCGCGCCTTCCGTTCCGGGACCGAGCTCTACGGGCTCGCGAGCAACGCGGGCTCCTTCCAGTTCACCGGTGCGCCGGTAGGGATCATCGGGTTCGGGGATCTCGGAAGAACGCTGCGGGCCCTGCTCGTGCCGTTTTGCAATCCGGTGAGGGTCCACGATCCCTGGCTGCCCGATGAGCTCATTCGCGCCCATGGCTGTGAGCCGGCGTCTCTCGACGCGGTGCTGGGGTCCTCGAAAGTCGTCTTCGTCTTTGCTTCGGTCACCACCAGTAACCGAGGCTTCATCGGCAGGCGCGAGCTCGGGCTCATGAGGTCCGGTTCCTGTTTCCTCCTCATGAGCCGCGCGGCGGTGGTGGACTTCCCTGAGCTCGTACGCGAAGCCAAGTCCGGTCGGATCCGGTGCGGACGGACCCGGGCGACGGACTGCTCTTCTCGGCCCACCGCACCGGCGGCATGGCGGAGGCTTTTCATCTCATCGGCCGGATGACCGTGGCCGACGCCGAGCTCATCCTGCGCGACCTGCCGCCGCAACTGTGTCGCCGGGCGGATCCGGGCATGGCGAGCCGGCTGCGCAGCAAACCGGTCCGTTCCTCCTGACGCTCCGCTCGCGGGCTACCCTGCCGCTCGCAGGTACCTCCTCGTCGCACTTCGCTCGAGAGCTCGAAGCCTCGCCGCGAGGACGGGGCGGCGGTCTTGCCGGCACCAAGGCCGCTGGTTCTCCTTCCGCACAGTTCGGGGATGACCCCGGGCGCTCGCGGCTCAGGGAAACGTGCCGTGCCCCGGAGACGCTGCCTCGCTCGAGGTCACGCTCACGGCCGAGCGAACGCGACCGGGTCATTGGATTCATCTTCACCTCGCCCGGCGTCGTGCGCCATTTGAGATTTGGCCCATCCCGAAATTGGGCGGCGAGACCCTTCGCGCGCGATCACGGCCTCGGGTCCACTCCGGGGCAAGCCGCTCCTCCATTCCGGGCGGGCCCTTTCTTTGCGCGCGGCGCCTGAACCAGTTTGTGAATGAGGTCGCAGCCCGGCGCACGAGTCGCCCGGGCGTCTGGCGCCGCGGAGAGGGGGGCTCGACCCCTTCTTCGCCTGGGCCGCAACGTGATTCTCGACTGTTACAACAGGTGATATCACTCAAGGTGTCTAGACGCCGGGTGGCCCCGGTGAGGACGCCGGCCGGGCCGGGCCAAGATATGCCCCGGTGGCTCGAAAGAGAGCCACCGGCGCCAGAAGGTTAGCCCGTCGCTGGCGAGGTGCGACGGGGACGGAGAGTCTATGTAGGCCAAGGAGGGTGTGAAGGCGCAGAAAGCGGACATGGCCCGACCCTGGGTTCACGGGTGTACGCAAATATTGCGTGACGGCTCGGTGAAGCCGCGGCGAGAGGTCGCAGCAAGGCCGCAGAATTGTCTGCCGCCTCTCCTTCCGATGGCGTAGCCTCGAGAGCCTACGGTCGTGGAACATACTACCCGCGAAGACGGACCAACGTTGCTTGACGATCGCGAGATCGCGAGACTCGTCGAGCGGTTGGGTGTCGAGAGCCAGTGCACTCGTGGTGTATTGATCGTCGACGACGAGCCGATGAACCTGACCGTTTTGCGCGGCTTCCTGGAGGAGAATTGGCACGTCCACGAGGCCAACTCGGGAGCCGAAGGCCTCGAGATCGCAGCGCGAGAGCCCCTCGACGTGGTGGTGGCCGATCAGCGCATGCCCGGCATGACCGGGGTGGAGATGCTGGAGGAGTTGCGGCGGAGGCGCCCTGACATCGCGGGCATCGTGCTCACCGCCTATGCCGACATGCAGTCGATGGAGTCGGCCATCAACCGGGCCAACGTGTTCCGTTTTCTGCGCAAGCCCTGGGAGCCTGCCGAGATCACGCGCGCCATCGAGCAGGCGAGCTCGCATGTGGTGCAGCGCCGCACCATCGAGCGCCTGGTCGGGCTGTTGGCCCGTCGGGGCGAGGAGCTGCGCACCTCGCTCGACCAGGTGAAGGCCCAGCAAGAGGTCCTACTCCACCTCGAGCGGCTCAGCACCGTCGGGAAGCTGGCCTCGGGTGTCACCCACGATCTCAAGAATGTCATGGTGGCGTTGCGCACGGCCGACGTCGAGCTGGCCGAGGGCACGGCCGACCCGGGCCTCCGCGAGATCATGAACCTCGGCGTCCTCGCTATCGACAACCTCTTGCACTCCCTGCAGGCGGTTCACGAGTACGCGCGCTCGGGTTCGGTGGCACTGCAGCTCGGCGTGGTAGACCCGGCCGCGGTAGTGCGGGCCGCCCTCGCCATCTCCAGGATGGATGGCCAATTCAAGCAGCGGCGGGTGGAGCAGGACGTTCCCCCCAGTCTTCCCGCCCTTCACGCCGACGCCCAGAAGCTCACCCAGGTCCTCGTGAACCTCATCCGGAACGCACTTCACGCGACCGAGCAGGGGGCGCGCGTGCGCGTGGCCGTGCGGGTCCGGCCCGAGGGCGAGGTCGAATTCGCGGTCGAGGACGATGGGTCGGGCGTCGCCCCCTCCGTGCGCGAGCATCTCTTCGAGCCGTTCGTGACGAGCAAGAGTGGCCAGGGCCTCGGGCTCGGGCTGTACATGTCGAGGCTCATCGTCGAGTCCCACCGTGGACGGATCGCCTTGGTCGAGCGACAGGGGGCGGGGGCACGGTTCGAGGTGGTGCTGCCGGTCCTGGCTCCCGGACAGAGCGGGTGAGAGTTCGGGTTCACCTGGAGGGGTGAGATGCCATCACTGGATTCGAAGGGCAATGGGCACGCGGTTCTCGATTCGGCCAGTGTGGATTTCATCGCCAGCGAGTTGGACGTTCAACGCGCGTTTCGGGTGGTCGATGCCCCCGTTCCGGTCCGCACCTACGAGGAGCTGGAGGGCGCCCAGGGTCGGGCCGTGTATTTTAGACCGCAGCGACACAGCGCGGCCGATCTGAAGCCGCTTGCCTGCACGATCGAGCTCGAGTTCGACGGCATCGCTGAGTGCTGTGCAGTGCGTGACGTCTCGCAAACCGGTCTCGCGCTCGTTGCTCCGACGCAGGGCCTACCCGAAATCCACCAGCACTTGAGTGCCGTCCTGCGCTTCGATGACCACGAGGCCTTTCGGGGCGAGGTCGTCGTCGGTTCCGTGCGGGTCCAGGACGGCGTGACCGTCATCGGCGTCTCCTTCGTCGACTTTTTGCTCGACGTGGACGAGATCCTTCAACTCCGCGCTGTTCGGCAGTGGAGCGCGGAGAGTTCCCACAACCGCGCACGCGGTCGGTCCTGGCACCTGCCTGCCCACGATCGGTTCAAGGCGGCGGTGGCCGAGCTCAGGCTATACCTGGAGGATGCGCAGCAGGAGCTGGGCGAGCTGGAAGCGCGCTTGCCCTGGAGTGTGCTGCACGGACCTGACAATGCCGCGCGGGCCGCGCTCATCGGCGAATTGCGATCGGAGTTTGTGGCGGACGTCGTGCGGATGAACGAGGAGATCGATACGGCTGTACGAGGACTCCCCGACGGTCACCGCAATGCCGCAGCCAAGCAATGGTCTTTGCGACACCTGCACGACATGTTCATGCAGGTGCCCGTACTCCACCGAGCGAGAAACAAGCCGCTCGGCTACCCTGGCGACTATGGGGTCATGGATTTCATGTACGAGCGGCAGTTTGAGGGGACGACGCTCTTTGCGCGCGCCGTGAGCCTCGCCTTTAACCAGACCCGGGCTCCGCGTGCGGTGCGCGGACGCAAGGATGTGGTGAAGCAACAGGTCGCAGCCCTGCTGGCCCGGCGGGCCGGCACCACCTTGCCGGTGCGCGTGCTGTCCGTGGCGGCGGGACCGGCCCAAGAACTCGTCGAACTGTTCGCGGAGCTGGAAGACCTGCCGACCCGACTCGAGCTCGTCCTTTTCGAGCAGGACAAGAACGCCCTCGCCTATGCTTTTCGGCGCCTCAAGCCTTCTCTCGATGGGCGGTTCCCCGGCGCGGTGCGCACCACCTTCCTGCACGACTCCATCAAGCGCCTGCTCCGTGACGAGGACCTCTTCCAGCCCTTCGGGGTCTTCGATCTCGTCTATTGCGCGGGTCTCTACGACTACCTGCAGTTGAACAGCACGGTGGTTCTCACCCGTCGGCTGGCCGCGGTGACCGCTGAGGGAGGGCAGCTCCTCGTGGCCAACTTCGTCGACCACTCCACCCGGTGGTTGATGGAGCACCACCTCGATTGGTCTCTCATCTACCGCTCTCGCGAGGAACTGGCGGAGATCGGCATGCGCGCGGTCCCCAAGGCTCGCAACCGAATCCTCGAGGAGGAGAGCGGCGCGAACCCGTTCCTCGAGCTCGTGTCGGGGTAGATGCAGGCCCTCAGCCAGGAGATCGATGCACGGTGGACGCGCTGGCTCGTCGACCGCAATCGCCGTGGCCTTCGCATCGGCCTTGCCATCGGGCTCACGCTCTACCCGGCCTTTGGCGTCCTCGACTGGGTGATCGCTTCGGGCCGAGCGCTCGGCGGGCTATGGATCACCCGGGCGGTGTTCACTCTGGTGAGCATCGCGCTCATCTGGGTGGTCCGGTCTCCCTTCTTCGAGCGACACCGCGACCTCGTCGCAGCGGGTTACGTCGTCCTGGGAGCGGTTGGGATCAGCCTCATGACGATCTACCTCGGGGGTCTCGCCTCGCCCTACTACGCCGGCCTCATCCTGGTCGTGGTGGCGGCCGGCGTCCTCTTCGTCTGGCCCCCGCGCGTCGTTATTGTGACCCACACCGCAGTGGTCGGCTGCTTTGTCCTGGCAAACCTGGCCGTGGGCCAACGCGGCGACTCGTCAGCCGCCGTCTCGAACCTGGCCTTTCTCGTGGCCACCGCCCTCATCGCGGGAGTCGGGCAGGTCCTGCTCTTCCACAGCCAGCGAGAGCAGGTGGCGCAGCGCGTCCGCCTCGAGCAGACCACCGCGGACCTCGAACGGGCGCACCTCGAGCTGCAGCAGCTCGACCAGTTCAAGTCGCGCTCGTTCGCCAACATGGCCCACGAGCTGCGCACGCCGCTCGCTCTCATCCTCACCCCGCTCGAGCTCATGCTGCAGGGAGAGATGGGCTCCTTCAGCGAGGAGCAACGGCACACCTTCCGCACCATGTTCAAGAGTGCCCTGAAGCTCCTCAAGCTCATCACCGACCTGCTCGATCTGTCGCGCCTGGAGGAGAGCCGGCTGAGGCTCAACGTGATGGAGCACGATCTGTGCGACCAGCTTCGGGGCCTCGTCGACCAGACCCAGGTCCTGGCGCTGCACAAGGGCATCGAGCTGCAGTTTCACTCGGCCGTCGAGCGCGTGGCGGTCTGGTGCGATCCGGAGCTGCTCGAGCGGGTCTTCGTGAACCTCCTCTCCAACGCCATCAAGTTCACGCCATCCTCGGGCCACGTCGCGGTGTCGGTGGTCGACCGGCCCGACCACGTGGAGGTGGTGGTGGAGGACGACGGACCGGGGTTCCCTCCCGAGCAGGCGGCCCGTCTCTTCGAGCGCTTCTACCAGGTGGACATGGCCGGCACGCGGCAATACGAGGGGGTGGGCATCGGCCTGGCGCTGGCCCGCGAGCTCGTGCTCCTGCACGGCGGTACCATCGAGGCGGAGAGCGACGGCGTCCACGGAGCGCGCTTCCTCGTCAAGCTCCGCAAGGGCTTTGGACACTTCAGGCGGGAAGCCCTGGAGTCGGTGAGCTCGGCACGCGACGCCAACGAGCGCGACGCGACGCTCAAGCTCGCCAAGCATGAGGACTACCGCCTGCTCGAAATCGCCGAGGCTGCCGAGCGGCGCCTCCTCGAGCGCGATCCTGACGAGGCCGACCGACCCTACACGGCGGTGGTGGTGGACGATCATCCCCAGGTCTTGAGACTCGTCCACATGGCGCTCCGGCGGGAGTTCAGGGTGCTCGCCGCTCTGGAGAGTTCCAAGGGGCTCGAGCTCGTCGCGCGCGAGCAGCCGCATCTCGTGGTGACCGACCTCATGATGCCCGGCATCGACGGCCTGGAGCTCACCCGCCGCCTGCGCCAGGATCTGCGCACCCGCCACATCCCCATCATCATGCTCACCGGGCGGGGAGAGCTCGATGACCGGGTGAAGGGGATGGAGACCGGGGTGAACGCTTACCTGACCAAACCCTTCTCGCCGAAGGAGCTGCTCACCTGCGCCCGCCAACTGGTCAAGGGCAAGGAGGAGACCGCGGACATGGTCCTGAGCGGCCGGATGGAGTCGCTCGAGATCGTGGCCGCCGGGCTCGCCCACGAGATCAACAATCCGCTGAACTACGTGAAGAACGCGCTCGCCCGGGTGCGGGTGGATCTGGAAAAGGTGCTCGCCTCGTCGATCCGGCCCGGGCAGACCACGCCCGAGGCCGGGAAGCCTGACCCGCTCGAGCAGCTGGTCGCCCGGACCCGCGAGCTCTTGGGGGTGGCCGACTCCGGGCTGAAGCGCATCGCCAGCACGGTCGAGCTGATGAGCCGCTACGGGCGCGCCGGGTTCCGACGCGAGTGGGTGATGCACGACGCATGGGAGGCCGCCCGGGTGGTGGTGGGCATCGTGCTGCCGGCCACCGGGCGCAAGGTCAAGGTCGACGTCGAGTGCACCGGAGACGGATCGATCGAGTGCGTACCGGAAGAGCTCCACCAGGTGCTCTCCAACCTGGTCCAGAACGCCATCGAGGCGGCGCCCGAGGGGACCGGGCACGTGCGTGTGCGCGGCCAGGGCGAGAAAGACCGGATCGTGCTCGGCGTCAAGGACAACGGCCCCGGCATGGGCCCCGAGCTCCAGGCGCGGCTCTTCACGCCCTTCTTCACCACCAAGTCCCCCGGCCACGGGATGGGGCTCGGCCTCACCATCGTGCGCCGGGTGATCCACAGCCTGGGCGGGTCGCTGCAGGTCGCGAGCACCCCGGGCGAGGGGGCGGAATTCGTGGTGAGCCTTCCCCGGCATCGGGGCGAAGCCTCTGCCGCTGCCGTGGCGGAGGCCGAGCAGCCTGCCCTTAACCGATGATGAAGTCCTCGCCCCGTACCTCGCCACGCTCGAAGCGCGACAGCGTGAAGCGTTCGAAGATCTCGTCCGGTGGGTCCCCGGCCATCCAGCCAGCCATGAGCTCCGTGACGGCCGGAGCCATCATGAACCCGTGCCCGACGAAGCCATTCAGCTGGAAGAAATTGTCGAATCCGGCCGCGCCCAGGATGGGATTGTTGTCGGGGGTCACGTCGTAGCAGCCCGCCCACTGGCGCATGACCTTCAGGCCGGCCGTCACGGGAACGCAAGAGGTGATGGCGCGTGCGAAGCGCGCGAGGAAGCGCAACGTCGATCGCGTGTTGATCCCTTTCGGCTCGTCGGGGTCCCCCATCCCACCCACGATCTCACCGCGCAGGCTCTGGGAGAAATAGAGGCCGTTCCCCAGGACCGAGACGAGCGGGCCCAACCAGGGCTTGAGCGGTTCGGTGACCATGATCTCGTGGCGCTCGGGGGCGTTCGGCAACTTCACCCCGGCCAGCGCCGCCACCTCCCGGCTCCAGGCTCCCGCCGCGTTGACGACGACGTCGCAGGCGATGCGACCGCGGTCGGTGATCACGGCCGACAGCAAGCCGCCGGAAGACTCGAAACCCGTCACGCGGGTGAAGGTGAGCACACGGGCGCCCAGGGACTCGGCCCGCGAGGCATAACCCCACACGTACGGCCAGGGGAAGACCACCGCGTCCTCGGGGTTGAAGGCCGCCGCCATGAAACTGTGCGGGTCGAGCTCGGGCACCACCTCGAGCGCCTCGACCGGTGAGAGGATGCGGGTCGGGATCCCGTGGCGGTTGTGGAGCTCCGCGTTCTTCTCGATGCGCTCGGCCTGAACACGGGTGGGGGCGAGGAAGAGGTAGCCTCCCCGTCGGAACCAGGTGTTGATGCCCATCTCGGCTGCGAAACCGTCGCCGATCTCGAGTGATCGCTTGGCGAGCCGGATCATGGTGGGCGTCGTCCACTGCGCCCGCACACCACCGCCATTACGCCCGGAGGCCCCGGCGTTGAGGAACGCGCGCTCGAGGAGCACCACATCGGACACGCCTCGGCGGCACAGGTTGTAGGCGAGGCCGAGCCCCATGATGCCGCCGCCGACGATCACGATCTTGGCTCGCTCGGGCACGGGGGCGGAGGGCCGCGGCACCTCGCCCGGAGGCGGCGACAAGGGTGCCCCCGCCTCGAGCGGGAGGAGAGCCGGGTCGAGCGAGGCCAGGGCGGCGAGCGAGGTGGCGTAAAGCGGCGGCCGTACCGTGAAGGGGGCGACCTCGGCCGGGGTCCCCCCCAGACGCAGAAGTTCCCGTGCCGCCAAGGCGAGGCAGGTCTTGCCCTGGCACGGGCCGGTGCCGAGGCCGGTGTAACGCTTCACCGACTCGAGATCGCGATAGCCCTTGTGGAAGGCGCGCTCGACGTCCTCCACGATGACGTCTTCGCAAGCGCACAGGATGGTCTTAGCCACGGGCCGCCGCCTCCCCGGCACGACGGCCGTCCTCGACCGCTTGGGCCGGACTGCACGGCCCGGTCAGCTCACCCGCAGCGTAGATCCCTTCGGCCACCGCGCCGTCCTTCCCGGCCTCGACGCGGAAGGCCCCGGTGTCGGCGTCGAGCCTCAGGCCGGCGCCCACCTCGCGAGCCAGTTCGGCGGCCGGCATGCGAGGGGTCGCCACGGCGAGCGTGTCGCACCGGAGACGCCGGCCGTCGCCGAGCTCGACGGCGGCCAGGCGCCGGCCGCCGCGCGCCCGGACCACCCCGCCTTCCACGAGCTCCACCGTCATTCCGGCCGCGGAGAGCCGCCGCTGGACGGCCTCGGCCTCGGCGCCCGTGCCCAATACCACCGCCCGCTCCCCCGGGAGCACGCCGTCCTCGCCGAGCGCGACGAGAAGGCCGCGGGCAGCGAAGATGCCGGGAAGGTCGTTCGATCCGAACAGCGGACGCTCCGCCCAGCTCCCGCCCGCCAGCACCACACGGCGGGCGCGCACGAGCCGCATGCGCGGAGCCGGACCCGCTTGCGGCAGGGCTGCCAGGGCCTCGCCGGCATGGCGCCACAGGCCGATGACGGCCGCCCCGCGGACGACCTCGCCACCCGACGCGTCCACTGCGGCGGCGACTTCCTCGGCGAGAGCGAGGGGGGGATCTCCCGGCAGGTCGAGCCCACAACGCAGTCGGCCTCCCAAGGTCGATTCCCCCTCGGCGAGGAGGACGCGGCGCCCGGCCCGGGCGAGGGCGAGCGCCGCGCCCAGGCCCGCCGGGCCTGACCCCACCACGAGGGCCTCCCAGCGCTCCTCGGCGACCGAAGGCCAAGCCTTGGCGATCCCATCGGGCAGCCGGCCGAGCCCCGCCAGCTTGCGCGAAGCGCTCACCGCCACGCGATTGGCCAGCTGGCTCCACGTCGCGACGTGATGGTGATCGATGCCCTTCGGCGCGAGCAGGTCGATCGCGCCGAGGAGGTCGCGTCCGGCCCCTCCGATGGCGTTCTGGGTCTCCACCTTGAGGCCCTCGCGGCACGCCGTCTGGCAGGCGCGGACATTGGGCTCGCCGTCGATTCGCACGAGGCAGGCGGTGCAGGAGCCGGCCAGGCAGAAGGGCCCGCGCGGCCTGTGGTACTTGGCGCTGCGGCTCAAGAGCGGCCGACCTGCGGAGAGGAGCGCCGAGGTCACGCGCTCGCCCGTCCGAGCCGGGAATCGTTCCCCGTCCACCTCGATGGCGCAATCGGTGCTGAAGCGTGGGTCAGGAATTCGGGGCATGAGGGCAGGGAAGGATATGCCGAATCGTCGGTGAGGCAAGAGGGGGGAGCCAATCGATGCGGCCGGCTGTCCGGGCAAGGGGTACGCCATGCCCTCGGGCCAGGGAAGGGGCCGACTCGGGTCGAAGGGGACCCATGAGCCCGCCTGTTCGAGGAGCGGCTTTCCCACCGAGAATGAGCTTGCGCCGCGCGCGAAGGCTGGATGTAGGACTTACCGTGAATTAGACCGTGCGGTGGCCCTCGACGCGCTGCGCAAGAGCTGGCGCGCTCGAGGGTCGGCATGCACGGCCCTGTCTCGCCATGAAGGGAATCAAGAAGGGCGCAAAGGCGCTGAAGGGGATCGACTCGAGGTGCCCTCCGGTGAGGTACCGGCCCTCCTCGGCGCGAAACGGCGCCGGCCAGAGCATCTTCGTCGACGTCCTTGTGGCGTCGTGGGTGATGGTCGATCTCCACCGGCCTTTCCTCGATGAGCATCTCGCTCGCGTAAGGCCGCTAGTGAGAAAGGGAGTTCCTGGTGCCCGTGCGCGTCCCGACCCCCGCCAGGTTGAAGGTCTCGAACCCATCTTCCGCCGAGTACAAGGCAGTGAGGTCCCCCGCCTACCCGGGCCTCAATCTCCGATCGTGGGGGGATGGAAAGCGTCCGGCCAGCCTTCACACGCCCCCGAGCGACAGCAGGTAGCGCGCCACTCCGGCCACGAGGAGGACGGCGACGGGGTTCGTGGCGAAGCGGGAGAGGGTGAGCAGGGTCACCACCGAGACGGCGACGTCGGCGGGGCCCCGCATCGACGTCCCCAGCGTGACGGCCGCCGCGGCCATGAGGCCCACCACGGCGGGGGTGAGGCCTCGCAGGGCAGCCCGAACCACGCGACGCGATCGCATGCGGAGCAACCAGCTGCCGAGGGATACCACGAGCCCGAAGGGCGCGGCGAAGATGGTGAAGGTCGCGACGAGCGCGCCGGCAAGGCCGTGGGCGACGTACCCGATGAACGTCGCCATGAGCAGGACCGGTCCGGGCGTGAGCTTGCCCACCGCCACGGCGCTCGCGAACTGCCGTTCACTGATCCACCCACCGGTGACGGCGGCCGCGTGAAGGCTCGGGACGATCGCGAAGCCGCCTCCGTACGCTCCGAGCCCGGTCCGGAAGAACAACAGGCCGAGCGCGAGCAGGCTCCCGGCACCCACCTGCCCGACGAGGCCGACCGGCCAAGCGGCGGGAAGAGAGGGCGGGTCGTCGTCCCGCTCGGCGCCGAGCCGCTTGAGCGGTTCACCCTCGTCGGGGAGCGCCACGGGAGGTGAGGGTGCTCTCGGGGCCCGCCGCAGGCGAGCCAGGCGCGCGCGCTTCTGCAGGAGGTCGACCACGAGCCCGGCGAAGACGCCGAGGAGCGCGATCTCGCCCGAGCCCGCCCCTCCCTCCAGGCTGAGGAGCAAGGCCGCGAAGGCGACCCCCATCTGCCAGAGTCGGCCCACCCCGGCGCGAACCATGCGCCGGGTGAGCGCGGCGACGATCCCGACCACCGCCGCATTCAAACCGGAGAGGACGACCTCAGCCGACGGGGCGACCCCGAACCGGACATAGGCCCACGCCAGGGCGAGGATCATGAGCGCTCCCGGCAGGATGA
>Ga0335081_10012231_pt1 | contig 13904 bp, 9 predicted proteins | sample Lox_Sample_35_FD_206713 | JGI IMG/M metagenome (GOLD analysis project Ga0335081, IMG submission 206713) | Soil microbial communities from Loxahatchee National Wildlife Refuge, Florida, United States - Lox_Sample_3.5 | ecosystem: Environmental > Terrestrial > Soil > Wetlands | place: USA: Florida... | reverse complement strand
CAGATCCAGGTCCCGACGGACGCGGGCCCCACCGGAAAGAGCCTCGCGGGCGGCTCCCTGGCCTATGCGGGAGGCACGGGCGGGAACAAGGTCTTTACCGATTCCCTGATCCCGGACGTCAGGAACATACAGCTTACGCTCACGGCGTCCTATCTGTGGGACGCGCTGGGGCTCCCCCTGACGGCGTTCAACGACAGCGCGAGGAAAGGGACCATTCGCACTGTCTCGCACAAAGACTTCCAGCCCTTTCAATACTCGGTGGTCCGGCTCGGCGACAAGGACGGCAAGCCCGTCATGGTCAATGGCAAGCCGATAGAATTCTTCGGCACCAACCCCGTCGATCTTCCGAACTGCTACGACTGCCACTCGCGGGAGGGAAAGGCGGCGAGGATGTCCCGGCAGGAAGGCCTGACCCTGTTCGATAAGGAGTATGCCTACTGGAAGAAGAACTATCCCGACGTATCGGAGTTCATGGCCCGGCTTTCCGAATCGTCCATCAATGTGCTTGAATTGCACGACAAGCACAACGGAACGGCCCTGCTCAAGGAGTATAATCCCGACGTGGCCTTCAACCGGCTCGGCTCCGTGGGGCCGGTGAACTGCGCAGACTGCCACGGCGACAATGTATCCGGAAACCTCCAGTCGCCGCGGCCCACGGCGACCGGATACAAGGCGGTGAAGGCAAAGCCCCTGACCGAGGCCATCCACGCGGCCCACGCCGCGTTCATCCCCATGCCGGACAAGGCGGGAAGGACCCAGAGCTGCCAGGCCTGCCATCCGACCCACTGGCAGCAGAAAACGATGAACGACGAAACGAATCCCTACTGGATCCTGGATAAGGAGGGAAACCCCCGGTTTACGAACTCCGACCTGCGCATCGCCGGCGGCGGATGCTATCTGAGGAGGGACGCGCACACGAACCCCGCAGTCAAACCGCCCTTCTTCCTGAACCGGATCGGGAAGTGGTATCTTAAGGAAGTGAGCATGAAGGACGAGACGGGAAAGCCGGTCAGGGAAATGAGGGGGCTGTACTGCTCCAATTGCCATAATCACCTGGCCCACGAGCTGTATAACTTCGACGATCTCAGTGATGTTGCCACCCAGCAGGGCAGGACCCTGCGGAACAAGCCGCTCGCGGAGGTCGTGAAGGCCGTGGCCAGCGGCGATGAGAAAAAATTCAAAACCTACTTCGCCGACCCCGTCGTCGGGGCAGAAGGAAATCCGCTTGCCTCCTTTTATGGAAACCATACGGGAGCGACGCTCGTCAAAGCGTCCAAGGACAGCGCCGGAAAGCTCAAGCTCCTCGCCTGGAATGCTAAGGAAGGCGATCCGGTGCCTTACGACGGAGCATCAGCAGGCAAGGACTGGTGGCTGGCTGCGGGTGAGCCGCATTGCGCCGACTGTCACCTCGCGCCCTTTGTCGAGAGTGAAGGCGGGAACTACTTCCCCATCGATCAACCGAACAAGTATTCGCTCTACCGATACTCGAAGGCCCACGGCACCCTGGCCTGCCAGTCCTGCCACGAATCGATCCACGGGCTATACCCGGTCCGTGATGAAGGCCCGCAAGGAGCCGTCGATGAGACGTCCCACCAGCAGGCGCTCCAGTTCAGCCCCGATGGGAAATACGCGGGTCCCGTTACCTGTACCGCCTGCCACCGGGTGAACGAAAAGGGCGTGCCGGTCCAGCTTGAGGGCACGGAGTATTATACTGATTACTGGGCATCGGTGGCATTGCTCCATTTCATGAGAGCGGGAGATGAGAAGCTGCCTGTCAACAAGCTCATGGAAAAATTCCCTTATAAGAGAGCGCAGAAGGTTGTCGCAGACGGCTGGGAATAACGAGATATGAGTTCCACAAAAGGCCCCTCGAGCGAGGGGCCTTTTTACTTGCATCTATCCTTTTATCACCATGCAAAAGCGAAATATGCGCCTGGCGCGTTTTAAATGCACCTTGTTTTAGGGGAAAGGCGATGATATTCTGTTCACGTTATTTTGGCGTTTACTTAGGGGCGGCTGTTTAGATAATAACCGGCTGGCCGGGTACGGTAAAGGATCATGCTTTACACGGTCAAATCACAACAAACACGGAGGTATAGGGTCATGAAATTACAGAACACAGCCGGTGCAATTCTCATGAGTTTCTCGTTTGTATCACTCCTGGTGACTGGATTCGGCGGTACAGCCGCCGGACAATCGCCGGTCGATGACCTGGCCATAAAGGGGTACGATACCGTCGCATATTTCAAGGATGGCAAAGCGCTGAAGGGCAGCGAGTCATTTACCTTCAAATGGCATGACATGACCTGGTATTTCTCAACCAAGGAGAACCGGGACCTGTTTGCGGCCAGTCCGGAGAAATACGCTCCTCAATATGACGGTTATTGCGCCTGGGCCATGACGGAGTCACGGAAAGCAATAACCGATCCCGAAGTATGGAAGATCGTTGACGGGAAGCTGTACCTGAATTGCAGCCAGACGGCGTATGAAAAATGGAGTCGAGATATCCCCGGTAACATCAAGAAGGCCGACACGAACTGGCTAAAGGTTAGCGGTAAAAAATGATCGGGGGACAGTTGGTAGGTCGGATAGAGCAAAGCGAAACCCGACGCTGTGCAACCAAATCGTTTTTGATAAATATGTTGGGTTTCACGTCGTGCTGCCCAACCTACAGGTTTTACGTTAAGGATGCCATTCTGGGTCCTTCGTTTGTCATTCTGAGCGAAGCGAAGAATCTCGTAGTTAGCTCAGGACAGGCTGAGCCAAGGATATCGTACTTACGATCTCATGACAGACCCTCAACTTCGTTCAGGGTGACAAAATCCGGTCAGGCAGCAGGCCGGTTGGTATTTCCATACGAGTATTCTCAGGGAGAATGAGAGTGGAACAGGAAGATAGCCGATGCGATAGAGAAGAATGGATATCGGCAGAGTGAGATCGCCCATATTCAGAGCGGCATCAGACGGTCTTGCCGGAGTGCCGAAGGAGGATAACTACATGCGACGATCAGCTTCGATATTTGTCCTGGCCATGGCCGTATTTGCTGCCGGATGCGCTCCGAAAGCGCTTCCGCCGGTGGTCGTCAAGGTCCCCGCGCGGCCCATAGCCTACCTGAGCGAGGTAAAGCCGATCCTCGACAAGCGCTGCGTAGTCTGCCACTCCTGCTACAATTCACCCTGCCAGCTCAAGCTGAGCGAGTTCGAGGGTGCGGACCGAGGAGCCACGAAGAAGGCTATCTACGACGCTTCGCGCCTGCGGTCCATGGACCCCACCCGCCTCTTTATCGATGCCCAAACGACCGGGGAATGGCGCAAGAAGGATTTCTTCAGCGTCACCGACAGCTCGGTCGCGAACGGGCTGAACGACTCGATCATGGTCCAACTGCTCTCCCACAAGATGAAGAATCCGAAAAGCACCGGGGAGTACCGGCCGGAGACAGACGATCTGACCTGCGCCGAGAACCAGAAGGAGCTTGGCGGGTATCTGAAAAAGCACCCGAACCGGGGCATGCCCTTCGGTTTTCCTCCGCTCAAGCAGGAAGAGTTCGAGATCATTGCCGGCTGGCTGGTCCAGGGCGCGAAAGGGCCTGACCCCGGGCAGCAGGAGGAGCTCACCTCGCCGAAAGCGAGCGATGCCCGTGCCATAGGACAATGGGAAGCCTTTCTGAACCAGGACGACGCCAAGCATGCCATGACCGCACGCTATCTCTACGAGCATCTCTTCCTGGCCCATATCAAGTTCGGCACGCCGACCAACGAGTACTACGAGCTGCTCCGCTCGAAGACAGCGGCCGGCCAGCCCATAGACATCATCCCGACCGTGCGGCCCTACGATGACCCCGGCGTTCAGCGGGTCTACTATCGCTTTCGGAAGATACACTCCACCATCGTAAGCAAGACCCATATGGTGTTCGTCCTTGACGACGCCAAGCTCAGGCGTTTCCATGAGCTTTTTATCCAGCCGGAATGGCTGCAGCCCCCGCATCCGGTAGGGTATGAAGCGAAGCTGAGCGCCAATCCCTTTGCGGCATTCGAACAGATCCCGCCGCGCTCGCGCTATCAGTTTCTCCTGGATGACTCGCACTATATGATCATGACCTTCATCCACGGCCCGGTCTGTAAGGGCCAGGTCGCCCTCAATGTGATCGATGATCATTTCTGGGTCCTGTTCCTGGATCCCGAGCATGATCTGAGCGTGCAGTATCCGGCCTTTCTGAAGCTTTACAGCGACAAACTGCGCATGCCGATCGAAAAGGGCAGCGACCTGCGCATATTCTCTGCGCTGACCGATGAGCATAGCAAGCTGGAAGTGGAGTTCTATAAGCTCCGGCAGGACTATTACATGTCCCATAACTACTCCGGCCTCGGTTATGATGCCATCTGGAAGGGCAACAGCACCAACGACGCCCCGGCTCTTACCATCTATCGCCATTTTGACAGCGCTTCCGTGCACAAGGGGGTTCTGGGAAATCTCCCGAAGACAATGTGGGTGATCGACTATCCCCTGTTCGAACGCATCTATTATGCGCTCGTTGCCGGATTCGATGTTTACGGTACTGCCGGCCATCAGCTCGCCATCCGGCTCTACATGGATGGCCTGCGTGTCGAGGGAGAGAGCTACTTCCTGGATTTCATGCCCCAGTCAGAGCGCCAGGAGATCATGCAATCCTGGTACAAGGGCGTCGATCTCAAGAAAATCCATTACTACCCCTCGCCGATGCCCACCGGGATAACCTTTACGACCAGCGAGCCGAAGCGCGAGTTCATAGAACATATCGTGAACAAACACATCCTGCCTGCAACGGATATCGCTTTTGATCGGGTGAACTATCTGCACGCAGGCGAGGACTATCCACCGTTGCCGGAGAAATACGAGACCTACGCGGACTATGTACAGGGGATTCGCTCCATATCCAGGCCCGGGACCCCGTTCTTCTCACTGGTCAATGATCACAATGCCAACCTTGCCTATGTGAGGGTCCGCCGTGAAAAGGGACCGGATATCGCATTCTCCATCGTGATCAATCGCTGGCATAACAATGTCACCTATCTGTTCGGCGAGGACGGCGCTCTCGATGCATCAAAGGACGATGCCGATTTTATCAGGGGCCTTATCGGCTCTTACCCGAACTATTTCTTCGATGTCCATGAAAAGGACCTGCCCGATTTTATCGATCTCTTTGCCCATTTCGAGAAAAGTCCGAAAGACCGCGAGCGGGTGGCTAGGTACGGCATCAACAGGGCCGATGAGCGTTTCTGGGACGCCTATGACTGGTTCCAAAAGCGTTCGCTTGAGGACGATCCGGTGCGGGGCGGACTGTTCGACCTGAACCGGTATTATTACGAAGCGCGATGACGGACCGGAGATCATGTTCCGAATATAGAATTGCAGCAGCATCACGCAATATGCGTCTGTTGAGATAATGACCGGTTTGGGCGAAAGGAAGAGTATGAAAAGCATAACAACCGATCCGGGACTGGTGGCCTATTGCGGGCTTTACTGCGGGGCATGCCAAAAGTATCTCCGTGAAAGGTGCGAAGGTTGCCACAACAACGCGAAAGCCACATGGTGCAAGGTTAGATCCTGCAACAGGGAACGACACTACTCATCATGCGCCGAGTGCGTTGACTATCCGAACGCGAAGGAATGCAAAAAGTTCAACAACGCTTTCTCAAAGGTTATCGGCTTTGTGCTGCGTTCTGATCGGGCGGCCTGCATCACGCAGATAAAAGATCTCGGCTTGCAGGGCCACGCGGAGAAGATGGCTGGTCTTGGGAGACAGTCGATCAGACCATGACTGCCGAACCAGGCTTTGGGCTGAGAAGAACATCGCAATAGAACCTTCGGGATTGCCATGAACATGGATCCAAGGCATGCAAAAAGTAAAAACTATTACCTCCACGTTGATCTCTCCCTGCGGGATGAACTGTCGTCTCTGTTGCGCATATACGAGAGAGAAGAAGCCATGCCCCGGTTGCCGAGGCGACGACAGCGTCAAACCAAAAACCCGCGTCACATGCCGGATCAAGAACTGTGAGAAGATGCGGCAAAGTAAAGCCAGGTACTGCTTCAGCTGTGACGGGTTTCCTTGTTACAGGCTGAACCACCTGGATGAGCGTTATAGAACCAAGTATGGAATGAGCATGATTGACAATCTCGTGCACATAAAGAAATTCGGAATACGGAACTTCGTCAAACAGGAAAGAGAAAGATGGGCATGTTCAAAGTGCGGCGAAATAATCTGCGTTCATAAAGAGAACTGCATTTCGTGTGGCCATCAATGGCGTTAAAAGAGAGATCTTAGTAACTGACAAATCAAATTCTTTACAAAAGGGCAAGAAAATTTCTCGCAGAGGCGCAGAGCTCGCAGAGAAAATCAAAAAATAATTCGCCATGAAAGACTTTCGGGCTTTGATTTTACACTCTGCGTCCTCCGCGTGCTCCGCGAGAGACGTCTTTAACTTCGGGTTTTGATCCGGCTTGTCCGGGTTGGGTTAAGATCAATTTGTTGTCATGCAGCTTTGCTGTCTATAACTATGGTTGAAATGACATGATAGTAAAACTGACGTGGGCTGCTCAAATGTTCTCTAAATGGGTTCCTTCTTGATGTAAGCGTTCAGCCCGATAATCACAGGTTTACCATCAATCTTCACATCAGTCTCCTTGTTTCCCCGTGTGCTTGCTACCACGAGCGTTTTTCCCGATGCACTGGGCGTAGGAGTTTCAAGGTCAGCAGTGATGATGAGCTTATTGCCTTCGATTTTAGCTGTTATTGCCATGAGAACCTCCGTTGTTGGGATTCGGGGATTATAACAGAGATGAACCACTCCGTATAGCTATTGCGGATCGAGAAGCTACTTTACAAGGGGAGTCCTATGCATCGGATACGCAGTTATACCTTCGTCCTAGCCTCAGTGCTGCTGCTTACTCCCTGTTTCCCTGTCCATTCCGCGGATATGTACAAGTGGACGGACGAGAGCGGCGGCATCCATTTTACCGACTCCCTCGCCAAGGTCCCTGAAAAGTACCGGGAGCAGCTCGAACGCAAGGGCTATGAGGAAGCGCCGCCCCCGCAATTGGAACCGAATGACAGCATTCCGCGGCCCCGGTCATCTGCAGTGGATACTAAAAGGGACGTCAAGCACCCGACGAAATACGAGGTCCCTTACACGCCCTATGAAGGTTCGGCCAAACGCGTCATCGTCACGGCGGTGTTCAACGGCTCCGTGTCCGCCCCCCTGGCGATCGACACGGGTGCACCGGGCACCGTGATCTCCTACGGCCTGGCAAAGAGGATCGGGCTGCTCGATGAGGACCAGGGAAGGCTTCAGGTGGCCATAGGCGGAATCGGCGGAACTGCTCCCGCCATACGGTCGATCATTGACACGGTCCAGGTCGGAGGTGCGAAGAGTGAGTTCGTACCTACCACGATCTCTGCCCCCATATCCAATGCATTTGACGGGCTTCTGGGATTGGATTTTGTCGCGAATTATTCCATGACCATTGATACGAAACGGAAGGTCGTTGTGTTCGAGGAACTTCCCAACGATCCCGAGCTTCCCGGAGGCCACGACCGTGACTGGTGGTCCTCGCTGTTCCGGGAATTCGCCGAATCACGGGCTCGCTGGAAATCGTACAGCGAGGACCTCGATAAACGTATAGGTGCTTCCATGCGGTCGATCGGCAACAAAGATATCGACACGAAGGCCTTTGCAGAACAACAATACCGTGAGGCGGACAAGCTGTTCGACAAGCTGAACCGCTATGCTCGCGAGCATTCAGTGCCCATGCACTGGAAGCAATATTGAGATGTTGTTAAGAAGAGTATTCTGCATCTCCCTTTGATCGGGCGCCTGTGCAGGCTAGCAGGTGTAAGTCACGGCACCGGTAGTCAAGATACTCTTCTCATTGTCCTTTTTCTCATTGTTGGAGCAACGGAAAGGCGATAAGCCGTCCCGCGAAATTGCTCTTTACTTCCGGGCCCGTTTGACATAAATTCTTCTGAAGTTATTATTCAGCGCTGAGAGGAATGGTGCATGTCGCAGATTTTAAAATTTATTCGGAAATGCCGGGAGTCGGATTCGGCAATCCTGCCGGTTCTGTTCAGGGCCGTTTATTACCGTCTTCGGGGCAAGAATCTGATCGTCAACAATCGTGTCATCATCAAAGGACTCGAGAACATCAGCACGAGCGGCGGCTTGGTCTCGATCGGCATGCAGTATCTCGGCTTCACACACAAGTACGACCGAACCTATCTCAACATACGAGGGAAACTGGAATTTACGTCCAAGTGCTCCATCGCCAAGAATTGCCGCGTGGACATTGCAAAAGGCGCTGTAGCGAGCTTCGGCGAGGGCGTCACGGGCGCCGATGTCAGCTTCATCATCGTGAACGGACTGGAGGTGGGCGATGGTTTTCTGATCGCCTGGGGCTCGAAGTTCCTTGACGATGATTTCCACGAGATCGACTTTCCGGGGCGCAAGGTCAAGAAGGACAAGAGGATCATCATCGGCGACCACGTCTGGATCGGGACCAATGTCCTTATGCTCAGCGGAAGCAGAATCCCGAACGGCTGCGTGGTCGCAGCAGGTTCGGTCGTGACCAGGGTGTTCGAACAGGAGAACTGCCTGATCGGCGGCAACCCGGCAAAGGTGATCAAAGAAAACGTGACATGGGACCAATTTAAGCCCGCGCGCTGAAATGGTGGTTGCGAAAATTAATAACAAACTTTCGGTCCGCCAATGGCGGTTCAACTCGTTGTTCGTGGGTGAGTTTCAACTGGTATTCTGCAGCTCCTATTTAACGGTCGCCTGTGCAAGCTTGCAGGGGTAAGTCACAGCACCGGTAGTCAAGATACTCTTCCCATTGCCCTGTTTTATCATTGATATCAAAGTCTATAAGGTCACTCTGGGTTCCCTTGACCCTGCGGGGAACTGTTCCACGAGAAGGACTTCATTCCCGCATAATAATCCCAGTTCCTGAGCACGGGCTTTTCCCGGAGCAGCTCAATCAATACCATGCTGATGGTCGATTTCCTTGAATATGAAGTGGGAAATCTCCGCGATGGTGGTGTCAAGGAATTCAGGCTCGGGACCTGAGGTCATTACGCAGAGAAGGTAGGGATGATTGGGATAGTAGACGATCCCGCAATCGTGAAGCTGTTTTATCCCGTTCACTTTCCTCAGGCCGAATTTATGCGCGACCGCTACCTGGGGCGGCATGCCGGCGACAAGGCCCTTCCGGTAATCGGTATGCGCAAGATACATAAGCGCCTTCTTGGACAGATCCTTGTTGAGGTAGGAGGCATTGAACAGAATTCGGAAGAAGGATGCATATGATTCCACCGAGATCATATAGCCGCTCTGGTCGTTCAGATAATACGGATCCGGGAGGCCCAAGTCGTCATAGGTCTTTTTGAGATCGGAGGGTTTCATGGCGTCCTCGAGGAGAAGAGCTGCGACATTATCGGAATATTCGATCATTCTTTTCAGCAACTCCTCGACCGTATATGACCTGCCGAACACCATCTTATCGGTCACATCGGCGTTCTGCATTGATTGCAGCTCGGGCTTGTCATAGACGATTTTCTTTGCCAGGAGCGCGGGATTGACCTCTGCTGCCTTCAAAACGGAAATCATCTCAGGAACCTTCAACAGGCTCGCCGGATAAAATTGCTCCGACTCCCCGATACTGAATGCAAGCCCGTTGTTCATTTCCCGAAAATAGACCGAGACGTCGTCTCCCCATTCGTTATGCAGATTTTTTGTTATGAACGCCTCGACCTTCTTTTTGAATGGGCTGAGTTCGTTGTCCTCCATCAAGTTCTGGGCCTGCTCACATTCCAGCAACGGGTTGATGTAGGCCCATCCGCCCTCTCTGATCTCGACGCTCTCACTTTTCGATCTTCTGGGGAAAAGGCCTCTTACCACGAACCCCAGGGAGAATCCCACAAGAACAAGCGCCGCTATGGCCAGAGCGGTCTGATATTATTTATTCAATTCAAGCATGGTATCGATCACATAAAGAATGTACCGGGAAGCCGGTGACCTCATCCTCAGTCATGATCCGTTGTCGGAGAAATCCGGGCTTGCCTTCTTCGGGATTTGCTGAATATATCAAATGACCGAATCGATGGTGCTGTCATTTTATAACGGGCTACCGGTTCATTTCAGACAAAATAAGAGGATTTGGGAGTTGAAGTGTCCACGGATGCCATCGATGGACAAGGGGTCCGGAAAGTCCAGCTCCAAAACGAACGATCTTGTTTCTCTGTCACAGCCAATGCCAGCATGACCTTATCATTGTTTATCGCTGCTTTTTTGCAATTTTTTGCAATACCCCAACAATACCCCGACCGACCCTTTACAGAAACAACAATCTCTGCTATGTATTTAGTATGCATATGTATTTAGTATGCATCTTTAGCCCTCATGACACGACATTCTGAAATGTGTTCAGAATGCTTCATTGACAACCATTTGAACAATAAATGATTCCTCGATAAAGCCAAACCCTTCGTGAGGAGGGGGCGGAAAGCTGCGGATCTTATAAGATAAAGATGGCCGAGCTGCCGAAGGATATAACTCCTCTGGCATGCTCGGTTTTTTTGTCTTACGGTCTGAAATGAGAAAGAAAAATAATAATCATAATAATATGATTGGGTTGTAAACGCTTTGGCAGTTGCATTAATGTTTGGTTGTAGAAGTAGTGGTGGAGGGGGAGTAGTAGTCTTTACTCAAACTATACTGGGAAGATACTGCAGGTGCAACTATATACAAAGTCCAAAGTAGTATCCTTTTTTTTGAGGATCCTGAATAGGTCTTATTTTTAAAAATCTATGTTTCTTACAACAGTATTCTTTTTCTAGACATATTAATCTTCAGGCAATTAAACTGTGCTAAGAAAAGAGGACACCATGAAAAAGTTAATTGTTTTAATCGCCGTAGTAACTGCATTGATATTCGGTTGTAGCGGTTATGGTGGCGGGGGGGGCGGTCCGGCTGGGGCAGCGAAGTACGCCTACGTGGCGAATCCTTACAGCAATAACATCTCGCAGTACACGGTTGGCGCGAATGGGGCGCTCACGCCCATGACCCCAGCCACGATCATGGCTGGGACATTGCCCAACTCCATAACGGTCGACCCCTCGGGCAAGTTCGCTTATGTGGCGAACGTCGGCAGCAACGACGTCTCGCAGTACACGATCGGCGCGAAGGGGGCGCTCGCACCCATGATCCCGGCCACGGTCGCGGCGGGGGTATATCCTTACTCCATCACGGTCGACCCCTCAGGCAAGTTCGCTTACGTAGCGAACAACATCAGCAACGACGTCTCGCAGTACACGATTGGCACGAATGGGGCGCTTACGCCCATGACCCCAGCCACGATCACTGCGGGAACAGGGCCCTTTACCGTCACGGTCGACCCCTCGGGCAAATACGCTTACGTGACGAACTTACTCGACAACAATGTTTCACAGTATACGATCGGCGCGAATGGGGCGCTTACGCCCATGACCCCGGCCACGGTTGCGGCGGGGACATGGCCCAACACCATCGCGGTCGACCCCTCGGGCAAGTTCGCTTACGTGGCGAACCACGGCAGCAACAACGTCTCGCAGTACACAATCGGCGCGAATGGGGCGCTCACACCCATGACTCCGGCCACGATCGCGGCGGACTGGGAGCCCTTCTCCGTCACGGTTGATCCCTCGGGCAAATATGCCTACGTGGCAAGCGACGGCAGCTACGACGTCTCGCAGTACACGATTGACGCAAATGGGGCGCTCGCACCCATGACCCCAGCCACGGTCCCGGCTGGGAAGGTTCCCCGGTCCGTGACGGTCGACCCCTCGGGCAAGTATGCTTACGTGGCGAACTTTCTCGACAACAACGTCTCGCAGTACAGAATCGGCGCGAAAGGGGCGCTCACCCCTATGACCCCACCCACGGTTGCAGCGGGGACGAGTCCAACTTTCATCATCACCGTAGGCAGCCATCAATAAACAGTTTTGTAGGTCGGGTAAAAGAGGAGCGAAAACCCGACGCACGATACCCAACTTGCTCGTCGAGAGGGTCGCCGAAGAGAGCGCCCTTCTCGTGCGCGATGTCGATATGCGTTTCTCCCATTGCCCCGTTTTATCATTATGGGAGCGATAACAGGTTAGAACTAGAAACAGACATACAACGCAATTCACATAAAGGACAGACGAAGAAGGCTCAGAGGTTTCATCTCCTCTGAGCCTTTTTTGTCAAGCGTCTTGCAGTACGACCACGGTACGAGTTCATAAGGCCTTGTTATTTGCTTCTAAGGACTAAATTGGCGGGAGAGCATGAGAATCGAACTCACCTCACCGTACTCACGCACGGTGACAACGGCTTTGAAGGCCGGGACGGGCACCAGCTCCGTAACCTCTCCCTTTAGAGTGAACGTGAAGAATGAAGATCGAAGAATGACAATGGGAACGCGGATGAAGAAGCCGCTTGCTGAACCTGATTATACGTGAGGCCCTGCCCGTTCGCAACTCATTTTTCATCTCACGCTTTTCCCCTCGTCAGCAGCTTGGCCGCCCCGTCCAGATCCTTGTGCGCGCCCATGAGCACAACTATGTCGTCGGCCTGGAGCGTGAAGTCCGGGCCTGGGTTTGTGATTGCCTCCCCGCTTCGCGCGATGGCGATGACCGTTGCGCCGGTGTTCTTCCTGAGGTCGAGGTCCTTGAGCGACCGTCCGACGGAGGGCGCCGCGGGGTCGAGCTGGATGTTGTCCACGGTTGCGCCGGCGAAGAGGGCGGCGATGCGGCCGAGGTTCTCCTGGTCCAGCGACTGGCCGCGCAGCATCTTGTACCCCCCGAACCGCACGAGCTGGATCTGGTTCGCGATGATGTTGCCCGGGACGTGGTACTCGTGCAGCACGCGCGAGAAGATCTCGATGGAGGTCTCGAACTCCTCGGGGATCACCTGGTCGGCGCCGAGCTTGTAGAGCTCTTCCACGTCGGCGGCGTAGCGCGTACGGATGAGGATGAAGATCGCGGGGTTCAGCTCCCGGGCGGTCCTGACGGCGATCTGGGTGGCCCGGTTGTCCGAGATCGCGAACACGATGATCTTGGCGCAGTCCACGCCCGCCCGCTGCAGCACGTCCCTCCGGGTGATGTCTCCGTAGATGATGGGCTCGCCCTCTGCCCTCGCCTTCCGGATCGTGTCCGCGTTCACCTCGAGCACCACATAGGGGAGGTGAGTGGCCTTCAGCGTTCTGGCCAGGTTCTGGCCGTTCAGGCCGTAGCCCGCGATGACCGTATGGCCTTTGAGGGAGCAGTATTCCGCCTTTTCCCTGCGCTCGCCGGGCGCTTCCGCGAGCCGCGAAGTGAGCCAGGGCCCGGCCTGGATCACGAAGGGAGTGGCGAGCATGCTCAGGATCGAGGCATTGATGAACACCTGGAAGCTTTCCGTCCCGATCAGTCCGTGGAGGTGACCCTGCTGGGCGAGGAGGAACGCGAACTCGCCGATCTGGGCAAGTCCCAGCCCGGCAAGGAGGGCGGACCGGATGGGGTAGCGCAGGGCCTTTGCCGTGGCGAAGACGAGGATCGTCTTGAGCAGCACCAGGCCCAGCGTCATCAGGAGCAGGACCGGCCAGTGACTGCCGAAGAAGCTGGTGTGAAGCAGCATCCCGATGGAGATGAAGAAGATGCTGGCGAAGTAATCGCGGAAGGGCATGATCTCAGACACGATGTGGTGGCTGTACTCGGACTCGGAGATGATGAGCCCGGCGAGGAATGCGCCCAAGGCCAGTGATAAATGGAGCCGGTACGTGATCCATGCCGTGCCGAGGCAGAGCAGCACGATGAGCAGGAAGAACATCTCGCGGTTCCTGAGCCTGATCACCTGGTGGAGCAGGAAGGGGACCACCTG
>Ga0335081_10012230_pt1 | contig 13904 bp, 27 predicted proteins | sample Lox_Sample_35_FD_206713 | JGI IMG/M metagenome (GOLD analysis project Ga0335081, IMG submission 206713) | Soil microbial communities from Loxahatchee National Wildlife Refuge, Florida, United States - Lox_Sample_3.5 | ecosystem: Environmental > Terrestrial > Soil > Wetlands | place: USA... | reverse complement strand
GGTCTCGCCCTGCGGGTAGGCGTTGCCAAACTCATCCACACCGGGGCCGGGCGCGTTGGAGTAGAACAGGTTCCCGAGCGCCGGGGTGCCGGTGTATTGCAGGATGACGCTGGCCTGGATCTCGGTCGCGTTGACGATGCCCGGCACGTTGATCCCGGCCTGGAGCTGGATCGCGCCAACGGTACCGTCCTGTATGAGCTGGCCAGGCAGCACCCCGGCGGACAGGCCGAGACCTTGCGGGTAGGCGTTGCCGTAGGGGTCGATCCCGGCCTGCGGCGCGAGCGACAGGATCAGGTTCCGGGACCCCGTGCCCGCCCCTGAGATGGACGGTGCGGGCCCGGTCAGCGACCCGGTGCCAGTCACCCAGGGGACAGCCCCGGAGGGCACCACCATCCGCCTGACGTACCGCTCCAGCCATGTGCGGCCTGGCCTCGCTACCGGGGTTGATGCGGGCGGCAGCCCGTAGCCGCCGATGGCCTCTTTCTTGCCGGTGACCGCCCCGCTGCCGCTGATCAGCGGGGTCGCGTTGTACCGCATCTGGCGGTGGGCGAAATGCCGCAGCCACACCGGGGACGGGGCCGCGCGGAGCTGCGGGCCGACTGGCAGGAACGACCCGGAGATCCGGGCCTTTTTGGCTGCGACTGCCCCGGTCCCGGTGATCGCGCCGAGGACTGTGCCAGCGACCAGCGGGACCGCGCGGTGCCAGTAATGCTCGCGCCAGGACGGGCCGGGCCGCAGCCGCGGGGCCGCCGGGTGCTGCCGCAGCTCACCCTGTCCGGCAACGCCGGGACCGGGCAGGGTGAGGGTTGCGGTGCCGGTCCGGGCCATTGTCATGTACATGGCCAGCGACACGTAAACCCCGGACGTCCCGCTGAAACCGCCCGTATAGGTGATGCCGCCCTCGCTGGCCTGGTCAATCCACCCGGCCAGGGTGGACGCGCCAGTCGAGTTGTTGACCTGCGGGAACTTGGTGAAGTACGCCTGCGAGTTGGTGATCGTGACCGCGCCGCCATTGACCCACACCAGGCCGAACCCCGGCGAGTTGTTCGTAATCGACGGCGGGTTTGTCGTTCCGTTGGTGTAGGAGCTGCCCGCCGAGCCGGTGTGCGTGACGTGCCGCTCCACGATCGAGAAATACGGCGTGACCTCGAACAGGTAGCACACCCAGTAGTCCGTCGTGGACCCGGTGAGCTTGACATTGACCGACGTGGCGCCCCCGGCCAGCGGGTCCGACACGAACGCCTGCGCGTACGCGGTCGCCACCCCGACCGGGGCGAACCCGGCCGAGCCGCCCGGCGTCCCGGCGCCCTCCTGGATCGAGGCGATTGCGACCCCGTTGTACCCGGCAGCGACCGCGACCAGGCGGTTACCCGCGCCGGTCGCCAGCGTCGTGATCGTCAGCAGGTTGGTCGGGGTACCGCCCGAATAGATCCCCCACGCGGCCTGGACGATGTTGGTCGAGGGCAGCGCCATATCAGCCCACTATTGCGGTCGGCGGTACCTCATCGTCGGGTGGGACGCTGGCGTGCAGATCGGCGTGCACGGCGCCTGACACGGCAACCTGGTTCCGGACCCGTTTCAGCCAGTCATGTATCCGCGTGTCTATCCGGCCCGCCGCAGCCAGATCGTTTACCGCAATGGTCAATTCCTGCTGCGTAACCTTCACTAGTCCTCGCCATAGACCCGCAGCGATTCCATCGTCATCGTGTTGGAACCGTTGGATGCGTTGCACGCGCACGAGATCCACAGGAAGTACTGCAAGTCCACCTCGAAGGTGGTCGGTGTCGCGTTCTGGAATTGGTTGATGAAAGGGCTGACGATGCCCGCCGAGCGGAACTCGCCCGTTGTCGCCAGCGTTGACGCCGCACCGACACCGAGGGTCCGCAAGCCGGTCTCCATCTCGAAACGCCACGGTGTCGAGGCGTTCGCGCCGGTCATCGCCGCGGTGGTGCCGAGCAGCGTGCCGCCCGCGGAGAAAGCTGGCGGGGTCGCCGTGGTGGTCCGCACAGCGACCGTGAACGTCGGGCTGGCAGTCGAGCCCATGATGCCGGTCGCCACAATTTTCAGGCTGGACGTGCGGGCGCCCGCGTTGGCGAAAAACCCGCCCGGCAGCACCACGGCCGGGTACGTCTTTTGCAGGGAGTCCTCTGTGGTGAACGAGGACAGCGCCGTCGCCGCGCCGTAGTAGGCGTACAGCAGCTCGTTCTGGGTGCCGAAATAGAAAGACATGGGCTCACTCTGTCTGGGTGTAGGAGAACGACGTTAGTGCCACGTTGGTCCCGGCGACGATTGAGGTAGACGACAGGTTGACGTCACATCCGGCGGTGCCCACCGAGCCGTCCATCACAACCGTGATGCCATCCGATTCGATGCAGCGGAACCACGCCGCGGTCCCGGTCTGCGCCGCGTTGGCCGAGCCGATCGCGTTCGCGCTGATGGTGCCGCCCACTGCCCCGCCGAACGCGGGGCTGGCGAACGTCAGCGTGGCCAGCAGCGTCTGTGCACCGACCGGGGTGTTTGCGTTGGCAGCCTGCGGGGTGGTGTAAAAGTTGATCGTCCCCCCGTTGAGCAGCGCGCCGATGGCGTTCGCCGCCGCGTTCGCCGCCGCGTCGCTGATAAACGGGTTGTTAGCCATAAAAGAATATTCCCTGCTGGTTTATGACGAAATCAATTCCCTGGAACTGCCCGGCGGTGATGGTGCCGCGGAACGTCCCGGAATTGAACTCGACAGTCCCGTCCTGGTTGATAGCCCACCCGGACACGCCGGTCACGAAATCAGGTGACTCGACCGCGGCGCGCTCCAGCACCGTGCCGCCGACGACAGGATTCCCGGCGAGCAGCCCCACGTCAGTAACCCTCCTGCCTCAGCCAGTGCTCGACATCCCCGGCCAGGTCAGCAGCACCGTCATCATGGACAGGCGGCGGGTCGTCCCGCTCGCTGACCTGCCCGCTGAGCGCGGCGAGCTGCGCGGCGATCTCCAGCCCGATCGCGATAAGAGCGCCCGCGAGCAGGCCGATAAACAGTGCCTCGCCGTAGTTCATCAATACGACCCTTTCGCGATGTAATGCGCGTACGCCGCAGACGGCGTGCCGTACGTCTGCCGGATGTACCCGATACCCCACGCGATCTGGGTTGCCGGGTTCGTCGCCCAGTCCGGTCCCGCGGTCGCCATCGCACTGCCCGGCTTGGCGCCAGGAATACCGTAGCCGCCGGTCGCCGTGTTCTGCGCCGTGGTCTGCCATCCGGAGACACGGGTCCACAGTTGCAAGAGCGCTTGCCATTCGCTTCCGGTCCAGCCCGCGGCGCTGGCCATCTGCTGGCCTAGTGCCTGGTTGTTGGGCACGGTGTCGGTACCGGCCGCGTGCCACCCGGCCGCGAACGTCTGGTATTGCGACAGCGATACACCTTCGGGGATCATGCCCTGGCCGGATGAGGCGACCGCGATGTTGGCGGCGGCGGGCACGGCCGGGGCCGCCTTGGGGGTCGCGGTCCCGGCGAGAACAGCCTTGATCGGGTCGGATGGCCACTTGACCGAGCTGCGCCAGTAGTGCACGGCGAACCACAGCAGGTACAGGCCCGTGAAGATCATGATCACGGCGAGGACGGGGGCCGAGCCGAGCGGGGTCCGCACCCGGCCCTGCGACACGTCGATTGCGGGTGGCGGGGTTGGCGTGGTCCCGGCGTGGCCGGTGATGAACCCGCCGGTCTCCGGTCCGGTGTCGCCGGGTTTGGTGCCTTTGCCGAACCCGGCCGGGGTCGCCATCAGTACGGTCCCGGCTGGCGGGGGCGCACTGGCGGGGCGAGATCACCTTTCACCCACAGCACGAAACCCATGATGATCAGGACGAGGCCAGCGACCAGCCAGCCGAGCGACCGCCACATCCGGCCATCGGTCAGGGCCTCCATGAACGCGGCGGCAGAGCCGAACATCCCGGCCGCGTCCGACGCCGCGGTGGTACCCGAGGTCAGTAGGTTGTCAATTGTGCCGAGAATCCCACCGCCCGAAGACGTCGCCGCGTTCGTGCTGCCCGTGCCTGTTCCCGTGGACGACGGCGTGGTTGAGGTACCGCTGGTTTTCGAGCCGGTGAACCAGGAGAACACCGCCTCCGCGGCCGACACGATTCCCGATAGCAGCCCCACGTCATGCCGCCTGCAACTGGCGGATCAGGAACCAGGAACCGAGCAGCGACGCCAGCAGCATCATCCATAGGCCCCACTGCGGGATGTTCAGCATCAGGTCCGCCTCGTGTACTTGGTCCCGCCGAGCCGTGCCGTCGCCACCGTCCCGGCGATCCCGCCAGAGAACACAACCGACAGGTTGTCGCACGGGCCGACGTCCACGGTCCCGGTGAACGTGTCCTGATTCCCGGTCCACGTCGCACCCTGCGAGTTACCCGCGCTCGACACGTCGTTGACGAATACCTCGGCCACGGGATACGGCGCCACGTTCTGCGCCTGCGTGGTGGACACAACCACGCTGGTTACCTCCCATCGCTGCCGTGCGTTCTCCGGGGTGAACTCGCATACCCCGTACCCGGTGCCGTCAAGTACCACAGACACGGACTTGTGGAGCTGCCCGGCCTGCTCGGTGACGGCCGGGAATGTCACAGCGGCAGCTCGTACTCTGCGATCACCGACACCTGCCCGTAGGCCGTCGTAGAGGTACAGATCGCGAACACTTCGGACTGGGTGATAAGCCGCTGGTAGGTTCCGCCCCCGGCGGGCAGCACCGCCCCCGACAGCGCGGTCCCGGCCGCCAGGTCTTCGGCCAGGTCGCCGGGGAACGTGGCGATGCGCAGCGGCGGGACCGGCGGGGTCACTGGCACCGGGAAGGTGTTCACCGAGCAGGAATAGACGGCCGAGCCGCCCGCATTGGCGATGGCTTTCACGGTGAGCTTGCCGGCTGCCGTCGCGGTGAACGTGACCGTTGCAGGCTGATGGTAGGAGCCGACCGCGTTGGGGTTGGCGCTGATGGCCAGCAGCAGCGTGCCGAAGTAAAGCCCGAAGTTGTTAGTCTCCGCTGCGGTCATCGTGCCGGTTAGCGTGACCGTCCAGTCCACCGTGTAGGTGCCCGCGCCGATGTCCTGCTCGCTCGATTGGCTGGCCGAGCCGATGACCGTGCCCGCGGTCGGCCCGGTGGTCGCCGCGCCCTGCGAGTTGAACGGGACATTGGCCTGGATCGAGGCGGTGACCGGGGTCGCGGTGATCACAGCGGTGTAGGTGACCCCGGCGGTGGCGTTGCCAATCGCTTTCACGGTGACGAGCTGCCCGCCCGCCGGGACGGTCAGCGTCACAGCGGCCTGCGGGTAGGTGACCGGCGTGGCGCCGTGCACGTTGACCGACACGGCGAGCTGCGTCGCGGTTGGGCTCATGAGCTCGAAGTTGTTGTCGTCGCCCCCGGCCGGGGTACCCGCGGAGAACCCGACCGTCCAGCCGATCGTCCATACTCCGTCAGGCAGCCAGATCGTGGAGTTCGTGACGATCGTGCCCGCGGATGGAGCCGAGACCGAGCCAGTCGCCCCGGTGTAGGTGCCCATGCTGTAGGTCGTGGCCGGGGCCGCGGACTCGTTGTACAGCAGCAGCGCGGACCGGCGCGGGTCGCGCCCGGCGATGCGCACCGGGTCGCTGCCGAGCGGGGGCACCCGGAAATAGCGGTATGACCCCTGTACCCGGCGGCGCGGCGCGTCCTCGACGATGCGGACCGCGATCGGGGTTTCCTGCTCGGCGCTGACATCGCGCGGGGTGAACGTGGCCAGGTCCGAGGTGGCCTGCTGGAAGTGCATCTGCGAGGCGGGCTGCCGGTCCTGCGGCACATCGAGCGAGCCGGGGACCGCGACGCCGTGCGCCATGCCGCCGCGGTACTCCGGGCGGTCGGGCTGGCGGGGTGCCTCCTGGAGCATGACCGCTTTGTTGGTGATGTGCGGCTGCCCGCCGGGCAGCAGGTGGTCATCGAGGCCGAGGTCCTTGCCCTCGGGCGAATCCGGGGGGATGGCCGGGGGTGCGTTGTCGCCCCGGCGGTATCTGCTCATCCTGCCTCCAGGCGGCTCGATCCTGCTTTGAGGGCATGGGCGTACATGAGATGCATCGCGATCATCACGGCGGCTACGCCCAGTAGCGGCCACATCCAGAGCTTGCCCGCCAGCAGCGCCCCGAACGCGCCGAGGGCAAGCACCTGGAGCCCGCCGAGCCTGACGTACTTCCACAGAGTGTCACTGCGCTCATCGGCGAACAGCTCTGTGGTCTGCGGGCTCGAATTTGTCGCGCTGTAGGTGTTGTACGCGAGGTCTGCGTACACACCGAAAAGGATCGCGGCGCTGCCAGCGGCGAGAGCCTCGATCATCACATGCCCTTCCGGAGCCGGGTCCAGCCCCACTGGAACACGGCGAGCAGCAGGCCGAAAAGGAAGAACCCGGCCGCGATCCAAAAGCCGAGGCGGACGTTCTGCTTGTCGATTGGCATTTTCAGGTCCCTTTCGCGGTCGCGGCTTTCGCCAATACTGGTAGTGCGTTGTATGCGGCAGCGAACAGGAACAGCCAGGCGAACCCCTTCGCTACGGGCTCGGTCTCCCCCTGGTCGAGGAACGCGACGATCAGGATGGCGAACACCCCGGCGACGGCGAGCTGGGTGGTGACGGCGGGCTGGTTAGTTGCCCATCGGTGCACCACGAACAGCGCCACGGCGATCATCATGAGCGTTGTCGCGCGCATCGGGTACCTCCCCCAGCATCGACATAATCCGCCGCCCGATGCGTGAGCGCTGCCAGACGGCCAGCGCCGTATATGCCTGTTCGAGCGCCTGTTCTAGCGCCGCTACCCGCTGTTCGAGCGCGGCGATCCGCTGCTCGGCGGTGGCCGGGCCCGCCGCGTGGAATGCCATCGCGGCCCGGACGTCCTTGACCTGCAAGCGGTCCCTAGACATGATCACCCACGAGCGGGGCCGGGAGGTAGGGCACGCACGTCTCCCCGGTCAATGGGTTGACCCACACGTAGGAGGGCACCGCCCCGGCGACTGGGTTGGGGATCTCGGCACATGAGAGCTGCCCGCCTGACGGCACGTACGGGTAGCGGTAGTGCCGCTGGTGGATGCCCGGCGGGCGGTGGTGGTGACCAGGGTGCGGGGTGGGGGGTGGTGCCGCGTACATGGCTGCTCCTAGGTCGTGGTGAACGTCGCGGTTGCGCCGGGCGGTGCCACGGCACCCCCGTTCGCCCATGCTGTCACGGTGTACTTGGTGTTGGCTTTCAGCCCGGAGACGGTCGCCGTGACGGTGCCGACCGTCCCGGCGACCGTCTCCTGTGTCGCCACCACCCCGGATGGGTCGTAAACGGCGACGGTGTAGCTCACCGGGACTGGCGTCGGGCTCGACACCGCGGCGAATGTGACCACGGCCGATGTCGAGGTGACCCCGGTCACTTTCAGGCCGGTTGGGGCCGGGTATTGGTTGACCACTGCCCCGGCCGGGGCGCTCGATGGCGCGTTGTCGAGTGCCGGGGTCGCTGCTGCCACCGCTGCCGGGGATGAACTGTAGGGCTGATATGCCCTGCCGTGGCTTAGCTCGTCCACCTGGAGCTGCGCCGCGCCGTACTCCTCTGCGTAGGACTCCCCGGTTTGCGGGTCAACTCCTGCGGGGGCGGTCGCCGCGGGCCCGCCCGACGTGCCGGATGCGCTGACCGAGCTGGCCGATGATGTTCCCTTGTATTTGGTGTATGCCCAGTAGGCCCCGGCAGCGATGACGCCCCACGCCCAGACCGGCAGCGGTCCCATCTTGCGGAACAAGGTCCCGGTGAGCCCTTCCCCCTGGCCGCCGGGCGCCGGGGCCGGGGCAGGTGGCCGGGGCGGCGGGGTCGAGGGACGGCCGGGGTGACCGGCGATCGGATATTCGCTCACGGCGGCGGGGGCACCACGGGCTGTGGCTTGGTCGCCGCGTCGTGCGCCGCCTCCGCGGTCTCGTGCGCCGCCTTTGCCTTGATCCACGCGGCTATCGCGGCAACCAGCGCCACCCCGGCGGTGACGATCGCGGTCCATTGGTCGCTGGTGAGGTTCACCCGCCTCGCCTCCAGCTACGCCGTGGCCCTGTATCGGGCGAGATGTACACCTGCTGGGCCTGCTGCCCGCCCATGCCCGGCTGCAACGGCGAGCCCGTGCTGGCGTCGGTGTCGTAGTAGGTGACGGTCCATGGCGCAGGCTCGGCGAAGACGGTCGGCCGGTGCCGCGGGCTCGCGCCGCGGGTCCGCTCGCCGTAGTGGCCCATCTCGTACCCCTGCCCGAACTGGCCCTCGGGTGGGAGGTAGAACCTCCACCCGCTGTTCTGCGATCCGCGGCGTCCGTACCCCCACGAGGTGTAGGGCATCCGCCGGTTGAACACGGGCGTGGTGTACCCGCCGTTGATCCGCGGGGGTAGCTCGTTCCCGGCCATCGGCCCGCCAGTCGAGGGGTCCGGTGCCTGCCCGGCCTGCACGTGGCCAGCTGGCAACCCGCCGAAGACGTAGCGGTTCACGCCATCGGGCTTGGCTTTCCATTCGTTGGCGACGGTGTTCCGCACGTTCTGACTGCCGGGCACGTCCGGGGACAGGACGACGGTCCCGCGGACTTCGGTGTCACGGGACCGCGCGGGCATGGCCCCGATCTTGCGGAGGACCTGCCCGGTCCAGTTCCCGGCCGGGATGTTGTCGTGCTGGAAATGGTCGGCGGAGACGGTCTCCCGCTGGTGGGGGACGTCGCCGGGGCCCTGGCCGTGCAGCCACGGCGCTGCCGGGCCCGAGCCGGGAAACCCCTGCTCGTTGGTCGGCCCGGTGCCGCCCTCGTACCCACCCTGGCCGGGGAGCGGGTTGGTCTCGGCGCTGCCGGGGTCGCCCCGGCGCCAGCCGCGCCCGCGCCCCCAGTCGCCCATCAGCCCGCCTCGGCTTGCTTCAAAGCCGACGTAAACGCCGAGCCGGTCGCGTGGATGTCAGACGCCGTGTTGGGCTTGGACAGGATGACAGCGATCAGTGCGATGGTCAGGATGCCCGCGAAAATGTCGAACACGTCGTAGACGTGCATGTCATCCCCTTGTGAACGACAGGCCGGTGGTGTGAATGTCCACCGCCGTGTCTTGCTTGAACACGAGGATGGCGGTCAGCACGACGAGCAGGATGGCCGACGCGACGTCGAACCAGTCGCGCGGCGTGAACCCGCCCATCAGCCTGTGGTCTTCGCCTTCGCCTTACCCGCCAGGGACTTGACCTGACCGGCGAGCATCACACCCAGAGCGAAAGCGATGATCGTGTAGAGGTTGAAAATCTGGCGCATTACTTCACTCCCGCATCAAGACGGATGTCGCCGAAAAAGTGCCGCAGCAGGAACAAGCCGACCAGCGCGGCGAGCACAACGATCACGAACGTTGTCGTGATCGACGTGCTGGACTGCGTGCCGTCGCTGTTGCCCCACGGCAGGTTGATGTCCATGTTGCGCTCCTAACTAAAGATGTTGCCCTGCGGGAGCACTTCGCAGACGAGGCAGACGAGCTTGCTGGACGCCGAGCCCCACGATCCGCGGAGCAGCCAGTCCTCAGACTCGATCGTCGGCAGGTACAGGTCGCCGGTCTCGTGACCGTGCTGGCCGATGAACTCGTAGGCGTAGGACTTCGGGTACACGGCCAGGTCGAGCCCGGCCACACCATCCGCGATGGTCGTGGTGTAGTCGGCTGTCGAGGCGGGCAGCGACGCTACCTCGATGCCCTTGCCGTAGCCCCAGATTTCGTAGATGTCCCGCTTCCACTGGGCAAGCGAGATGTTGTCTTTCACGTCCTCGTCGAGGACGATCTGCACCGGGTCCGGCCACGTGTTGGTCTCTGCCCGCACGCCGCTGGAGTTTTTCGAGATGAAGATGAACTCGCGGATGTAGTTCCCGAGCTTGCGGACCCGTGCATCGAACTGGCCAGTTGACAGGGTGATGTTCTGCTCGGTCCACCGCTGGAGCGTGTTGACGTTCGGCGGGACGGTCTGGCAGGGGGCGCCGCCGAGCGTGGTCGGGGGCTGGTCCCACGCCTCCAGCCAGCATTCGACGGTGAACGTGGCCGAGGTCCCGGCGACGTAGCCAGGCCACACGTTGGTGAGCGTGTTCAGCGTCAGGTCCAGCTCGAACGGGGCCGCCGCGTTCTTGTTCGGGAGCGAGCCGAGGGCATCGCGGATGTTCAGCTCGAACGGGATGCGGAACGCGAACGCGAGCGTCTGCGCCTCGCTGGAGCTGCCCGAGGTGAACGAGAAACCGGGGTAAGAGCGCGGGTCGTTGTAGCCGGCATAGCCGCCGTACTTGTGGATCATCGCGGCGTGGTGACCGCTGCTGACCTGGTACATGGTCTGGCCGTTGGGTTGCTTGACCATGATGTTGGTGAAGAAGTTGAACGGGCCATCGGGCGCCGGGGAGCTGATCGCGCCGCTGGACGTGCCCGCCGCGGTGGCCTTCACCGTGATCAGGATCGAGCGCATGAAGTCGTACGCCTTGACGTCGATAGGACCAAGGTCCTGCGTCGCGGTGGTCAGCGTGATACCGGCCTGGGAAAAGAACTTGTACCGGCCGAGACCGCTGCCCCGGACGAACGGCACAACCGACGATGCGGGCGCGGATGCTTTCGCCTGCCCGCTGCCGCTGGCGCCTGCGGGCCCTGCTGCGACCGGGGTTGATGGTGCTGCGGCCATATAGCCGTCCTCCTATGAGAGCAGGCCGGAAACCCCGGCCGGGATCTGCCACCCGTTGCGCCGGGTTTCGACGTTGATGAAAAGGATGATCGCCTTGAACAGGATGTAGTAAAAGATCCAGACGACGAACTGTAGGAATCCGATGCTCACGGCTCTGACCGCTCCTGCCGCCGGGCGCCGATCCGGCGCGTGTACCAGTGCTGCTGTGGCCGGGATGGCGCTGGTGGGCGCTCGGGCTTCGGGGGCTCGGGCGAGCGCTCGGGCGGTTTGCGGGCCTCGCGCATCTCGGTAACCAGGGTCGTTATCGCCGCGGTCTGCGCTTCCAGCGCCGTGCGCATCGCGGTCGCGTAGTCCCCTGCCGCACTCGCCGCAGATTTCGCCTCATCCGCGCTCTCGCGCGCCACCTCGTGATCAACCGCGCTGGCCACCGCTGCCGATGCGGCCTCTGCTGCCATCTCCGCAGCCTGAGCCGCATCCGCGGCGGCAGCAGTCGCCACGCCCTCAGCCGCCCCGGCCGCGCGTACCGCGTCCGCTGCCGCATCGGGCGCGTCGTTATCGTCGTTGTCGGTTACGACGACATCGGTCACGCGGCGATCTTATGCCCGCGGCGCTGTGGTGCGGTAGAGATCCCCCCGCCTGGTATTGACATAAAGCACCTGGTGTGGTTCGAGATGCGCGACGAATGACCTGATGGACGCGGAGTCGAGCCACCCGATCCCGCTCATGCGTTTCAGGTTGGCCTCGTCGTTGTCCCGCCAGAAGAACAGGTGGGTGGACTGGTCGTAAATCTCCAGCGGCACGCGGGACGGCCGTTGCGCCCCGACCAGGAAGGAGATGTCGTTGGAGCGCGCCTGCTGGAGAAAGATCCGGGCCTCCTTTTCCAGCCCGAGGATCGAGGTCATGTGCCAGAACTCGTCCCACACGACACACCAGCCGCCATCGGTGTACAGGTCCTCGCAGGCTCGCTTGAACACCTCGGTCTGCCGGGGCGCGCTGTAGAGGCTGGTCGCGTCTGGCCACAGCAGCCGCCGGGGCATCTCCTCAGCGGACACCGGCCTGCGGTGCCGCAGCCATCCTTTGCGGGTCCGGCCGTTTTTCGGATGGTAGGGGGGCCAGTCATCGAGGCGGACAAACCCCCCGGCCGCCGCGAACTGGTCGAGGGTGTGGTCCCGCGGCTTGGTGGCGAAAAACGTCACGTACCGGCGCATCGGGAGTATCTGATAAGTAAGGGTGCTCTTACCCGAGTCGGTCGGCCCGATGAGGGCCACGTGCTGGTCCTGGCGCCAGTCGAACTCCCACTGCATGAAGTCGTCCCAGCTCAGCACCGGGGCCATCCGGTCCGGCGGGCGCGCGCGGGCCGCCTGCCCGCGGGACGGGAACGGCCGGACGACCCCGGCGCTCACCGGGCCGAACGGGCTGCTCACGCGGTCTCCTGCTGCTGTGGCTCAGGACCGGCGTAGCCGCCGCCGAACCCGGCTGGCATGGAAAACCCGGCGGGCATGGACTGCGCGAACATGGCTGCCATTTGCGCCGCGTCGTCCATGCTCATCCCGAACGGCAGCCCGCCGCCGCCGGGCGGTGAGTCCTCGTCGGGCTCGGCCATGCTGGCGAGCAGCTTGCCGAACGGGATGCGGCGCCGCACCGCGTCCTTGACGATGATCGCCGCAGCGATCGGCAAGTGGGCCTCGATCACCGCGCCCCACATGCTGCCCGCGAGGATCCGGACCAGGAACGCCCGGACCCGCGGGTTGGTGCGGGCCAGGTCTTCCCACGCGGCGCCCACGCTGTCGTCGGGCTCGCCTTCCCCGGCAGTGTTGCGGGACACCTCGATGAACGCCTCGCCGATCCCCTGGTCGAACGCCCGGACCGCCTTCCCGGTGCGCCTGTAGAGCTTGTTAATCGCCTTGGCCATGCTGCCAGGCCTAGGCATACCTACCGGCCTGGGTTCGGCCTTCCTGTGCTTCCTGGCGGCCCGCCAGGGGGCTTTGCGGGCGCCGGGTGGCCGGTCATCCTCGGGGCCGGGTGCGTCCCCGGACTTGGGGGTGGTGATCTCCGGCGGTGGCGGGGCATGCCGGGCCGGGCGGGGTTTCTTGCGCGGGCGCCATTCGCCGGTCCGGTCATCGGTCATCCACCCGTAGGGGGCGCCGGGGGTCACCCTGTCCTCCCCTACCGGGGGCGCGTCAGGATAGTCAGTAAGAGGTGGTGGCTCGGTCACGGTTACCTAACCTCGGAGTTACTGTCATCCGCATGGGCGGACGTCATATGGTGGAAGCGAAGGAAACACCGACGATCTTAGGAGATCAACATGTCAGACAATCTGCCGGTCGGATGGGACCAGGGCCTGGAAGATGGCGTTCAGACCATCGAGCTTGTCAAGAAAGACGATCTTGTGGGCGTGCCCTTCCTGGTTCACTCCATCCGTGTCTCCCAGGGGGACTTCGGCGAGATGTACACCGTTGAGGCCGAAGACGCCAACGGCGGGCAGTTCATCTTCCACGACGGCTCTACCGGCGTCGCCCGCCAGCTCGCCCAATGGCTAGCCGGTCACCGCGACCGCCAGGACGGCCAGCTCGGCACGTGGGACTGCCGGTTCGTCGCCCGCAAGGGCCTGCGCGTCTCCCGCTACGCCAACCCCAACGGCGACGGGCTGTCGTCCACCTATTACATCGCCTAGACCACCACCGTTCGACCGCACCGGCCCGCCTCGAATCCCCTCGATGGCGGGCCGGTGCTCGGTAAGGAAGGAATCCACCGATGCAAAACGAAAGCGTACCAATGATGATCGTCACTGTCGCGGAGACCACGCCAGATGGCGCCACCCTCGCCTACAGCTACCAGATCCCGCACGCCATCGGGGACGTGCTGATGCACACCATCCTGCCAGCGCCGTACCGGGTATGCCGCCTCTCCCCCGAGGTGACGGACAAGATGCGCCGCGAGACCGACGAACTGCTCCGCGGCCCCGGAATCGAGAACTGGCAGACCTCCCCCGACCACATGCCCGAGGCGATGTGGCCGGACGAGAGGTGGCTGTGATGGCCGCCTGCCCTGACTGCGGCGACCCGGTGGCCGGGGAGCAGTCGGTCCGCTGCGGTCTATGCACAGGACGGCACAACGCGGAGACCACGCAGGCCCGGCACGTGAGCGAGTACCTGCACTACCGCGGCATCGGGTTTACCCCCGAGCAGGCGCGGCGCATGGTTGGCGTGTCCATCCGCACCATCTACCGC
>Ga0335081_10012228_pt1 | contig 13905 bp, 16 predicted proteins | sample Lox_Sample_35_FD_206713 | JGI IMG/M metagenome (GOLD analysis project Ga0335081, IMG submission 206713) | Soil microbial communities from Loxahatchee National Wildlife Refuge, Florida, United States - Lox_Sample_3.5 | ecosystem: Environmental > Terrestrial > Soil > Wetlands | place: USA... | reverse complement strand
CATTGTGCTGCGACGCGAGGCCTCCGTGCTGAAGCGCCTCGGCTGGTCGTACGGCGTGCCGGTCTTCCTCGCCATCGCGGCACCGTGGTTCCTGGCCGTGTCGAAGGCGAATCCCGAGTTCGCGCGCTTCTTCTTCATCCACGAGCACTTCGAGCGCTTCCTCACCCACGAAGCGCGGCGCGTGCAGCCCTGGTGGTTCTTCCTGCCGATCGTCGCCTTCGGCTTCCTTGCGTGGAGCTTCGCGCTTCCGGCGGCGATCCGCGACGCATGGGCGAGCGAGTCGGGCCGGCGCTTCCAGCCGCTGCGCGTATCGCTGCTGTGGTCCGCCGTCGTGGTCGTGTTCTTCAGCGTGTCGGGATCGAAGCTTCCCGCCTACGTGCTGCCCGTCTTCCCGATGCTCGCGATCGTCCTCGGGCGCTACCTCGCGAAGGCGGCGCCGCGCCGGCTCGCGATCGCGGCGGCGGCCGGATCCGCGCTCGCGATCCCGCTCGCGATCGCCGCGTTCCTCATGGATCGCGGCGGCAAGGATCCGTGGACGCTCGCGCTGTATGCGGCGGCCAAGCCCTGGGTGCTCGCCGGGACTGCGGCGCTCTTCGCGGGCGGCATCGCCGGCGCGCTCCTGCTGCGCGCCGGGCGACGCTGGCCCGGCCTCGCGGCGGTCACCCTCGCCTCGCTGCTGCTCACCGGCGGCATCGAGCGCGGATACGCGGCGCTCACGCCGCGGCAGTCCGGCTGGGAGGTGGCGCAGGCGATGAAGCCCTACCTCCGGCCCGGGACGCGCCTCTACAGCGTCAACCACTACGAGCAGACGGTGCCGTTCTACGTCCGGCGCACGCTCACCCTCGTGAACTACCACGACGAGTTCGAGCTGGGCGAGAAGGCGGAGCCGGCGAAGGCGATCGCCGACACGGAAGAATTTGCCGCGCGCTGGCTGCGGCCGGGCGATGCGATGGCTATAATGCAGCCCGGCACTTACGACAAATTCCGGCGGCAGGGACTGCCCATGCAGGTGCTGCACGAAGACCCGCGCCGCGTCCTGGTCCGCAAGCCGTGACCCCTCTCACCTTCTCGCTCGTCCTCGCCGGCGTGCTGCTCAACGCGACGGCGCAGCTGCTGCTCAAGGCGGGCACCAACCGCGTCGGCGAGTTCGCGTTCTCGCTCGCGAACCTCGTCCCCGTCGGCTCGAGGCTCGCGCTGAGCCCGTTCATCGCGGGCGGCCTCGCGTGCTACGTGGTGAGCGTGGTGGTGTGGATCCTCGCGCTCTCCCGCGTGCCGGTGAGCGTCGCCTATCCGATGCTCTCCATCGGCTACATCGTGAACGCGCTCGCCGCCTGGGCGCTCTTCGGCGAGTCGCTCGGCGCGCAGAAGATGGTCGGCATCGCCTTCATCATCGCGGGCGTCTTCCTGGTGGCGCGCTCCTAGTGCAGCCCTTCCTTCCCTTCGAGCGGCCCACGATCGACGAGGCGATGATCGCCGCGGTCGCCGACACGCTGCGCAGCCGCTGGCTCACGACCGGCCCGCGCGCCGCCGCCTTCGAGAAGGCGCTCTCGCAGCGCTTCGGCGCAAGGCCGGTGCGCTGCGTCACCTCCGCCACGGCCGCGATGGAGCTCGCGCTCGAGCTCCTCGAGGTGGGACGCGGCGACGAGGTGGTCCTGCCCGCGCAGAGCTTCTTCGTCACCGGCAACCTCGTCGAGCGTGCCGGAGCGACGGCGGTCTTCGTCGACGTGGAGCTCGCCTCGCGCAACGCGGACATGGCGCAAGCCGATGCCGCCGTGACGCCGCGCACGAAGGTGTTCATGCCGACGCACTACAACGCGCCGCTCGATCCGGCGCGCCTCGCCCGGTTCCGCGAGCGCCACGGCGTGCGCATCGTCGAGGACGCCGCCCTCGCGATCGGCTCGAAGGCCGGAGGGCGCGAAGTGGGCTCGATGGGCGACCTCGTCTCGTTCAGCTTCCACCCGAACAAGAACATCACTACGATCGAGGGCGGGGCGCTGGTGCTGAACGACGAGCGCGAGGCGGCGGCGATCGAGGAGCTGCGCTTCCACGGCATCGTGAGGCGCGCCGACGGCACGCGCGACGTGCAGCGCGCGGGCGCCAAGTACAACTTCTCCGACGTCTCCGCGCGCCTCGGCCTCGAGCAGCTCGCGCATCTCGACGAATGGTGCCGCGCGCGCGAGCGCCTCGCGCACCTGTACTTCGAGCGCCTCGCCGGCGACGACCTCCTCACGCCCGAGCGCCTGCCCCCGCACGACAATCCCGGCCACAGCTGGAACATGTTCACGGTGCTGCTGCCGCTCGAGGAGATGGGACGCACGCGCAAGTCCTTCATCGACGCGATGGGCGAGGAAGGGATCGGCATCGGCATCTCCTACGAGGCGATCCACCTCACCAGCCTCTTCCGGCGCAAGGGCCTGCGCGAGGGCCGGTTCCCGGTCTCGGAGCGCATCGCGCGCGAGACGGTCACGCTGCCGCTCTTCCCCGAGATGCGCGAGTCCGACGTCGACCGCGTCTGCGTGAGCCTCGCGCGCGCGATGCGCCGCAAGGCCGCCTGAGATGAGCGCCGCGCCCGAGCTCTCGGTGGTGATCCCGGTGTACAACGAGGAGGAGGTGCTGCCGGCCCTCTTCGCGCGGCTCTATGCGGCGCTCGACGCGCTCGGCATCGCCTACGAGGTGGTGTTCGTGAACGACGGCAGCCGCGACCGCTCGGCGGCGCTGCTGCGCGAGCAGTTCCAGAAGCGCCCCGACGTGACGCGCGTGATCCTCTTCAACGGCAACTTCGGCCAGCACATGGCGATCATGGCGGGCTTCGAGCACGTGCGCGGCGATCGCATCGTCACGCTCGACGCGGACCTGCAGAACCCGCCCGAGGAGATCGCGAAGCTCCTCGCGAAGATGGAAGAGGGCCACGACTACGTGGGATCGATCCGCCGCGCGCGGCAGGACGCCGCATGGCGGCGCTGGGCGTCCAAGGCGATGAACCGCCTGCGCGAGCGCATCACGCACATCCGCATGACCGACCAGGGCTGCATGCTGCGCGCCTACGCCCGGCCGATCGTCGACGCGATCCGCGCCTCGCGCGAGGTGAGCACGTATATCCCCGCCCTCGCCTACTCCTTCGCGCACAACCCCGCCGAGGTCGAGGTGGAGCACGAGGAGCGCCACGCGGGCGCGTCGAAGTACTCGCTCTACAAGCTGGTGCGCCTCAACTTCGACCTGGTGACCGGCTTCTCGGTGCTGCCGCTGCAGGCGTTCTCGCTGTTCGGCATCTTCGTCTCCGTCGCGTCGCTCGGCGTCTACGTCGTGGTGATCGCGTGGCGCATCTACGAGGGGGTGGGCGACGGCCTCTGGGTGATCTGGGACCGCGACATCCTGGAGTTCTTCCTCACCGGCGTGCAGCTTTTCGGGCTCGGGCTCATCGGCGAGTACGTGGGCCGCATCTACCAGCAGGTGCGCGAGCGGCCGCGCTACGTGATCCAGGCGCTCCTCGAGAAGATCGACTGAGATGGCGCCGCGCGCGCTGGTCTTCGCCTACCATGATGTGGGAGTGCGCTGCCTTTCGGTGCTGCTCGCCCACGGCGTCGAGGTGGCCCTCGTGGTGACGCACCGCGACGACCCGCGCGAGACCCTCTGGTTCGCGAGCGTGGAGCGTCTCGCGCGGGAGCACGGCCTCGAGACGATCGCGCCGGAGGCTTCCGAGCTCGCGGCCCTCGCGCCGCGCCTCGCCGCGCTCGCACCGGACTTCCTCTTCTCGTTCTACTACCGCCACATGCTTCCGCCCGCGATCCTCGGCTGCGCGCGGCGCGGCGCGTACAACGTGCATGGCTCGCTGTTGCCGAAATACCGCGGGCGGGTCCCGGTGAACTGGGCGATCCTGAAGGGCGAGCGCGAGACCGGCGCCACCCTGCACGAGATGGTCGACAAGCCCGACGCCGGCCGCATCGTGGACCGGATGGCGGTGCCGATCCTGCCCGACGACGTCGCGCTCGACGTGTTCCGCAAGGTGACGGTGGCGGCCGAGATCGTGCTCGACCGGGCCCTGCCCTCGCTTCTCGACGGCCGCGCGCGCCCGGTCGCGCAGGACCTGTCGAAGGGATCGTACTTCGGCGGCCGCAGGCCCGAGGACGGGCGCATCGACTGGTCGAAGGGCGCGCGCGAGATCCACGACCTGGTGCGGGCGGTCGCGCCGCCGTACCCGGGCGCATTCACCGCGGTCGAGGGGACTCGCATGCGCGTGCTGCGCAGCCTCGTGCTGCGCGAGGCCGGCCCGGCGACCGCCGCGGCGTCCCTCGAGGTGGACGGCGATGGGCGCCTCGTCGCGCGCTGCCGCGATGGCGGCATCCTTCGCATCCTCGAATGGGCCGAGGACGGCGAGCCTCTCGATGCCGCCGCGTTCGTGCGCCGCTTCGGCCGCGGCCCGCTCTGCCCGGAAGCGCTTCCATGAGCGAGGCGCCCTGCCCGCTCCAGTTCCTCCTCGCCCGCTTCGCGTCCGGCCGCGAATCCCGCGCCGCCGGAACGGCGCTCCCACCCGGACGGTCCCCACCATGAAGAAACTCTGCATCCTCGGCGTGAACGGCTTCATCGGACACCACCTCTCGCAGCGCATCCTCAAGCACACCGAGTGGGAGGTGTTCGGCATGGACATGAGCTCGGACCGCGTCGCCGACCTCATGGACCACAAGCGCTTCCATTTCTTCGAGGGCGACATCACCATCAACAAGGAGTGGATCGAGTACCACATCCGCAAGTGCGACGTGGTGCTGCCCCTGGTGGCGATCGCGACTCCCGCGACCTACGTGCGCGAGCCGCTCAAGGTGTTCGAGCTCGACTTCGAGGCGAACCTGCCGATCGTGAGGAGCTGCGTGAAGTACGGCAAGCGCATCCTCTTCCCGTCCACTTCCGAGGTCTACGGCATGTGCCGCGACGAGCGCTTCGATCCCTACGCCTCGGAGCTGGTGCTGGGCCCCATCGACAAGCAGCGCTGGATCTACTCGTGCTCGAAGCAGCTCATGGACCGCGTGATCTGGGCGTACGGCTCGATGGGAAACCTCGACTTCACGCTGTTTCGTCCCTTCAACTGGATCGGCGCGGGGCTCGACTCGATCCACACCGCCAAGGAAGGAAGCTCGCGCGTCATCACGCAGTTCCTCGGCCACATCGTGCGCGGCGAGGCGATCAAGCTGGTGGACGGCGGCGCCCAGAAGCGCGCCTTCACCTACATCGACGACGGCATCTCCGCGCTCATGAAGATCATCGAGAACCGCGACGGCGTCGCGAGCGGGCAGATCTACAATATCGGCAATCCCGACAACAACTACTCGGTGCGCGAGCTCGCGAAGATGATGCTGGAGCTCGCGAGCTCCTATCCCGAGTACCGCGCGAGCGCCGGGCGGGTGAAGCTCGTGGAGGTGAGCTCCGGCGAGTACTACGGCAAGGGATACCAGGACGTGCAGAACCGCGTGCCTTCCATCGCCAACACGATGAAGGACCTCGACTGGGCGCCCAAGGTGGACATGCAGAGCGCGCTGCGGCACATTTTCGACGCGTACCGCGGCCAGCTCGAGAGCGCCCGAGAGCTCGCCGAATGAGCGGCGCGGCAAACGCGCCAACCTCCGCGTTCCGGACCTGAAGGAGAGCGCAGCGAACATGGACGAGACACCGAAGGTCGGCGTCGTGATGGGCTCCCAGAGCGACTGGGACGTGATGCAGCACGCCGCGCGGATCCTGCGCGACTTCGGGGTGCCCTTCGAGCAGAAGGTGGTCTCGGCGCACCGCACGCCCGACGCCATGTTCGAATATGCCGAAGGCGCCCGTGAGCGCGGGCTCGCGTGCATCATCGCGGGCGCGGGCGGATCCGCCCACCTGCCCGGCATGATCGCCTCCAAGACCACCCTTCCCGTCCTGGGCGTGCCCATTCCCACGCGCCACCTCGCGGGACAGGACTCGCTCTACTCCATCGTGCAGATGCCGAAGGGCATCCCGGTCGCCACCTTCGCGATCGGCGAGGCGGGCGCCGCGAACGCGGGGCTCTTCGCGGTGAGCCTCCTCGCGGGCTCCGATGCCCAGCTCGCGAAGAAGCTCGCCGAGTACCGCGAGAAGCTCGCCGAGCAGGTGGCGGCGATGCAGCTTCCCGACGTGCTGTGATCCTCCCCGGCGCGACGCTCGGGCTCCTCGGCGGCGGGCAGCTCGGGCGCATGTTCACGGTCGCCGCACGCACGCTCGGCTATCGCGTGACGGTGCTCGATCCGGATCCTTTCGCGCCGGCGGCGGAATTCGCGACCGCGCACCTGCGGGCCGCGTTCGACGACCCGCGAGCGGTCGCGGAGCTCTCCGCCACGTGCGCGGCCGTCACGACCGAGTTCGAGAACGCGCCGGCGCACGCGCTCGAAGCCATCGCGGCGGCGACGGTCGTCCGGCCGAGCGGCTCGTCGGTCGCGATCGCGCAGGATCGCCGGCGCGAGAAGGGATTCTTCGCCGAGCACGGCTTCCCGGTCGGCCGCTTCGCGATCGTCGATTCCGCGGCGGCCATCGCGCCGGCGCTCGAGGAGGTTCGCCTGCCGGCGCTCCTCAAGACGGCGCGCCTCGGCTACGACGGCAAGGGCCAGGCACGCATCGACCGGCCGGAGGACGCGGCCCGCGTCTTCGCCGAATGGAAGGACGTGCCGTGCATCCTCGAGGAGCGGCTCGCGCTCGAGCGCGAGGTCTCGGTCGTGCTCGCACGCGCGGCCGACGGCGCCACGGCGGTCTTCCCGCTCGCCGAGAACCGCCACGCGCACGGCATCCTCGACGTCACCATCGCGCCCGCGCGCGTGCCCGACGCGATGGCGAAGGAGGCGACGGCGCTCGCCACGCGCCTCGCCGCCGAGCTTCGCTACGTGGGCGTGCTCGCGGTCGAGATGTTCGTGGCGGGCGGCAAGCTCCTCCTCAACGAGATCGCGCCGCGGCCGCACAACAGCGGCCACTACACCATCGACGCCTGCCGAACCTCGCAGTTCGAGCAGCAGGTGCGCGTGCTGTGCGGCATGCCGCTCGGCGACCCGTCGCAGCACACGCCGGCGGTCATGGTGAACCTGCTGGGCGACATCTGGCGCGACGGCGAGCCGCGCTGGGAAGCGGTGCTGCGCCACGCCGGCGCGCACCTGCACCTCTACGGCAAGCGCGAGGCGCGGCCCGAGCGCGCGCTCGAGGTGGCGCTCGGGATCCGCCGCGAGCTCGGCATCGCCGATCCGGGCTGAGGAGGAAGCGTGCTTCGGCTGCTGCTGGTATTGCTGTCTTTCGTGCTCTGCGACGCGCAGGCGCTCGCGAAGGAGGTGGTGCGCGGATCGGGACGCGCGGCGACCGAGGAGCGCGGCGTCTCCGGCTTCCACGCCATCGCGGTGTCGGTCCCCGGCCGCGTCACGGCGATCCAGGGCGCCTCCGAAGGCGCCACGCTCACCGCGGACGACAACGTGCTGCCGAAGATCGTGACCGTCGTCGATGCCGGCGTGCTCCGCATCCGCTTCCCCCACGGCGTCGACGTGCGCCCGCGCACGCCGATCGCCAAAACCGTGCACGTGCGTTACCTCGACTCGAACGAGACTGCCGGCGCGGTCACCGTCGAGGTGCCGAGGCTCGAGGGCAAGCGCCTCGACGCGCGCCTCGCCGGATCGGGACGCATCGTCCTGCCCGAGCTGCGCCTCGGGACGCTCTCGATCCGCAGCAGCGGCCATGCGCACGGGCTCGCCATCGGCCGCGTCGACCGCTTCGAGCTCGGCATGGCGGGGAGCGGCGAAATGAACGCGGCGCGCCTCGACGCGGCAAGCGCGAGCGTGCACATCGCGGGCTCCGCGACCGCCGTGGTATGGGTGCGCGAACGGCTGGAAGCGGGGATCACCGGGTCGGGCTCGGTGCGCTACTTCGGCGATCCCGGCGTGCGCTCGCGCGTCGCGGGCTCCGGCCGCGTGCGGCGCATGGGAGCGTCGCCGCCGTGATCCTCGCGTGGCTGCGGCGAGGGCGCCGTCCGGCCGCGATTCCCATCGACGCGCAGCTCTGGCGGCGCGCCACCGCGCCCTGGCTCTTCATGCGCGGCATGAGCGAGGCCGAGTCGCAACGCCTGCGCTCGCTCTGCGAGCGCTTCCTCGCGATCAAGCGCTTCGCCGGGACCCACGAGCTCGCGGTCTCCGAGGCGATGCGCGTGGAGATCGCGGCGCAGGCATGCGTCCTCGTCCTCGAGCTCGGCATCGAGTGGTACGACGGCTGGTCGGACGTGATCCTCTATCCCGGCCAGTTCATGCCCGAGCGCGAGGTGGAGGACGAGGCGGGCGTCGTGCACGTCACGCGCGATCCGATGGCGGGCGAGGCGTGGCTGGGCGGCCCGGTGATCCTCTCCTACGAGGACGTGGCCCTCGCCGGCGACAAGCGCGCGCGCGTCGCCGGGTACAACGTCGTGATCCACGAGTTCGCGCACAAGCTCGACATGCGCAACGGCGAGCCCAACGGCTTCCCGCCGCTGCACCGCGCCATGGATGCGCGCGCCTGGAAGCGCGCCTTCAGCGAGGCATACGAGGACTTCGTGCGGCGCGTGGAGGCCGCCGAGCGGCTGCCGGGCCGGCGCGGCCAGGCGGCGCTCGACAAGCTTCCCATCGATCCGTATGCCGCCGAAAGCGCGGCGGAATTCTTCGCCGTCGGCTCGGAGGCGTTCTTCGAGACGCCGGAGCTCCTCGCGCCGGCCTATCCCGAGGTCTACGGGCAGTTCCGGCTCTTCTTCCGCCAGGACCCGCTCGCGCGCCTGAAGGCCTCGCGCGCTACTTGACCCCTCCCTCGCCGGAGTCGGTGCGATCCATGCGGTCCTTCGGATCGCGCATGCCTTCGGCCTTCTTCCTGCCGAGGTCCTCGGCGCGCTTCATCTCGCGCGCCTCTTCCGGCGAACGCGGCGCCGCGTCGCGCGCCTCGCGCTCCACGTCGTGCGTCCGCAGGTGCTCCTTCAGGCCGCGGACGTAGTCGCGCGTCGCCTGGTAATTGCCTTCGCCGTGCTGCTTGTCGGCGCCGGCGCGTCGTTGCTGCTGCGGTCCCGCGGGGCCGGAGGACGTTTCCTTCTTCGGCGATTCGCGGCGATCCTCGGAACGGTTCATGGCTGGCTCCTTCCTTGCTGGGTTGGCGGCTCGCCCGATTGCTGCGCATCCGGCGTCGCGTTGCGGCCTTGCGAGGGGGCGTAGCCCATCCCCGGCTTCTCGGATTGCAGCGGCGCAACCGACGAGTGGTTGTGGTCCTGGCCCTCGGGCGGCGCCGGCTTCACGTCGATGGTCTGGGCGGATGGATCCGGGGTCGCGGAGGGCGCGCCGGCGGACCCGCGGTCGCACGCGGCGAGGCTCGCGAGCGCGAACGCGGCCGCGAGAGCGGCGCCGGCTCGATGTGGCATCTTCATGGAATGGGCTCCGTCGCGTCGCCTCGATGCGGCGACCTTCAACCCACGATAGGACGGCCCCGAAGGCGGGGTTATCGGACGGATCCTGCGCGCCGCGTAGGAGCCGTCCTAGGCCCGCGCGCGAGCGCGCGCGAAGCGCAGAGTCAGAGGAAGAGGACGGCGGGGAAGACCGCGATCGCGAGCACGATGAGGACCCACTCGCAGTTCCAGCGCTTCAGGTGGCCCGTGTAGTGCAGGATGATCGCGGCGATCGCGAATACGTAGAATGCGGCGAGAAGCATTTTTGTTGATCTCCTCCCTGTAGTCGCCGCTAGGATACAGGAAAGGAATTCCGCGGCCTAGACGGCGTCCTCGCCCGTCTCCCCGGTGCGGATCCGCACCACCTGGCCCACGTCGAAGACGAAGATCTTGCCGTCGCCGATCTTGCCGGTGCGCGCCGCCTTGACGATGGCGTCCATCGCCTTTTCCACGAGGCTGTCGGCGACCACCACCTCCACCTTCACCTTGGGCAGGAAGTCGACGACGTACTCCGCGCCGCGATAGAGCTCCGTATGGCCCTTCTGCCGGCCGAACCCCTTCACCTCGGTGACGGTGAGGCCCGATACGCCGATCTCGGAGAGCGCCTCGCGCACCTCGTCCAGCTTGAACGGCTTCACGATCGCTTCGATCTTCTTCATGGCGCGTCGCGGGAGGTGGCGTACGGGCGGAACCCGGATGTTATCGGATAGCGCCAATCCTTGCCAAACGCGCGCGGCGTGATGCGGATGCCGGGCGGGGCCTGGCGCCGCTTGTACTCGTTCAACTGGATGAGGCGCACGACCTGCCGCACCGCCTGCATGTCGTAGCCCACCCCGGCGATCTGCTCGGGCGACATGTCGCGCTCCATGTAGCGCTCCACCACCGCGTCGAGCACCTCGTAGGGCGGAAGGCTGTCCTGGTCGGTCTGTCCCGGGCGCAGCTCCGCGCTCGGCGGCCGGTCGATCACGCGCTGCGGGATCACGCGGCCCTTGGAGTTCCTCCAGTTGGCGAGCCGGTAGACGAGCGTCTTCACGATGTCCTTGATGACGGCGAAGCCGCCCGCCATGTCGCCGTAGAGCGTCGCGTAGCCGGTCGCCATCTCGCTCTTGTTGCCGGTGGTGACGACGATCGAGCCGAGCTTGTTGGAGAAGGCCATGAGCAGCGTGCCGCGGATCCTCGCCTGGAGGTTCTCTTCCGTCGTGTCCTCCGCGCGGCCGGCGAACGCGGGGGCGAGCGCGGCGCGGAACGCGTCGAACATCGGCTTGATCGCGATCTCGTGGTACTCGACGCCCTGGATGCGCGCCATCTCGCGCGCGTCCTCGATGCTCATCGACGCGGTGTAGTCGGAAGGCATCATCACGGCGCGCACGCGCTCCGGCCCGAGCGCGTCCACGCACACCGCGAGCACGAGCGCCGAGTCGATGCCGCCGGAAAGCCCGAGGAGCACGCCCGGGAAGCGGTTCTTCTGCACGTAGTCGCGCACGCCGGTCATGAGCGCGCGGTAGATCGTCTCCTCCTCGGTGAGCGGCGGGGCGATCGGGCCGCGCACGGCGGCGCCCTCGAACTGCACGATGTCGATCGCCTCGCGGAAGGTCTCGGCCTGGTAGCTGAGCATGCCTTCCGCGTCGAGCGCGAACGACGCGCCGTCGAACACCAGCTCGTCCTGTCCGCCGGTCCAGTGCACGTAGAGGAGCGGAAGCTTCGTCTCCTTCACGCGTGCGCCCATGATCTGGTAGCGCTCGGCGAGCTTCGCGCGATGGAAGGGCGAGGCGTTGATGCTCACCAGGAGCTCGGCGCCCGCCGCCTTCGCCTGCGCCGCGGGCTCCGGGAACCAGAGGTCCTCGCAGATCGTGATCGCGATCTTCCGCCCCTGCACCTCCACGACGCAGGGCCGGTTGCCGGTCTCGAAGTAGCGCTTCTCGTCGAACACCTGGTAGTTGGGCAGGCGCTGCTTGAAGTACACCTTCTCGATGCGGCCGCCGCGCAGCACCGCGGCGGCGTTGTAGCGCGTGCGTCCCTCGCGATGCGGATAGCCGACGACGACGGCGATGTCCAGGCAATACGGCGCGAGCTTCATGAGCTCCGCCTGGCACTGGTCGCAGAAATCGTCGCGCAGCAGCAGGTCCTCGGGCGGATAGCCGGAGAGCGCGAGCTCGGGGGTGACGACGAGAGCGGCCCCGGCCGAGCGGGCGGCCTCGATGGCACGCCGGATCCGGTCCGCGTTGCCGGCGAAATCGCCCACGGTCGTGTTGATCTGGGCGACGGCGATCTTCATGAAGGCGCGGGGGATGCCGGGGGCGGCTAGAATCGGGGAAGGCCCCAATTATAGCGACGTGGCGCAATCCCTCCGCATCCTAGACTCGCTCGACGGCATCGATCCGGCTCGATGGGACGCGCTCGCCGACGGGAATCCGACGCTCGCCTTCGCGTTCCTGGACAGCCTCCATCGCAGCGGATGCGCCGCGCCCGAGAGCGGATGGGCGCCCTGCTATCCCACCCTGTGGGAGGGCGAGCGCCTGGTGGGTGCGGCTCCGCTCTACGCCAAGTCCCACTCGTTCGGCGAATACGTGTTCGATTGGGCGTGGGCCGACGCCTACGAGCGCCACGGCCTCGCCTACTACCCGAAGCTCCTGTGCGCCGTCCCGTTCACGCCGGCGACCGGCGCGCGCCTCCTCGCGCAGGACGGCGATTGCCGCGCGAAGCTCGCGCGCGCGATGCTCGCCGTGGCGCGCGATTCGCGCTTCTCGTCGCTGCACGTGCTCTTTCCCGCCGGGCGCGACGCCGAAACGCTGCGTCCGATGGGCTTCCTCGAGCGGCGCGGCGTCCAGTTCCACTGGAGCAACCCGGGCTACGCCTCGTTCGACGCGTTCCTCGCCGAGCTGTCCCACGACAAGCGCAAGAAGATCCGCCAGGAGCGGCGCAAGGTCGCGCAGCAGGGCGTGACGCTGCGGCGCCTCACGGGGCGCGAGGCGACCGGCGCCGACTGGGACTTCTTCACCGCGTGCTACCGGCGCACCTACCGCGCGCACCGGTCGACGCCGTATCTCGATCGCGCCTTCTTCGGGCTCCTCGCCGAACGCATGCCCGATTCGCTCCTCCTCGTGATCGCCGAGCGCGACGCGCGGCCGATCGCCGCCGCGCTCGACCTCTTCGGCCCGCGCGCCCTGTACGGCCGCTACTGGGGCAGCGTGGAGCACGTGCCGGGGCTGCATTTCGAGGCGTGCTACTACCAGGGGATGGAGTTCTGCATCGAGCGCGGCATCCCGCTCTTCGAGGGCGGCGCGCAGGGCGAGCACAAGCATGCGCGCGGCTTCCTCCCCGAGGCGACGCACTCCTTCCACTGGCTGGCCCATCCCGCCTTCACGCGCGCGATCGACGACTTCCTCGCCCGCGAGGGCGCCGGCATCGAGGCCTACGTCGACGAGCTGGACGAGCGGAGTCCCTTCAGGCGGGCGAAACGCGAGGAACGCAGATGAACGCAGATGGAACGCAGATGAACGCAGATGCAACCCGTGAAGAGTTCGGTGCACGTTGTCGCGCCGTGCGAATTTCGGACAAACCTCGCCCGGCTCTGTCTGCGTTCATCTGCGTTCATCTGCGTTCCATCTGCGTTCATCTGCGTTTCCAAGATCTTGGGTCGCGTCACTTCCAGGCGGCGGCGAATTCCTTCCAGTGCGGCGCGTTCTGCGACGCGAGGAAGTCGCGCAGCAGCTGCATCTCCTTCGCGTACGCTTCCGGCGTGAGCGCGCCGCGGATCAGCTGGAAGCGCTGGTAGAGCGCGTAGGTGTTGGCGACGTCCGTCTCGCAGTAGTCACGGATCGCCGCGATCGCGCCGCCCTTCCACGCCGGGTACACCTTCGAGCCGTCCATGCCGAGCTTGCCGGGCAGCCCGCACAGCGCGGCCACCTCGTCGAGCGGCGCCCACGCGCGGTTCACGTACCCGGCGAGCACGTCCATGAGGTCGGTATGCCGGGTATGGAAGCGGCTCAGGTAGTTGTTGAACTTGAAGTCGCGGTTCGAATCGCCCACGTCCCAGTAGCAGCATCCGGGAATGCCGTGGACGAGTGCGCGGTAATGCAGCACCGGGAGATCGAAGGAGCTCCCGTTCCAGGACACGAGCTGCGGCGTGTACTTCTCGATGCCGTCGAAGAAGCGCTGCACGAGGTCGCGTTCCGGAGCGTCGGGGCTGCCGAGCGACCAGATGCGCAGGCCCTCGTCGCTCCTCAGAGCGCAGGAGATGGCCACCACGCGCTGCACGTGCACCGGCAGGAAGTCGGTGCCGGTCGCCTGGCGCCGGCGCTGCATGGCGAGCTCGACCACGGCTTCCTCGCTCACCTCCGGGGCGAGGTCCCACACCTTCCGGAGTCCCTCGACGTCCGGAACGGTCTCGATGTCGAAGACGAGGATCGGCGTCATGCCTCCCTCAGGCGGGGAATACGCCGGTGGAGAGGTAGCGGTCCCCGCGGTCGGGAACGATGTGCACG
>Ga0335081_10012227_pt1 | contig 13907 bp, 10 predicted proteins | sample Lox_Sample_35_FD_206713 | JGI IMG/M metagenome (GOLD analysis project Ga0335081, IMG submission 206713) | Soil microbial communities from Loxahatchee National Wildlife Refuge, Florida, United States - Lox_Sample_3.5 | ecosystem: Environmental > Terrestrial > Soil > Wetlands | place: USA... | reverse complement strand
GAGGCCCTGTGCGCGCCGTCGCAGAAGGGTTTGTTCTGGGAGCCACCGCAGCGGCAGAGGGCCACGGTGGGCTTGCCGCCGAGATCGAAGGGCTTGCCGGAGGCGTCGACGACCTCGGGGGCGCCGCTGATGAGGAGCGGGCCGTTCGAGAGCACGGTGATCTTCATGGCGCGAGGATAGCGCAGGGTCGACCCGGGGGCGCTCACGCGGCCGGGAGGACTCACTTGGGGAAAGGCCGGCCGCGCCTTTGCGCGGCCGCTATCCCGACAGGCGGTCGACGGCCTGCCCCTGCTCTCGCAGGATCCGCATCCAGCCGCTCACCACCTCGAAGGCGAGGGTGGCGAGCACGACCGCGAAGACGGCCGCGCTCGCCAGGGCCGCGGCGAGCATCCAGAGGAACCTGGCCCTCCGAGCGTGTCGCTCCCCGAGGGCTGGCAGGACCTCGTCGAGCGTACCCGAGCGTTCGGCCGCGTCCACCTCGGCGAGGAAGTCGATCGGGATCGCCGGCACGGCGCCCAGCGCGAGGGCGAGCGTGGCGCCCTCCTCGAGCCGTGCGGTGAGCCGCCCCGACGCCTCCGCGAAGGCGGGGTGGTCGGCGCTCTCCGCGGCGAGCGCCAGGGCCTCGCGGGCCGGCAGCCCGGCCTTGAGACAACCGCCGAGGACGCCCGCCAGGGCCGCGAGCGCGCTCGAGAGGCCGGCCGGCCCGAGGACGGGTAGCCGGTACCCGACCGCTCGCACGGCGCGCAGGAACCTCCCCTCCCGGCCCAGCCGCGGCAGGACGAAGCCCACCAGGGCCGCGAGCGCCGCCACGCCCAGGAGGACCGGCCCCACCCTCATGAGGTAGCCACCCCAACCCTGGGTGAAGGCGAGCGGGAGCGGCACCAGCGCGGCCGCCGCCACGACGAGGAAGGTCGGGTAGGCGAGCGCCAGGAGGAGGCCGGCGCGGAGCTTGGCGCGGTGGTCGAGGAGTTCGGCGGCGGCCCTGAGGCCGGCGGGGAGCTCGCCCTGGGTTTCCCGGGCGCCGAGGAGCGCGAGCAGGCCGCGGTCGAGCAGGCCCTGCTCGCCGAGGCTCCGCACGAGCGAAGCGTCCGCGAGGAGGTCGGCCCGAACCCTCGCGAGGAGGCGCCTCGGCCAGCCCCAAGGGGCGGGGGTGGTGGCGAGGGAGCGCAAGGTCAGCCCGGCCTCCAGGGTCTGTGCCGCGAGCAGGAGGAACCGCGCCAGCGCCGCCGGCGAGACGTAGGACGAGGGGGTGCGCACCGTGGGCCGGGCCGGCCCACGCGCCGGCCCGGCGCGCGCCGACGGCGACGCGGCGCGGAGCTTGTCGAAGATGACGCCGCATCGCGGGCACTCGCTGGTCCCGGCTCGGCGGGGGTACCCGCACTTCGCACAGGCGGCGCTCTTGGTGTCGTCGGCCATGAACTGGCCGCTTCATCTTATCCGACAGCGGTCCGCGGGGCCCTAGACCGCCAGCCCCTCGCCGCGGCCGGCACAGGCGTCCCGGCGCGTGAGGAGGGCCCGCAGCAAGGCGAGCGGCGAGCCCCTCGGGCCGAGCGATCGCCGCGCCTGCACGAGCACCTCGAGGCCCTCCCGCATCACCCACTCGGCCCGGCCGAAATCGCCGCGCACGAGCGATAGCGACGCCGCGCGCTCCCGGTCCCGCCACGTCTTCTGGCTGTCGGCGTAGACCACCGAGTCGCGTCCGCCCCGCTTCGCGATCTCGCGGAGCGTGGTGGCAGCCTGTTCCCGGATCCGGTCGATGCGCTCGAACACGACTCGACGACCCCCGCTCTTTGACTGTCCGATAACTAGCACCTCGGACCGATCGGATCACGTGACATGACCGTGGGGTACCTCCCCGGCGAAGGGTCCGAAGAAGAGATGCCCGGGGCTTACATCGGCCGGCGAGGTGGGAGAGGAAGGCGCACCTGCGCACCGGCCCACCAGCGGCGGCCGGCCGCAAGAGGCGAGGGCGCGGCGCCCGGCGCGGCGATGCGCGGGGGGCGGTGAGCGCGGGCCCCGGCGCTCAGTTCGCCCGAGTCCGGCGGGGCGCGCGAGGCTCCCCAGTCGCTCGGGCGGACGCACGCTCCAATGGGTGAGGCTTGGGAGCGCTGCCACCCAGGGGCGTCCCCCACCAGCCGCGAGGACCAGCTCGGCCGAGGAGTACCATCGCCTTCGGGGCCGGAGGTGCGCCATGCCCGCCTGGAAGACCATCTGCTGCGCGGTGGACTTCTCTGAGTCCTCCCGCCTCGCCCTGGAGGAGGCGGCCGACCTGGCGCGGAGGTTCGCAGCCGAGCTCATCTTGGTCCACGTCTACCAGGCTCCCCGGGCGGCCTCGGAGACCCTGTTCGTCTCGCCCCCCGCGATCTACGAGGAGCTCATGGGCGAAGCGGAGAAGAAGCTCGAAGCGTGGCGACGAGACGCAGAGCACCTCGCCGGCCTGAAGGTCACGGCGGTCATGCCGTCGGGACATGCCGCCGAGGAGATCCTCCGCTTCGCCAGGGAGCGGTCGGTCGATCTCATCGTGCTCGGGACCCACGGGCGCAGGGGCGTGCGGCACTTCGTCGTCGGCTCGGTGGCCGAGCAGGTGGTCCGCCAGGCCTGTGCGACGGTGCTCGTCGCGAGGGCCCCGCGGCCGTCAGGTCGCGGCTAGAGGCCTCGCGCGCTCCATCGTCGTGCGCCAGCGCGAGCGGGGGCCCTCGCGGCTCGGGCGACGGGCGCCACCGCGCGGGGCGCCTTCCTCTCCGGGTCTACCCCACCTTCCGTGCAGGGGGAACCCCTTCCGAGACGCCCGGAGGCGGGAGCCCCCTCCTACGATCGACCGCCAGAGGACGCTATGCGAGCGATGACGATTCTCGTGAACGGAGGCAGGCACACCGTCGCGGTGGCCCCCGAGACTCCACTGCTATGGGTGCTGCGCGACACGCTGGGGCTCACCGGGACCAAGTTCGGCTGCGGGATCGCGCAGTGCGGGGCGTGCACCGTGCTGCTCGACGGCGAGGCGGTTCGCTCCTGCCAGATGGAGGTCAGGGACGTCGTGGGCCACCGCGTCACCACCATCGAGGGCCTCGCCCCCCGGGGGGATCACCCGCTCCAGAAGGCTTGGATCACCGAGCAGGTACCGCAGTGCGGCTACTGCCAGTCGGGCCAGATCATGGCGGCGGCCGCGCTGCTCGCGAAGAGTCCGCACCCGAACGACGCTGAGATCGACGACGCCATGTCCGGGTTGCTCTGCCGTTGCGGGACCTACAACCGGATCCGGCGCGCCATCAAGCTCGCCAGCGGAGGCACGCCGTGAGTGCGGTGACGAAGCTCGGCCGGCGCGATTTCCTCAAGGTCTCGGCCGGCAGCGGCGCCGGGTTGTGGCTCGGCCTTTGCCTGCCGTCCTCGGCCGCCGCCGAGGGGTCGGCCTTCGAGCCCAACGCCTATCTCCGCATCGACCCCCGCGGCGGGGTGACGGTCTTCCTCGCCAAGTCCGAGATGGGCCAGGGTACCTACACCGGCATGGCCGTCCTCCTCGCCGAGGAGCTCGAGGCGGACTGGAAGAGCATCCGGGTGGTGCAGGCGGACGCCGACGTCAAGAAGTACGGCCAGATGGGCACCGGGGGATCGCGGAGCGTGCGCAGCTCCTTCGACCCCTTGCGCCAGGCCGGCGCCGCCGCGCGCGAGATGCTCCTCTCGGCCGCGGCCGCGCGCTGGCGCGTCGATCGCTCCACCTGCCGGGCCGAGCAGGGCCACGTGGTCCACCGGCCGAGTGGCCGAAGGCTCGGGTTCGGCGCGCTCGCCGTGGCGGCCGCCCGGCTCGAGGTACCGAAGGATCCGCCCCTCAAGGCCCCCGAGGCGTGGCGACTCATCGGGACCAAGGTCCCCCGCCTCGATGCCCCCGACAAGACGCGTGGAAGGACCCGGTTCGGCATCGACGTCCGGGTACCCCACCTGCGCTACGCGGTGGTGGCCCGGCCGCCGGTAGAGGGCGGGCGGGTGGTCGCCTACGACGCCGCGAAGGCCAAGGCCGTACCGGGGGTCCGCGCGGTGGTGGAGGTGCCGAGCGGCGTCGCGGTGGTGGCGGACTCGACCTTCGCGGCCATCAAGGGCCGCGAGGCCCTGGCGGCCACCTACGAAGGCGGCCCGCACGGCGAGCTCGACTCGGCGGCCGTGGCGCGGCTCCTCGCCGAGGCGCCCATCGAGCCGGCTCCGGCCCGCAGCGAGGGCGACTTCGACCGGGCCTTCGCGGGGGCGGACAAGCGGCTCGAGGCCACCTACGAGGTACCCCTGCTCGCCCACGCCACCATGGAGCCGATGAACTGCACGGCCGACGTGCGGCCGGGGACGGCCGAGATCTGGGCGCCCACCCAGGCCCCGACCTGGGCCCAGGCGGCGGTGGCCAAGGCCCTCGACCTCCCCGACGACAAGGTCGCGGTCCACGTCACCTTCCTGGGAGGCGGCTTCGGGCGACGGTCCATGACGGACTTCCCCATCGAGGCGGCCCAGGTGTCGCGGGCCTGTGGGGGGCCGGTGCAGGTGCTCTTCACCCGGGAGGACGACCTGCGCCACGACTTCTACCGGCCGCCCGGGCGCAACGAACTGAGGGCCGCTCTCGGCGGCGGCACCCTCGCGGCCTGGCGCCACCTCGTGCGCACGCCCTCCATCGCCCGACAGCTCTTCGGCTCGGCCGTCCGCAACGGAGCCATTCCGGACGTGGTGGAGGGGGCGGTGGGGTTCCCCTACCGCGCCGGGGCCGTGGTGATCGAGGCGGCCATACCGGAGATCGGGATCCGGATCGGCTGGTGGCGCTCGGTGTACTCCTCGCAGAACGCGTTCCCCGAGGAGTGCTTCATGGACGAGCTCGCCGAGGCCGCGGGGAAGGACCCGCTCGCCTTCCGCCTCGAGCACCTTCCGGAGGGCCACCGGTTGCGAGGGGTGCTCGCGCTCGCCGCCGAGAAGGGCGGGTGGGGTTCGCCCCTGCCGGCCGGGCGCGGACGCGGGATCGCCTGCCACTCGAGCTTCGGCAGCCACGTGGCCGAGGTGGCCGAAGCCTCCCTCGAGGGGGATCGCGTGCGGGTGCACCGGGTGGTCGCCGCAGTCGACGTAGGCATCGCCTTGAACCCCGACAGCGTCGAGCACCAGGTGGAAGGCGCCATCGTCTACGGCCTCTCCGCCGCGCTGCGAGGGGAGATCACCCTCAAGCAGGGTGCGGTCGAGCAGGGCAACTTCGACGACTACGAGCCCCTCCGGATGAACGAGATGCCGGCGGTCGAGGTCCACATCGTGCCGAGCCACGAGGCCCCCGGCGGCATCGGGGAGCCCGGGCTTCCCCCCATCGCGCCCGCGGTGGCGAACGCCCTCTACGCCGCGACCGGCAAGCGGCTGAGGAAGTTGCCCTTCCGGGTGGCGGGCCCGACCTCGGGGGCCTGACCGCGCGGCGGGGTCGCCTCCACGGGGGCGGCTCCCTCTTCACGGTCGGAGGACTCCTCCCCGGCTCGAGGCGACCGCGCGGGTGACGGGGCCCTCACCCGGAGGTGACGCGGAGGTGACGCGGACGAGCGTCCCGACCCCTCGGGAATGCAAACCGGCCTGGCTGGTTTTGCTGACCATGACGCCGGCGACGAGGGCCGCAGGTGGGGTCGACGACCTCACCCCCTATCTGAGGGTCATCCGAAGGTACCCGCCGCTCACGCGCGAGCGGGAGCACGCGCTCGCCCTGCGCGCCCGGCGCGGCGACCCCTCGGCCCGCCAGGCCCTCGTGAAGCACAACCTCGCCTTCGTGGTCGCGCTCGCCCGCAGGGTGCGGCGCGGCGGGCTGCGGCTCGAGGACCTGGTCCAGGAGGGGAACCTCGGCCTTCTGCGGGCGGTCGAGAAGTTCGACCCGCACGCCGGGACCCGCTTCTTGACCTACGCGACCTGGTGGGTGAGGGCTTACCTGGGAAAGTACGTGAAGGAAGCGCGCTCGAGCGTCCGGCCCCATAGCGGGACGGTGGCCCTCGCCGACCTCTCCCTCGATGCGCCCCTCGAGGACGGCGACGCCTCGCCGCTGGACTTCCTGGTCAGCCAGGCCGTCCCCCCCGACGACGCCTGCATGGCCGCCGAGCGCGACCGCGAGGTGCGGCAGTCGCTGCGGGCGCTCCGCGCCCGCGTCGGCGAGCTCGGCTGGGACATCGTGCGCGACCGGCTGGAGCAGGACTCTCCCAAGACGCTGGCCGAGATCGGACAGCGGTTCGGCGTCTCCCGCGAGCGGGTACGCCAGGTCGAGGTGAGGCTGAAGCAGCTGTTGCAGCGCCACCTCAGGGCCACCGCAGAAGCCGACTCGCGCGAGGCGGCCTAGAGGGCGGCCCTTCCGGCGCGCGACGCTGAACCTGCCCGGGCACTCTTGGGCCGGGACGGGCCGGCGACGACGAGGGCCGACCTCGCCCTCGCCCGAGACGCCCGCCCGGTCACCCAGGCGCTTAAGTTCGAGGCCCCGAGGCCGGCCGTTGGCGAGGCTCCCGCGCGACCGGGGGATTGCCGGGCGCGGGTCGGCCGTGTTTCTCTTTCGGCAGATGACGCTAGGCGGATCGCCCCCAGGGGCCCGCGGTCGCGGCCGCCGCGCGAGGGCGGCGAGGCGGGGGCGCCCCGGTTCCGCCCGGCGGGCGGAGGCGCGGAAACGGCGGCCGGCTAGGGAGAGCGCGACGCCCTTCGAGCGCCGGCCCCGGAGCTCGTCGGCGCGCCCCCGGGTGCGGCCTCGCCGGCGGTGGACCTAAGACCTCGGAGGCCCCGTGTCCGACCGCCTGTCCGAGCTGGAAGCCAAAGTCGCCGCCCTCGCCTCGGAGGTGCGGCGGCTCGACGAGCGGCTGTCGAACTTCGAGCGCGGCCCGGTCTCGGCGCTGGAGCTGGCGCCCGCGCCCGAGGAGGGGAGCCCTTGGCCGGACACCGCCGACTTCGCCCGCGCGCTCGCCCTCGGCGGGCGAACCTTCCTCGTCCTGGCCGGGGCGTTCGTGCTCCGGGCGGTCACCGAGGCCGCGGTGGTCCCGAGCGGCCTCGGCGTCGTGCTCGGCCTCGTCTTCGGCGGGACCTGGCTCGCCATGGCGGACCGGGCGGGCCGGGGCGGCCAGCGCCTCAGCGCGGTCGTGCACGGCCTCGCGGCGGCCATCATCGGCTTTCCGCTCCTCTTCGAGGCCACCACGCGGTTTCACCTCCTCTCGCCGGCGGTCGCCGGGCTCGGCCTGGCGGCGCTCAGCGCGGCCGCCCTGGGCGTGGCGGCGCACCGGAGCCTCCACGCCCTCGCCTGGGTGGTCCTGGCGGCGGGGCTCCTCACCGCGCCGGCGCTCGCCCTCGCCACCGGCCGCCTCGTGCCCGCGGCGCTCTACCTCGTCGCGCTGGGGGTGGCCACCCTGTGGCTCGGCTACGCGAAGGGCTGGACGTTCTTGCCCTGGCCGGTGGCGCTCGTCGCCGACCTGTTCGTCTTCGTCCTCACCTTCCGGGCGGTGGGCGAGCGGGCGACCGAGACGGTCGGGGCTGCGCTCCTCACGGCCGCCGCGCTGCTCCTCGGCTACCTCGGCTCGGTGGTCGTCCACACGCTCATCCTCGAGCGGGGGGTGCTAGCCTTGGAGTTCGCGGCGAGCGCGCTGGCGATGCTGGCCGGGGTGGGCGGGGCGCTCATCCTGGTGGCTCGCACCGGGGTGGCGGCGGCCGGGACCGGGCTCGGCTTTCTCGCCTGCGGCCTGCTCGCCTACGCCGTGGCGATGGGGTGGGTCCTGCGAAGGGAGAGGATCGGGGCGCGCTTCCACCTCTACGCCTCGCTCGCCCTCGGGTTCACCCTGGCCGGCAGCGCGCTTCTGCTCTCCGGCCCCCCGCTCGTCGTGAGCTGGCTCGGGCTCGCTCTCCTTCTGGCGGTGATCGCCCGCCTCCGCCTCCGGGTCCTCGCGCTGCACGCCGCGGTCTTCGCCCTCGCGGCGGCCGGGGTGAGCGGCCTTCTGGCGGAGGCGACCGCAACCGTGGCCGGCCGCGAGGCGGCGGGGGCCGCCCTCCACGCGCCGGCCTCGGTGCTGGTCCTCGCGACCCTGGCCCTCGTCACCTCGATCACCGCGGGCACGACCGCACGCCCGAGGCTCGCCGAGCGCGTGCCGCAGGCCCTCCTCCTCACCGCGCTCCTCGTCGCCGCCGCAGGCCTCGCCATGAGCGCCCTCCTGCCGGCCGTGGCGGGGGAGGACGCCGCCGCGAGCGCCGGAAGGGTCGCCACGGCGCGGACGGCCGTGCTGGTGGGAGGCGTCCTCGCCCTGGCCGCGCTCGGTCGGACAGGCGCCTTCCTCGAGGCCCGCTGGCTCGTTTATCCCTGGCTGGCCGCGGTCGGACTCAAGATCCTGCTCGAGGATCTCCCTCGCGGTCGCCCGGCCACGCTGGTCCTCACCTTCGCGCTCTTCGGCACGGCCCTCATCGCGGTCTCTCGCCTGCGGCGGCGCCCTGCGCCGGAGGCGGGCCAAGGCTAGGAGCGCCGCAGACCGCCGCGCCCGTCGACGCCCTTTCGGGTCGGTCAGTCCATCGAGCCTTCGGGGAAGCCCTCCGCAGACCGCCGCGGCGGTCTCTCCGGCCGCGCGCTACCCGAAATCGGCGAGATGCCCGTTTCGAGTGCAGCCGGTGCCCGCGCGGGTCTCAGCCCGCGCGGCCCCCAGCCTCCCCGTCCGTGCCCCCCCGAGCGAGCCACCCGGTATTCGCCGTCTCGACGCTCGTCCCACTGGCGCGACGCGAGTAGTCTCTGCCACTCACGCGCACGGACGAGAGCGGGTTTCAGATGGACGATAACGTGACTGAAAGAGTGCGTTTACTGTTGGCGGCTGCCGTGACTAAGCTTTCCGACATGGTTTCCCCCCGAATGGAAGAGTTGCAGAAGCAGACGCGCAAGCAGCTCCTCGCGCTCGCGAAGACGCTCGAGGTCACCGGCGTCTCCAAGCTCACCAAGAGCGAGCTCGTCCACCGCCTCATCGAGGCGCTGAAGGCGTACGGGGAGAAGCCAGCAGCCGCAGCGCGCCCCACCCCCGAGGCTCGCGGGCCGTCCGCGGCGGCGAAGAGCAGCTCCCGCGCCGCTCCCAAGCCGGCTCCGGCGGCGGCTCGCACCGCAGCCGAACCCAAGGCCCCCGCCCCGGTCGCCGGGGAGACGGCCTCGTCCGGCGCGGGCGACGACCCGGCGGCCAAGATGAAGCTCGAACTCGGTCCGAGCCCGCGGGGGGAGAAGCCGGTCGAGCACATCCCTTGGAGCTACGGGGTGGACCGCATCACTGCGGCCGCCATCGATCCGGCCCGGCTCTACGTTTACTGGGAGGTCACCGACCAGGCCCTCGAGCTGGCGCGGGCCCGGCTCGACTCGCCGGCCAATTCCTGGCTCGCGCTGCGGGTCTACGACACGTCCGGCCTCCTCTTCGACGGCACCAACGCCCACAGCTACTTCGATCACCGGGTGGAGCGCTCCGATCGCCAGTGGTTCTTCGCAATCGGTAAGCCCACCTCCTCCGCCTACGTGGAGATCGGGGTCAAGTCCGACGAGGGCTACTTCGCCAAGATCGCCCGTTCGGGCCGGGTGGACTTCCCGCGCAACGACCCGGCGCCCGTGCTCGAGCCGGAGTGGATGACCGTGCTCACCCTCGACGAGGTGCGGCGCACGGGGATGGGCCTGCCGGCGCGGCCGCCGCCTCCTCCGCCCTCTCCGCCGCCGCCGGCGCCTGGAGGCGGGGGCGGGGGCCGGGGCGAAGCCGTCGGGACCTGGACGCCCATCCCCCTCTGGATCCTCCGCCAGATTGCGAGCGGCCACGAGATCACGCGCGAGGAGCTGACGCGGGAGGGCTGGGAGCGCGTCGACTGGCACGAGGTGACCGGCGAGCGCTGGTTCGAGATGAAGGGCTACCTCGAGTGGCAGGGCCCGCTCACCGTGTCCACCTGGGAGGCCGGGCCGTTCAGCTATCCGGTCGAGATCCTGGGGCCGTTCCGCGAGGAGTGGGAGGGCCAATCCTTCACCTTCCAGGTGGGGGGGACCACCCACGTCGTGAGCGGCCCGTGGGAGGTGGTGGTCCATAACCTCGGCGCCCACGTCGAGGGAGCGGTGGTGAGCCGCTGGGCGGTCTACCGCTCCTGGGTGGCCTCGGGCGGCCGCGAGGTGGCGACCGGGGCCGCCGCTGCGGGCGCCCTGCAGGTGGGGGCCTCGGAGTCGGTCGGGCCGGGGGCGAGCGAGCGGGCCTGGCTCGCCGCGAGCGAGCTGCGCCTCGCCGGGGCGAGCGAGGTCTGGCGCCTCGGCGCGAGCGAGGTGCGCTTCGCGGGCGCGAGCGAGCAGCTCTTCGCCCAGTCCGGGCTGTGGGCCTTCCGGGGCGCGAGCGAGCGCATGCTCCAGGGGGCGAGCGAGGTGCGCCTGCAGGGTGCCAGCGAACGCACCTTCAAGGGCGCGAGCGAGTCGCGCCTGCAGGGCGCGAGTGAACGCATGGGCGCGAGCGAGCGCGTGGGCGCCAGCGAGCGCATGGGCGCGAGCGAGAGGATGCAGGGGGGCAGCGAACACCGGCTAGCCCAAGAGGCCGAGCCCTTTCCACCTTCCGGGGGCGGTTACCCTAAGCTCGAGGAGTGAAGCGCATGGCCAAGGGGTACTTCGCACTCGTCCTCCACGCGCACCTGCCGTTCGTGCGCCACCCGGAGGACCCCACGGTGATGGAGGAGAGCTGGCTCTACGAGGCCATCACCGGCACCTACCTGCCGCTCTTGCAGGTCTTCGAGGGCCTCGTCGCCGACGGCATCCCCTACCGGGTGACGGTGTCGCTCTCGGCACCGCTCATCTCGATGCTGACCGATGACCTCCTGAAGGAGCGCTACGCCAAGCACCTCGACGACCTCATCGTCCTCGCCGGCAAGGAGCTCGAGCGGACGAGGTCCGAGCCCCACTACCACCGCCTGGCGCAGATGTACTTCGATCGCTTCCACTCCCTGCGCCACACCTGGCGATCGCACGAGGGCAACCTCGTGCGCGCCTTCCGCCGGCTTCAGGAGGTGGGCCGGGTCGAGGTCATCACCTCTACCGCCACCCACGCCTTCTTCCCGCTGATGGATCGCAACTGGGCCGCCCTGCGCGCGCAGGTCCACACCGCGGCCGACCTGTACGAGCGGCACTTCGGCCGCCGCTCGCTCGGCCTGTGGCTCGGCGAGTGCGGCTACGTGCCGGGCTGCGACGAGCTGCTCCGCGAGGCGGGCATCCGCTACTTCCTGGTCGACACCCACGCCATCCTGTACGCCGATCGCCGGCCGGCCTACGGGGTCTACGCCCCGCTCTACTGCCCGACCGGCGTGGCCGCTTTCGGGCGCGACACCGAGTCCTCGCAGCAGGTCTGGAGCGCCAAGGAAGGCTACCCGGGCGACCCGCTCTACCGCGACTTCTACCGCGACATCGGGTTCGACCTGCCCATGGACTACATCGGTCCCCACATTCACCCCAAGGGGATCCGGGTCTACACGGGTATCAAGTACCACGCCATCACGCACAACAAGCTGCACGACAAGTGGGTCTACGACCCGGACGCGGCGCGCGGGCGGGTGGGGCTGCACGCCTCGCACTTCCGCGGCAACCGCGAGAAGCAGGTCGAGGCCCTGGCCGGGCAGATGGATCGACCCCCCATCGTGGTGAGCCCCTACGACGCGGAGCTCTACGGACACTGGTGGTACGAGGGCCCGATCTTCCTCAACGACGTGTTCCGCCAGCTGCACGCCGACCAGACGGTCGTCGAGCCCATCACGCCCGGCGATTACCTGGCCCGCCACCCGACCAACCAGACCGCCACCCCCAGCCTCTCCTCTTGGGGGGCCAAGGGATACGCCGAGTACTGGTGCAACGAGAGCAACGCCTGGACCTACCGCCACGCCCACGTGGCTGCCGAGCGCATGGTGGAGCTCGCCCACCGCAGCCCGGCCGCCAAGGGGCTCGAGCGGCGGGCCCTGAACCAGGCCGCCCGCGAGCTCTTGCTGGCGCAGTCGAGCGACTGGGCGTTCATCATGACCACCGGGACCACCGTCCCCTACGCCACCCGCCGCTTCAACGAGCACACCATCCGCTTCACGCGCCTCTACGAGGACCTCAAGGCCGGGCGGCTCGACGAGGCCTACCTCGCCGACCTCGAGGCCAAGGACAACATCTTCCCGCACCTCGACTACCGCATCTACGCCACCTGACCTTTTTGTCATGCGAAGCGATGCGGCGCCTCTAAAGGTCCTGGTCGTCTCCTCCGAGGTAGCACCCTTCGCCAAGACCGGCGGCCTCGGCGACGTGGTGGGGGCCCTGCCCAAGGCGCTGCGCCGGCGCGGCATCGACGTGCGGGTGGTGGTGCCCCTCTACGCCGGGATCGACTGGAACGCCCTCGAGCGGCTGGAGGGCGTCCTGGAGGTCCCCATGTGGTGGGGAACCGCGCGCTCGGGGGTTCGCCTCGGTCGCCTGCCGGGGAGCGAGGTCCCGGTCTACTTCCTCGAGTACAACCGCTACTTCGATCGCCCCTTCATCTACGGCCGGCCCGGGGAAGGGTACAGCGACAACCTGGAGCGCTTCACCTATCTGTCGCGGGGCGCCCTCGAGCTGACCAAGCGGATCAACTTCCTCCCCGACGTCATCCACTGCAACGACTGGCAGACCGCCCTCGTGCCGGTCTACGTCAACACCCTGGAATGGGCGAAGCCCCTGCACGGCTCGGCGACCGTCTACACCATCCACAACCTCGCTCACCAGGGCGCCACCGACGGCGGCGCCATGTTCATCACCGGCCTCGGGCAGAACCACTACAACTCCGGCGAGTTCGAGCACTTCGGCTCCCTGAACCTCGCCAAGGCCGGTCTGTGGCACAGCACGGTCCTCTCCACCGTCAGCCCCACCTACGCGCGCGAGATCCAGACCCCCGAGTACGGCTGCGGACTCGACGGCGTCCTGCGCAGCCGGTCCCAAGACCTCTTCGGCATCCTGAACGGCATCGACGTCGACGAGTGGAACCCGGCCACCGACCCCTTCATCGCCGAGAACTACTCGGCCGCCCGCCCCGAGGGGAAAGCGGCCTGCAAGGCGGCCCTCCAGGCCGAAGCCGGCCTGCCCGTCGATCCCAGGCTCCCGGTCTTCGGCACCGTCGGGCGCCTCACCGTCCAGAAGGGCCTCGACGTCCTGGCCCACGCCATGGAGCGGATCCTCTCCTGGAACCTGCAGATGGTGCTGCTCGGGAACGGCGACCGCGAGGCCGAGCACTTCTTCGGGACCCTCTCGGCGCGCAGGCCGGACAAGTTCAAGGCCTGGATCGGATTCGACCACGGGCTCGCCCACCGCATCGAGGCCGGGGGCGACTTCTTCGTCATGCCCTCCCGCTTCGAGCCCTGCGGGCTGAACCAGCTCTACAGCCTGCGCTACGGGACCCCTCCCATCGTGCGCGCCACCGGGGGGCTCGCCGACACAGTGGCCCCCTACGACGAGAAGACCGGCGACGGGACGGGGTTCGTCTTCAAGGACTTGAACCCGGACGCCCTCGGCAACAGCGTCGGCTGGGCCCTCTCGACCTACTACGATCGCGCGAGCCACGTCTTCTCGATGCGCCAGCGGGGCATGGCCATGGACTACTCCTGGGAACGCTCGGCCGCCTCCTACGAGAAGCTCTACCTCGAGGCCTACCAGCGGCGGCGCGGCCACCCCTTCCCGGGCTGGGTGCTCGGACGCGACGGCGAGCGCGTGGCGCCTCGGCTGACCAGGGGAGCCGGGTAAACGAGCTGAAGGCCGAGCCCCCACCCCCGACCGGCGCCCGGCCGGCCTCGGCACGGGCTGCCAGATTGGCAGGCGGAGGCCGGGCGCGCCTGCCATCCTGTCCAGAGCCTCGCGGCGCGGCCCTCCCTGACCGGGAGATCCCGGGCTGGCCCGCCCTTTGCGAGCGCCCTTCTCCCATGCGCCT
>Ga0335081_10012226_pt1 | contig 13907 bp, 11 predicted proteins | sample Lox_Sample_35_FD_206713 | JGI IMG/M metagenome (GOLD analysis project Ga0335081, IMG submission 206713) | Soil microbial communities from Loxahatchee National Wildlife Refuge, Florida, United States - Lox_Sample_3.5 | ecosystem: Environmental > Terrestrial > Soil > Wetlands | place: USA... | reverse complement strand
TGAGCAGCACCGCTTCGGCGTGCTGCAGCGCCATAGCCTGATCCGCAAGGGCCTGCCCCCGGACGTGCTGGTGATGACGGCGACTCCCATCCCGCGCACGCTGGCCCTCACCCTTTACGGCGACCTCGACACCTCGGTAATCGACGAGTCGCCTCCGGGCCGCGCGCCCATCGAAACGCGGCTCCTCGAAGACGGCGACCGCGCGCAGTCGCTTGAGCTGATCCGGGAGCGCGTGCGAGCCGGCGAGCAGGCTTACGTGGTGTATCCGGTCATCGAGGAATCCGAGAAACTCGACGTGCAGGCGGCGGTGCGGATGCACCAGCACCTCTCCACCAACGTCTTCCCCGAATTCCGGGTGGGGCTGCTTCACGGGCGGCTCTCCGGCGCGGAGAAGGAGAGCGCCATGCTGGCCTTCAAACGGGGTGAGACCCAGGTGCTGGTTTCAACCACCGTCATTGAAGTCGGGGTGGACGTGCCGAACGCCACCGTCATGCTGATCGAGCACGCCGACCGCTTCGGCCTGGCCCAACTGCACCAGTTGCGCGGGCGCATCGGGCGCGGCCGGGCAAAGTCCTATTGCCTGCTGCTGGCCGGCCAGCCGCGCACCGAGGTGGCGGACGAACGCTTGCGCGCCCTGGCGGAGACCACCGACGGGTTCCGAATCGCCGAGATGGACCTGAAGATTCGCGGGCCGGGCGAGTTCTTCGGCACGCGCCAATGGGGCATCCCCGCCTTTCGCGTGGCGAATCTTCTGCGCGACCAGACGATCCTGGGGTGGGCGCGGCGCGAGGCCGGCGCGTTCATCGACCATCCGGCTTCGAAGGAGGAATTCGAGAACTACGTCCGCTACCTGCGGCGCATCTGGCCGCGCCGGTACGGTCTGGCGAGCGTTGCATAACCGAAGACCGCTGGCTGGCGATGAATAGCGCCCGATGGCACGCGAATCGGCCATCGTCAATCGGCCATCGTCAATTTCATGAGGATCATTTCGGGCACTTATCGCGGGTTTCATTTACGGTCGCTGCGGGGCGCGGACCTGCGGCCGACATCCGATCAGATGCGGGAGACCCTGTTCGATGTGCTGGGACCCGCCCTCCAAGGGGCTCGCTTTCTCGACGTTTACGCGGGGAGCGGCGCGGTGGGCCTGGAGGCGCTCAGCCGCGGCGCGAGCGAGGTGGTGTTGGTGGAGAGCCATCGCGGCGCCTTGGAAGTGATCCGGCGCAATCTAGAGGCACTGCGGGCGAGCCGCCAGGTTCGCTTGCTGGCGGCCCCGGCGGCGAAGGCCTTGGAGCGGTTGGGGAGTGAAGGCGCGCCATTCGACTTCGTCTTCCTCGATCCGCCCTACGCCGAAGTGGGCGAATATCATCACACCTTGCGGCAGCTTGGCCGCTCCACGCTCCTCGCGCCTGCCGGCCGCGTGATCGCCGAGCACTCCCGGCACCTGATCCTCGAAGAGGCCTACGGCCGGCTCCGGCGTGTCCGCTCGCTGCGGCACGGCGACACCCACCTTTCGTTCTACCGCGCCGCCGAAGCGCCCGAAAACAGCAGCGCCCCGCGTCTTGTTCGAGACCAGGAAGAACAAGAAGCGGGACGCTGAAATACGGGGCTCGGGCCCTCGCGGAGGGCCGGCAACGCGCTACTGCGAGCTCGAAGTTCCCGGGGTGGATGTCGCCAGCTCCGGTTGGGAGAACTTCGGCGTGCTGACGTAGCCGATCACCGTGTTCGCAGTGACTTTGTTGACGACCAGCTCGTCAAAGGCCCTCGCACTGTTGGGGATGAAGAAGATCGGCTCATCGACGGTTCGATTGTTCTTCTGGATCTCCATGTCGTTCGCGAGTACATCCAGATTGAACCGGTGATGCTTGACATTGGTCTTCTTCAGCACCATACCCACGCCGGCCACCGTCTGTTCCTGGTTCTTGTTGAGCGTGAATTCGTAGTAATTGCGCTGGCCAAGTTTGCGCAGGGTTTCGATGTCGTCGTGATTGCGGGCGATCAGCGTGCCCATGTCGCTTCGCGCCATCCCCAGATCGCTCTGCAGCGTGCTCAGGGTCTGTTTGGTGGTGCCCAGATCGGACTTGGTGGCCGCCACGTCCTGCGAAACCGAAGCGACCTGGTCAGTGTCGGCCTTCTTGGCGATTTCTTGTTTCAGCTCGTCGTTCTGCGCCTGAGTCTCTTTCTCGAGCTTGGCCACCATCGCGCGGGCGCGGCCCAGCGCCTTGCCGCCGGAAGAGCCCATGCGCTTGGCGGAGGCGTCGAGCTCGGTGCGTAGGGCGTCAAGCTGCTGCGCGCTGGCGTCCTGCAAATTCGAGAGTTTGGCCGCCAGTTGATCGTTGGATTGCTGAATCTGGCTCTTCAGACTCGCCTGCTGCGTCTCAACCGAACTGATCGCGCCCAGCCTGCTCAGGGTGTAGATTTCGCCGATCACCAGCAGCCCCAGAACTACGAACACCAGGATCCAGGGTCCGCTCGACTGGCGAACTTCAATGCGTTCATTTCTCATAGAATTGGGTACTTCGTCGATTGCCATGTCCTTCCTCCTCGCTCCCGTCGCACCCCTTCGGGGCACGATCACAACAACCCTCTAGGCAAGCGGGGTGCCACTCGCAAAGCCGGCTCAACTCATTGAAAAGATAATGGCTTGGGGCGGGCGGAGGGTCTGGTGAACCAGGCGCGCGCCTCATTTTGCCGGGGTTCGTGTAAGAATGACGCGCCGTTAGCGCAGCGGCTCCCCGAGAGTTGGCGGGCCTGGCGGTCTGTCGAACCCCGCCGATGCGGCCGCGGAGTCACTGGGCTGACTTGGCGGGCTTCCGTTTCTTGGCCGCGGCCCAGCCGGCTTTCACCACCTGGCGGGCTCGCCCCAGGGCAAGTGACTCAGGCGGCACGTCTTCGGTGATGGTTGAGCCGGCGGCCACGTAAGACCCGCGGCCCACGCGCACCGGGGCTACCAGCATCGTGCCGCTCCCCACAAACACGTCGTCCTCAAGGTAGGTCGGACTCTTGTTTTCGCCGTCGTAGTTGCAGGTCACGGTCCCGGCGCCGATGTTGACGCGCTCTCCCAGCTCCGCGTCCCCCAGATACGTCAGGTGCCAGGCCTTGGTGCCGCGCCCGATGCGCGACTTCTTAACTTCCACGAAGTTGCCAATGCGGGAGCCGGGCTCCATCACGCTGCCGTCGCGGACGTGGGCGAACGGCCCCAGGATGGTGTCGGAGCCCACCTGAGATGACGTTATCACTGAGCAGGGGCGCACCGTCACGCGATCGCCCAAGGTGGCATCGGTCAGTGTGCAGTAAGCCCGCACCAGGCAATCCCGCCCGACCCGGGTGGCGCCCCGCAGGCTGACCCCGGGCTCGATCACGGTGTCGCAGCCTACGGCGACCGCATCGTCGATGTAGGTGACCTCGGGATGGACAATGGTCACGCCCTCGCGCATCAGCGCCCCGGCCTTGCGCAGGCGCAGAATGCCCTCCGCCGCCGCCAGCTCCGCGCGGTCGTTCACGCCCAGCACTTCACGCGGGTCGGCCGCCGGCGCCGCTTCCACCCGCCCTCTGCGCCTCGCCAGGATTCCCACCAGGTCGGTGAGAAGGTATTCCCGTTGCGGATTGTCGGCGGTCAGCAAGTCGAGGCTGGCCAGCAGCTTGGGCCGCGAAAAGCACAGGATCCCCGCACTCACCTCGCGGATGCGCCGCTCGGCCGCGGAAGCCGCCTTCTCTTCCGCGATCTTCCGCACCCTGCCGTCGCGGCCCCGCACGATGCGCCCGTAGCCCTGCGGCTGATCCAGGCACACGCTCAGGATGGTGGCGGCCGCACGGCGCCGCCGATGGAAGTCGACAAGGCCGGTCAGCGTGCCCGGCGAGATCAGCGGAACGTCGCCCACCAGCACCATCAGGTGGGCGCTCGTGGAGCGCTCCAGTTCCGCGCGCGCCACCATCAGAGCGTGGCCGGTGCCAAGCTGCTCCTTCTGCTCGATAAAGGTGAGCCCGGGCCGCGCAAACGCCTGCCGCACCTCCCCGGCCTGATGGCCCACCACCATGTACACCCGTTCCGCCCCGCTGGCGGCCGCAGCCCTCAAGGCGTACTCGCCGAGCGGCCGCCCGGCGAGGGGATGAAGCAGTTTCGAGCGCGCGGATTTGAAGCGCGTGGCCTTGCCGGCCGCCAGAATCAGCACCGAGAATTCGGCTTTGGTCATACAATTCACGAGAGACGACGCTTGTCAATCTAGCGCGCCCACCCGCGCCTCCGCAAGCACCATTCTCCGCCTGTCGTACCCAGCTGGCATCGATTCCGGGGGCGCCGTTGCCGCGGTTGCGGCCGTCCGCTTGCTCAAAATGAACCAATTTGGGAACCTGACGCATGCCGTCAGCGTACCTCGAATTGAGTTCCGCTATGATTCTTCGCTGATTGCAATGGACTTGCGTGAAGTCAGAGGCGTAAGATGGAAATGGCACCCCGCGTGCTCCGGCGAAGTAGAGCGAATATTCGGAGGTGGCCCATGCTGAGCGACGCTGAGCTGAATCAGTTTCGGGAAGAGCGCCTGGCGGACGAGCAGTGGCGCAACATCTCCTGCCACGTGATCGCGGACATGATTGAGGTGTGCGGGGTCTGCGGCGCCGTCCGGGATCGCGAGCGGCTGGTTCGTTGCCCCTGGTGTGAAGACTGCTTCTGCTGCAAGGACGGCGTCTGCCGCGAGCAGCACCGCTCCGCCCAGCACCCGTCCGTCGCCTACTGGACCTGGTAGCGCCGCCCGCGGCGCCCCCTCCGGCCTCGGAGTGGACCCCGGCGCCTTTCCCTGCCGTCAACATCAAACCCTTCAAGGCTTTAGGCGTATCACTTTATCCGGACCCGCGTCTTCGGCTAAGATCGACGGGGCCGGCGTCGGAGGACGTGTGAATTCAGGGACTTCGGGCGGAGCGGCAGTGGCGAGGAGGGGCCAAAGAAAGACGGTTAGGCGGAGGACCGGGGTTGGCGTCATGCTGGCGGGTGCGTTTCTGGCCGGAGCAGGGTGCCAGCCGTTGCGGGCGGGCCCCCGGCCGGCGGCCCGCCAGCCGGCGCCCGAGGTCCTCGAGCTTGCCACTCCGGACGTGATTGCGCAGTACATCCGCGACCGCTTCAATGTCCCGGGCGCCACCAAGGTCACGGCCTCGCCCTTGCACGCCACGCCCTTCCCGCCCTTTTACGAAGCTTCCGTGGTGGCCGACGACGGCCGGGAGAAGCACTCCGGCAATGTCTACATTTCCGGCGACGCCCGCTGCTTCGTGATGGGCAACGTGTTCGCAATGAAGGGGATGGGGCGGGAGGCGGCGGCCCGGCTGGTGCGCGAGATCGAAAGAATTCCGGCCACCGCCGCGGTGCGGGTAGGCCCCTTCGGTCCCTCGCCCTATCCGGGCCTGCTAAGAGCTACCGTGACGGCCCTCAACGGAAAAGACAAGCAGACACAGCCGCTGTACGTCACCCGCAACGGCCGAACCGGTGTGCTGGGCTTCGTGGTGCCCTTCCGGCGCGATTTCGTGCAGCAACTGCTCTCCACCCGGGACCAGCCCAGTGCGGGACCCGCCAACGCTCCCGTGACCATCGTGGAGTTCGCCGACCTCGAGTGCCCAAGCTGCGCCTTGCTGCATAAGGTGCTGGAAAATCAGATCTTGTACGCCTACAAGACCAAGGTGCGCGTGATCTTCAAGGAGTTTCCGCTCCCCATCCATCAGTGGGCTCAAACCGCCGCCCTCGCCAACGAATGCGCCCGCCCCCTCGATCCCTCAGCCTTCCTCAAGTACCGCGATCTGATCTTCGCCAGCCAAGCCGATATCAAGGCCGAGACGGCGCGCGAGCAGCTCTTGAAGCTCGGCGCGCAGGTTGGACTTGACCGCCACCGCCTGGCCGCCTGCCTCGACTCCAAAGCTCCGCTGCCGCGGATTGAGGCAGCGCGCCGCGAGGCCGAAGCGGTGGGCGTGAACGTGACGCCGACGCTGTTTGTGAACGGCCGCCCGGTGGTGGGCGCGCCCTCGGCGCCCAAGCTGGCGAAAATTGTAGACGAGGCGCTGGCCCGTACGTTGAAGCGCTAAGCCCCCAACCCCTAACTCCCAGCCCCTAAACCCCGGGCTTCGAAAAAACAAAAGTGTACAAAATCTGGAATTTTTTGCCAAAAAAGGGCCCTTTTTGAGGCATCATACGAACAAGTCCGGGCAACATTTCTGATAGTAATCCATCCTCGTCCGGCAGACGCCGTTTTGGGTGAAAAACGGCCCCTTTTGAAACTTCAAACGATCAAATTCGCGAATTCATGGAAAAAAACCAGGGCTTCGACGGGCCGGCGGCCGGGTTGAGGGGTGGTGGGGAGAGGTTGGACGCTTCGGCGAAGGAACGGCGATTTTAGAATTTCAAACGAGCAAATTCCAGAATTCAAGCACGGAGATTCACGAATCGGCCGGGTGCCGATCGCACTCCTGCGGACCGGTGGCGCATAGGACGGCAACGAAGGGAACGGCGGCGCAGCCATCGATCAGGACATGCGCAGCAAGCCCTGGGCCTTGCGCCATGCCAGCGGGAGGCCTTCGGGAATCCGGGTCTGGCCGGGAGTGACGAACACGGCGGCGAGCACCCAGCCGTGGCGGTCGAGGATGGCCCGGACGGAGGAGGCTTTCAAGGGGCGGCCGGCGGCCTCCTCGAAGGCGCGGTGGATGACGGTGAACATCAGCAGGCCGTTAGGCCAAGCCTGGCGGGCGAGGTTGCGGAGCACTTCCGCCTCCTGCGTTTTGCTGAGGATCTGCCGCCGCGCGCCGCCCCGTCCGAAGCCCTGCAGGGCCGCATCGCCCTGGCGCAAATACTTGCGGTGCAAATGCGACACCGAGCTTTGATCCCATCCCAGAATGGCCGCCACCAGGCTGCTGCTCAACCCGAGAACCACCCGCATGAAGAGGCATTGCGCCCGGCGCAGCTCCGGCGCGCTGTGCGCGTGCTTCATGGCCGCGCGCAGCCGGTGAGCGGCGTCCTCGGCGGGCGGCGCCGCGCGTCCCGCGGCGAGCAGGGCGGCTTCGCCGCGCCGCCGGTACTCCCACTGCACCCGGCACACAGACCCGAGCGGCCATCCCACCGCCTCCGCCACTTCTGCGTTGCTCAGCGTGAGCGCGGCCGGCAGCCATACGCACAGCGCGCGCCGGTACTCCGCCTTGTCGCGAGTGTGAGCCACCGCCGCCTTGATCTTTTGAACTGCGTCTTCCGAAAGCACCCTTCTCTTCGCACCCATCATGGCCTCCTGGGACCCGCGTGTGTTCTGTACTGACTCATTAAGATACTAGCGGATTAACATGCGGGACGCAAGCCGGCCCCGCCAGGATACGGCTGCTGGCGCGCTCGCCCGGTGGGCCGGAACGTACACCTACCCCCTGGACCGCAATCCCACCCGGCCTCGCCGTTCTGAAGGAGCGAAACCTCTTCGGCTCTTGACAGTGCTTTCGGCGGGGAAGAGAATCGTCACGACGGCGAAAAGCCGCCGTGACGTTATGTTGGAGGGGGACGCGAGGGTGTAATTCCAAGGAGGCTGTCATGCTGCAGAGGGCTTGCCCGAGAACGTGGAAACTAATGCTGCCCGCGGTTTGCGTCATCCTGACATTTTTTGCACTTCCCATGGCCGGACAGGAAGGCGCTTCCCACCAGAAACCGCGCCAGGATCAGCGCGCCCGGCCGATACCGAAGCACGGGCCTGCGCCCACGCGAAACGCCCGTCCCGCCGCGACGCCGCGCAACTTCAGCGATCAAGCCGGGCATCCGAACGTCCCCCACGTTGACCGAACCCGGAAGGGCGATGTGTGGGTGGGGCACGATACGGGCCGGAACGACGCCAGCTACCATGTTGACCACCCGTGGGAGCACGGGCACTTTCGCGGCGGCTTTGGGCCGAGACACGTCTGGCGGCTGGCGGGCGGCGGGCCGGACCGCTTCTGGTTCAACGGATTTTATTTCAGCGTGGCTCCGGCGGACTTGGGGTACTGCGGCGACTGGAACTGGCTCGGCGACGAGATCGTGATTTACCAGGATCCCGACCACGAGGGCTGGTACTTGGCTTACAACGTGCGCCTCGGGACCTACATCCACGTGATGTTCCTCAGTTGAGCCCGGCGCGGTCGAACGGATGACGGTGTCTGGCGCAGGCCTGCGCCGGCCAGGTCGGACGGCAGCGAGCGGGCGCGCTTGAATCCGGTAGGAATTTGTCATACCATGAAGCTATGGGTATCAAAGCTGTCAAGATGACCATCTCCTTGCCCTCGGACCTGGCACAGGAAATCGAAGATCAGGCCCGCTCGGAGCGGAAGACCCTCAGTGGTGTTGTGCAGGAAGCCCTGTGGGAGGCAAGGCGCAGCCGCCTGAGGAGGCAGCTTCGGGGCTTGCAAGGGTTCTGGAGTCAAAAGGCGAAGGAGAAGGGCATTCTCACCGAGCGCGACCTGGAGCGCTACCTGCAGCAGTGACCGTCGTTTTCGATACCAACATCCTGGTGTCGGCGCTGGCGTTCCCGGGCGGCCGGGCCGAACAGGCGCTCAACCGCATCGTTCAAGGACAGGATCGTCTGGTACTCTCCAAGGCCATTCTGGACGAGCTCCTTGGTGTGCTGGCCCAGAAGTTCAGCCGCGACCCTGAAGAACTGGCTCGCGTGGCCGTCTGGCTGGCCGATGCCGCCGAGTGGGTGCACCCAAACCTCCGGCTCCACGTGGTGGCGGATGAAGCGGACAACCGCATTTTGGAATGCGCGCTGGCCGGGGGCGCCAGCCTGATCGTAACCGGTGATCACGGCTTGCTTCAGTTGAAAGGCTTCGAAGGCGTCCGCATCATCACGCTTCGGGAATACCTCCTCCCTCGGAAATCGTGACGGCCCGCAGCGCGCACCTGCGCCAGACGGCCGTTTGCAGCAGCCGTCAGCGGAATCTTTGGGCCGACGCCAGCTCGGGCCTCCCCAGCACACCATCAGGGCCGCTCGCGATATGCGCGCAACTCCCGGCCCGGCAATTATTGACATAAACTGTCAGACCGCCTCTGGGCTCATGGACATGACTTCTCGCAACGTTTCCCTACCGAAAACCCTCAAGGAATATGTGGAGGGTCAGGTGGCTGCCGGGGCTTATAGCACGCCCAGCGAGTACATGCGGGAGCTGATCCGGGAAGACCAGAAGCGGCGCGCCCGCGAGAACCTCGAAGCGGCCCTGTTGGAGGGCCTGCAATCGGGTGCGCCCGCCGGGATTGGCGGGGAGTACTGGGCGCGGAAGCGGAAGGCACTCCGGGAAAGGCATAAGGCGGCGAGGGCCACGGGGTGAACCGCCGCATTCTCATCCGGCCCGCCGCCGCCCGATTCAGGCGCTTAAGTTCCGGTTCCCGAGACCGTGACCTTCTGCGGACTGCCGCCGCCCGTGTCGTTCACGTTCAAGGTGGCTTTGCGGGCTCCGGTGGCCGTGGGAGTGAACGTCACCCGGATGATGCAGTGCTGGCCGGCCGCGACACTCGTCCCGCAATTGTTGGTCTGGGCAAAGTCGCCCGGGTTGGTGCCGGTGAAGGTGAAGGGCGCAATGCTGATCGAAGTGGTTCCAACGTTGGTCAGCATGACGTTCATCGGCGAGCTGGTGTGGCCCACCTGAACGCTGCCAAAATTCAACGAAGTAGGGGCGAGCTTCACTTGCGTCCCGGTACCGGTGAGGCTGGCGGTCTGGGGACTGCCCGCGGCGTTGTCCGCCACGGAGAGCGTACCCGTGCGCATTCCGATCGCCGTCGGTGTAAAGGTGACGTTGATTTGGCAGCTTCCCCCGGCCGCAAGGCTCGAACCGCAGTTGTTCGTCTGGGCGAAATCGCCGGTGGTCGAGATGCCGGTGATCAGCAGCGCGGCGGTGCCGGTGTTGCTGAGGGTCACCGTCTGGGCGGCACTCTTGGTGTTGAGAACCTGAGTCTTGAAGGTGAGGCTGGTGGGCGAGAGCACCGCCACCGGCATGCCGTTGCCCACATTCATCAGCACGCTGAGGGCGGCTGAGCCCTCGTCGGCCAGGGCCAGATCCAGGGCGCCGTCTCCATTGAAGTCGGCCGCCGCCACGGAGTAAGGAATTGCTCCGGTACCGTATTCCGTTTGCGCCTGGAAAGTGCCGTCGCCATTTCCGAGCAACACGCTGGCACTGTTGCTGTAGGTGTAGCTGTTGGCCGTCGCCAGGTCCGGATTGCCGTCCCCGTTGAGATCGGCGATCGCCACCGAGCGCGGGGCGAGCCCTGTGGGGTAGTCCACATGGGCCTGGAAGCTGCCGTCGCCGTTCCCCAGCAGCACGCTCACAGTGCTGTCATTCGTATTCGTCGCCACCAGGTCAAGGCGGCCGTCGTGATTCAAGTCTTGCGCCGCCAGGGCTAACGGCTCAGAGCCGGTGGCGTAAGGGGTCTGGGCCCCAAAGGTGCCATCGCCGTTGCCGAGGAGCACGCTCACGGTGTTGCCGAGCGCGTTGGCCACCGCCACGTCGAGCTTGCCGTCGCCATTGAAGTCGCCCACGGCCACGGCGTGCGGACCGGCGCCGGTGGCGTAGTCCACGTGACCCTGAAAGGTGCCGTCGCCATTGCCGAGCAGAATGCTCACCGTGTTGCCGGCCAGGTCGGCCACCGCCAGATCCGGGGCGCCGTCGCCGTTGAAGTCGCCAGTCGCCACCGCGACGGGCACCATTCCGGCACAGAGATCCGAATGGGTCTGGAAGGTGCCATCCCCGTTGCCGAGCAGCACGCTCACGGTGTAGCACTTCATGGCCATGTTGTACTGCACGTTAGCCACCGCCAAGTCCTCGTGGCCGTCCCGGTTGAAATCCGCCGCCGCCACCGCGAACGGGGCGGCTCCCGTGGCGTAGTCGGCGCGAGCCTTGAAGGTGCCGTTCCCGTTCCCCAGCATCACGCTCACCGTGTTGCTGCCCAGGTTCACCACCGCCACATCCCGCTTATTGTCGCCGTCGAAGTCCGCCACAGCCAGGGACAAGGGCTCGATACCGGCCCCGAAGTCCACCCGGGCCTGAAGGGTGCCATTCGCGTTGCCCAGCAGCACGCTGAGCGTGTCGCTGATGGCGTTGGCGGCCACCACGTCGAGCCGGCTATCGCCGTTGAAGTCCCCCAGCGCCAGGGCGAGGGGCTCGCTGGCCGTGCCGTAGTCCACGTGGGTCTGCAGCGTGCCATCGCCTTTGCCCAGCAGCACGCTGGCGGTCTCGCCGAGACTATTGGCCACCATCACGTCGGGCTTGCCGTCCCCGTTCAAATCGGCCACCACGGCCGAATGGGGACTATTGCCGGTGTTGTAGTCCACGCGGGGGGTTTTTAGCGAGCCGTCGCCATTGCCGAGCCACACGCTCAGGGTGTTGCTGAGGCTGTTTGACGCCACCACGTCCTGCTTGTGATCGCCGTTCAGGTCGCCCAGCGCCACCGACACCGGTTCGGTGCCGGTGGCATAGTCGGTGTGGGTTTGGAAGGTGCCGTCCCCGTTGCCCAGCAGCACGCTCACGGTGTTGTCAACATAATTCGCCGTCACCAGGTCCAGCTTGGCGTCGCCGTTCAAATCGCCGGCCGCCACCGACACGGGCTCGGTTCCGGTGGCGTAGTCCACATGCGTTTTGAAGGTGCCGTCGCCGTTTCCAAGCAGGATACTCACGGCATTGCCGGCGGCGGAGGCCACCGCCAGGTCGAGCTTGCCGTCCCCGCTGAAGTCGCCTACCACAACCCAGTAGGGCGCGGCCGCAGTCGAAAACTCCCGCTCGGTCTGGAAGGTGCCATCGCCGTTCCCCAGGAACACGCCCACCGTGTTGCTGACGTAATTCGCCACCACCAGGTCGAGCTTGCCATCCCCGTTGAAATCGCCCACCGCCACCGAGATCGGTTCCGTTCCCGCCGTGTAATCCACGTGGGCCTGGAAGGTGCCATCGCCGTTCCCCAGCAGAATGCTGAGCGTGGCGTTGAACTCGCACGCCACCGCCAGATCGAGCTTGCCGTCGCCGTTGAAGTCCCCGGCGGCCACGGAATACGGAATGGCGGCGCTCGGGTATTGCGGAGCTTCCACAAATTCCTGGGCTCGGGCCAGCAACGTCCCAGCCGAGAAAAAGAGCGCGATGAGAAGAAGTTGACGTCGGAACATAATCCCCCTCAGGCAACGAATGCCCTGATTTACCCCTACGGCGAAACAGAGATTCTACTCGGGAACCCGCGGAGTTGAACAGTCCCATGCGGGCGCATCGAAGGCATTACTGTTCTAGATAACAGACGGGCAGGAGCTACCTGAGACTGGGATCGCCGCGAAAGTGCAGCAAGCAGTCTGGGCCCTGTTACAAACAAAGTATATAGCCTTCACGCGGGCTTGACAGCTCTGTTTCGAGCGATTAGTCTAGACCGATCGCTGAGCGTAGATTAAGAAGTCTGCAGACGCCCCTCGTCGGGAGGGCTGTCTCAAGAGCAAGGGGATGGATATCATGCCGCTGCATCCGAAGAGCTATCGAACTTCCAAGTCCGCCGGCCGAACGAGCTGGGCTGCCACGCTGACCTTCCTGGTGATTCTGCCATTCGCCATGGCGGCGGGTGTCCAGGCGCAGACTGCCAAAGATCCCGGACTGCAAACCGCTAACCGCGGCACCGGCAAGTTCATTAAGGGGCTGACCACTACCCAGCAACAGATGGAGCAGCCGGCGTCGCAGTTTATCGCGGAGGTGAACCGGGTGGCGGGCGGCAACTCGGTAAAGAGGGTGGGCCTCGGTGCGCGCTTCGACTCCAACGGCTGCGCGGCTTGTCACGCCCAACCGGCGATCGGAGGCTCCAGCCTGGCTCCGACCACGGAGGGGGGAGTGGGGAACCCACTCTTTGGCGTCTATCAACTGATGGGCGCCGAGAACGTGATGCCGTTTTTCGAGACCGCCAACGGCCCCACGCTGGTGGCGCGCTTCCCTTACAAGCCCGACCTGGTGACGCCGGACGGGCACGTCAAGGGGCTTTTTGTGATTACCGGCCGCAGCGACGCCGGCACCTGCAACATTCAGCAGCCCGATTTTGACACCGCCTACGCTGAGAACAACCTGATTTTCCGTAACACCACGCCCTTTTTCGGCGGCGGGCTTATTGAGATCATTCAGGACAGCGACATTATCGCCAACATGATGTCAAACCTGGCGGCGAAAATGATGCTGGGGATTTCCGGCCACCCAAATTACAACGCGGACGATGGCAGCATTAATCGATTCGGCTGGAAGGCTCAGAAGCGCTCGCTGATACTCTTTAGTGGCGAAGCCTACAACGTTGAAGTCGGGATCAGCAACGAGTTTTTCCCCAACAAGACCGACGAGACCCCAGGCTGCACACCACCGTTCCCCGAGGGCCCTCCCAACGGCAACGGACCGCACGGCGTGCCGGACGATCGCACGGACTGGGCCAGCCTGCCGGCCGAGGGCTACCTGATGCCGGGCGACCCGGAGCGCTTCGGAGTCTTCGGGCGCTTCATGGCTCCGCCGGCCCCCGGCACCTGTCCAGGCGGGGTTCAGAGCAGTTGCATGAACGGCCAGACCCAGTTCAACAACGTGGGCTGCGTCCTGTGCCACACCACCTCCTTCACCACCCCGCCGTCCTCCGTGGCGGCGCTGGGTAATCAGAAGGCGAATCTGTTCTCTGATCTGCTGGTCCACCACATGGGGCCCTGCGACGCCGACAACGTGAGCCAGGGACAGGCGGGCGGCGACGAGTTCCGCACCACGCCCTTGTGGGGAGCTGGCCAGCGCGCGTTCTTTATGCACGACGGCCGGACCAGCGACATTGTGCAGGCGGTGGAAGACCACTATTGCGTGGGGAATTTGCAGTACGGGCCTTCGGAAGCGAACGCCGTGATTGGCCTGACTGACCCTCCTAGCGGATTCAACGGGCTGAGTGCCAAGGATCAACAGGA
>Ga0335081_10012225_pt1 | contig 13908 bp, 18 predicted proteins | sample Lox_Sample_35_FD_206713 | JGI IMG/M metagenome (GOLD analysis project Ga0335081, IMG submission 206713) | Soil microbial communities from Loxahatchee National Wildlife Refuge, Florida, United States - Lox_Sample_3.5 | ecosystem: Environmental > Terrestrial > Soil > Wetlands | place: USA... | reverse complement strand
ACCTATTCATTTTCCTTTTATTTATATTTCTCCTGGTGTTTGGGGGGTTCGTCTCGCCGTTTTCGACTCAGACGTATTCTCGGGGAAAGGATATCATCAAGCTTAGTTGGTTATTAATATGACAAAAGTCTACACTAAGATGACTTCCTGGAATTATTCTAATGCAGCAATCTCTCAATCAGTCTTTGACGGTTTTATGGAAAGAGCAGGGATGCTTTTGATATGAATTAACGCCGTGATATCAACTCTAGCCGTCTTACGCCTCGTACTGCAATCGCATCTTTCATCATACACGCCAAAACAAAAAAGCGGAATTTGATCACGGCTGTATCCGCTTTGAGAGCGCTCCAAAGTGGTGCACCTAGCATGTGAGGACATCGAAATGGACACAATCGATCAAAAACCTTCTCGATAAGATCAATATGCGTAAGGACCCTGCGGCGGCAAGCGTATCGTTTTAAACCCAACTCCGTCGAAGGCTTCCGTAGAAGAGGATGTTTATGAACGACTTAAAACGGTAGTGTCCCCGGCGAAAACTCTTGCAGCAAGAGCAAGTACTGCTGCCAATTGTCACCAAAACTCTGATTTTCAGTCAGTTAAGATGGTATGGAGAGATATCACCTTTCCGCACGTGAAACAACGCACCGATCAAGACGCGGGGATTCCTCACGTTGGGTCGAAATCGATTAACATGCACTTCAGGGATTTGATGATTTGATCACGCATCGGTTCCCCAGAATATCGAGCGTTGCTGGAAAAGCGTACAGAAGGCACAGCCCTTGCTTCCCTTCGCCGGCGTCTGCTGCACGCATTCAATGATATCCCTCAGCTGTTTCCTTGCGCATCTCCGAACCAATCTTCCCCCAACCATGTCCACCATTCTAAAGGCCGCTGGCCTTTCCCCTGACAGTGCTGCTTCTGGATGTTCACCATGGGTAATCGGACGAACCACTTTCTCTCCCATTGCCCATCTTATTCTCGCCGCCCCGTGCAGTCGTATTTTCAACACAGCACTCCGTCAACCAAAGAGCCGGACACTTTGATGTCCAACAGAGCCGACGTTCCTCCTTCATGAACAGATGCTACTGCTCAAGTCGATGATATCCTCATCGATGTTGCGAAGAGGAGTACCAGAATCGATCAGCTATGCCCCGCCATCTCCGTGGGTTCCTGACAAGTTGCAAGAAGGTGAGATTGAACATCTCACTTCTGAGATACGGCATAAATAATCCATCTCCAAAAAATCGATTTTTTTCACAAAGCAACCAGAAGTTTCATGAGGTTCAGAAACTCATCAAGGATATTTAAATGCAGGGGAAAGGATTAATAGGAACTCAAACCATAATGGCAAAGAATATATATATACAAATATATCTGTCCACATAATTACTAGAAAACTACATCTAACTTCAGAATAAGGAGTCGGCTTCTGTATGGCGACCCAGCGGAAACAAAAGAACGACTGTTCTATCCTTTTTTTTTTTTTTTTTGACAATATATCTACGCTGGATTATGATATTTCTCTGTCGTTATCTACCCTACTGCCACAGCAGCCATCCGAGAGGAATACAAAATGATGCCGCCATACCTCAACAAAAATGGAAGATCAAAAATATCGTCAAGAGAATGCATAACCCATCGAATTGCTTCAGGAGTTGCAGACCAAGGTCACCAACTAAGAGAGACCGAATAGATTACAATGTCGAATTACCGGAAATTGCGCCGAGGATACCATTGAATCGCAACAGCCGTGTACCGTATTGCTGGATCATGACTGATCCAGTAGACTTGACATATCAGAAATGTACAGCGAAGCCAATGGTCATATTGCTTCTATTCTTAATAATCCTCTTGTTGCCCATCACACGGGTCACAAAGCCCTTGAGAAGAACACATGATCAGACAAAAGTGACCGAATCAGAAGATGCAAAGGATACCTTCTGTTATATTTGTGAAACATGCACATAAGGCGACCGGAAGAGTGTTTTTGGAGTTTCTGGGAGCACAGGGTCTAGCATTTGCGTTCGGTCTAGATATCGTTTCCAGGATATGACAATCAAACAGTTAAAAGAACTCCTGTAAAGAATGAGACCTTAATCGATCCACCGACATTCGCAAGTGGATTTCGTGCTGTACCATATCCGTATGCATTACTTGGATGATCCCCCATCCAGAACGATCAGCCGGAGATGAGCTCCTCTGGTTTATTAATTTCCACATGATAGGGTTCCAATAAAAGATCATTGTCATTATATTTACGGAATCGTTCCCAGTGCATTCGATTCATGTCATCAAGATTTCTGTGGCACGTGGAACATCCTTGTCTGCCGTTCCTCAGTTGAGAAGAGTTTATCCCGCCTAATGGTAAGTTCCTTGGCGGTTATTTTACAGTGACTCATGAATTAAACTCCCATGTTTGTGTCACATCATACATGTACTTGATATTCACCGTGCGGAACACGCGCACCTTCTTTGCTGGAATATTTTGGTTTTTTTGCCAGACGTGAATTTTCGCGCGTTCGGGGTCCGTGACGCGATGGGGCCTCGACTTTCGACGACTCCAGCCATGATTTTGTAAAATGAATATTAAGGTTGTTAGACGGAAATTACTCAGTGAAGGGAAAATTTGGTTGCGTGGGAAGCGACCGTTTTCGAATGCCAAATGTTATTCGCAGAGGGGGGTCGAACCTCTTCCGAAAAGGGTGTCCTAGGAAGGGGGTCGCGGAAATTGAGCTTAAGTTGGGTGGCGACCAATCATCGGTCCCGCCTGCGGTTTCAGACGGATTCAGGGGCAAGCAATAACAGGGGGCAACACATGTGTGTCAACGCTAGGGCGACAATGGCGTAAAAAGAAAATTAGATTGCCCGAGGGGAGCGTGTCCGTTTGATATATTAAAATCAAACGCTCGAGCCTCATTGTTAGCCAGGCAAAAGGGGATCCAAGCGGCCATTGGGCAACCCCCCCTCCCAAATTTTCTCTTCCTTGCTAAAATCATAACAAGTACATAATTACTCTATCCAACTGTCTATTCCGCACCTTATTTGCACACGGCTGTGCCGGGAATCGATTCTGGCAGCAACATTCGGTCCAAAACAACACCCTCATTCTTCCGATTTCAGGGGTTTTAGCATTTTCCCGAGTCGCTGGTCAGTATCGGGCCATTTTTGTTTCAGTCTCTGTTTCCTCTCCCTAGCCATCGGACGTAGGAATCAATTCCCCAGGAACAGCTCAAAGCCGAGAGATCTGGCCGAAGTGGAGAGTTGAGGGGTCTTGGGAAGGCTCCATAAGCCAGCCTCAGAAATGAATCCATTCCGAAAACGCTCAAAAACCATCTATGGATCGAATGGGAACAAGCTACGGCGAAGAGACGATCTTGGTGGCCTCTCCGGGGCCCCTCATATTATCGCCACCGCCGACCTCGCTTTCTCCCTTCCCTCGGAGAATGCGTTCAGAACGTCTCTTTTGATGCCGAAGATGGCAGACCGATTCAGCATTCTGCGCCTTGACGATCCCAACGAAAAAACTAAGGGCATAATTGAGTTGAAGACGGACCAGCAGATGCTTGCAATGCACTCAAGAGATTTGTCCATTCTGGAAGAGCGGGATGAAGAAGACGAAGATCTCCCTGTCCGTCCTTGGGAGAGGAGACAAGATGCGACCAGCGGCGATAGGTTTGATCATAATGGAATATCGAAGGACGAATTCATTCGAGTTCGAGCTCAGGAAGGTAATAGCACTCTTTTCAGCAGCAAGCAGAGAACGTTTAAATTTCGATCAGAAGATGGCAACGGTAACCCCTTCCTTTCCTTCTCCAATTCTAATCCGTTTAGATATGAACCGTCAATACTCCAGCAGCTCCATCTCTTCCAAGTCCCCTCACAGTCCAGCCTTCGAGTACAGACCGCCATCTTCCCATACGTCAACGACGTCGTCGATCCTTTTTACCACAGCCAAACCACCTTCAGTCAATCCGAAACCCTCCAAGAACAAGCTGGGCTTCGATTTTGGCCTGCCTGAGCCGCAATCTCCACGGATACCCCCCTCGCCAACATCGACCGTGTATGAGGTTATCGATTCGCCTACCGTGCCCGATTTCCTCCTGGCCGAGGACGAATCTGCGACTGTCGATGTTGTCCGTAACCATCTTCGCCGCCCGTCTACAGCCCATACGCAAGCGCCCACTCTCAATCATCATGAAGCCCAATATGCTGCGCCTCGACGGCGGGTTTCAAAATCATCGAGAGCGAAGAATACCGAAACCGTGTTTCAGATCGACGATGGAGACCGGGCCTCGAATTTCTGGGATAACAATTCGGGGCTGCTCGCGTATTATGGCGGAGGTTTGGATGACGAAGAGGTGGATGATATGGAACGAGTCATAATGGGTGAAGAGTGGATGCAAACGCAGCATGTCCTGCAGAAACCCAAGCAGCCGCCAACTAAATTGCCTGCACCTAAGTCTTCATCCGCGAGTCCTATGCGACCGGCGAATCGTTCTACCCCTTGGAGCGAAGATTCCGAACGAAATAGTTTGTTCAGCGATGGACCGCCAACCAAGCCCCCTTTAAATGTCAAGACGAACGTAACAGTTTTAAACTCGCCAACGGCGTCTCCATTGCAACGGACGTTCGGAGCTCCGCGGAATAGAGAGAGTGAAGACTCGATCATTGTATCATCGATTCCCTACAAGACTGCCAAACCCGTTCACTATCAATCTGGCGGTGCCTTAGGGCTCGGCTACGAAGCAAGTGTTGTACGAGAAGTCTTAAGCAACGGAGCTATGGACGCACAAGCGGACCATTTAGTAGATGGCAGGGTGGAGACTTCGCCATCGCGCGTGAATCACGAGCCTCGAAGTCCAGATGATACCGATCCTCGATATATCACTCCTCAATTACTTCCATCGTCAGTATTCCCGCATACCCCACCTTCCAGTCTATCTCCAGACCAGCATAATTCAGCGACACGGGTTCTTATGCCGCCTGTGCGTGAGCGATCGCTCACGCCTCCTCTTTCCAATACAGAACGCAAACCACCATCTGGAAACGTCATTCAAGCCCTCAAAGATCGGATGATCTCAGAACCCCATTTGATCAGTATGACCGCTACTGTTCCGACTGTTCCAATCATTCGAATGGAAGACCAGAAAGTTGAACAACTGCTGAATGAAAATCGTAAGACGCGAATGAACAGCGCTAGAAGCCCTCCAGATCGCAAGCCCCGAAGAGCTATGCTAGATGACGAGCCGGATGACGTTCGACCGCCTTCGCCCGGACCTTTCTCACGAAGGAAAGCGAATTCTCCGCCTGCTGGAGCAACGAGAGAATCGATGCGTCGACGAGAAACGACCGCAGGGAGCGTTTTGTTCGACCAGGGACTCCGAGATCCCGTGCGCGGCCCCATTTCGCCAAAGTCTGCCGGAACATCTGAGTACGTTCCGCACGTTCGGTCGCCACATCTTATGCAGGACGATCCGTATCAGCAAGCTGCGCCCAACAGAACCAGGCATCGTCGCAAGATAAGCCGGCAAGATATCGATCCTGTTGCTTTACATAGCTCGCCGGCTATTATGAATCAGTGGGATGGTCATCCTAAGCGAAGGATGAATGAAGCAATCGACCCAGCTTGGTAATTACAAGAAACAACTGTAGAAGGGGTAATTAGTCGTCTGTTTGTGTATAGAAATAATTCTTATTCACGAGGGGGGAGAAGGGGGGAGTTTGGTCGGTTGGTTGGAAGATGATCTGGTCACAGCGGTTTAGGAAGTTAGGGGTGTCGTTGTTCATGACAGCACATAATTAGTAGATTCAAACAAGACGGGTTCTTCATATTGGAATGTCGGAATTGAAGGAAAAATTCTATATTTATTTACCCGACTCAGCTTATCCGCGCCGACACTTTATCCCAAATTATGACTCTTTCGAGTAGTCCGTTGCGGACATATCTGCGGTCTACTCACTTGGCGGAATATTTCACTTTTCGGAAGTCGAAAGGAATGTACTACATGTCAGAGCGTTGGCCGTTCAGGGGTGCTCATACTTTGTACTTGATCATATGTTGGATCTGTCGTTTCATGGTGATTACAAACAGGATACAGAAATATAATACGAGGATAGGATAGTAGACGCTAAACATGTTAGAAAAGGACGCGGGACGGGGCTTGTACGGAACATCGAAGAAGCTGAACCAAGTACAAAGGAATGCAATGGCTGTCGCTCGCGTAGCAGAATGCCAGAACTTGAATTCCGGAAGTCTTGGGGTTAATAGGCTTTCTGACTATACGGCAGTACCTACGGATGAAGGGACGGAATTCATCATCCTGTTTGGTTGGCAGAGCGCCGGAAGTTCCCTCTTCAGTCTCTTGGTCGGCAAGTTCTTGTTCGAGTGAGGGATCGAATTTTGGAGTAAGAAACGCCAAAAACAAGTTGAGGAGATATATTCCGAGCGAGTAACAAACTTCACATGTAAACTGTCAGAGTGCTGGTGGTCAAAGGTGGGGAAAATCGGCTGAGAGGGCGATGGCATGCATACCAATGTACCAGCCATGGGCGAGGAGAATGCGGAGCATGAAAATGACGATCAACGCGCCAGTGCCAATCCATCTGTAGGCTGTGTATGGAGTAACTTGGTCGAGAAGAGATTGGTACCTCTGCAAGCACACGGAGCACGATCGTCAGTGACGGGCGCGAAACCAAGACGTGAAGGAAATGAGCGGGAAACACGCCTGCCAGATGGCGATACAGGGAACGGAAGAGCAAGGGAGGGAATATGGTGGAGTACCTGGGCTATTCGCGAGGTGTGGGCAGCAACGACATGAGCAACGCCCTCTGGAGGAGGCACTTCTTCGCTCGACATCATCGCTGGTCGCTGCACAAGGAGGAGAAACAACAAATGGCGCTGCTTCCCTCTCTCGCCCCTGGCACGGATTGCAACGTAGCAGCGAGGGATTTCGAACCCAACCGCTCCACACGTAAATTATTTACCCCATATCTTGGTTAACCATTTACACACCGTCCAACAGCCCCCCCCGTCCTGTATCCGCAACGCCTGAACAGCCGGCGCCTGCCACAGTCCTCGTCCCCCCACCCCCCTCGTCCATTTACCTTCATCTTGCGTGGCCTGCGATGGCCCCGCTGGCGTTCGCCCCGTCCCCGATCCGCCGCACACACAGCGCCCCACGGCTGCTCAAAGGCATGAGCGTCAGCCCGTCCGCGGAACGGTCAGCCCTCGTCCCTTCGACGTTGTCCAGCCCGGACACGTCTTCTGGAGACGAGGCTGTGCGGATCCGACCGAAGCGCAGAGGCCAATTCGACTGTAACATCTGCTTCGATGCCGCCCGGGAGCCCGTTGTCACCCAATGCGGCCATCTTTATTGCTGGCAATGTCTCCACCAAGTAATCGCTCCGCTCCCCACCCACTCCGCTTCCTCTCTATCCTCGCCCACCCGTGTACGGAGATCCAGGGGATCTGACAATGTGTTTTTAGTGGCTCTCGTCCCCGAGTGTGTCCACGGATCCGACTTGTCCGACCTGCAAATCTGGCTGTGAATTGCAATCGTTAATTCCCATATACGGCAGGGGAGCCGCCTCCCCCCCTCGATCTCGATCACCCTCGACCGCACAGTCGCCTTCTGTACCCCACAAGAAGATCCCTCGAGCGCTACGCTTTTCTGATCTCTTCCTCTTACCTTACATGAAAACTCCATCCAGCACGACCCATGTTCTTCCTCCTCGACCACAGGCAAAGCGGCTTCCACCTCGTTCCATTCTACGAAATTCACCTTTCTACATGCTTCTCCAGTCTGCTCAACAGCACTATCCGTTCTTACCAGACGGCACTGTTCTCGCCGTCCCACAGCGTGCAACGGTGAGGTTCGGACGGCCGCATCTGTTTATGCTGGTTTTTGCAATATGGGCAGCGCTCTTCAAGATGATGGCAGATTCAGGGCGGTCATGGCGGACTTTTTCCGCATTTAACGCTACTGGAACGTCGCCATCAGTAGGGACGACCTACTTTACTAGTACAGCAGAGGGTGACAGTGTTAGTAGATTAGGACTCATATTGGGAATGTTGCTGGGCTTCGGCTTGCTCTTGTATCGCTCACGGTTACAAGGCCGCAGGAATACAATTCGTCAGTAACGGACTGGCGAGAAGCGATTCAGTGCGCGGGATTGGGGGGGTGGGGTCTTGGATTGGATTGGAACAAGGATTCATTCGTTATTTGGCATATGAGCGGGTCTGTGGTAATTATTGATTAAATTCGACAAATATTTTGCCGTGCGAGCTGAGCTCTCCAGGTTCAAATTTTCCGTACTTCCTCACATTTGGCTGATCGCCGCCGCCTCTTTTCCAACCATATCGTCTTCCGCCTCGTTGGTTGAAGCAGATAAGGCCCCAACACCTCCTCTTTCAAACCCGAATCCTATTCAATCAATCCCGTCATCCTCTACACGGAAATGTTTCGCTCCATACACGGTTTATCTCGCACAATTCGCATTGCTGCCCCATCCCCATGCGTAGTCAAACCTTCGAGGTTCTCCCCTCTGACTTGTCCAGATTAGGGCCGCATCAACGATTTCTGTTTCACAATTCCCTGCAAAGGTATATCTGCCATATCCCCAGGTGATGTATTCCCTAACCACTAGTTTGGAGGTATTCTTGTCCGAGGCTTTGCTTTGAATTCTCAATGACGCTCGTCTAGGAAGGTATCAGGTGACTTTGATCCCGGGCGATGGCATCGGTCAGGAAACGGCAAGAGCTGTCAAGGCTCTTTTTAAATACGAGAATGTGCCCATTGACTTCGAAGAGATAGATGTTCATGGAATTGGAGATGAGCCGGGTGCCAGGGAACTTTTCAACCAAAGTATTGAAAGCTTGAAGCGGAATAAAGTTGGGTTGAAGGGTACGGGTGACCAGTATCCACGGTTCTCACCATCTAGGAATTCTCTACACACCGTTGGAACGCTCTGGACATCAAAGCTGGAACGTTGCTCTTCGCCAAGGCTTAGACATTTACGCTAGCGTCATCCTTATCAAAAATATCCCCGGTTTTAAAACTCGTCATTCAAATGTCGACTTTGCAATAATTCGGGTGCCCACTCAATCATGCAAGTTCTAACACTCTAGGAAAATACCGAAGGAGAGTACTCTGGATTGGAGCATCAGTCGGTCCCAGGAGTTGTTGAAGCCCTCAAAATCGTCACTCGCGCAAAATCTGAGCGCATTGCCCGGTTCGCCTTCAACTTCGCCCAAAGGAACCATCGCAAAAAAGTCACCTGCATCCACAAGGCGAATATCATGAAACTAAGCGACGGTCTCTTTCGTGGGACGTGTGCTGAGGTGGGAAAAACAGAGTATTCTCAAATTGAATTCAATGATTTGATTGTCGACAATGCAACGATGCAGGCAGTCAGTCGTCCGCAGCAATTCGACGTGCTCGTCGTTCCCAATTTGTACGGGAGCATTTTGTCAAATGTCGGGGCTGGTCTCGTCGGTGGCCCTGGTGTGATTCCTGCGGCCAATATGGGCAGGGAATTTGCAGTCTTTGAACCTGGATGCCGACACGTTGGTTTAGACAGTAGGCTCCCTATTATTTTCCTTTGTGCCTAATTCCCAGTCGCTGGCAAGGGTCAGGCGAACCCCACCGGTCTGATTTTGTCTGCATGCATGATGCTTCGCCACTTGGGCCTGGATTACTATGCCAATCGGATTTCCACTGCTACGTACAATGTCCTTGCCGCAGGGTAAGTCCTGCCTCCGTATATGGCTAATCTTTAGCAAAACTCTCACCCGAGACCTTAAAGGCACGGCATCCACAGGGGAGTTTACTCGGGCCATCCTTGATGCCTTGGAGACAGTTAAAGTAGAAGGCGATTAACTCGACGCGAACAATTATGTAGCTTTTCAATTTCAAGCGTATGAATAGCCAGGATAATTTATGTAAAGAATTTCCTCAATTGAACCATTCCCGAGTAAACAAGTACCCCTAATGCTATGTAAACGAACGTTTTCCTATCGTGATAATGGTGCATCCCAATCATAAACCCAGTTCTCACAAAATATCCACCGTAAGAACCTTGAATGTGGTCTCGTCAATTTTAACATCCTCAAAACTGATTGTTAAGAGGACGGTGGTGTATTTTCTTGATCAACATCTGTTTGCGCTGGTTTTGAATTGGAAAAGGAGCTAAATGTACGGGAAAGAAGTTGGGGCTTCGACCTAGCCCTCGTCAGACCTAAATTGCGTAAAAGACATTACTTGTTGTAGTGCCTCTTCTTCTGCGCTTGAAGTTTCTTTGTGCACGGCGACATGATATTATCCGTAGGAGAAGCATAGTGTCCCCTATTGCACGTCAATGTGAAGCCTGTGGTAGAAGAAGGATACTCTTGAAGGATCTTTTTAGCCCACGGTTTGCGTGCATTCCCTTGGTGCATCGGTTGAACGGTAACAACCTCTTCAAAAGAGCTGTCCGCTGAAGAAGTGGAAAGGGGGGCCTGGGACGTCTGAGAGGACATTTCCTGCAGTCCTGTGGAAGCGTGGACGAATACGGACAGTTGGGGGAAGCGAGCAGGAGATGGCAGGAGAGCGGAATCCAGGGTGTCGATCGGATGTAAACAAATCGCCTTATATTTGAGAGAGCGAGACGTTGCCCCAGCAACCACTGGTGGTATTTGGCATATGATTGTCATCGGCCCTGGAATGGATAAGGAGGCGACACCTTCGGGATGGCAGGCCTTCTTGCGTCTGCTTTCGAATATATCCAGCAGAAGTCCGAGAAGTTTCCGCTGCTCCACAATCTCAAAAGGGCGATTTTGCCCTTGATCGTAGGGGCCGTCGTTTTCTCTGGACTTTTGTTTTCCTCAACGGTCGCATATTTTATATTCTACTGGTCGTACATTCCTTCTGTCGGCGTTGCAAGCAACATATATCTACAGTTCAGGTGCGGTAGTTTCCGACCGTCTCTATGACACTTAGATATTGTCTATTGATCTTGTAGCCAGGATGCTCCGCCTTGGGGAACCGTGGACTTAGCAAGCGCAAATCTCTTGAATACCCAGCCTTATGCTGCGTTCGTGGAGCTTGAACTACCAAGGACGCAACACAACCTCGACTTGGGTCTTTGACACTGTCTGTCTGGCTAATCTTTGAAGGAAATTTTATGCTTATCCTGTCGCTCGTGAACCAATTTAATGAGACCGTGATTTCATCTTCGCGCCCGGCGATTCTCACATATACCTCCCCGATAATTTCAACTTCTTCGGCAATCCTCAACTTGCCTCTTTTCTTAGCCGGCTTCAAAAAGGAGTCTGAGACACTTCTTGTCCCGGTCCTGGAACAATTCCAGTTTCCCAACTCCCGTGCTGGCCGGCCTCGTTCTGCCACCATCAAGATCGTTCCTGCCGGGAACAGGATTCAAGTCTATCATGCAACGTTGATATTTGTAGCTCAATTTGAGGGTGTCCGGTATCCCGACTGAATTACTCTCTTCTCTAACGTGCAAGGTGGTTTATGTACTCGCATCGGTTCATAGCATTTGTTATATTTACGTCGCTGTTCTTCACGTCGTCGTCCTTATTTGCCGGCCTCACCTGGTTTCTAATATCTCTGCGCATTTCAACGGCGTCGGCGGGAGATGATATAAATCGTGGGGCTCCGAAGCCATTGCCGCAAACCGACACTGTTAAGAAGTGTGAACCGCCGGAAAACGACGAAGCTATTGCCAGCATGGGCACCGACCTCTCCATCCCCAGCCTCTCATCATCTGAGGAAGCGAGACAGGCTTCTCAATCACTGGCGAATATCCCTTCGCAACGTCATCCGGCTCACAAGAGCCGGTCATCGTACGATTCGTCAACGTCAGCCCAAGAACGAGATGAGCCCGCTTCAATAGTACCGTATATCAAGACGGAGGACGATTCAACAAGCCTTGAGGGCGACATGGGGGACGATGACGCAGAGACAATAGAGAGACGACCAATCTCAGAGGCTCCCTTCTGAACCAAAATAGCGACTTGCTACATTAGGTATATAGGATCTGAATAATGTGTCTATCATTCTACATCTGCCATCAAATCAATCCCCACAGACCTTAAAGCGTCAATAGCCCATTGCGGGTAGCTAGATTTATGACCATGATAGAGACTCATGAAAAACTTTCGCACAAATTTGGGAAATCCATCTTCATTGATGGCTTGTCTGACTTGAGCCATCAGATCAAGCTGGTAGAATACATTATGAATCGTGAGAAAATGAGCTCCAGCTACGCAATCAGGACACAGAAGAACAAACGTGGCAACCCGTTTCTTTGCAAGCCAGGTGGTAGATTAATGACTTTGTAACACCCCACCCGCCATTTCGACAACAAGGACAACGACAAGAGTCATCGATGGGTGTAAAATCCGTGGCGTATATCCGGTTGCGAAGATTTAATACTCCCCCGGGTGTGATTGCATGTCCAAAGCGCTGTAAAATTAGCAGAGAAAACCGAGATTCAATATATACCGCTGTTCGAGTGGGATATACACAGTCGAACATGTCCACCCCGAGTGCTACAGAAACAACCAGGTCCTCGGCATACCCCTGCTGGATTAACGAAGCACAGAATGCCAAATATACCACGCCCATCAAGTAAACCGGCTTGTCCCTTGGTAGTAGGTCGGTACATAAGGACACGCTACAGTTAGCGACAATCATACTAGGAGTCGTTATTACATCCTAGAAAATGTTGGTTTCTCTTCTCCACCACTCAGACCGCCAATTGCAATCCCGGGAGTGTCGCGTTTCGCCATTTCGATGCAACATCGTCGCCTTAATTCTTCATCAAGACCACCCTGAATAATAGCAAAGAGATTTTGCCGGTCGGGATGTTTGTGAGCGGCAAGGCATCGATCCAGCCAACGAATACTCCGAAGCATTGCCTACCATTAGGCTACGAAGGCTATAGTAGAACCTCTTCCACACGAGGTCCTGTCGTTAAGGAAGACACAACATCATCCAGTTGCATAATTATATCAGCGCCTATGCTATTCTGCAAAGAGATGGAATGCTCCGGGGTAAGCAACATTTGCTCTCTATCATGGGGGCTTTGGAACTGAACACCTTCCTATATTGAGGTTGATAAACGTGTCTGAAGGGCGATACCTCTGTTATCACCGCAAGTTTCAGGAGACTAACCATTTGAAAGCCGCCGGAATCCGTAAGGAGATTATTGGACCATGACTGGAGTTTGTGAGCACCCCCAACCGAGTCCATAACTTTCTGCCCGGGCCTTGATCCCCTGCAAGCTTAGCGTCTACCGCGAAACGGATGATACAAATGGTAAGTATTATTAAGGCAGATTTTGCAGCCAAGGGCATTAAGTTGTTCCGAGGTTATGCCTTTCAGGGAACCCTGTGATTGTTAGAATCCAAAGGCACAAACGAAGCAGACAGCCGTGGCAACTGGCATGAAAACTGGGGTCTCAACGAGGCCATGGGGGAGTTGAAGAATCTAAGAATGACACATGAGTTATGTTGACAATACATTCATACCGCAGACCTTGCCTTGGAAACGGAGCAGCGTCCAACAATATCGAATTGCAGCGCCTTAGGTACCATTGAGGAGAGGTCCAAATCTTATTGCAAACTGCAGATCTCTTTCAGTCGTGAGAACATAAAATTGCCTAAGAGAAAAATAAAATAAATAAATAAAATAAAATAAAAATCAATGCCAAACAAAGCTCATCTCAGCCCCACGCAGACGCCGAAGAATACAAGCAATGAAGGTCCTGTCACTGAAGCTATTGAGAGCTTTATTCAAGTTCCATATGATCGGCAAGCTCCTCCAAAAAGTTCATAAATTCCTCATCAGCAATAAGTTCATCAACATACGCCTCCTCGACAGACCTCTTGCTGACCTTCTTCCCCGC
>Ga0335081_10012224_pt1 | contig 13908 bp, 10 predicted proteins | sample Lox_Sample_35_FD_206713 | JGI IMG/M metagenome (GOLD analysis project Ga0335081, IMG submission 206713) | Soil microbial communities from Loxahatchee National Wildlife Refuge, Florida, United States - Lox_Sample_3.5 | ecosystem: Environmental > Terrestrial > Soil > Wetlands | place: USA... | reverse complement strand
CTCGACCGGTCGATCTCGACCGCGGTGGCCGACGGGGTGCAGGTCCGGCTCGCCGTCCGGCCCGCGACCGCGACGGCGATCGGGACGTCCGCGGTGCGCGCCAAGTCCTTCGCCTCCTTCGTCGCGTCGCTCGCGGAGCGCTATCCGCAGGTGCAGACGTTCGTGGTCGGGAACGAGCCCAACCAGCCGCGCTTCTGGCAGCCGCAATTCGTCAAGGGCAAGCCGGTGGCGGCGATCGGGTACGAGCGGATGCTCGCAGCGACCTACGACGCGCTCAAGGCCGTCGACCCGAGCGTGACCGTGGTGGGCGGCGTGCTGTCGAGCCGGGGCAACGACGACCCGCAGGCCACCAGCAACGCGTCGACGTCACCCGTCCGCTTCATCGCCGACATGGGGGCGGCGTACCGCGCCAGCGGGCGCACGAAGCCCCTGATGGACCAGTTCGGCTTCCACGCCTACCCGCGGTCGAACCGGGACTCGCTCGCCACCGGCCTCGACTGGCCGAACGCGGGCTTCGCCAACCTCGCCCGGGTCAAGCAGGCGCTCTGGGATGCCTTCAACGGGACTGCCCAGCCGACGATCGAGAACGGCCTCCGGATCTCGATCGACGAGATCGGCTGGCAGACCGCCGTGCCCGCAGCGTCGCTGTCGGCATACACGGGAACGGAGACGGTGCCCGTCACCTCCGACGCCGCGCAGGCGACGATCTACGGGCAGATCATCGCGAAGGCCGCCTGCGACCCGTCGATCTCGTCGGTGCTGTTCTCGCCGTTCATCGACGAGTCGCAGCTCAGCGGGTTCCAGAGCGGGCTCGAGCGCGCCGACGGCACGAAGCGGCCGTCCTACACGATCGTGAAGGCGGCGCTGGCCGCCGGGCCGCGTTGCGCCGGCGCGACCGTGCTGTGGGCGCACACGAACACAGTCGTCGGAGCGCGCGCCCTGTTCGGGTCGACGAACATCACGCACTGGTGGAAGCAGCGCGTCTGGAGCTTCGGAGTGCGTGTCGGCGAAGACGCGACCTACCGGGCGTCGATCGTGCCGGTCGCCGGGCGCGGTGTCCTCTCGATTCGCCAGGCCCTGAAGACGAAGCCGGTGCTCACGACGCGCGGCTACGCCAAAGCCGCGTGGACGCCGCTCGTGCGCTTCCCGCTCAAGCGGCTCGCGCCCGGGCGCTACGCGTACGTGATCGACCTGCACGCCGCGCTCGCCCCGGCGCGGCACCGCGTGCTCGTCTCGCGCACCTTCGCCGTCCGCTGACCGGCGATCACTTCGACGCGCCGATCCGGTAGACCGTCCCGGTCGACCAGTCGCCGACGAGCACGGCCCCGTCCGCCGTCACCGTGACCGGGAGCGGGTCGGCGATCCCGGTGAGGAACGGCTGCGCCGTCCCGCGGTAGCCGCTCGACGTGCGCTCGAGCGGGATGAGCTGCACCTTTCCGGTCTGCCACTCGGCGACCAGCGCCGAGCCCGCGAAGCGACTGTCGAGCTGGGTCGTGAGCACCGTGACCCCGCCTGCGGCTGCGTGCTTGTCGAGCACGGCGATCGGCTGCGGCACGCCCCGGCAGACGGCGCCGCCCTGGCCGTAGCAGGCGGGGAAGCCCCAGTCCTCGCCCCGGCGCACGAGCGCGAGCCAGTCACCGGGGGTCTTCGCGCCGAGGTCGTCGCGCTGGTTCATCGTGGCGAGCAGGTTGCGCGTGCCCGGGTAGAAGACGAGCCCGTAGGCCGCGCGGACGCCCCGGGCGAACGTCGTGAGCCCGCTCCCGTCGGGGCGGAACGAGACGATCGTCGCTGCGTACCGCGACGGGGGGACACAGTGGTCGCACGTCGACGAGATGCCCATCAGCAGTTGGCCGTCGGGGGCGCGCACGAGGTTGTTGTTCTCGCCGCCGGGCACGGGCCCGTGCAGCACCGTCTGCCGCGAGCCGAAGTGCGTCCCGTCGAGCCCGGAGAAGCGCGTCACGGCGCCCAGCGAGCTCACGTAGAGGCTCTCGCCGATCCACACGAGCCCGAGCGGGCCCTTCGGCCCGGCGACGACCTTGACGGGATGCGCGCCGCTGCGGGCGACGAGGAAGACGCCGTCGCCCGCGTGGCCGCTCGCGCCGGAGGCGGTCGCCCAGAGGCGGCCCCGGCTGTCGAAGGCGAAGGCGGAGACGTGCGTGATCCCGCGCGCGTAGACCGTCGCGTGCAGGCCCGACGGCCCGCGCAGGCCGGCTCCGATTGCGACGAGAGCGCTCGGCGACGAATGCCGGGACGTCCCGCCGCAGGCGGTGACGAGCACGGCGAACGCCGCTGCGGCCCCGATCGGTCTCAGCAGCGAACTCTGCACCGAATCACATGGAACTCACAGACGCGGGGCGTGAAATGCAATCGACCAGCAACGCTAGACGACAGAAAGGAGGCGAAGTGATGAGACTCCGGAAGATCGTCGCGAGCCTGCTCGCGACCGGTGCGATTGCCGGAGGCGTGGTCGCCATCGCAAATGCTGCGACAGGCTCTTCGTCGAGCGGCAGCTCGTCCTCGAGCACCGCGACGACGACACCGTCGACGACCACGCAGACTGCTCCGTCGACGACGACACCGTCGACGACGGCACCGCACGGCTCGGGCAGCTCGAACTGTCCGAACATGTGACCACGCCCCCGGGTTGCGGGCTGCCGGCGCCCGCAACCCATCGGGCGGCGCGACTGTCCTTGATGCCCCGTACCATCCGAGGCGCGTGAGAGCTCAGGAGCACGCGGGAGTCGAAGCATTCCTCGAATCGGCACGTTCGCTCCTGCTCCGCGACGAGGCTCGTCACAACCTCGTCCTCGGTATCTGCTCGACGCTCGCCTCGGCGCCTGCGATCTATCCGACGTCCCACCTCTGGACCGTCGACGCCGACGGCCGGTGTGTCGCCGCGGCGGTGATGACCCCGCCGTACAACCTCGCCGTCGCACGGCAGGCCGCGCCTGGGGCGCTTGCGGCTCTCGCGGCGGCCATCAGCGACCAGGGCATCCCCGTGCCCGGCGTGACTGCGGCCGTCCCCGAGTGCGAGGAGTTCGCGTCGGAATGGCAGAGGGCGACCGGGGCGCACGCGCGGGTGCGGCGACGTCAGGGCATCTACCTCGTCACCGACCCGCGACCGCCGGTGTCGATCGGAGGCGAGCTGCGGCCCGCCGAGGCTCGGGACCGTGACCTTCTCGTCGAGTGGGTGCAGGCATTCGTCGACGAGACCGCTGCCGATCACGTCGACCCGTCGCGGTTCGTCGACGCGCGTCTCGGCGGCGTTGGCGGGTTGGTCGTGTGGGAGCACGGCGAGACCGTGTCGCTCGCCGGATACGGAAGTCGGACACCGAACGGCCTTCGGATCGGCCCGGTCTTCACACCGCCCTCGAAGCGCGGCAACGGCTATGCGAGCGCGCTCGTCGCAGCTCTCAGCGAGCGCTTGTTGGCCGAAGGCCGAACCTACTGCTTCCTCTACACCGACCTCGCCAACGCGACGGCCAACCGGATCTACGTGGATATCGGCTACGAGCTGGTCGCCGAGTCGGCGGAGATCGGGTTCGAACCCGCGTAGCTCGGCTCGAACCGGCGATCGTCGAGGGACGATGCCGAAGGTGGGAATCGAACCCACACGCCCCGGAGGGCACCGGATTTTGAGTCCGGCGCGTCTGCCAGTTCCGCCACTTCGGCCTGGTTCGATCGTAGCCTTGTTGAGGCCTGACTAAGGGCGAACATCACGAGCAGGACATTTCCGCCCGAGGCGGTTAGAGTCGCCCCGACTGTGGCCGCCGACGCCTCCGCCCCGAGACTCGTAGAGCGCATCCCACGGCCGAGCCTGATCTCCTCGATCGGGCTCGGATTCGTTGCGCTCCTGGTGATCTGGCTGATCAAGAACTTCACCGTCTCGCCGAGCAGCTTCATCCAGGTCTCGCTGATCGGGCTCACCACCGGCTGCCTCTACGCCCTGGTCGCCCTCGGCTACACGCTCGTCTACGGGATCCTGGAGCTGATCAACTTCGCGAACGGCGACGTGTTCATGCTCGGCGGCATGTTCGCGATCACGTATTCGACGCACTTCTTCAACCTGCACCCCGGCCAGGGGCCCGTGATCGTCCCGATCCTGATCGTGACGCTCGTGATGGTGATGGTGTCCTGCGGGCTGATCAACGCGACGATCGAACGCGTCGCCTACCGGCCGTTGCGCGGTGCGCCGAGGCTGGCGCCGCTGATCACGGCGATCGGCGCCAGCTTCATCATCGAGGACATCGGGCTGATCTTCTGGGGCCCCAACTACGTCCCGGCCCCGAGCGTGTTCCCGACATCGAGCGTCTTCAACGTCGGCGGCGTCAACTTCACGTGGAACATGCTGATCGTCTTCCTCTTCACCATCCCCGTCCTGCTGATCCTCCTGTTCCTCGTCCAGCGCACCAGGCAGGGGAAGGCGATGCGCGCCACGGCGCAGGACATGGACGCCAGCGCGATGATGGGGATCGACGTCAACCGGACGATCTCGTTCACGTTCGTGCTCGCCGGCGGCCTGGCCGGTGCCGCCGGGTTCCTCTACGCGTTCTACGTGACGGCGGTCCGGTTCGACCAGGGCTTCCAGCTCGGGCTGATCGCGTTCACCGCCGCCGTGCTGGGCGGGATCGGGAACCTGCCGGGCGCGGTGCTCGGCGCCGTGCTGATCGGGCTGATCCAGGCCTGGAACGAGGGGCTCCCGTGGCACGCCCCCGGCTCCGACTGGACGGAGTCGATCGTGTTCTCGATCCTGATCCTGATCCTCGTCTTCAGGCCCGAGGGCCTGCTCGGGGAGCGAACCCCAGAGGGCGGATGACCGAGGCGGCCGCCACCGCCCAGGCGGGCGTGGGCCATCCCGGAGACGAGATCGGGCTCCGGAACCGCCTGCGCGCACGCTGGCAGGGGCTTCCCGAGACGCATCGCGCCGCGATCTCGATCGGCGCCATCATCGTCGCCTCGCTGCTCCTCTTCTTCATCGACCACGCGCTCGCGTTCGGGCTGCTCACGATCGGCGCGGTCTACTGGATCTTCCGCCTGCCTCCGCTGCCCTACCGGCTCGCCGCCGAGGGGGCGCTCGTCCTCGTCTTCCTCATCGCGGGGCCGCGCTCGCTGGCGGCGCTGCTCGCGATCGGCTTCGCCCTGAGCTGGGTGCCGCCGAAGCGCCGCGACTACACGTACGCGGCCGCGGCGCTGCTGCTCACCGTCTTCTATCCGTTCTACGCCGACAAGATGTTCACGGTGCCGGTCTTCGGCGTGTGGCCGGATGTCGCGACCGGCGTCTACATGCTCGTGTTCATCATGATGGCCGTCGGCCTGAACATCGTCGTCGGCTACGCGGGCCTGCTCGACCTCGGATACGTCGCGTTCTACGCCGTGGGCGCGTACACGGCCGCCTGGTTCGCCTCCGAGCAGTTCGCTCACACGACGTGGCACTTCGGGGCGGTCGGGATCGATCCGACCTTGCCCGGCGTCCACGTCACGATCTGGCTCCTGCTCCCGCTCGCCGGCATCGTCGCCGCGCTCTCCGGCATCGCGATCGGTCTGCCGACACTCCGCCTGCGCGGCGACTACCTGGCGATCGTCACGCTCGGATTCGGCGAGATCCTCCCGCAGATCGCGCGGAACGGCGACAGCCTCTTCGGCTTCAACCTGACGAACGGCCCGAACGGGATCACGCCGCTCGACTCGCCCGGCTTCGGCCACACCATCTCGAATGCGACCGGCGGGTTCCTGCCGGCCAACTACCTGGCGTGCTGCAGCGCGAAGGTGCTCGGCCACACGATCCAGTACACCGACGTCTACTTCTGGACGGCGGTCCTGCTGCTCATCTTCACCGTGTTCTGCTCGCTGCGGCTTCAGTACTCGCGCATCGGCCGCGCGTGGATCGCGATTCGGGAGGACGAGACGGCGGCGGCGGCGATGGGCATCCCGCTGATGCGCACGAAGACCTGGGCCTACGCGAGCGGAGCGTTCTTCGGCGGCATCGCCGGCGCCTACTACGGCGTCTACAAGAGCTCGACGTTCCCGGGCGACTTCTTCTTCAACATCTCCGTCTTCATCCTCTGCATGGTCATCCTCGGCGGCATGGGGAACGTGTGGGGGGTGATGGTCGGCGCAGCGTTCCTTGCCTACCTCAACCAGGAGGGCCTCGCCAACACCGGCGCCTGGCTGAACTCGAACATCCACGTCGCGGGCTGGCGGCCGAACATCGACGTGCCGCTGTACGCGTCGGGCATCTACGGCGTGATCCTCATCGCCGTGATGCTGTTCAGGCCGGAGGGCCTGATCCCCTCGCGACGCCGTGCGGCGGAGTTCCACGAAGGCGTCCACGACCAGCCGCTCTACGACATCCAGCACGACGAGGCGCACTACGACCCGCAAGGGGCGGAGCTGTGAGCGACAGCGGCAGCAACGGCGACGGCAACGTCCTCGTGGCGGCGGACGTGCGCAAGGAGTTCGGCGGCCTGGTCGCCGTCAACGACGTCAGCTTCAGCGTGCCGCGCGGGAAGGTGATCTCGCTGATCGGGCCGAACGGGGCCGGTAAGACGACGTTCTTCAACATGCTCACCGGCGTCTACAAGCCGACTGCGGGCACGATTACCTTCCTCGGCGAGGACGTCACCGGCAAGCCCCCGCATGCGATCACCGAACGCGGGATGGGCCGCACGTTCCAGAACATCCGGCTCTTCCAGAACATGACGGCCCTCGAGAACGTGATGGTCGGCCGCCACGCGCGCATGAAGGCGGGCATCGTCAACTCGGTGCTCCGGACGCCCGGTGTGCGCCGCGAGGAGAAGGCGGCACGCGAACGCGCGCGCGAATTGCTCGTCTTCGCCGGCCTCGGCCGCAAGACCGGCGAGGTCGCGCGGAACCTGCCCTACGGCGACCAGCGGCGGCTCGAGGTCGCCCGCGCCCTTGCGACCGACCCGCAGCTCTTGCTGCTCGACGAGCCGACCGCCGGGATGAACCCGCAGGAGTCGGCGGAGTTCACGGGCTTCGTGAGCAACCTGCGCGACGAGCAGAAGCTCACCGTGCTGATGATCGAGCACGACATGCGCGTGGTGATGGGCGTCTCCGACCGCGTGTCGGTGCTCGACTACGGCGAGAAGATCGCCGAGGGCAGCCCGCGCGAGGTGCAGCAGGACGAGCGCGTGATCGAGGCCTACCTCGGCAAGGCCGCGGTCGAGGACATGAAGAAGCGGGGCCTGTCATGACGAGCTCCAACGGCGGCGGGCCGATCCTCGAGCTGACCGACGTGCACACCTACTACGGGTCGATCCAGGCGCTCAAGGGGATCTCGATCGAGGTGCGCGAAGGGGAGATCGTGACGCTTCTGGGCTCGAACGGCGCCGGCAAGTCGACGACGCTGCGGTCGATCAACGGCCTGAACCGGCCGCGCCGCGGGACGATCCGGTTCGAGGGCCGCGACATCACGCGGGTCTCCGCGCACGACATCGTGAAGCGGGGGATCGCACAGTCTCCGGAGGGACGGCGGCTCTTCCCGCGGATGAGCGTCACCGAGAACCTCGAGATGGGGGCGTTCCAGCGCAACGACCGCGCCGAGATCCGCGAGGACATGGAGCGTGTCTTCGAGCTGTTTCCGCGCCTGCGCGAGCGTCGTCAGCAGAAGGCCGGGACGATGTCCGGCGGCGAGCAGCAGATGTGCGCGATCGGGCGCGCGCTCATGGCCCGGCCGAAGCTCCTGCTCCTCGACGAGCCCTCGCTGGGGCTCGCGCCGATCTTCGTCGAGCGCATCTTCGAGATCATCAAGACGATCAACGAGCAGGGGACGTCGATCCTGCTCGTCGAGCAGAACGCCCTGATGGCGCTCGAGGCGGCCGATCGCGGCTACGTGCTGGAGACGGGCACGATCGCGCTCGCCGACCGGGCCGACGCGCTCAAGTCGAACGAGCAGGTGCGCAAGACGTACCTCGGCGAGTCGTAGCGCCGTTCAGCCGACGACGATCGGGAAGTAGGGAGGCGCGACCAGGTAGGCGACCCGCGCCGCGCCGCGCCCCTTCGCCATCTCGATCGCGGTGCCGAGGCTCTGCACGCCGACGAAGCCGAGCTGCCTCGCCGCGTGCGCGTCGCGGCAGCCGGCGACGAGAACGGCGCCGAGCCGGTCGACCGTCGCGGCGCACGCGCGCCACTCGGCGAACGGCTGCAGCGGATGCGAGGCGCGGCCGGCGCGGTAGCTCTCGAGTGCGGCCGTGTCGGCGGCCGCGGCGCGCTCGGCCTCCGCGAGCACCGACTCGTCTCCGGCAGGGCGCGGCTCGACGAAGAGGGCGCGGTACGGCGTCTGCGTGGGGCGAGGGAACCGCCGGTGGAAAGGATGCACGAGGATCGCGGTCCCGCCCGCCGCGATGGGCGGGGCGTCGCGCCAGAGCCGGAGCGCGAGGCCCAGCCCGAGGTACGCGGCGCTCACGGGATTCGGCCGCTCGCGCGGAAGGAACGGCGTCGTCGGAGGGATGCCGATCACAACGGCGTCGGCCGGCTCGGCCAGCGCGACGCCTTTGAACAGCGTCCCGCGCAACAGCGCCTCGGCGTGGGCGACGGAGGGTGGCCCGCCGAAGACGGCGGCGAGCCTGATCGCACGCGGGATGCGCTCGAGGCCGGCCTGCCGGAGTCCGCCGGGCGCACGCTGGAGGATACGGCGGACGCGCGAGCCGAGCAGCCTGTCGATCGCCTGCTGGTCCGACGGGTACCCGGCGAGGAGGCCCGACAGCTGGGGGGTGTCGAGCACGAGCGATACGCCGAACATCGCGATGCGATCCGAGAGGCGCTGTTCGAGCTCGCGCGCGATGCGCCAGCCCTGCGACGTGCTGGGCTCGAGGAGCGAGCGAGCTTCCGCGGCCAGCAGCGACTCGCGCCCCGAGGCGGCGAGCAGCGCGGCGGGGCCGCCGTGCAGCACGGTCTCCGCAGCGGTCACGGTGACGACGAGGTCGGTCTCGGCCAGCGCGCGGTTGACGCGGAGCGGAATGTCCCCGAGCTCGCCCAGCGAGACGAGATCGCCGCTCTCGACATCGTGGACGATCACCTGCCCGCGGAACCGTCGCCGGAACGCCGGTGTGACGAGCGACGCGATCTCCCGCGGCGACGTCCGCGGCAGCAGCCCGCCCGCGACGAGAATCGTCAGCTGCCTCACGCCGAGCCGCGCGAGCTCGTCTGCGATCGCCGCGATCGCAGCCGGGCGGGGGTCGGTCGCCGCGCCGGGGATCGGCAGCACCGGCTGCTCGATGACGATCGTCGCCGATCCGCCGGGGCGGGCGAGCTCGGCGAGCGGCCGCCCGGCCAGAGGGAAGGCGAGGGCCTCGCGCGCCGCTGCGGGGACGTCGCGCAGCGGCGCCGGCGGCCGGGGCGCGCGCAGGACGACGTCGTCGGGCCCGGCGTCCGCGACGACGAGCCGCGAGTCGGCGAGCAGTGGGACGCGCGTCAAGGGACGGCGCGGTACAACCGCAGGAACGTCGGCCTGAAGCCGCGGCGCGGCCAGAAGCGGGAAGAGAGCAGGTTCACCGACCGCCAGTCGATCGTCATCGAGCGAAAGCCGCGTTCGGATGCGAAGGACAGCGCGTATGCGGTCAGGGCGACGCCCACGCCGCGCCCGCGAACGTCCTCGAGCGTGCCGGCGAGCGCCAGGTCGACGTTGTGCTCCGGCACCCGAAGATCGCCGGCCGGGCGGTCGAACAGCAGCACGTGGCCGACGACCCGGCCGCCGAGCTCGCCGACGATGTGGAGCGGATAGCAGTCCTGCTCCCAATGGGTCGCCCACTCGGCCTCCCAGTCGACGTCGTCGGCATCGAGGCCGGAGAAGCTCGGCGCGCCGTTCTGCACGACGGCCAGCATTCGCTCGAGCCCGGCGAGGTCCGGGAGGTCGTCCGGGGTCGACTCGCGGATCGTCCCGCCGAAGGCGGGAACCGCCGTGAGTGCGGTCTCGCGGACCGCAGTCACGAACTGGCAGCCGAAGGCGAGCCTGAACCAGGGGTCGATCAGGTCCGCATCCGACGCGGGGACGAACACCTGGTGGCGCGGCGGCCACGCCTTGGAGAGGTGCGCGTAGAGGTCGCGCAGCGCCTCCGGCTCCGCCGCGGCGCAGCCGGCGAGCCCCGTGGCCGCGCGCTCGTCGTCGACCTCGGCGACGAGGTATGCCACCGCGGCCCCGCCGCGCGTGGCGACCGCGCCGTCTCCCGCGGGGAGCTGCGCGGCGAAGTCGTCGATCTCGGGGAGCAGCGGCTCGGACCGCCGGTGCCGCTCGTGCCGCGCGCTCAGGAGCGCCGCCGCCTCGGCCCGGAACTCGTCCGAAAATGGGTGAATCTCGAGCTTCGGCACCGGCGTCGGACGATAGCGTTGGTGCCGTGCCGAAGACGCTGACGGGAGCCGAGCTCGAGCTCGACGACGCACCCGCCCGCGGGTGCGATCTGTTCCTGGTCGACGGCAACAACCTTGCGTACCGCGCGTTCTACGCGCTCCCCGAGGAGCTGCAGACGACCGACGGGCAGCCGACGAACGCGTTGCTCGGCTTCACCAACATGCTCTTCAAGCTGCTCGCCGACTACCGGCCCAAGGGCGTCGCCGTTGCATGGGACTCGCGGCCGGTGCACCGCGCCGCCGTCGCCGAGGCGGCGGACGTCGTCTACAAGGAAGGCCGTCGCCCGATGCCCGACCTGCTGCGGGAGCAGTTCCCGCACTTTCGGCCGATCGTCGACGCCTTCGGCTACCGCAACCTCGAGTTCGAGGGCTGGGAGGCCGACGACGTGATCGCGACGATCGCGACGCGGGCCGACGCCGAGGCGATCAGGACGTGCGTCGTGTCGACCGACCGCGACGCGTTTCAACTGTGCAGCGCCAACGTGTGCCTGATGATGACGCCGCGCGGGGTCGCGGACGTCAACGTCTACACGCCGGAGCGCGTGGAGGCGCGCTACGGGGTCACGCCCGACCAGGTGCCGGATTTCATCGGCCTGAAGGGCGACACGAGCGACAACATCCCGGGCGTCCCCGGGATCGGTGACAAGACTGCCGGCCAGCTGATCGCGCAGTACGGCTCCGTCGAGGACGTGATCGAGCACGCGGAGGAGCTCTCGCCGGCGCGCAGGAAGAATATCCTCGAGAACGCCGAGCAGGCGCTCGTCTCGAAGGAGCTCGCGACGATGCGCCGCGATCTCGACATCGACTGCGATCCCGCGGAGCTCGTCCTCTCACCGCCGGACCGCTCGCAGCTGAAGGAGATCTTCCGCCGGTTCGAGTTCCGCGCGCTCCTGAACCGGGTCGACGAGCTCGACGCCGCCGTGCCGTCCGCGCCGCTCGAGGTGACGGGCATCGAGGTGGCGTGGCGCGAGGGCGAGCTCGACTTCCGCGGCGTCGTGGGCTACGCGGCCGACGGCGACCGGGCGGCCGTTGCGACGGGGGACGAGGTCGTGGTCGGGCCCCGGCCCGCCGGCGACCTGCACGAGTCGGAGCTGGTGGTGCACGACGCGAAGGCGAACGGCGTTGCGGCGCGCGACGACACGCTTCTCGCCGCATACCTGATCGATCCCGGCCGTGCGTCGTACGAGCTGGCCGACCTCGCCGCCGAGTACGGCGTCGAGCTCCGGCCGGTGCCGGAGACGGAGGAGGAGACAGCCGCCCTCGTGCGCGCCGCCGAGACGCCGCGGCGCCTGCGCGACCCGCTGCTCGAGCGGCTCGCCGAGCGCGGCCTCACCGATCTGTATCGCACGATCGAGATCCCGCTGTCGGGCGTCCTCGCACAGATGGAGGCGACCGGCGTCAAGATCGACACGTACCGCATGGGCGAGATCACCGCGCGGCTCGCCGAGCGCGTGGAGGAGCTCGAGTCGAGCGCGTACGAGCTCGCCGGCGAGGAGTTCGTGCTGGGCTCGCCGCAGCAGCTCGGCCGGATCCTGTTCGAGAAGCTCGGGCTGACCGCAGGCCGGAAGGGCAAGACCGGCTACTCGACCGACGCGAAGGTGCTGCGGCGCGTCCGCGACGACCACGGCCTGGTGCCGGTGGTCGAGGAGTGGCGCGAGCTGACGAAGCTCCTCAACACCTACCTGCGGCCGCTGCCGTCGCTGATCTCGGAGCACGACGGGCGGCTGCACACGCACTTCAACCAGACCGTCGCGGCGACCGGCCGCCTGTCGACGTCCGACCCGAACCTGCAGTCGATCCCGGTTCGCACGGAGCTCGGCCGCGAGATCCGCTCGGCATTCATCGCGGAGGAGGGGCGCCGTCTGCTCTCCGCCGACTACTCGCAGATCGAGCTGCGCATCCTCGCGCACGTGTCCGGCGAGCCGAAGCTTCGCGCGGCGTTCGACCGCGGCGAGGACATCCACACGGCGACGGCGGCCGAGGTGCTCGGCGTCGACCCTGCCGCTCTGACGCCGGGTCAGCGCTCGATCGCGAAGATGATCAACTTCGGGATCGTCTACGGCATCTCGGCGTTCGGGCTCTCTGAGAACCTGGAGATCCCGCGTGACGAGGCGCAGCGCTACATCGACGCGTACCTCGCCCGCTTCCCGCACGTGCAGGACTTCATCGCGCGGACGATCGAGCAGGCAGCGCGCGACGGGTACGTGACGTCGCTGCTGGGGCGGCGGCGGCCCGTGCCCGAGCTCCGCGCCTCGAACCGGCAGACCCGGGGCTTCGGGGAGCGCGTGGCGGTCAACTTCGTGATGCAGGGATCGAACGCCGACATCATCAAGGTGGCGATGATCCACATCGCCCGGCGGCTCCAGGAGGAGGGGAGGGGCGCCCGCCTCGTCCTCCAGGTGCACGACGAGCTCCTGCTGGAGGTGCCGGAGACGGAGGTCTCGAAGGTGCGGGAGCTGGTCCGGGCGGAGATGGTGGGCGCCTACGACCTCGACCCGGCGCTCGGCGTCGACATCGGCGTCGGGGACAACTGGGCCGAGGCGAAGACGTAGAGCCTGGTGCCCGGCGCCACGGTGCCAGGCACCGGTCGCCGCCTCGAGCGGGCGATTCCAGTGTCCAAGCTATACTTCGCGGCCGCTTTGGCTAGCCACGACCTCATGCAGCAGGAGCCGGGCGTCTGGGTCGAAGGCCCCGACGGCGAGCTCATTCCGAACTACGAGTCGACCTTCCCCGAGATCAACGAGGGCCAGGTCGTCCACGGCACCGTCGTCCGCGTCGACAAGGACGAGGTCCTGGTGGACATCGGCTACAAGTCGGAAGGCGTCATCCCGGTCTCCGAGCTCTCGATCCGGCGCTCGATCAACCCCGCCGACGAGGTCGCGCTCGGCGACGAGATCGATGCGCTCGTCCTCACGAAAGAGGACGCCGAGGGCCGCCTGATCCTGTCGAAGAAGCGCGCGCGCTTCGAGCTCGCCTGGAAGAACATCGAGGGCGCCGCGGAGTCGGGCGACCCCGTGAACGGGCGCGTGATCGAGGTCGTCAAGGGCGGGCTCATCCTCGACCTCGGCGTGCGCGGCTTCCTGCCGGCGTCGCTCGTCGACATCCGCCGCGTCCAGGATCTGGACGAGTTCCTCGGCCAGGAGCTCCGCGCGAAGGTGATCGAGCTCAACCGCTCGCGCAACAACGTCGTGCTCTCGCGCCGCGCCGTGCTCGAGGAAGAGCGCAAGGAGCAGCGGCAGCAGATCCTCGACAAGCTCCAGCCCGGCGACGTGGTCGAGGGCCAGATCTCGAACATCGTCGACTTCGGCGCCTTCGTCGACCTCGACGGGATGGACGGCCTGATCCACATCTCCGAGCTCTCGTGGTCGCATGTCAACCATCCGTCCGAGGTGCTGGAGATCGGCCAGGACGTGCAGGTCAAGGTGCTCGACATCGACCGCGACCGCCAGCGCATCTCGCTCGGCCTCAAGCAGACGCAGAGCGATCCCTGGCAGCAGGTGCTCTCGAGCTACAAGGAGGGCGACGTCGTCGAGGGCCGCGTCA
>Ga0335081_10012223_pt1 | contig 13908 bp, 13 predicted proteins | sample Lox_Sample_35_FD_206713 | JGI IMG/M metagenome (GOLD analysis project Ga0335081, IMG submission 206713) | Soil microbial communities from Loxahatchee National Wildlife Refuge, Florida, United States - Lox_Sample_3.5 | ecosystem: Environmental > Terrestrial > Soil > Wetlands | place: USA... | reverse complement strand
GCGGCCCCGCCCGCCGCCCGTCGCCACCGCCCTCCGCCCCGGCGCCCCCACCCCTCGCCGTCGCCCGGCCCGGCGTACCGTCTGCTTGTGGTCCGCTATCGCGTACTGATCTCCGGCCGAGTGCAGGGCGTATTCTTCCGCGACACCTGCCGGCGCCTGGCCGAGCAGCACGGCGTGGCCGGCTGGGTCCGCAACCTGCCCGACGGCCGGGTCGAAGCGGTCTTCGAGGGCCCGGCCGAGGACGTCTGCCGCCTGGTCGACTGGGCGCACACCGGCCCTCGCCTGGCCGCGGTCGACACCGTCGCCATCCAGCCCGAACCCCCCGAAGGCCTCACCACCTTCCACATCAAGTAGGCCCGCACGCCCTCCCGCCGTACCCAGCCAGTTCCTCCCAGACGTGATCCAGCTCATTTTCTACACCAAGTACGAAACCGCCCATCCCGTGGTCCGGGTGCACCCGCTGACGGGGGAGCGGGGCCTGTTCATCGGCGGGTTCGCGCAGCGCGTCGCCGGCCTGTCCAAGGGGGAGTCCAGGGACATCCTGCGCCTGCTGCAGCACTACGTCACCCGCCCGGAGAACATCCTGCGGGTGTCCTGGGAGCCCGGCCAGCTCGTCCTGTCCGGCAACCGGATCACCCAGCACTACGCGATCGACAACTACGACGACGCGCCCCGCAGGCTGAACCGCGTCACCGTGGCCGGCGACATCCCGCGGGGCATCGCTGAGGGGCTGATCCGGGGGAAACGGACTCTCCCGGATCAGCGTCCCTCACTCTAGGCTCAGCTGACCGGCATCATCCTCAGGACTGGATGGTGATGGTGAACTGCTGGCTGGCCTGGTGGCCGTAGAAATCGGTGACCCGCATGGTCCAGGTGTAGGTGCCGGCCGTGGTCGGTGTCCCGGCCATCTCGTTATCGGCGTCGCGCGGGCCCGCACTGCCGTTCTGCAGGACCATGCCGGTCGGGAGGTGCCCGGCGACCACGGCCCAGCTGTAAGGCGCGGCCCCGCCGCTGAGAGCGAAGTCAAAGGCGAAGGCCTGGCCGACGGTGCCCGGATACAGGGTTGATCCGCTGGCGGGCAGGACGGCGGTCAGCGGCTGGTTCGGGTCCACGGTGATCTGGTACGGCTGGTACAGGGGCTGGGTCTGGGTATCGGTGCCTGCCACGGTGAAGCTGGACGTGGGCCCGGCCCCCGGTGCGGCCGGCGTACCGCTGATGGTCGCGCTGGATCCGGTGAAGGTCGCGGGCAGGGACAGGCCCGCGGGCAGCGACCCGGAGACGACGCTGAGCGTCCCGCCGACGTTGTGGCTGGTGGCCAGCTGCCCGGCGTACGGCAGCCCGGCGATGGCGTCGGGCAGCACGCAGACCCCGCTTTCCAGGAAGTCACCGGCGGAGTCGCACAGCAGCTGGTCTGGCGGCCCTTGCACGGTGATGGTGATCTGGTAGGTCAGCGTGGAGGTCAGGCCCCCGTCGGTCGCCTTGATGGTGAAGTTGAAGGTTCCGGTCTTGGTCGGGTTTCCGGTGATGACGGTGCCAGATCCGCCCTGGGCAGGCATGGTCAGGCCGGGCGGCAGGCTGCCCGCGGTCAGCGCGAAGGTGACCGTGGGGCCAGCGGCGCCAGCCTTGCTCACCGCGATGGTCGCGGAGTAGTTGTTCGGCGCGGTGGTCTGCCCGAAGGGCAGCACGCAGACGCTGCCCTCCAGTGTGCCGTCGTTGGCCGCTGCCGTGCACAGCAGGTGAATGCTGGGCGGCGGGTAAGGCTTCGCCGACGCCGGGCCCGCGGCCACCCCCGCCAGCGCCGCCACCGTACTCACCGTGGCCGCGAGCGTGAGCGCCGCTTTCGTTGTCCGTCTCATGGGGTCTCCTCCTGCTCTCCTTCGATGCGGGTCTACGCCGTACGGAACGCAGCCGCGTCTGGCGTGCTGCGGGTTGCCTCAGGGTCCGGCCGTGGCCTGCGCTCTCCCAGGCCACGGCCGGAGTCCGGGGATACGCCGGATCAGCTGATCTCGACGCTGAACTGCGGTGCCGTCCGATCGCCCTGGGCGCCGGTCACGGTGCTGGTGATGATGCCGGTCGTGATTAAGACTTCGTGGCCTTGACCGGGATCGCTGGCCGGTGGGACATCCGCCGTCAGGGCGGCCGCCGTCAAAGTTCTCACCGCTCCTCCTTCGGCCGCGCGCGGGCGCGGCGAAGTGATCGAGTGCTGGCTCGGTGCGGTGAGAGCGCGCCCGGCAGCGGCCAGCGATACTCCTCCGATTCATTCACGCAAGGCACGCCGGATCGGTTCAGCTTCGGCAGAACTTTCTGGCCGGTTTTCAGCCCCAGCGGACCCCGAGCGAAAGCTCGGCCGCCAGGTTGGCCTGCACCGAGGCCACGGCGCGGAACGCCTCCCGCAGGTAGGACCGCGCCAGCGGGTTCAGCGCCTTGGGGGCGATGAAGTCGTCCGGCGCCTCGCCGCGCCGCAGCTGCTCGACCTGGTGGTCCAGGCGCAGCGCGAAGATGAATCCGAACGCCTCTGTCAGCGTGCGCGCCTCGGAGCTGTCCATGGTCCCGGCCGCCTCGGCCGCGCGCAGCCGCTCCAGGGTCGAGGCGCTCGCCACCCCGGCCGCCATCCCGGCCCAGCGGGCCAGGTCCACGATCGGGATCATCCCGCCGTGCTTGAGGTCGAGCTGCCCGCGGCGCTCGCCGGAGTGCTCGACCACGAAATCGCGCAGGAACCCGGTGGGCGGCCGGAACGACAGGGCGAACCGGGCCAGCAGCCGCAGCAGCTGGGGGTGATCCGGGTACGGCCGTGCCGCCCAGAGCCCGCCGCCGGCCGCGCCGCCGGTGCTCCACACCGGGCGGCTGTCGGCCATGACCGATACCAGGATCAGCGCCTTCTCCTGGGTCGGGTCCTCGGACAGGCTCCGCGCGGCCCGGTGCCAGGAGGCCAGCGACCGGGCGAAAATCGGGTTGGCCGCGCTGGCTCCATGCGCGTCGGGGGACATCCCGCACGCCCGCAGCCCCTCGTCCACCGCCTGGGTCACCCGGCTCACGTACCCGGCCATATCACGCCCCCCGGGGGCGTCCGGACCCGGCTTGCCGGGGTCGTCTCCCCAGGCGAGAGCGCTGTCCACGTCGGAGGACGGCACCGCCTCCCGCCGCGCCTGGCTGCCGAGCGCGAACCAGGTGAACGGCGCCGGCGCCGGGCCGGCGTCCCGGACGGCCAGCTCGATCAGCCGCCGGGTCAGCGCGTCGAGGACTACCGAGCGGATCGCCGCCACGTGCTCGGCCGCCACCCGCGCGTCGTGCAGCGCGATGATCACCGGGTCCAGCCCCGCCGCGGCGGCCGCCAGGTCGGCGGGGCTTTCCGCCAGCGCGATGGCACGGCGCAGCAAGAGCGGCTTGCGGCTCTCGGCGGCGACCAGGTCGCCGTCGTCGACCACGCCCAGGAGCTCGCCGCCCGGCGACAGCACGGGGATGTGATGGATGTTGCGCTCGAGCATGTCGAGCAGCACGTCGCCGCCGAGCCGGTCGGCGGTCACGGTGTAGGCGGGCTGGGTCATGATCGCGGAGACCGGCGCGTCCGGGCTGACGCCGGCCGCGATCACCCGCGACCGCAGGTCGCGGTCGGTCACGATGCCGAACGTGCCGCCGTGCGGCACCAGGACCGCGCTCGCCCCCTCGGCGGTCATCCGCTTGGCCGCCTCGCGGACGGGCTCGCTGCCCTGGCACAGCAGCGGCGGCGTGCGGATGAGCGTGGCGACCCGGCTCTGCACGGGATCGACCCCCGAATATCCCAGGTCCGCGGCCGGTATGGGCCGGGTCCGGTCCACGATCGACCGCACCACGAACCGGAGCACGTCGGGCCGGGCCAGCAGCGGACTTATGACGTCCTCGGGAATGCGGTAGCACACCGTGTCCTCGGCCGCCCGGGCCTCGAACCCCGTCGGCAGCCCGGAGACCATCGACGCGTGCCCGAACAGCTCGCCCGGGCCGAGCAGGTCCAGGACCCGCCCGTCGTGGATCACCTCGACCGATCCGCTGCGAACCATCCACAGGCACTCCACCGGCCCGGCGCCCTGCGGGAAGATCGTCTTCCCCTTGGGGCTGACCTCGGTTTCCGTCATCGCGGCCACCCGGGCCAGATCATCGGGCCCCAGCGTGTCGAACGGCGGCCGGGATCCGAGGAAGTCGGCGACATGCTGCGCCGGGTCAGGCACCGGCGGGCTCGTCGCCGACGACGGCCACGTCGGCCACGGGCACGGCCCGGTGCTCGGCCAGCACCGTCGCCCGGCTGCCGCGCAGCTTCATCACGTAGTAGAGGATGCCCACGAGGCTGAGCACGCCGGTGAAGGTGAACGCGCCCCACTGGAAGTACCAGTGGTCGGCGCCGTAGACCGCCGGGCGCGGCCAGGCCAGGTTGACCATGACCCCGATCTGGAAGATGACCGCCAGCACGTTCACCACCAGGCCCCAGCGGCCCATGTTGAAGTAGGGGCCGTGCTCGGGCGTCGGCCACTTCCCCCGCAGCCGCGCGATCAGCAGCGGCCCGGTGACGCACATGTAGGCGATGTAGAACATGATGATCGCGACCGAGGTGAGCACGAAGAACGCGCGCTGGTTGCCGACGTTCAGGATCAGCAGCAAGATCGTGATCACGCCGATCACGATCGACGGGACCAGCGGCGTCTTGGACTTGCCGTGCACCTTGGCGATGGCCGAGGCGTACGGCAGCCGGTTGTCCCGGCCCATGGTGAAGATCATCCGGATCCCGCCGGCGTGCACGGCCAGGCTGCACACGGTGATCGCGATCAGCGAGATAATCAGGAACAAGTCGCCGATCGTGGTGCCGAGCGTCGCCTTGACCAGGAAAGGCAGCCCGGAGGTACCGAGTGCCTTGGCGTGGATGTCCGGCACCGACATCTCGCCGAACAAGATGACCAGGAAGCCTGCCAGCCCGGCCGCGGCCAGCGCGCGCAGGATCGCGGGCGGGGCGTTCTTCCGCGGGTCGAGGGTCTCCTCGGCCAGCGACCCGGCCGTGTCGAACCCGTACATGACGTACGCGCTCATCAGCCCGGCCACCAGGAACGCGCCGAAGTAGCCCCACGGATACCCGGCCCCGGTGCCGAACGTGTCGAACACCACGGCCGGGCCGCGGCGGATGTGCGCAGCCAGCAGGATGATCAGCAGCGTGACGCCGACCAGCTCGGCGAAGACGCCGAAGTTGTTGATCCGCGCCATCGTCTTGACGCCGACCATGTTGATCACCGTGGTGAACACCACCAGGCCCGCGGCCAGCAGCAGCGCGTTCTTGGCGCCGTCCGGCGTGGACACCAGGCCGACGTCCGACGGGCCGCCGATGATCTCGAACGCCGACGTGATCTGCGGCGCGACGATCTGGTAGGCGACCGCCACCGCGGCCAGCGTGACCACCGAGCCCACGGTCAGGATCCAGCCGCCGAAGAAGGAGGTGAACGGCTTGGCGATCTGCTTGGACCACTGGTAGACCGAGCCGGCCAGCGGGAACTGCCCGGCCAGCTCGGCGAAGCAGAGCGCGACCAGGAACTGGCCGACGAACACCGCGGGCCAGGTCCAGATCATCGCCGGGCCGCCCGTGAGGTAGCCGAAGAAGAACAGCTCGAACACCCCGGTCATGATCGAGATGTAGCTGAACCCCGCGGCGAATGAGGAGAACAGGCCGAGCGAGCGGTCAAGCTCCTGCTTGTAACCGAATTTGGCCAGTTCCTCGGTGTCCGTGCTCGTCGGCGTCGCCATGGCTTGTCTCCTCCGCGTGCAGGACCCGGACGGCATCCCCGGGTTACCTCATTGTCGGCCGAGCGAACCCGCAGGTGAAGGCGCGACCGCGTGCGGACGCCGCCGGACAGGCACAATTTCCACATGGCGGCACAGTCCGAACCAGCACGGGCCGAACCAGCACGGGCCGAACCAGCACGGGCCGAACCAGCACGGGCCGAACCAGCACGGGCCGCCCCGCGGCACGGCGATTCCGCCGGCAGCACCCCGCCATCGAGCCGGATCCCGCCCAGGGAACCTCTCAGGAACCTCTTCGGCTTCCCGTTCGTCCAGAAGCTGACGGCGGCCTCACCCCCGCCGTCACGCCCAGCCCGTAGGGACCTGGCGGGCTGGGCGGCTGCCTCACCCGGATCACGGCCTCGATTGGCACTGGCCGCCGGTCGTTGCGTATACATGGGCCAATGGGTGAGCAGCGTCGGCCGGCCCTGGCCCGCCGGAGTTCCGATCTGCTCAGCCTCGGCAGCTTCGTGGTCCTCGGGCTGCCCGACGGGATGCTCGGCACGGCGTGGCCGTCCATGCGCGCCACCTTCGGGGCGCCGGTTGGCGCCCTTGGCCTGATCCTGCTCCTGGCCACGGCCGGATCCGTGCTGGTCACCGCGTTCGTCGGCCCGCTGATCCGGCGCCTGGGCGTGCCCGCCCTGCTCGCCGTGGCCGGATCGCTCGCCGCCGTCGGGTACACCGGGTTCGCGGTGGCCCCCGGACTGTGGCTGGTGCTCGGGGTGTCCGTCTTCCTGGGCGTCTCGGCCGGCATGATGGACGGCGGGCTTAACACGGCGGTGGCCCTGACCGGGCGCCATCGGCTCCTCAACCTGCTGCACGGTGCCTACGGCGTCGGCACGGCGATCGGCCCGCTGGTCGTCACCGTGGCCATCCTCAGCGGCTCGTGGCGGCCCGCCTACCTGGTCCAGATCAGCCTCGACCTGCTGCTGGCCGTGCTGTGGCTACGGCACCGCAAGCGCGACCGCGCACACTCCGCGGCCACGGCAGAACACGGAACCGTAGCGAGCGATCCGCATCCGGCCGCGCAGTGGTCCCGGCGCCGGTACGGCGGCGTGGTGGTCGCGGGCATGATCGTCTTCTTCGTCTACACCGGCCTGGAGGTCGGCGCCGGGCAGTGGGAGGCCAGCTTCTGCCGCGGGCACCTGGGCCTGTCGCCGGGCGCGACCGGCCTGGCCGCGTCCGGCTACTGGGGCGCGCTGACCGCCGTCCGGATCGGCCTGGCCCTGCCGTCCCGCCCGGTCCCGTCGCAGGCCGTGGTCCGCTGGGGCAGCGCCATCGCCGTGCTCGCCGCGGCCGCCATCTGGTGGCAGCCGGACACCGCGGTGGCGGTGGCCGGGTTCGTGGTCCTCGGCGGCGCGCTGGCCGGCGTCTTCCCCGCCCTGATCGCGCTCACCCCGGTCCGCCTCGGCGAGAGCCGGGCCCACAACGTCATCTCCTGGCAGGTCGGCGCGGCCGCCGCCGGGGGAGCGGGCGTCTCCGCGCTCATCGGCCTGCTCATCGGCGCCACCAGCCTGGCCGTCCTAGCCCCCGCCATCACCGTCCTCGCCCTGATCCTGCTGGCCGCCGAGTACCTCCTCAACCGCCTCGCCCCGGTCACCCGGCGTGCGAGAGCTGGACGGCGACCGAACGCACCGAAGCACCCAGGGTGACCGTAGGTGGTGCCGGCCGCGGCTGCGGCGGGCACCGCGGTCGCGACCCGCCGGCTAGGGCGAGGGCCGCCGTGAGCCTGGGGAAGGAACGTATGGACACCTTGGTCATGACCGCCTCTTACCCGCCGCGGCGGATATGCCGACCCGAGCCCCCCTGCGGGCGTACGCCTGCGGGCTACCCGCGCGCCGCGGAAATCGCCCGGCAGCCCGATGCGGCCCCGGGCCGCGCCGGGGCAGCCTGGGAGGCGTGGAAACCACGGGGGCTCCGCCCGCCTCCCCGCCCGCCTCCCCGCCCGGCTCCGCCGCCGGGCCCCGCCGCCGCGTTCCCGCGCGGACCCGGCTGGACTTCTGGTTCGACGGCGTTCTCCTGGTGGCCTACACGCTGGCCTACAGCCTGGGGTTCACCGGGATCGCCATCCACGAGTGGCTCGGCATCGGGATCGGGCTGGCGCTGCTGCTCCACCTCACGCTGCACTGGGACTGGGTGGTCCGCACCAGCCGCAGGCTGCTCCGCCGGGGCGGCCGGGACCGGCTGATCTGGCTGGTCAACCTGGCCCTGCTGCTGGCCATGACGCTGTGCGTCGTCTCTGGCGTGCTGATCTCCCAGGTGGCCCTGGCCCAGATCGGGCTGACCGCGCCCGGCGGCCCGTTCTGGAGCAGCCTGCACAGCCTCACCGCGCACATCACCCTCGGCCTGGTTCCGGTGCATGTCGCGCTGCGCTGGCGGTGGATCGTCAGCGTGGCCCGCCGCCTGCTGGCCTGGCGGCCCCGGTGAGGTTCGCCAGGCACCTGACCGCGGTCCTGCTCATCGTGGCCGCGGTGGTCGCCCTCGGGGTGGCCTGGGCGCACAGTGCCGAGGCCAGCTGGCTGGCCGGCCCGGCCGCGGCTCACCCCGCCAAGTTCGTCCACGCCGAGCAGCGTGTCCGCATCCTGCGCGCCAGCTCCGGGGGGAACGGTCCCGGGCTCAGCCTGGCCGACTCCGGTGACCTGGTCCATACCGCCGTCGTCGAGGCCGCCATCATGGCCGTCGTGGTGGCGGCCAGCGCCGTGCGCCGCCACCGCCGCCGCGCCCGCCGCGCCGCCGCCTGACCCGGCGGTGCATTAACCTGCTGCCGTGGGCACGGCAGAGCTTCCAGTGGCACTGGGCCGTGAGCTCGCCGCCGTCGTCGGCGCGGACCACGTGCTGACCGGAGCCGCGGCCGCTGGCTTCGCGGTCGGCTGGACGGGACGCTTCCGCGGGCACGCACCGGCCCCGCGATACCGGCGAGGTCGCGCGCGTGCTGACCCTGTGCGCCGACGCCGGGATCCCGGTGGTCCCGCAGGGCGGGAACACCGGCCTGGTCGGCGCGGGCTAGAGGTGCGTGGCGGGGGCTAGGGGTGCGTGAGGCAGCTTTCCGAAGCCTGGCGGAGGAAGGCGGCAGCGCACCGGAAGGTCTCGCCGACGGGCCTGGCCGCCAGCTGGGCCTGGTACTGCCGGTACCGCGTCATCTCCCATTCCTGCCCGCGGGCCGGCAGCGAGTCCAGCCCCGGCTCAGGCAGCGACCGCCACGTCCAGGCCGCGATGCGGCCCGCGCCCAGGCCGCCCAGGCCGCCCAGCGCTGGCTGCGGCTCGATGAAGTCGGCTTGATCCAGGTAATAGCCCATCTGGTTGCGCACGAACCGCAGGCCACCGAACGTTCCCTCGATCACCCGCCGCTCCGCCGCGTCGTGACCCGCCAGGACGCCGTCGTAGGCGTCGGGGTGGTAGCGCACCAGCGTGGCGTCCACCATAGTGACCCACCAGACGGCCTCGCTGATCACCGCGAATGCATGCGGCCGGTCCCAGCCCCTGGCCCGCAGCAGCCGGTCGATGGTCTCCCGCATCGCGGTGATGGTCCAGCCGAGCGCGCCGCCCACGGCCGGGGGATCGCTGGCGTTCAGCCGGTTCCACGCGACCCGGCAGCGGGCTGAACAGAAGCGCGCGTGCTCACGGCGCGGAGTAAACGAGGCGCCGCACTGCTCGCAGTCCCTGGTGTCAGTCACCATGCTCCATGTTACGCGTAACTACCGCTCTGACCTGCGCGGCGAGCAAGGCAAGAGGATGAACAACAGATGACTTGACGGCGTCCTCCCCAAAACCCGGTCTCCAGGGAGAACCTCCTTGTCGAAGGCCGGACTTTCGCTGTAGCTCGTCCGTGCTCGTCGCCGCGCTGGAATACTCGACAGCACGAGCAGACCGGACGGGCCACGGTGAGCACCACGCTACTGACGCAGATCAACGATGTCCTGACCGCGGCCGCCATCGTCATCGGCGGCGCCTTCGCCTATTTCAAGTTCGTCAAGGGCCGGGTGCTCACGGCCGCGGTCGGCTACGAGATCAGGGCGTCGGTGACGTCGCACACGGTCGCCCGCCGGCACCTGCCGCGCCAGTCGTTCACCGGGCCGCCGGTGGGGGCGCTGACGGTCGAGGTGGCCATCCGCAACAACGGCCAGCTCGCCATCACCGTGCCGAAGGACTCCGAGCAACTCGTCTCGATCAGCTCGATCACCGCGGAGGAACTCGGCCGTCGCGGGCACGACCTGACCCAGGAGGCGGTCAGCTGGAAGCAGCCCGATGCCTACTTCGCCAGCGCGAACATCCTGCTCGACGACGGCGAGGAGCTGCACGGCGATCTCGTCCTAGGACCGGGGGACGTGCTGACCCTCGGCGCGGTGTTCGCGGTCCCGAGCGGGCATAGCGCCGCCGCGTTCCTGGTTGTGCTGAACAGCTTTACCGTCTCCCGGCGGTGGTTCCGGCATTCCGGCCGCTGGAGCGAGACGCGTAAACTGGTGGTGCCTAGCCAGGAAGCCGCATAGGCGGATGGAGGGCGTGGTGGCATTCGAATCTGGTGCACGGCGGCCACCCGGAGCCATGAGCAGGCCTCCGCGGCGGCTGCGGCACAGCTGCCCGCACGACGGCGGCCAGCTGCTGCGTGACGCCCTCGGGCAGTTCATCTGCGAGGTATGCGGCCAGCCGTGGGATGAAGAACCCCCGGAGCCCGGCCCGGAATGCTAGAAGCAGACCGCTGAAAACCAGGCGCAGGTAATACGCGTGAAGGCCAGGCTCAGGTAACACGCGAAGCCAGGCTCGCGCTAAGCGGCCCGGCTCGCCCCCTCGTCGAGCCGAACCGCCCAAGCGCGTACCTGCACAGTGCCAGGCGAAGTGCTCTGGCCACATACAAAACTTCGCAGAACCAGTAAGGCCAGCAGAACCAGCAAGGCCAGCAGAACGGGGAGAACGGGCAGAGCCACTGGCCGCGCCGGTCAGGAACGCTCGCCCGCCGCCTGCAGCGCCGGCGCCCCCGCCGCCCGGAGCGTTTCCGACTCCGCGGCCCAGGGCCGCGGGCAGGGACGGCCATGGTGCCAGTCGAACGGCGGGTGGCCCAGCTTGGGGTGGCAGCGATCGTACACGTTGGCCGCCGCCCAGACCCCGACGAACGCCAGCAGCAGGGCCTTCCCGGCCCAGCCTGCGGCCCCGCCAGGCGCCGCCAGGCCGGCCGCCGCGCCAGGCGCCCCGCCGGGTGCGGAGAGCCCGCCGATGCCCGCGGTCCAGACCCAGTACCCCAGCACCGGGTAGACCACGATCTGGTGCCAGATCTTGGTCGGCGCCACGGCCTGGGCCCGGGTGTAATAGCCCCGCCGCAGCTCGTCTCGCCACTGCGCCAGCCCGAACGCCAGCGTGAGCACCATCACCGCCACCCCGGCGGCCGGGCCGGTCAGGCCGTGCGGAGTGCGCGGGCCGGCCAGCCAGACTCCCAGGCCGACGGCGGCGGCCAGCAGCGGGTCGCCGTAGACGACGGCGGTGAACTGCTCGCGCGGCACGAGCCAGCGCCGCTCGAGCACCCGGGCGATGACGACCAGGATGCCGGGGGTCACGGCGAACGCGCACACGCCCGCGATCCACGGGCCGTGGCGCAGCGCGGCGCCGAGCACGGGCAGGTAGCCCGAGCTCACCGCGTCCGGCCGAGCGGGGTGTCCGCATGGTCCATGAGGTGCCAGCCTGGACCGCCGCACGCCGCCAGGACATGTAAAACTTCGCTGTATTCCGTCCCGCGGCCGGCGTATAAAGGCGCGGGTACCCGCAGACCTGCCGTCAGCGCGATCGCCACGACGCGGCGAGCAGGCCTGCCACCTCCTCGTCGGCGAAGAACTGCGCGTGGATGCGAGCGAAATGGATGACCCGGATCAGGTTGGCGCCATGCGCCGCACCCGGGTCGGCCGTGCCCGGTCCCGAGGCGGCGCCCCGTCCCGAGGCCGTGCCGGGCTCGGCGGCCGCGCCTGGTCCCGAGGCGGTCGCGCCCGGCCCGTCAGCTCCCGGCCCGGTGACGCCAGGCCGGGGGAAGTGCGCGTTGACCACGTCGATGGCGGCACACTTGGCCGCGGTGAAGGCATCCAGCGTCCTCGGGTGGACGTGCGCGGCGTTGGCGATCTCCTGCCGCTTGTCGAAGCGGGCGAGCTCCTGCCAGATGCCCAGCTCGGTCCGGTTGTGCACCAGCTGGTCGAGCAGCGGCGGCCGCATCGCGGCGGCCTTGCGGAACGGGTCCGCGTCGGGGCTGGGGGAGGGGGCGCCGCGGCCGACGGCCTCCACCACGGCCCGGGTCACGAACGCGTCCGCGCGCTTGGCCAGCAGCGCCTTGGGCTCGAAGAACTGGAAGGCCGCGAGCAGGTAGAGCAGCCGGTTCTCTTCCTCGTCGGTGGTGCTGATGATCGTCTTGGTGTCCGGCGCGAGACGTCGCAGGGTGGCCAGCGCGGTCAGCCCGGTGGCGGCCGATTGCGCGTACCGCAGGTCCACGATGGCCTGGTCGAACGGCTCTTCATGGGCCAGCATCCGGGGCAGCGCCACCGGGTCGCGCACGCCGGTCACGGTGTGGCCCTCGAGGATGCCGCGCAGGGCCATCTCGACGTTCAGGTAATCATCGATCACCAGGATCCGCACGCCAGCTCCTCTTCGGCCGCCACGATGGGCGTCACCACGTCACCACGCCGACCGCCACCGGGCGCAGGCCCTGGTCCCGCCGCCGGCCCGCGCCGAGAACGTCAGCGAGCCCGCGTATCCCCGCAGGTGCTCGGCCATCACGGCCAGGCTGGTGGTGGGATCGTCCAGCACCCCGGCGGGCATCCCCGGCCCGTCGTCGTCGACCCGCAGCATGGTCTGCGTCCGGGTGGTGCCCGGCTGCTCCTGCACCCGGATGGCGACCTCGATCCGCCGCGCGCCCGCCTTCCAGGCGTTGGTCACCAGGTCCACCAGGCAGCGCCGGGCCAGCTGGTAGTCGGTGCCGCTGAGCCGCACCGCGCGGCTGGCCGGGTCGAGTTCTGCCGTGGCGGACCCGCCGCTGGGCAGGATGCGGGTCACGCAGTGCCACAGCAGCTCGACGCCGCCGAGCTCGGCGTCCCGGCCAAGGGCCATGAGCCGGGCCTCCTCGGTCAGCGCCAGCATCTCCCGGCTCAGCGACCTGGTCTCCGGGCCGGCGCCCGGATCGGCGTCCACCTCGCTGATCAGCGCATACGCGGCGTTCTTGACCAGGCTGTGCACGGTGACGGCGTCGGCTTGGCGGTACCGGCTGGTCTCCAGGGCCAGCGCGTCGCGGGCGCCGCGCAGCAGCAGCTCGTAGATCAGCGTGTACGGCAGCAGCAGCAGGATGACCCCCGAGGCCAGGAACGCGCCGAACAGCCCGCCGGGCACCTCCTGGTGGTCCCAGTACACCGGGTAGGCCAGGATCGCGAACAGCATGATCGCGACGATCAGCGGCATCAGCGGCCGCAGCACCAGCACCGCACGGCCCGGCGGCGGGTCCCGCACGTACCAGCTCGAGTCGGTCATCGCCTGCAGGAACGCGCTCCACACGTGGATCACGATCAGCACCACGCCCAGCGCGTAGACCAGGCTGGGCAGCGGCCGCACCTCGAGCGGCCCGGCGTAAAGCAGCGACACCGAGATGATCCCGAACCCCTCCAGCAGGCCCGACAGGTCGGCGGTGGCCCGCTCCCTGGCGCCGAGCAGGTGCCTGGCCGCCGCGCTCAGCCCGATGATGTTACGCGCGACCAGGAAGTCGAGCAGCGAGGACCGGTTGTGCGCCCAGGCGGTGACCGCGCCGATGGTGCCGAGCGCGAGCATGGCCGCGTCCTTCGGCCACGTGTCGTGCGGGAACCACAGCAGCAGCACCCAGAACCCGGCCATGCAGCCGGCCCGCAGCAGCGCCCCCGCTCGCCACAACGGTGTCTGGTACCGGACCGCGATCGCATAGACCACGGGCGTGCGCAGCGACGGATCGAACAATAAAGGCCTTCCTGGTCACGATGGCCCGGGGCCCCGGGCGGTTCTGCCGGGCGGCATGCCGACGGCACGGATTTTCTCACGGAACTCCCGTTCCCGCCCCCCACGAACCCGGAGACCCGTCCCCCGCGAACCCGGAGACCCGTCCCCCGCGAACCCGGAGACCCGTCC
>Ga0335081_10012222_pt1 | contig 13908 bp, 10 predicted proteins | sample Lox_Sample_35_FD_206713 | JGI IMG/M metagenome (GOLD analysis project Ga0335081, IMG submission 206713) | Soil microbial communities from Loxahatchee National Wildlife Refuge, Florida, United States - Lox_Sample_3.5 | ecosystem: Environmental > Terrestrial > Soil > Wetlands | place: USA... | reverse complement strand
GGCCCGTGCTCGTCGATGACGTCCATCATGGGGTGCATGAACTTGATCACCGCCAGCCAGGTGCCGACCGCGCTGCCGACCAGGATGCCCGCCATTCCCATGCTGCCGAAGAAATGCAGCGGGCGCGATAGGTAACGCAGCAAAAAGCGGATGGTCAGCAGGTCGAAGAACACCCGGAAGGTGCGCGAGATGCCGTAGTGCGAGTTGCCATGCTCGCGATGGCCGTTGCGGATGGGCACCTCGCACATGGTGGCGCCGAACGCGGAGGCCAGCGCGGGGATAAAACGGTGCATCTCGCCGTAGAGCGGAATCTGCTGCAGGATATCGCGCCGGTAGGCCTTGAAGGTGGTACCGAAGTCGTGGATGCTGACCCCGCTCAGCTTGGCCATCATCCAATTGGCGCAGCGTGAAGGGATGCGGCGCATCCACAAATTATCCAGACGGCGTTTGCGCCAGCCGCTGACGATGTCGTAACCCTCGGCGAGCCTTTCCAGAAACTTGGGAATATCCTCCGGGTCGTGCTGAAGGTCGCCGTCCATGGCAATGATGTACTCGCCCTGGGCGTGATCAAAGCCGGCAGCCAGGGCGGAGGTCTGGCCGAAATTGCGGCGCAGCTTTACCACCACGGCCCGGCTGTCCACGGCGGCGATCTCTTGCAGCAGGCGGAAAGTGGCGTCGCGGCTGCCGTCATCGACAAACACCAGCTCAAAACTCTCGCCCGCGGCTTCCATTACCGCTTTGAGGCGGTCGTAGAGGACAGTGACGTTTTCCTGTTCGTTGTGGAAAGGAACGACGATGGAATATTTAATCATGGGGGATCTGGTTGTGATTATACCCCGCCAGCCCGGCAAACGCTTGCAATCACAGCAGTTTTATCCCCTGCTGGGAGGGTTTTGCAAGGCTGCAAAGGGTGCCTTTCCGGGAACTCCTGAATTCGGATCGCCGTGTGACCGAAATCACATTCGGCTGTGATTTTTGCCATAGGCGAGCGACCGGCCAAAGTGTTTTTATGAACGCGGGCCAAGACATTCAGCGTGGGGTGGCATTTATGTTGAGCTTCGAGACCGATAGCGAGCGAGTTACGGCCGAGATTACCACCAGCGACGTGCTCCGCATCGCCCGCGAAGTGGGCATGCCGGTCAGCACCAAAGAGGCACAGCTTTTTCTGCGCGATGGTTCCCGCGCCCACAGAATGTGGAAGCAGATGGTTGAGGCCGGGCGGCAATACATCGCCGAGAGCCTGGAAGCCGAGCGCCAGGATATCTGGTGGAGCGAGATCTCCGGCGACACGGACGAAAGTCCCGAGGAGTATGACGCGTGACAATCCTATGGTCGCTACTGGCGGTGGTTTTCGTTCTGGCGCCCACGTTTATCGGGGTGCTGGTGTGGACGGAGAAACCCGGCCGGTAATCTGAATTCGGAGATGTAACTGGCGGCGTCTCCCCGCCGCTGCGAGACGCTGCAAGCTCTCTAGTGCAATCCTGCCCCAAGTACTGCAAGCGGACACCATTCACTCACCCGGACACGGTCGACGTGCGCGTAACCGCCTCCCTGAGCGATACTAGTCTTTCTTATCGGGGGTCCCGTGGAGTCAAATAACAGTTTTCTGATCATGAGGCATGCATGACTACGCTGGCTGCAAAAGCTCAGGCCAAGGCAGGTGTTGGGAAACCGGCGATCGATCCCTCGCACGACCTGTTGCGGGTGGAAGGCCATCCGCTCAGTTCCATTTTCGCACCCAAGAACGTGGCCGTCATCGGAGCCACCGAGCGCCAGGGCAGCGTGGGACGTTCGGTGCTGTGGAACCTGCTGAGTTCTCCCTTTGGCGGAACGGTGTACCCCATTAATTCGAACCGACCCAACGTGCTGGGGATCCGTGCTTACAAAGACATTCGCGACCTGCCGGAGACGCCGGAGCTGATCGTGGTAACCACGCCTGCGGCCACCGTGCCCGCCATCATCCAGGAGGCGGTGGATCTGGGCGTGCCCGCCGGTATCGTCATCTCCGCTGGTTTCAAGGAGCACGGCGAAGCCGGCAAGGAGCTGGAGCGGCAGATCGCCGAGATCATTCGCGGCAAGATGCGCATCATCGGCCCAAACTGCCTCGGAGTGATGAATCCTCTCGGCGGGCTGAACGCCACCTTCGCCAGCGCCATGGCGCGGCCAGGCAACGTGGCCTTCATCAGCCAGAGCGGCGCCCTGTGCACCGCGGTGCTGGACTGGAGCCTGCACGAGCTGGTGGGATTCAGCGGCTTCGTTTCCGTTGGTTCCATGTTGGACGTGGGCTGGGGTGACCTGATCGACTACTTCGGCCACGATTCCCGCACCCACAGCATTGTCATCTACATGGAATCAGTGGGAGACGCACGCTCCTTCCTTTCCGCTGCGCGCGAGGTGTCGCTGTCTAAGCCCGTCATTGTGATCAAGGTCGGGCGCACGGCCGCTGCCGCCAAAGCCGCCGCCAGCCACACGGGCTCACTGACCGGTAGCGATGAAGTGCTCGAAGCTGCGTTCCGACGCGTGGGCGTGCTGCGTGTGAATTCGATTGCCGACATCTTCTATATGTCCGAGGTGCTGGCCAAACAGCCGCGTCCGCGCGGGCCGCGCCTGGCTATCCTGACCAACGCCGGCGGTCCCGGCGTGCTGGCCACCGACACGCTTATGTCGCTGGGCGGACAGCTCGCCGAGCTGTCGCCACAGAGCATGGAGGCCTACAACAGCTTCCTGCCCGCGCCCTGGAGTCACAACAATCCCATCGACATCCTGGGCGATGCCGAACCGGAGCGCTACGCCAAGGCGTTGGAAATTGCAGCCAAGGACCCGGGCATCGACGGCATGCTGGTGATCCTGACGCCGCAAGGCATGACCAACCCCACGCAGATCGCCGAGCAGCTCCGACCCTATGCCAATACCACTGGCAAGCCGGTGCTGGCGAGCTGGATGGGAGGCGCCGACGTTGCCGGTGGCGAGGACATCCTGAACCGCGCCGGCATTCCCACCTTCCCGTTCCCCGATACCGCCGCCAAGGCCTTTTGCTACATGTGGAGATATGCCTATAACCTGAAGGGCCTGTACGAAACGCCGTCGTTGCGGCACGAGGAGCGCCACAACCGCGCACTGGCCGAGAGCATTGTCAGGAAGGTCCACGACGCCGGCCGTACTATCCTCACCGAGTACGAGTCCAAGCAGCTGCTGGAAGCATACGGCATTCCGACCGTGCGCACCGAGATCGCCGAGAATGCTCGCGAGGCTGCGCGCATCGCTGGCGAGATTGGCTATCCCGTGGTGCTCAAGCTCTACTCCGAGACCATCACCCACAAGACCGACGTGGGAGGCGTGCAGCTCAATCTCAATAATCCTGACGAGGTGCGCGTCGCATTTGACGAGATTCGGGGGCTGGTGGAACAGAAAAAGGGTCCCGGACATTTTCTCGGCGTCACGGTACAACCCATGGCCAAACTCGACGGCTACGAGCTGATCGTCGGCAGCTCGATGGACTCGCAGTTCGGCCCGGTGCTGCTATTCGGCGCGGGCGGGCAACTGGTCGAAGTCTCTAAAGACAGCGCGCTGGCGCTGCCACCGCTCAACTCCACGCTTGCCCGCCGCATGATGGAGCAGACCAAAATCCTGACTGCGCTCAAGGGCGTGCGCGGGCGTCCTCCGGTCGACTTGGTGGCGCTCGAGGATTTGCTGGTGCGCTTCAGCGAGCTCGTCGTCGAGCAGCGCTGGATCAAGGAGATCGATATCAACCCGCTGCTGGCCTCACCCGAGCGCTTACTAGCACTCGACGCGCGCGTCGTGCTGCATGACAGGGAAACGCCGGAGGACAAGCTGCCCCGGTCCGCCGTTAGTCCGTATCCCGCGCAGTATGTCGGCGAGTGGATGATGAAGGATGGTGCGGCCGTGATCATCCGTCCCATCCGCCCCGAGGACGAGCCGCTGATCATCAAGTTCCACGAAAAGCTCTCCGAGCGCAGCGTGTATCTGCGGTATTTCCAGCCCATGAAGCTGAGCACGCGTACCGCCCACGAGCGGCTGACGCGGATTTGCTTCATCGACTACGACCGGGAAATGGCCCTGGTAGCTGAGTGCCACGATCCCGCAAGCGGCGAGCAGCGGATCCTGGGTGTTACACGCCTGAGCAAGATCCATGGCACAGACTCGGCCGAATGGGCGGTGATCATCCTCGACGAATTCCAGCACCGCGGCCTGGGTACGGAGCTGATGCGGCGCAGCATTGACGTGGCTCGCGCAGAAAAGCTCAAGCTCGTCATCTGCAATATCCTTCCGGAGAACTTTGAGATGCGCGCTATATGCCAGCGGCTCGGATTCAAGCTCAGCCACGCAACCGAGGACAACCTGGTGCGCGGGGTGCTGGAGCTGTAGCGACCGCGCTTCTCGCGGCTGATGGCCTAGGGCGTCTCCGCGATCACCATGGGCTGTCGGTCATAGTTTTCGAGAGTGACAGTCAGTGCTTTGCGCTTTTCGAACGCGTCTTGCGTGACCGGGAACGACACCAGCACCATGCCCTCAGTTTGCTCGCCGGCAGCAATTTTTGTCTCCGGCGTCAGAGGCGCAGTCCGGTGCAGACCCAGGGCGGGGAGCGCCTTAAAGTAACGCTCGAAGTCTACGGTCGAGGCAGCAGTGTCGGTCCATTCTCCCTGGTCGGTTTTGAGCTGGGCTTTGATCTCGCGCACCCACATGGGCTTGTTGCTCAGGTTATTGACGCGCACCTGCAGCAGCACAAAGGTGCTGCTTTTGTCCGGCAATTCTGCGGAATGAACTGCCATGATGGCCCCGGAGGCTCCGGGCTTCGGCCGCATCAGGTACGCCCCTACGCCCACGACCGCGGCCAGCACCACCACCACGATGATGACCGGCATCAGCGGCGGCAGAGTCCATTTGGCGCTGTCCATTTCTTCGGTGATGGGAATGTGTCCTGCGTCCGGCGCTGGCTGGCGCGGCTTCGGTTGCGTAGTTCCCTCGGGCATAACAGCTCTCCTCGTTTTCAGATGCGGCCAACCAGGAAACGAGACGTGGCTGAGCTACGTCTCTACCACCGCTTTTTCATCGCCCGGGCAAACTTCTCCGCCGGCAGCGTATTCAGCACGTCGGCCTTGGTCAGCCAGGCGCGCCGCGCCTGCAACACACCGTACTTGATTTTCTCCAGATGCGACGTGTGGTGGGAATCAGTGTTGATCACGATCTTTACTCCGCGCTCCTTGGCCATCCGCAAGTGCAGGTCGCGGAGGTCCAGCCGGTCCGGATAAGAGTTCAGCTCCATCGCGACACGGTGCTCGGCTGCGGACTTCAGTATCGCATCCATGTCGAACTCGTAGGCTTCGCGGCGCAACAACTGGCGTCCCGTGGGATGCCCGAGAATTGACACATGCGGATTCGCAATCGCCCGCAGCAGCCGTTGCGTCATCTTTTGCGGCTCCTGGTTGAAGTGCGAGTGCACGCTGGCGATCACCAGGTCCATTTGCTCCAGCACTGCGTCGGAAAGGTCGAGGTCGCCGTCGGCGAGAATGTCCACTTCGATCCCGGCAAAAATCCTGATTCCGTCAACCTCTGTACCGCGGATCGCTTTCGTGTGTTCGAGCGCCCGCGCGTCGTCGAGCCCGAAGGTCATGGCCAGGCTTTTCGAGTGATCGGTGATGGCCATGTACTTGTAGCCGCGCTGGCGCGCCGCCTGTGCCATCTCCTCGATCGTGCACCGGCCGTCGGTGGTGTTGGTGTGCATGTGCACATCGCCTTGCAGATCTTTCTCGGTGATCAACGTGGGAAGGGCATGCTTCTCCGCCAGTTCGATCTCGCCGCAGTTCTCCCGCATTTCCGGTGGGATGAAGTCCAGTCCCAGCTTGCCGTAGATCTCTTCTTCGGTGCGCCCGGCCACAGGTTTTTCATCTTGCAAGCGCGCGAGCGAGTACTCGCTCAGGGTGTAACCCTGCTTCAGCGCGCGCTGCCGCAGCGCGACGTTGTGGGCCTTCGATCCGGTGAAGTAGCACATGGCCGCTCCGAACGATTCCGGTGCAAGCAGGCGTACGTCCACCTGCATGCCGCTGCGCAGCTTAAAGCTGACTTTGTTCTCCCCGCGCGCGATGGTGTCCAAGATCCCGGGAAAAGCTAGGATGCGATCGATCACCGCCTCGCGAGGCTTCTCGCTGCCGCAACACTTGCCGGTGACCAGGATGTCGAGATCGCCTACGGTTTCACGCCCACGCCGCAACGAGCCCGCCGGAGTGACCGCATCCATGCCCGGGATGCCGTGCAGATGCTCGATCAGTTTTTCGGCAGTGCGGTCGGCCACGTCCAGCAGGAATCGGCCCGAGACCCGGCTGTATTGCTCGATGGCCTTCAGAATCTTCTGCTCCTGCTTCTCGCCCATGCGCGGCAGTTCGCGCAGTTTGCCTTCGCGGGCCAGCTTCTCCACGCCGGCCGGGTCGCAAACCTGGAACGTGTCCCAGATGAGCGCCACCGTCTTGGGGCCCAGGCCTTGGATCTTTAGCAGATCGAGCATCGCGGGCTGGTATTTGGCGAGCAGCTCGCTGTGCATGGTGAGCTTGCCCTCGCGAAACAACTCCTGGATGTGGCTGGCCATGCTCTTGCCGATGCCGGGGATCTCCAGCAGCTTCTTGGTGTCGCCAACAAGCTCGGCGACGGGTGTGGGCAACGTTTCCAGAGCCTGCGCTGCGTTGCGGTAGGAGCGGATGCGGAAGGAATCGTCGCCGCGCACCTCCATCAGATCCGCAGTCTCGTAGAGAATGGAGGCGACGCTCTTGTTGTCGAAGGTGGGCACGGTTGGTTGAGATTTTAGTCCCTGCGGGGTCCCAGTTCAGCACTTAGCAATTCGCAGTTAGCATTAGCCCCGAAGATAGCTCATCAGGGCCGAGTGCCAATTGCTACCTGCCAAAAGAAAAGCCCAGCCTCCACGGCCGGGCTGCGAGAGGAAATTTCTCGGGACTTGTTTACGAAGCGAGCTTCATGACTTTGTCGGCCTGCGGGCCTTTCTGCCCCTGGACGATCTCAAACTCGACTTCGTCGCCTTCCTGCAGGCTCTTGTAGCCTTCTGTGGTGATGGCGCTGTAGTGTACGAAAACGTCTGGCTGTCCGTCCTCGCGTCCGATGAATCCGTAGCCTTTCGCGTTATTGAACCACTTAACTTTTCCTTTCATACGTGCCAACGTTCTCTCCTTTGCGTTCGGGGCCCCGTACCGTTGGCGCGCTAACCTAGGCGACGGTCTCACCCGCACTGAGTTCTTTCGGCAAAAGGTATGCCGACGGCGCTGCTAGCGAGGAGGAGTCTTCATCCGGGTGGGCAGGTCGTCCGCGACCTATTGCTGCGTTAATAAAATTCTCTCTCCGCCCGAGCATGTTGTCAAGGTAGTAACACCACGAGACTGGCAAAGTGATGTCCGTTGAAAGGCTGAGCCAGTGGGGATTTCGGGTGGTTCAGCGCCGCAGGCTGCGTTCATACCACAAGACCGCAGCGATGCTCTTCCCGTCGCGGAGGGCACCGCTCATGGCCATGCGCACCGCCTGCGACAGAGGAAAAAAGCGCTTGCTGATCATCTCGTCCTCCTCTGGCTGGGCCACTCCCTGAGTCAGTCCTCGCGCCAGGTAGATGGCCATGGTTTCGTCCAGGAATCCGGGGCTGGAATAGAAGGTGAAAGCATGCCGCCACTCGCGGGCGGTGATGCCGGTCTCCTCCAGCAGTTCGCGCTTGGCGCCGGCGAGCGCGCTCTCGCCCGGGTCGATACGTCCGGCTGGCAGCTCCCACAGCGCTGCGCCCACGGCGTGCCGGTATTGGCGCGCCAGCAGTACCCGCGATTCGGCTCCACTCTCATCCACCGCCAGCACCACCACCGATCCCTGGTGCCGTACCATGTCCCGGCGCAGCGGCTTGGCGATGCCGGGCTCGCGCACGTAGTCGGTGGTGACGCTGAAAACCGGCCCGCGGTAGACGGTCTTCGATGAAACGACTCGTGCCTTTTTGCTTCCGCTCTTCTTTGCCATGGATGAGACTATAAATGAGCGTCACCTATGAGAGTGCAGAGACGTTGCTTGCAACGTCTCCGTATAAACGCTGAAGATTGGCAAGCTACGCTTCTACAATTTGGTGCCGATGGCTACCGACTACCGACCAACGACTGATGGCCAACGCCGTCCCACCATCAGCCTCATCGGTCCCGGCAACCTCGGACGGGTGCTGGGCCTGGCGCTGCACGCCGCCGGCTACCGCATCGACGAGATCGTCTCTCGCGACGCTCCCGAATCCCGCAAGCGCGGACGGGCTCTTGCCCGCCAGGTGGGCGCGCGGGCCGCGACGTATGCAGACGCTCAGCTCGCTTCGGAGATCATCTGGCTGTGCGTCAGCGATGACGCCATCGCTCCCATCGCCGCGGCGCTCGCGGCGCGCACAGATTGGGAAGGCAAGATCGTGCTGCACTCGAGCGGCGCGCGCAGCAGCAGGGAACTGGAGCCGCTCGCCCGACGGGGTGCTGCCGTGGGCTCGCTGCACCCCATGCAGACCTTCGTCCGTGCCTCGCGGGCCACGCTCGCTGGTGTGTCATTCGCAGTCGAAGGCGGCCGCTCCGCCGTCCGCATCGGTCGGCGCATTGCCCGCGATCTCGGCGGCTCGGTCTTCACCATCCGCCCGGAAGCCAAGGTGCTCTATCACGCAATTGGCTCGTTCTGCTCGCCCATGATCATCGCTACGCTGGCGACGGCCGAGCGCATCGCCCACGCCGCCGGCATCCCGCCCGCTGCGGCCAAGCGGATCATGCATCCCATCCTGCGGCAGACCATCGCCAACTATCTTGCCAAGGGCCCAGCCGGCGCTTTCAGCGGACCCATCAACCGCGCCGACATCAATACTATCCGCAAGCACCTTGAAGCATTACGCGAAGTTCAAGGTGCGCCCGACATCTATGTCGCGCTGGCACGCTCGGCCCTGCTCAGCCTGCCCGTTCGTGACCGCAAGGCAGTCCGCAAAATCTTGGGTTAACCGAAACTTTCGAGCGATGTGCGGCGTTCTAACGAGAGTACAATCTTCGCCATTTGCTAACGAGGGGAAAGTTCACATGAGAGGACTCGGGCTGTGGTGCGTGCTCTCGCTCTGCATTCTGCCGGCATTTTGCCAGACCCCCGCGAGACCAGGCACCGGCTGGCCCAAGGAACTGGATGATAGCGGTGCGCATTTTGTCATCTACCAGCCTGAGGCCGAGAGCTGGAAAGATGGCGAGCTGCGTACGCGCGCCGTGGTCATGATCTCGGAAGCCGCCGGGAAGCCGCGTTTTGGCACTATCTCCATTTCGGCGCACACCAAGGAAGACGCAGATCACCGGTCGGTCACTCTCGAAAACATCGAGGTTGTTTCCGGCGATTTTCCTTCCGGCGCAGCGGACCAGGAACGGGCACTGGGCGTGATCCGCAAGCATCTCTCCGAGTGGCCGCGAAGCCTGCCGCTCGACCGGCTACGCACCGACCTGGGCATTGTGGAAGCCGAAAAAACCGCCGAGGTTGTGCCGTTGAAAAATGTTCCACCCAAGGTCATCTTCAGCCCGCGGCGAGCCGTCTTAGTATTGGTGGACGGCGATCCTGTTTTTCACGATGTCGAAGGGACGAAGTACAAGCGCGTGATCAACACCCCGGCACTGATCCTGCAGGATACGTCGGATCAACGGCTGTATCTCGATGGAGACGGCCGCTGGATGACGGCCAGTGCGCTGGAAGGTCCGTGGAACGAGGCGCAGCCGGCGCCCGCCGAGCTGGAGCGCGTGAAGGCGCAAATCAAGAAGGCCACGGAGGCGGAGCAGCGGGATGCGCAGCCGGCGCCATCGTCCGCCGCAAATGCGAATCGCCAGCAGATACCGCTGGTCGCGCCCGTCGTGCACCTCAGCACGGTGCCTGCCGAGCTGATCCAGACCAAGGGTAAGCCGGAATTCTCGCCCATCCCCGGCACGCAACTTACCTACGTCACCAACAGCGAAAACGACATCTTCATGTACCTGCCCACGCAGGAGTATTACACCCTGATCAGCGGGCGCTGGTTCTCCGCCAAAGTGTTGCGAGGCCAGTGGAACACGGTGGGCGCCGGCGAGTTGCCGCCAGATTTTTCCAAGATACCGGCCGACAGTCCCAAAGCGTCGGTGCTGGCGTCGGTGCCAGATACCCCGCAGGCGCGGCAGGCTGTGATTAGTACCGAAGTTCCGCAGACCGCCGCCGTCAAGCGCAAAGATGCCAAGCTGACTGTCACCTATGATGGCGAACCGCAGTTCAAGCCCATCGAACACACCAGCCTGGAGTACGCGATCAATACGTCGACCGACGTCATTCGCGCCGATGATAAGTACTACGCCTGCCACAACGCGGTCTGGTTTGTTTCGGCGACGCCCACCGGGCCGTGGGTGGTTGCCGATTACATTCCGGCCGAGATCTATCGCATCCCAGCGAGCTCTCCGCTGTACCACGTGCGCTACGTGCGCGTGTATTCGGCCACGCCGGATTGGGTCTACTTCGGCTATACCCCGGGCTATATGGGGGCATACGTCTGGAACGGCGCGGTGGTCTTTGGAACAGGCTGGGCTTATCCGGGGTGGTATGGGCGCTTCTACTTCGGCTGGCCGTGGACGTGGGGACTTGGCTTCCGCTTCGGATTTTGGGGTGGCGGGTGGTTCTGGCATCCCTGGGGATGGGGCGGCGGATGGTACCACCCCTTCTGGGGCGCACGGGCCTGGTACGGCGGCTACTGGGGGCACGGCTGGTTGGGGCGCGGAGGTGTCTGGGCGCGAAATGTCAACGTTTACAACCGCTGGGGAGGCTCGACAGTGGTAACGCGCAACGCTCAAGCCAGGGGCCAGACAGCGCGAATGAACCAGGCTCAGGCGGGGTCGCACTCGGCTGCACAGAAGACGGCCGCAAACTCGCGAACGGCGTCGTCGCAGAGCCATGCCGCTGGCCAGAAGGCAGGTGGCGCAAAGAACACGGCGGGTGGCAAGAATGCGGCGGGAGCGAATCATGCCGGCCGACCGGGAGGCGCGGGCGGGCAGGGTGCGCACGCTGGGAAGGCAGGCGGGGCCCACGCAAAAGCCGGAGGCGGCGGCCGGCGCTAGTCACCGGTTTAGCCGAAGATGTGTCCCATCTTCTCCTGCTTGGTCTTGAGATAGGCCTCGGAGTGTGACTGAGCTTCGACCACGCAGGGCACGCGCTCGACCACCTTCACGCCCGCTTGCTCAAGCGCCTGTACTTTGTCGGGATTGTTCGACAGCAGACGTACTTGCCGCAGACCTAACGCCTTCAGCGCCTCGGCGGGAAGCGCAAACTCGCGCTGGTCAGCCTTGAAGCCGAGTTTTTCGTTAGCTTCCACCGTATCCAGGCCCTTGTCCTGCAGTTCGTAGGCTTCGAGCTTGGCCATCAGCCCGATGCCGCGACCCTCCTGCTGCTCGTACACCAGCACGCCCCGGCCTGCCTCGGCGATCATCTTCAGCGACATCTCGAGCTGTTGCTGGCAATCGCAGCGCAGCGATCCGAAGACATCGCCCGTAAGGCACTGCGAGTGGATGCGCACCAGTGGCGGTTCGGAAAGGATATCTCCCATCACGAGCGCGACGGCCGTCTCCAAACGCCGCTCCGTCCCGCTTTGCGACTGCCCCTCAAAACCCATGATGCGGAAATGCCCCCAGCGGGTTGGGAAATCGGCTTCCGCCACTTTGCGCAGGCTGTAGGCGCCGCTCACATCCTGATTATTACACGCCTCAGCCCATGCTACCCTTTCCTCCGAGTGGACTCGCGTTTCATTCTCGTCACCCTCCTTTTGAAGCTGGGCGTGGCGGCTGCGGTCAGCAGCGCGCTGGTGCGCTCCCGCTACTTCAAAGCCCTGCTCTTTCAGGAAGAGCGCACCTTCGCGCAGAAGATCCACCTGATGCTTTTTATCGTGACGCCGTTCGCGCTGGGCGTGCTGGTGCGCGTGTCGGTGCGCAACTTCCATGCCGGCGACCTCTCGGTGGAGGCGGCCATCCTGCTGGGAGTGATCGGCGGACGCGTGGCCGGCGGGTTGGGCGGCGCGCTGCTCGGCCTGGCCGCGCTCTACAACCACGAGCTGGCCGCGCTCCCCTTCGATACGGTCGTGGGCCTCACCGCGGGCATGTTGCGCAATGCCGCCTCCGACAAGGAGTACATCTGGACTTTCACGCCTTTCATGGACCTCAGTGTCTACCGCTGGATCCGCCGCAACCTGCCGTTCCCGCGGATGGACTGGCAGACGCTGTTTTTTCTCTTCATTCTGGCCACGCAACTGGCGCGCATGGAGCTCGGCCGCGCGCTGCCGCGTCAGTTCTTCTTTATTCCCGCGCCAAGCTGGACCACGCTGCTAGCGGCTTACGCCACCACCGTGGCCTGCGTTGCCATCCCGCTGAAGATCTGGAACAACACGCGCATCGAGATGAAGCTGCAGGTGCAGGAGCGCCTGCTGCTGCAGGCGCGCATGGAGGCGCTGCAGAGCCAGATCAATCCTCACTTCCTGTTCAACACGCTCAACTCCATCGCCTCACTGGTGCGCTTCGATCCCGACATGGCGCGGGTGCTGATCGTGAAGCTGGCCAGCATCCTGCGGCGGCTGCAGCGCAAGGGTGACGCCTTCGTGCAGCTTCGTGACGAAGTGGAGTTCATCGACGACTATCTCGACATCGAAGTAGTCCGCTTCGGGCGCGACAAGCTGCACGTAGTGAAAAAACTGGATCCCGTCACCCTGGACATGATCGTACCCACCATGGTGCTGCAGCCACTGGTGGAGAACTCGATCAAGCACGGCCTCGCCCCGCGCATCGAGGGCGGCAGCATCACTCTGCGCAGCCGTCTGGCGGAGGGATTTCTGGTCGTGGAAGTACAGGATGACGGTGTGGGTGTGGCCCTCGCCGGCGACAGCGCCGTTGTCGAGCCCGGCACCGGTATCGGCATGTCCAACGTTGCCGAGCGGCTCAAGCTGCTCTACGGCGATGCCGCCACCATGACCATCTCCAGCGGCGACGGCAAAGGCACGCTGGTGGTTTTGCGGGTTCCAGTATTGACGGCCGTGGACGGCATCGAAACCGCCGGCACCGTTGCCTACGAGGCCCGCTCCAGCACGCAGCGGTAAAAGTTCTCGTACTCCGGAATGATTTTGGTGGAGCAGAAGCGGGTCTGCGCCGCGATTCGGGCGCGCTTGCCCATCTGCCGCAGCCTGGCTTCGTCGGAGAGCAGTTCGATGGCCTGCCGTGCCATCGCGTCCACGTCGCCCACGTCGGCCAGCAAGCCTGTCTTGCCGTCGTCGATGACCTCGGGCACGCCGCCCACGCGCGTGGCCAACGCCGGTACCTCGCACGCCATTGCCTCCAGCGCCGCCAAGCCAAACGACTCCAGCTGGCTGGGCATGAGCATCAGGTCCGCAATGGCGAGCTTTTCGTGCACCCGGCCTTGTTTGCCCAGGAAGTGGACACGCTCCTGGATGCCTTTGCGCCGCACCATCCACTCCGCGGTCGAGCGCTCGGGGCCATCGCCGATCAGCACCAGCCGCGATGGAACCTCGCGCTGAACCTGGTCGAAGATCTCCACCACGTCGGAAATGCGCTTTACCGGACGAAAATTCGAGAGGTGTACCAGGATGCGCTCATCGGCGTGCGCGTATTCCGCGCGGTGCTTCTCGACCTCGGGATCGCGGCGGTAGAGGTCGCAGTTCACGAAGTTGTAGATCACCTGCACCGGGCGCTTGATGTCGAACACCTGCAGCGTGCGCTCGCGCAGGTATTGCGAGATGGCGGTTACGCCGTCGCTCTGCTCGATGGAAAAACGTGTGATCGGCAGATAGGAACGGTCGGTGCCCACCAGCGTGATGTCAGTGCCATGTAGCGTGGTGACGAAGGGCAGCCGGCG
>Ga0335081_10012221_pt1 | contig 13909 bp, 7 predicted proteins | sample Lox_Sample_35_FD_206713 | JGI IMG/M metagenome (GOLD analysis project Ga0335081, IMG submission 206713) | Soil microbial communities from Loxahatchee National Wildlife Refuge, Florida, United States - Lox_Sample_3.5 | ecosystem: Environmental > Terrestrial > Soil > Wetlands | place: USA: Florida... | reverse complement strand
CAAGGGGACGCTCTTCCTCGACGAGATCGGGGACGTGCCGCTCTCCGTCCAGCCGAAGCTCCTGAAGGTCCTGGAGGAGAAGAAATTCCGGCGCCTCGGAGACGTGCGCGAGCGCCAGGTCGACATCCGCCTGATCGCCGCATCGCACGAGAACCTCGGCGCTCTCGTCGAGCGAAAGAAATTCCGGCCCGACCTCTACTTCCGGATCAACACGGTCGTCCTGGAGATTCCGCCGCTCCGGGAGCGGCCCGACGATCTGGCCCCGCTCGCGGAGCTGTTCCTGCGGCAGATCGCGCTCGAGCTCGATCGCGAACCGATGCGGCTTCAATCCGCCGCGCTGGAGAAGCTCCGCGCCCATCGCTGGCCCGGCAACATCCGCGAGCTGCACAACGCGCTCGAGCGCGCCGTCCTCCTGGCGCACGGGCCGGAAGTCGGGCCCGACGAATTTTCCTTCGAGTCCTCGCCCGCGACAGCTGCGGCGCCGGTCGGTGGAGAAGGCAGCCTTCTCGAGACGGAGAAGGATCTGATCAGAAGGACGCTCGAGAAAGAGCGCGGGCAGGTCGGCCGCGCGGCGGAATCGCTCGGCATTTCACGCAGCTCGCTCTACCAGAAGATCCGCAGGTACGGCATCTCCGTGTCCAGGAATTAGAACCTGTCGTCCAGAAAACGGACGGCCGGGCTCGCCGCCAGGGCCGCGAACCGGGAAGCCCTTCAATAACAGCGAGATCGGCTTCACGTGGGCCCGGCGCGTCCCCTGGCCTCCTCCTTGCTCTCCTGTTCGTCCGTGACCGAACGAAGGAGGACAAAATGAGAATCGACGAAGCGAAGGCGAAGAAGGGACCGGGCGGCGTTCTGATGGCCGCGGTGATGGGTCTCGTGCTCGTCGCCGGATTCTTTCTCACCCTGGTCGCCCCCACGGAGCTCGATCAGAACTTCACGGACGTCGGCGAACCCGAGGCCGCCGGAATCGTCTCCGCGTCTCCGGACGGCATCCCGCCCGCCGAGATGATCGCGGCGAACCGCATCGTCGACGACAGCAGCAGCCTCGACCTTCAGCTCGACTGAACGCTCCGGATCGCGTCCCTCGCACCCGAGGGGCCGCGAAGCGATGAGGCGGGTGGGGTAACGTAGGCGGCACGATGCCCTTCTTTCAAGACCCCCCCGCCCTCGGCGACCCGTTCGAAGGCGACGTCGTTCTCCGGGCCTTTCTCGCACACCACGTCCCGCCCCAGGTCCTTCAGGAGATCGAGCCTTCTCTCAGGGAAATGGGCGCCCTCGCCAGCGGGCCTCTCCACGACCTTCTCCGGGAGGACGAGGCCTCGGTTCCCGTCCTGACGTCGTGGGACCCCTGGGGACGCCGCGTCGACCGGATCCAGCTGACGCGCCTCTGGAAGGAGACGCTCCGGATCTCGGCCGAGAAGGGTCTCGTCGCCATCCCGTACGAACGGCGGCACGGCCCCTACTCGCGGCTCCACCAGTTTGCGCTCGTCCACCTGTTCGAGCCCTCTTCCGGCGTCACGTCCTGCCCGCTCGCGATGACCGACGGCGCCGCCAGGACCCTCCTCGTCTCCGGCCACGCCGACCTCGCCGCCCGGGCGTTGCCGCACCTGACCGCCCGCGACCCCACGCGCGCGTGGACCTCGGGCCAGTGGATGACCGAGCGAATCGGCGGATCCGACGTGGCCTCGAGCGAGACTGAGGCCCGGCTCGAGGGCGGCGCCTGGCGTCTCTACGGAACGAAGTGGTTCACGTCGGCGACGACCTCGGAGATGGCTCTGACGCTGGCGCGTCCCGAGGGCAGCCCGCCGGGCGGGAAGGGCCTCGCCCTCTTCTACCTCGAGACCCGCGATGAGGCGGGAAACCCGAACGGCATCGTCATCCACCGGCTGAAGGACAAGCTCGGGACGCGGATGTTGCCGACCGCGGAGCTCGACCTCGTCGGGGCGCTGGCCGTCCCCGTGAAGGGCCTCTCGGACGGCGTGAAGAACATCACGACGATGCTGAACGTGACGCGGACCTGGAACGCGGTCGCCGCGGTCTCCGGGATGAGACGGGCCCTCGACCTCGCCCGCGATTACGCGGCGAGGCGGGTCGCATTCGGCGCGCCGCTCTCCGCCAAGCCGCTCCACGCCGAGACGCTCGCGGACCTCGAGGCGCTCCATGCCGGGGCGTTCCTCCTCGCGTTCCGGGTCGTCGAGCTCCTCGGCCGGGAGGAGAACGGCGCTCTTTCCGCGGACGAGGACGGGCTCCTCCGTCTCCTGACGCCCATCGCGAAGCTGACGACGGGGAAGCAGGCCATCGTCGTCGCGAGCGAGGCCCTCGAGGCGTTCGGCGGAGCCGGGTACGTCGAGGACACGGGGCTTCCCCGACTTCTCCGGGACGCTCAGGTCCTGCCGCTCTGGGAGGGGACGACGAACGTCCTCGCCCTCGATCTCCTCCGGGCGCTTGCGAAGGGCACCGGCCTCGCTCCCGTCGAGGCCGAGGTGGCACGATGCCTCGCGGGAGCCGGGGGACTCGGCTCCGCGGCCCGGAGAGCCTCGGAGGCCGTCCGGCATGCCGCGGCGTGGCTCTCACGCGCCCCGGACTCGGAGGCGCTCGAGGCCGGCGCGCGGCGGTTCGCGCTGACCGTGGGCCACGCGCTCGAGGCCGCCCTCCTCGTCGCGGAAGCCTCGCGTCTGCCCGAAGGACACCCTCTCCGCCACGCGGCCGCGCGCTTCGCCCGCTTTCCTCTCGACTCGATCCGCGACGACGCGCCGCTCGAGGAGGCCCGTGCCCTTCTCGGGGCCGCCGAGCCCGCTCCCGCGGCGCGCTGACGTCAGTTCTTCGCGCCTCCCACCCACAGGCTCTTGGGCATCAGGCAGTGGACGCTCTTCTTCGCGTCGGACATGTCGCCGAGGCGGCAGTCCATCGCGAGGCTCGCGAGGCTGTAGGCGTCGAGGCGCGAGAGGCCCTTCTTCTCCTGCAGGAGGCCGATCATCGCCATCGAGGCCGTGTCCATCGCCTTGTTGAGGTCGGGGTCGGTCCCGGTCGTCACGAGCTCGGCCGGCGTCTCGGCGGACGGGCGCGGCGGCAGGCTCTTGAACGCGCCCTTGTCCGCGACCATGCAGTAGACGCCCTTGAGGATGTTGACGACCTCCGAGACGCGGCAGTCGGCGAGCGTCGCCATCGCGGCGGACGCCTGGGCGGCCGCCGCGCGCTTCTCCTCGACGAGGAACTTCGCGGTCTCGGCCTTCAGGATCTCGAGCGCCTTGTTCAGGTCCTTGTCGTAGCCCATCGTGATCCACGCGTCCTTCATCCGGATGCGCGGCCACTCCAGAGGCTTCCCCTTGACGAGGTCGACCGTGAAGTTGAGCTCCTTGTACGCGGTCTCGAGCGCCGTGAGGTTCACCTCGCCGTTCCCCTGCGCGGCGTGCGAGTCGCCGGACCACAACAGCGCGCCCGGTACGAACACGGGCACGTAGAGCGTCGTCCCCTCGGTCAGCTCGCGGATGTCCATGTTCCCCGCGTACGGGCCGGGCGGCACGCTGCTGTACTTGCCCGGCTCGGCGCGCGCTACGCCGATCGTGCCCGGGAAGGGGCGCAGCGGGATCTCGATGCCCGGCGCGAACTCGGCGACCCTGCGGTCCCAGTCGAGGTAGAAGTACTTGACCTGCCCGTCGGCGAAGTCCTTCGGGAACTCGCCGAACATCCCGGGGACGTTGAAGTTCGTGCCGTACGCGCGCGGCACGATTTTGTTGATCTTCACGGAGAGGACGTCGCCCGGCGCGGCGCCCTCGACCCAGATCGGCCCCGTCACGGAGTGCGGCCCGCGGCCCGGGTAGTCGGTCCGGAGCTTCTTGATCTCCTCGATCGTCGTCCCGGGGACGATCTGGTTGTGTGAGTGCATCATCGTTTCCATGACGACGGTGTCGCCGGGGTTGACGCGGAGGACCGGCGGCTGCGCGTTGTCGAACCAGCCCCACTGCGTCGTCTCGAGCGTCGCCGGCAGGAGGTGGACCTTCCCGGGCAGGCGGGAGGCCGGCACGATGCGCAGCTGCTCCTGAGACGTGAGCTGGAGGGCGGCCGAGACCGCAAGGGCGAGGCCGGCGGCGGCGCTGAACAAGAGTACACGGCGCACGGTGGGAGAAGTTCTCATCGGGGCCTCCTTTTGCGCCGAGCCTACAACAACACCGGAAGCATGACGCCTCCGGCGCTTCGCGCTCCTCCCGGCCGGGCTACGTCAGGAAGCCGAGGCTGTTCGCCGCGAACTGGCCGATGTACGGGAAGACCGTCGGGAGATCCGTCGGCGCGACGCCGTACCACTGCGCGAGCGTGGCGCCGTACTGGTCGACCGACGTGGAGGGGATCCAGCGCCCTTCGTCCGTGGCGTCGTCGGGGCCGTTCAGCGCGAGCGTCGGGAAGGTGCCATAGAAGTCGCCTCCTTTCACCGAGCCGCCCAGGATGAAATGGTGACTCCCCCACGCGTGGTCCGATCCGCCGCCCGACGCAGGTTGAAAGGTCCGGCCGAAATCCGACAGGGTGAACGACGTCACCTGTGTCTCGACCCCGAGCTCCAGGGTGGCGGCGTAGAACGCCCCCATCGCCTGGCTCACCTGCACGAGCAGGTTCTGCTGGGTGTTCAGCTCGTCGGTGTGCGTGTCGAATCCGCCGAGCGAGGCGAAGAAGATCTGGCGGTTCATCTGCAGGGCGTCGCGGCTCGCAATCACCTGGGCGATCTTCTGGAGCTGGCTCCCGAGAGACGTCGAGGGGAAGACGGTCTTCAGGGAGGGACTCTGGGCGAGGGCCGTGTTGAGCGTCGCCACGTCGTCGATGCCGTTTGCCGTGATCGAGCTCGCCGCGGCGACCAGAGTCATCGAGCCGTCGGCCTGGAGAATGCTCCGCAGGGCGGCGTAGCGAGCCTTCGAGGCGGCAGAGCCCGAAAAGCCGGCGAGGCCGCTGCCCGGGACGAGCGGGCGCGCGCTGACTCCTGTCGTGAAGAGAGGGACGCCGGCGACGGAGACGACCATCGGGAAGGTCCCCGTGTTGAGAGATGAGGTCACGTCCGCGAGGCGGCCCCCCCAGCCCGTGTCGGCCTGCGGGATGCTCGTGAACGGGACGCTGGACTGCCACTGGTTCTGCTGGTCGGCGTGCGAGAACAGGTTGTCGGGGGTCGGTCCCCCGGCCCGGTATTGCGCCCGCGTGATCGGGGCGGCGAGAGTCCCCACGTTCGTCAGGACCGCGAGCTTGCCGCCGTTGTAGAGCGCCTGCAGCTCGACGAGGGACGGGTGAAGGCCGAACGACGCCTTCTGGCTCGGGGCATTCACGGTGAGCAGCGAGGCCTTCGGGATGTTCAGTTGGGTCCCGCGGACCGCCGCGTACGAGGCGTAGTCGTCGTACGGAATCACCGTGTTGTTTCCGTCGTTGCCCCCGAAGAGGAAGACGCACACGAGGGCCCGGTAATCGGCTGCCGCCTCGGGCGAGACCGCCGCGTCGAGGCGCGAGAAGCGGTCGAAGGCCGAGAGGAGCGCGGCGGTCCCGAGACCGCAGCCCGCGTCGCGGAGGAATTCGCGTCGTGTTCTCATCGTCGTGCCTCCTTCAGCGCTCGACCTGGTATTGCGAGGAGCCCGCGACGAGGGTGACGGCCGTCTGGACTCGCAACAGGGAATTCGTCGACGAGACGGCCGCGATGGCGGTCGTCACGTCGGCCGTCATCGCCGCCGACATCGTCCCGTGCAGGAGCAGCGTGTCCAGCCGGCTGACGAGGAGCGAAGGAGTGCCCGCGAAGGGCAGCAGCGAGGACAGATCGATCGTCGTGACGCCGCTCGCGGTCCTGACGCCGACGGACGTGAGGGCGTTCACGAAGTTCAGACGCGCCTCGGCGGAGGAGGAGTCCTCGATCCCGAACTCCGGCCCCTGGATCGACGTTCCGGGCACGAGGTACTCGTGCGGGTAGTAGCTGAAGACCGAGGGAGAGTTGAAGAGGTCCTGGCCCATCGCGTTCGCCTGCCCCGCCATCTCCCCGTTCGTCGCCCCGTCGAACGCGCGCAGGAGACCGGTGATGAAGAGGACCGGCTCGCGCAGGTGGCCGTAGCCCGCATCGGTCTTCACGGACCCGCGCGCTTCGGGGTCCATCAGGATCGCCCGAACGACCGCCTTCATGTCGCCTCTCACGCCGGTCCCGTTGTCGTCGAAGGCGGCCGCGACGCGGGAGACGTACGCGGGACTCGGGTTCGACGTGACGAGGTGCTGGATCAACTGCTTCCCGATGAAGGGCCCGACGTTCGGATGGTGGAAGATGTCGTCGAGCGCCTCCGCGAGGTCCGTCTCGCCGTCCTGGTTCGGCGGCAGGTTCGAATCGACGCTCCCCGGATAGGAGAGAAGAGTCTTGGCGCCCTTGTCGTGATTGGTGTCCTGCCCCGCGCCGTTGCGATAGAGAACCATGGGCGCGAGGAAGTTCGGCGGGTCGTGCTTGGCGAGGCGGGCGCCCGCGAGCGGAGCGTAGGTCCAGCCCGTGAAGACGCGCGCGAATCCCTCGATGGTGTCCTGCGTGTAGGTCGGAACCGGGTTGCCGGTCGCGTCGAGGACGACCGTCCCGTCGGGGTTGAGCTGGTTCACGCCGATCGAGAAGAGCTGGAGCACCTCGCGCGCGTAGTTCTCGTTCGGCGAAACGGAGCCGCCCGGGACCGGTGCGTCGTTGTTCACCATGTCCAGGTAGTGCCCCATCGCCGGGTTCAGGGTGAGGTCGTAGAGGATCTGCCTGTAGTTACCGAACGCGTCCCGAAGGAGCATGTTCAGGTAGGGTGAGACCTCGCTCGGCTGCCGGATCTTGACCCCCGAGACGACGAGGATCTCGTGCAGCGCGAGAGCGACGCGCTGCCGAATCTGATCCTGGCCCGAGACCGCGTTCTCGAAGAACTGCACCTGAAGGGGGTACATGGAGTAGTTGTCGCGCAGGCACGTCGCGGGGCTTCCCGCCGGGCAGCCGGCCTTCGCGCTCTCGGGCTGCTCGGGAAGGCTCGGGTACGTCGATTGGGGCGCCGCGAACTGCTCCTGAAGATATCCATCGAGGCCGAGCGCCTGGACGTGCGCGATCAGGGCGTCGGAGGGACCGAACGTCGCCTGCTCCAGGAAACGGATCACGTCCTGACGCGCCGAATAGGGCTGGGCAAGGCCCAGAGGCATCTCGCCGACTGTCTTGTAGGGCTGCGAAAGCCCCGTGCCGGCGGCCAGACAGAGGACGGCGGCCCAACGGACACGGATCGCGGTGCTCCTCTTCGAAGATGACGCGCGTTTTTCCATGTGCATGCCCTCTTCCATGACTCTCTGTCCGTTAGGGACGCTCTCCAACGAGCGGCGATTACGTCGTCGGCTCGTCCCGTGATCCCTGTCACGGTCTTCGACGTCCGGACCTCCCGAAAAAGGGCGTGCCGAACGGCCGCCCACGTCGTGCAACGGGCACGGCGCCTGCATGACGCCGCCCGATGAGCTCCACCGAGGCCGATGCCGTCCAATAAAAAAGCCGCGCCCGCGTCGAAGCGGCATCTCGTTCGCGCGCTTCTCCTCGCTTCCGGCGTCGTCGTCCTCCCCGCAACCGCCGCCTCGCACCGCGTCGTGGACGACGCCGACACGGTGCCGATCCCGGGGAACGTCTCGCCGCGGCTCTCGGGAGCCATCGACGTCGGCCCGACGAACGGCGCCATTCCGGCCGAGCGGATGATCCTCGTGCTGCGGCCGAGGGCCGGCGCTTCCGAGCGGCTCGAGCGCCTTCTTCAGGAGCAGCTCGACCCCGCCTCGCCGAACTACCATCACTGGCTGACGCCCGACGAGTACGGGCGGGCGTTCGGGATCGCCGACGAAGACCTGAATGCGGTCCTCGCCTGGCTCCAGCGGAACGGCTTTGCGATCGACGAGGTGGCGCGCGGGAGGAACTGGATCGACTTCAGCGGCACCGTCGCACAGGTGGAGGCGACGTTCCGGATCCAGATGCGGGACTTCATCGCCGGTGCCCGGCTCCACCATGCGAACGTCCGGGACCCCGAGGTGCCCCGCGCTCTCCGCGACGTCGTGGGAGGGGTCGTGTCGCTCAACGATTTCTCCAAGCGTCCGCGGCCGCGCCCCTCCATCGCGTTCACGGACGGAAGCGACGGTCTCGGACCCGCGGACTTCGCGACCATCTACGACACGGCGCCGCTTCTCGCTGCCGGTGTCGACGGCAGGGGGCAGACGATCGCCGTGGTCGGCCAGACCAACATCAAGCTCGCAGACGTGCAGCAGTTCCGGAGCTTCTTCGGCCTGCCGGCGCGGGATCCCGTCATCACGGTCAACGGACCGGACCCGGGAATCGTCACGGACGACGAAGGCGAGGCGGATCTCGACGTCCAGTGGGCCGGGGCCGTGGCGCCCGGCTCGACCGTCAACCTCGTCGTGTCGAAGAGCACGCTCACGGAAGACGGCGTCGACCTCTCGGCGCAGTACATCGTCGACCACGACCTCGCGCCGATCGTGACGTACAGCTACGGGGCCTGCGAGAGAGATCTCGGGACCTCGGGGCTGCAGTTCTACGCCGCCTTGTGGCAGCAGGCGGCGGCCCAGGGCATGGCCGTCTTCGTCGCCGCGGGGGACAGCGGGCCCGCTGGCTGCGACGATCCCACCATGGACACGGTGGGGACCGGCCCGGGGGTGAACGGGCTCGCGTCGACGCCATACGATGTGTGCGTGGGCGGGACTCAGTTCGCCGATGCGAGCTCGTCCGAGTACTGGAGCACGAGCAACTCGCCCGGGACCTACCGTACCGCGAAGTCGTACGTCCCGGAGCAGGCCTGGAACGAGAGCGGGTCCGTGAGCGGGGGTAGCGGCATCTGGGCAGGGTCCGGCGGCCCCTCGGCCACCTTCGCCAAGCCCTCCTGGCAAGCGGCGCCGGGAGTCCCGAGCGACGGCTTCCGGGACACGCCGGATGTCTCCCTGAACGCCGCCTCGAGCGTCGGCTACGTCGCGTTCTCGGAGTACGTCCCCGGCTCGAACGCGCTGAGCCTCTTCAGCGGCACGTCCGCGACGGCGCAATGCTTCGGCGGGCTCATGGCACTGGTCCTCCAGAGTCTCGGCGGCGGCCGGCAGGGGAACCCGAATCCCGTCTTCTATCGTCTCGCCTCGGCTCAGTACGGGGCCTCGGGCGCGGCGGTCTTCCACGACGTCACGGCCGGGAACAACAGTGTTCCCGGGGTCACGGGCTTCTCCGCGGGGCCGGGCTACGATCTCGCCACGGGGCTCGGGTCGGTGGACGCCCAGGTCCTCGTCGACAGGTTCGCCGCGGCGGCGAGCGCCGACCTCGCGGTCGCGGTCGGACCCTCGTCCGTCTCGGTTGTCGCAGGGGGTTCGGCGAGCGTGGTCATCACGACGACACCGACGGGTGGCTTCAGCGCGTCGGTGAGCCTCACCGTGAGCGGCCTCCCGGCGGGAGTGGCCGGAACCTTCAGCCCCGAGGGCGTGCCGGCGCCCGGGAGCGGCGTCGCCAGCCTCGCCCTCGTGTCCTCGCTGTCGACCGTTCCCGGAATCTACGCCGCCATCGTGACGGCGTCCGGAGGCGGCCTGACCCGCACCGCGCCGCTTTCCGTCACGATCACAGCCGTCCCGCCGCCCGCGATCGTCTCCTTCATGGCGAGCCCGCCGACCATCGCGCCTGGACAGTCGAGCACGCTGAGCTGGGTCAGCGTGGACGCAACGTCCGCGAGCATCGACAACGGCGTCGGTTCGATTCCCCCGAGCGGGTCGGTCACGGTCAGTCCGGCGCAGAACACGACGTACACGCTCACAGTCGTCGGCCCCGACGGAACGGTCAGCGCCATGGCGGCGGTCGCGATCTCCGCCAGCGTCTTCTCGGCGAGCCGCCTCGTTCCGATCGTCCTGGACATGGCGGGCCTGGGCAACGCGCGCTACACGACCGAGCTCACGCTGGCGAACCGGGGAGTCACGGCCGCCTCCGCGCAGCTCGCGTACACGCCCGCGGCTTCCCTCGGCGCGTCCGGGGCGGGAATGGCGAGCGTGAATCTTCCGCCCGGGAACCAGCTCGTCATCCCCGACGTGATCGCCTATCTCAGGGGCCAGAACCTCGCCATCCCCGTCGGATCGAATCAGGGCGGAACGCTCCTCGTGACCTTCTCGGGACTCTCGTCGGCGGAGGCGGCTTTCGTCGGCGCCCGCACGACCACTCCCTCCGGTTCCGGCCGGGCGGGGCTCGCGTATCCCGGCGTGGACCTGCAAGCGGCGTCGACCGGCGTCTCGTATCTCTACGGGCTCCGGAGCACGCCGGACGACCGGACGAATCTCGCACTCGTCAACGCCGGATCGAGCGGACCGATGACGCTGCGGGTCACTCTTTTCTCCGGCGCCGCCGGGGATGGCCGGAGCTATGTGCTGACCCCGGACACGACGCTCGGTCCCGGTCAATGGGTCCAGATCGGAAAGGTCCTCGACCTCGCGGGCTTCACGAACGGTTACGCCAGGGTCGAGCGGCTCTCGGGGACCGGCCCCTACGTCGCGTACGCCGTCTTCAACGACAACACGACGAACGACGGTTCCTACGTCACGGCGGAGGCCGCGGCGATGCCGTCGGAGATGCGCCTGCTCCCGGTCCTCATCGAGAGCGCCAGCTTCCAGAGCGAGCTCGTCCTGACGAATCCTCTTCCCGTGCCGCAGACGGCCGCCCTGACGTACGTCGAATCCCTGACGCCGGGCCCCGGAGCGGGCGGCAGCCTCACGCTGACGTTCCTGCCCGGCGAACAGAAGATCATCCCGGGAGCCATCGACTACCTCAGACAGGAAGGCGTCGCGATCGGCCCGAAGGGATCGATCTACGCCGGGGCGCTGTCCGTCGTCTTCATGAACGGCACGACGGCCTCGAGCGGTTTCGTCGGCGCGAGGACGGCGGCCCCCGTCGGCGGGACGGGTCCGGGCGAGTACGGACTCTTCTACCCCGGCATCGGCCCGAGCGTCGCCGCCTCGGCCGAGGCCTGGGTCTACGGCCTCCAGCAGAACGGGGGAAATCGCTCGAACCTCGCCGTCGCGAATCTCGGCGACGGAGGAGATCCGATCACGTTCCGGCTGGACGTCTACGACGGCGACACGGGTCGTCTGGCGGGCTCGACCTCACCGCCCGCGCTCGCGCCGGGCGGCTGGACGCAGATCAACGCGGTCCTGCAGGCCTTCAACGTGTCGAACGGGTACGTCCGCGTCGTGAGGCTCACGGGAAGCGATCACTTCCTGGTCTACGGCGTCGTGAACGACGGCGCCGCCCCCGGCCTGGGGACGTCGGACGGGAGCTACGTCGCGGGGCAGGCGGCCTCGACCACGTCGGACCTTCAGATTCCCCTTCGTGCCCGGATCCTTCCGGCCCTGATCGCCTTCACGAAGGCGGCATGGTCGGCCTCGGTCTGGTCGGCATAGGCGATCGCGAACTTTTCGATTGCGCGGTCGAGGCGGTTCGTGTCGCCGCAGTAGCCGTACAGGATCGCGGCGTCGCCCGTGCGGGCGTGGGCCTTCGCGAGCACCTCGCCGCAGACCCGCGCGTATTCCTTCAGCGCGAGGCCGCTCAGCTCCTTCGTCTCGATCGAGGCCTTGTGGTCCGCGAGCTGACGTACGAGGTAGGGGCGGCCGGTACAGGTCGTCCAGCCGAGGAACGGGTCGGAGACGGTCTGCATCCGGTGCTGTCCCTGCGCGACGCGCCGCCCCTCGTGGGAAGGGCGGGCCACGCGCGGAAGGACCGCCGCGTAGCTCGAGGCCGCTTCCTCCTTGACCTGGAGAAACAGGGGATGATCCTCCCCGTCCCCGAACGCGAGGACGGCGTAGTCTCGCGTTCCCACGCTTCCGGTCCCCACCACCTTGAAGGCGACGTCGACGAGGCGATACGCGTCGAGGACGAGCTGGCGGTCATCGCTCACCGTGTCGCGATACGCCTTCAACGACGCGACGACGCTCCTCGCCCGGCGCGTCTCGAGAGGCCGAAGCAGCGGCGGACGATTCGAGAACCGGCGGAGACCTCCGCGCGACGCGACCGTTAGCCTCTCGAGGGAATGAACCGGCGTCGCCCGCTCGGCCCTTTCCAGGATCCGCGTCACCGGACCTCGGCGGTAGCGCCGGATCTCGAACCGCGCGAGATCCAGCGCCGACATCTTGGCGAACTTCCTCAGGGCTCCGCGATAGGTGGACACGAGCTCCCCGACCGCCTCCGTACAGAGCCCGTCGCCGTCTCCCGCCTCGCGGCCGGCGAGGACGAGGCTCGTCCCGAGGCGTTTGACGTCCCATTCCCAAGGCCCCGGCATCGTCTCGTCGAAGTCGTTGATGTCGAAGACGAGGTGGCCGTCCGGCGCGGCAAAGGCACCCAGGTTGCGCACGTGCGCGTCGCCGCACATCTGCACGTGGACGCCGGTCACCGGCGTCCGGGCGAGATCGAGCGCCATGACGGACACGGCGCCGCGGAAGAAGCCGAAGGGAGACGCCGCCATCCTTCCCCACTTGATGGGCAGGAGCTCGGGAAGACGTCCGTGGCTCGCCTCCAGCAGGGTCGCCAGCGTCTCCGGGCGCCCCGACCACGTCGTCCACCTGCCCTGGTCGCTTCGAGGCAGCGCGCGGCGGCGGCTCTTTCCGAACGCGCTCCTCTCCTCGACGGAAGCGAACCGGGCCGGACTCCGCATCGATCCGCCTTTCCGCGGCGAAAGATAGCGCACGCCGCGAGCAGCAGGCGTGCCTCATAATGCCGGCCGCACAACCGATCGGTGCGCACGGCCGAGCTCAGGAGAACCCATTCCATGATTCGTCAGGACATTCTGCAGAGATTCCCCGACCTGTTCGGGACCCAGCACGTGAACGGGCGAGCCATCGACGTCGAAGAGACGATCGCCGCGCTCACCCGGGAGCTTCGCCCGGAGATTGCGGCCGCGCTGACGGCGCGCCGGCACGTGTTGCGATCGACGGAGCCCGTCCGGAAGAGATACGCGTGGCCGAAGTGGGACGAGACCTTCGCGGATCCGGTCAGCGGGAAGGCCTGGACGTTTCGCCACATCGTGCAAGGGCTGATCGACAACTTCCTCGGGCGCGAGAGCGCGTGGCGCTGGCGGCTCAACGACGAGGTGCCTATCCCGCACGACGCCCACCCGCTGGACAATCCCGGCCTGGAGCTCACCGGGCCCTGGCACCCGCTGGACATGGCGTTCAACGCCTTGAACAGTCCGGCGCCCATGAACATGCCGGATTTCGAAGACGCCTCGCCGCCCCATTTCCGGCCCGACGGCGCGCCGAGCCACGAGCCGATCGGGATCTTCGCGGCCCTGCAGAACGCCAAGGAGATCTTCGAAGGCCGCTGGAACGAACGTCCTTACGAGGTCGTGAAGAAAGGCAAGACCCGGTCGTACCGAATCACGACGCCTCCCGCGAAGTGGCCGACGCGCTTCGGCCGCCCGCCCGGCCTCCACGTGCTCTACGAACACGTCACCGTGGACGGCCAGCCGGCGCCCGGTCTGATCGCCGTCGTCGTTCTCTGGGTCGTCAACAACTACGACGCGCTTCATCGGGCCGGCACCGGCGTCTATTTCTACATTCCGAAGGTGCAGACCCCGCAGGAGGCGCTGATCCTGGAAAAGCTGCTGGCGCGCATGGAAGGAATCATCGGCGTGCCCGCCGGCACCATGAAGATCAAGCTGCTGTACGAGGAAGGCACCGCGGGACTTTCCCTGGCGGCCATCGCGTGGGTGCTGCGGCGCCGCCTCCTGGGTACGAACGTCGGCCGCTGGGACTACCTCGGCAGTCTGATCGAGATGTGGAAGGACGATCCCAAGGGCGTGTTCCCGGATCCGCAGACGATCGGTATGGCCTCACCCACCATGATCGCGTACCAGCGCTACAACGCGCTGCTGATGCTGTTGGCCGGCATGAAAGACGG